>Ga0073936_10000181_pt1 | contig 89830 bp, 61 predicted proteins | sample AliMusrvi5mmetaG_FD_87041 | JGI IMG/M metagenome (GOLD analysis project Ga0073936, IMG submission 87041) | Freshwater lake bacterial and archeal communities from Alinen Mustajarvi, Finland, to study Microbial Dark Matter (Phase II) - Alinen... | ecosystem: Environmental > Aquatic > Freshwater >... | reverse complement strand
AGATCGCGGTCAACGCCGCGAGGGTGATGAGAGAGCGCATGAGAATTCTCCTGCCGCCTGAGCGGCATCGTCTAGCTGTGAAATGTACTCGCCAGTCCAGGTGAGGCGGCGCTCGAGCGCCGCGCGGGCTCTCTAACGCCCGCACCGTGCTTGTCGCCTCCCCGCTTACTGGGCCACTGGTAAATAGGCGTCCACCCGCAGACCGACTGGCAGCCTCTGACCAGGATCGAGTTCAAGCAGCGTCTCCAGGATCTTGCGATCAACGCGCTCTGCCGGTTCGTCGGTGCGTACATTCTTGCGCCCAAGCGCCTCGCCGAGCCGCACGACGTGCCCGGTGAACCTGCGGTCGCCGTACGCGGAAGCGGTCACGTAACCCATCTGGCCCACATGCACCCGCGCCACATCGCTCTCGTCCACATCTACGCGTACGCGCAGCCGGCTCAGATCGCCGAGCGCGAATACCGGTGTGTCGCCCTTACCCGAAACTGACTCGCCCGCGCGGTGATAGCGTCGCAGGACCCGTCCGTCGATGGGTGCGCGGATGAACGTCTTCTCGAGGAGGGCCACCGCCTCCTCGATCGACGCACGTGCGCGGGCAACCTCAGCTTCAGAACGTGCTATGTCCTCGGGCCGGCTTTGGTCACACGCCACGAGCAGACGCTCTTTCAGTGCCGCCACACGAGCGCGGGCCGTGTCGGCATCACGCGCCGTGAGGTCGTATTCCGAGTGCGACACGGCGCCACGCTCAAGCAGAGGCAAGCGGCGGTCGCGCTCCGAGACGGCCGTGGCCAGTTGCGCCTCGGCTTCGCGCAGATTCGCCTCGGCCTCGCGTTTCTCCTCCACTCGCGCACCATTGCGCAGCCGGTCCAATTCGGCTTCACGCTCTCGCAGAGCGGCCTTCGCCAGTTGGACGCGTGCGGCATAGTCGCCGTTGTCGAGCACCGCCAGGACCTGGCCACGCCGAACGGTCTGCCCTTCGTCGGCCAGGACTTGAACGAGTTTGCCATCCAATTGAGAACCGGTCTTGATCTCTTCGTCCACCGGTTCCACGCGGCCCGCCGCGGAGACCAGCGGCGTGGATGGCGCCGCGTTCGCACTCGATTTCGCGGCCGCAACGCCAGCCTGCGCAGACCTTTGGAAGGAGACGGTGAAGGCAATCGCCGCCAGGGTCAGGACGCCCGCGAGCGTCCACATTTTTCTGCTGTTTTCGAGGTTCATGCTGCCTGCTCCTGAGAGGTGTGATCGACTATCAATCCGTCCGCGATATGCACGGTGCGGTCGGCATAATGCAGCACCCGGTTATCGTGCGTAACGATGACCACGGTGCGATCCTTCTTGCGTGCCAAACTCGCGAGAATCTCCATGACGGCGGTGCCCGAATGCGAATCGAGCGCCGCCGTGGGTTCGTCCGCGAGGATAATCGGCGGGTCGCCTGCCAAGGCGCGGGCGATGGCCACGCGCTGCTTCTGCCCTCCGCTCAGGTCCGCGGGGATCTTGTCCAGTTTGTCTCCGAGGCCCACGCGGTCGAGCAGATCGGTGGCCTGACGCCGCGCTTTCCCCGCGCCGATGCCCTTCAGCCGGAGTCCGATCTCCACGTTCTCGCGCGCTGAGAGTGCGGGAAAAAGGTTGAAGCCCTGGAAGATGAACCCGAAGTGGCTGAGACGCAAAGCGGGCAGCCGGCTCTCTGGCAGTCCAGCGATCTCGCGCCCGTCAATATTGATCGATCCCGAGGAAGCCTGTAAGATGCATCCCAGCATCGACAGCAGTGTGGTCTTGCCGCTGCCGGATGGTCCCATCAGCATCAGAATCTCCCCCGGAAAGACGTCGAGATCGACGCCGCGCAGGGCGTGCACGACTGTGGATCCCGTGCCGTAGCGCTTCTCTAAGTTGCGAACTTGAATCATGGCTTGCACTCCATAGACACGACAGGCTTTGGACTCGCGTTGCGTTCAGGGTTGGCGGATTACGCTCAGCCGCGGAAGACCATGGCTGGGTCTATTTGGGTCGCTTTGCGGATGGAGAGCACACTCGCCCCCATGCACATGGTCAACGCGAGGCAGAACGTGGCAGCCGCCATCCAGGGCGGCAGGTTGATCGGAGCGTTGCCGGTCTGGCTGCTGTGCGAGACGAACTCGCCCACGACAATCGCTACCGAGTAGCCCATCACCGCGCTGATGGCGGCTTGCAGCAGGATGACCTGGTAGATCACCCAATTCGCCGCGCCCATGGCTTTCAACGTGCCAAATTCGCGGATGTGGTCGATGGTGGCGGAGTAGATGGTCTGAGCGACGACCACGGCGCCGACGATCAGGGAGAGAATCGCGCCCATCAGTGTGGTAACCCCGGCGCCGGTCTGAAAAACCCAATAGAACATGGTCTTGCGGCGCATCTCTTCGTTGGTGTAGATGTCCGCGTTCAGGAGCCGCTGGCGCAATTGAGAGCGCACCACTTCTGGGTTGACTCCCGGATCCAGGCGAATTAGGAAATACACGGTCTGGTCCTCCGCCAGGCGGGCATAATTCTGAGCGTTCTTGAACGAAGTGAAAATGTAGGGCGCTGTAGTGAAGCTGCGGATGCCGTGCGTGAACCCGGATACGCGGGCCCGCCGGCCGGTGACTTCAGCCGAATCCCCCAGCGCCCGGATGCCGAGCTTCGCGGCGTACAGTTCATCGATGAACACGCTATCTTCCGCAGCCAGGTCACTTTCCGTCCCCCGGACTACATTCCACGGCCCCCCCATTCCGGAGCCAAGCTCGTAACCGGCGATCTGAACCGATTCCGTGGAACCAGCAGGCAGTTTCCAGTTGACGAAAGTTAGGGCGAACTTGGTGACTTTCCGGACGCCCGGAACCTGCAGCGCTTTCCAACGCAGCGATTCGTTCAGCGGCGTACCGCCGTTGACGTGTGGGATGCCGGGCGCTGCGGTCCAGAGGTCCGCTCCGCTATACGCCACGATGTTCGAACTGGTGTCCAGAAAGCCGAGGAACAGTCCGAATTGGACCACGATCAGGACCAATGAGAAGACGATGCCGACCAAGGTGACCGCCAGGCGGACCCTATCGTGAAACAGGTTTTTCCAAGCCAGCATGCTCATGCGTTTTGCCCCTTCCGTCAGAATCGTGCCCGTGATCAACGTTACTTAACTGAACACTGTTCATCATGAGATCATTGTTCTTTCAAGTCAAGGGGTTTTTGGACGAAATTACAATATTTTTTCGTCAGGATCCTGCGGGACGATGGCGGCCCCCAGGCTGAGCAGAACGCGATCGAGGTAGTGCTCGATCAACCGATTGCGGTCAAGGAACGGGAAACTGCTCTTCGTGACCAGCAGGCTGGTGATTCCGTGGATCATCATCCAGGTGGTCTGGGCCGTGAGTTCTACGTCCGCCTTGCGAATCACACCGGCCTGCATGCAACCCAGGAGACCTCCGGCGAGGCGGTTGAAAGCGCTTAGGCCGACGTCGAGCACACTTAGGTTGTCGTGAACGTCGCGGTCGCTTCGAGGCGCCGGTTCCGGCAGGCAGAGGGTAACGACGTAGTGGTCGGGGTAATCCAAACCAAACTGAATGTAGGAGCGCAGGCAGGCGCGCAACATCTCGAGCGGAGGCAGATCGCGCACCAGGATGGAGTCGAGAGCCTCGGTCAGCAGCAGGAAGTTCTGTCTGCAAATCGAGGTGACGATCTCATCCTTGTCCTTGAAATACAGGTAGATCGTGGACGGGGCATACTCGATACGTTCGGCGATCTTCCGTAGGGAAACGCTGGCATAGCCATCCTCTGCGAACAGAGCGCTGGCCGCCTTGAGGATCCGGTCGTGGAGTTCTTCTTTCTCCCGGGCACGCCGTTCTGTAACACCCATGTCTTTTAATCATCAGCCTACTGAACACTGTTCAGAAAATCAATCATTTCGCATCGCCCTCAATCACATTCGGCCTCTCGATTTGGCATGATCGAATCCAGTGACTTCGCGCTCAATTCAGCCTCTGCCCGGTACCTACGTGCTGGTCTGTTACGCCAGACGGGCGGGACTGGTCAGAATTGGGCAGTTTGGAGAGTTGAGCTTCCGCAAAGGAACCTACCTCTACGTGGGCAGCGCGCTCGGCCCGGGTGGCCTCCTGGCGCGACTCGCGCATCACATGCGGCCGGCGCCGATGCCGCACTGGCACATCGACTATCTGCGCGTGGCCGCGCCGCTTAGGCGGGTCTGGTTTTGCTACGGACCGGAGCGCCGCGAACATGACTGGGCCCGGGCGCTAGGCGAATTGCCGGGCGGCGCAATCCCCTACCCCGGCTTCGGTTCTTCCGATTGCGACTGCAAATCGCACCTGTTCTACTTCCGCAAGTGTCCCAGCGTCACGGCCATCGATGCGGCCTTGCACGAGTCCACGCAAGACTCCTCAGCGAGGCACCTACTGAGGCTGAAATGACGCGGACGCGCGCCTAACGCTTGTAGATGACGCCGCCCTTCATTACAAAAGTGACGCGCTGCAACGCGGTGATATCGCTCAGCGGGTCGCCTTCGACGGCCACAATGTCGGCCCAGAATCCGGGCTTGAGCGCCCCTGCCGTACCCTGCCAGCCGAGCACTCTCGCGGCGTTGACCGTCCCCGCCCGGAGCGCATCCAGCGGCTTCATCCCGTATTTGACCATCAATACGAATTCGCGCGCCTGCGTCCCGTGCGGAAATGGCCCTACGTCCGAGCCCATGGCAAAAGAGACTCCTGCTGCGAGTTGCTTCCGGAACTCCCGGGCATGTAACTCAAGCAACTGCTTCTGCCGTTCAGGCGATGCGGAGTGTTGAGAGAAATAGTCCGAAATCGTGAAAGTCGGGACGGCAACAATGCCCCTTTCGCGCATGATTCGCATGGTCTCGTCGCCCAATACGTCCGCGTGGTCGATGGAGACAACGCCCGCTTGCGCGGCGTACAGCGTGCAGGGCTCGCCGGTGGCGTGGACCGCGATTACGCGACCCACTCGCTTGGCCTCCTGGACGGCGGCCGACAACTCCGCCTGTGTGTACTGGTAGGGCGTGACTAGCTGCCCGTCCACCACCGCGTCCTTGCCCGTCTCATAGATTTTGATGAAGTCCGCACCCTGCTTGAACTGCTCGCGAATCACCTTCACCAGGTCGGCGGAGTTGTCGGCTTGAGTGGCGTTCGGCAAGACATGCTGCTCGGGGTTGTAGCCAATCGCGTCCTCGTGCCCGCCGAGAATATCGACGGCGTTGCCGCAGACTCGCAGTCTAGGACCCGGAATCAAGCCCGAGTCGATCGCGTTGCGCAGCGCGGTATCGGCCGGCCCGGCTCCCTCGGTACCCATGTCACGCTCCGCGGTGAAGCCTGCCATCAAGTCGTCCCTCGCCGCCAGAACGGCGCGGATGGTGCGTTCTGGCACGGACTCCTGAACGGTCTGCAGGTCCTCCGCGCCCGGGTGCAGAAACAGGTGGACGTGCGTGTCAATCAGGCCGGGCAGCAAAGTGCCTTCACCCAGGTCGATCACCTCGGCTTCCGCGGGATGCCGGACCGTGCCGCCGACTTCGACGATTAGCCCGCCCTGAACGAGTACTTCCCCGGGGGCCTGCACGCGTCCCGTTTCCACGTTCAGCACACGCGCCGCGTGCAGAACCACCGGCCGCGCGGCCTTGTCCTGGGACCAACAGGGATTCGGAAGCACCCAGGCGGCAATAGCGCAAAACGCTAGCGGGAAACTGGAGGGGGATGACCGGCGCATAGGCCTATAATGCCCCAATCCACGGGCCGCCGCGAGGATATGGGCTTGGCGCTGGAGCCCTAACGCGCTTCGCCCCGAAGATAGGCCATCGCGAGTTCCTCGATTTCGTCGTTCGTGAAGAACTTGGGGTTCACCGTCTGATCCAGGCCGGCAACGATCTCGACAGCATCGGCTCGCTCCCGCAGCAATTGATTCAATCGTTCAATCTGGACTACGCCCGCCATCATCATCTCGACGGCGACGAACGCGAACTTGCCCGTACTCGTGTTCTGCAATCGCACGCTGTCTCCGCTCTTGCCGGTTCCAGTCATAAACTGGCCAAACGCCGTTGCCGACCCGTCCACCGGCAGTGCGAAGACGGTCCAGTTACCGTGGGAACCCGCCGGAGCGTCGGCTAAACTCGCGCCGACCAGAACCGGACTGCCGCCCATGCGCACCGTCAAAGCTCCCGACGCGCCTTCGACTAGCTCGATCACCCCGTGGTTCGCGATAGTCGAGCCGAATTGGACGGATTCCAGCGAATTCGGCTGCTGCGAGGCTATCTGGGGAACGACTTTATATCGCCCCGGGGTCAACCCCTGCACTGTGAAGGTTCCGTCGTGGCGTACCTCCACCTGCCTAAAGTTGGCGAATGCCGAGGGAGTCAGCGGCATGAAATGCAAGTAACCCAACGGTGCCGCCTTAGGCGTCTGCCGCCCAGGGCTTTGAAGCGAGTTCAGCATCACCACATTCCCGGTGTCGGCCGACGGCGGTTGCTCCACCCGCCCTGTCAGGGTTATGCCCAGGCGCATCTGCACAAACAGCGGAGCCGGCCGTGCTCGGCCCACCGAGACGAACAGGCTGGCGTATGAAATCGAATCCGTCTGCGACGGTGAAGGGTTAGTCATTACAATCAGCCGGTACGACCCCGGTGGGACCATCTGGAAGCGAAACGTCGAAGTCGCAAGATCGAAAGATGCCCCGTAGCCCAGCGCCGCATCCAGCGCGGCATCGGCGGGAATCAACTGGATGTTCGGTTGAATGCCCGCCGGAATGCCGCCAATCGTACCCGAGACCGTGGTAACGGACGTCGCCCTGAGATGGAAGTCGATACCCGCCAATTCACTTCCCGGCAGCACAGTCACCCATTGCGCGCCTTCAGGCGACGGGCTGTCGGGATAGAAGACGGGTAGCCACGACTCGCGCGGTTCTATAAGTTCCGGCCGCCACACCGCCAGAGGCCGTTCCACGGGCAGCCACTCCTGGCAGCGGGCGTAGACCACATAGCGGTCTGCCGTCAGTAAGTCCAGTTTGTACTCGCCCTTGTCGTTGGTGCTGGCCGAACCCCGGAAGCTGTATGCAGCGGATGCTCCGTTCTGGCCTGGACCTAGTACATAGACCGGGCAGCCGGAAACCGGTTCGCCGCCGTCGTCGACAACCTTCCCGGAAAGCGTGCCGCCCGGCATCAGCCGCATTGTCAGGCCTGACGACTCCTGGCCCGAAGCGACTGTCACCAATTGGTTCGGGCTCGGCAGCCCCAGAATCCCTTGGAAGCCAGGGTGGTTCACCGCCACGACATACTCGCCCGGCGGGAGACTGGCAACGGTGAACGTGCCGCCGCCGTCCGTCGTAGCCGCTTGGGCGTTCCCACCCCGCTGGTAGTTCACCAGACTCACCGAGGCACCCCGCACCGGCCCACCCGTCACGGCGTTGATGACGCGCCCGCTCAGCGAACCCGGCGGGTCGGTGTTTTGCTGAGCGTTCGGCTGAATGTTTTGACCGACAGTCGCGCCAGCGGCGTCGGGAAGCACCTGCGCGCGTGCCCCGCCTGCCAGCAAAGCCAGAACAGCCCACAAGCCAGCCGCAGGCCCGGGCCTCATCGCGCAACCCCCGCCCCGATCGCTTGCACCGTGACCTCCGGTTTGTCTCCGGCCTTCAGTTCTACCGGCGTCCCGCGCTCGGCGTACGGTTTCAGAAAGTCCGGATCGAACCACGCCCCGTAGGCCAGATCCTCAAAGGCGTATAAGCGGTATTCTCCGGGCGCCATCGCCTTCAATTCGAACGCGCCCTTCTCATCGACCGTGGTCACGACGTAGAAGCTCTGCAATCCCGCCAATTCGCCTTCTGGCACGGCGACCACCTGACGTGCCAAGCCTCCATCCACCTTGCCGGTCAAGGAAGCGCCAGCCCCGCTCACCACAATCTCGAGCGGCGCATTCGTCTCCGCCGTCACGTTCATGTCGGCGCGCAGCACGTCCAGGTCGCCCAGCAGCATCGACTTCAGGTACCCGCCTTTCGGAATCGGTTCAAACCCGATGTCCCACAGTCCCGGCGGGACGTTCTTCAGCACGTAGGAACCATCCGCTTTCACCTGCGCTTCCGCACCCTGGCGCCCGCTGCCGTCTCCGGAAACCAGAAACACCCGACTGCCGGTCGCGCTCTCCCGCGTGCCCTCGAATCGAACGTGGCCGGCCAGATCCACGGCAGGTGAAAAGCGCAGAGTCACTACCAGCGAGCCGCCCGAAAGATCCAGGTCTTCACGCGCCGCATACAGCCGCCCGTCCAGAGTGACTTCGGCGTACAAAACATAGCGCCCGGGTTCCAGGTCGTTGAATGCCGTTCGCGCACCGAGTGGAAACCCACCCCCGAACTGCGAACCACCGGGTGCATTCGAGTTCCGCTGCACCAGATTCAACTGCACGAACGGACCCTGCTGGATTATCTGGGGTGGAGTTTCGGGAGGATTGCCGTCGGCTGTGGGCTGAGGCGGCTCCGGCGCGGCACCCGGCAACTCGGCCTGCACTTCGAGGATGATCGGCCGGCTTTGCAGCAATGGGATGTCGAGGTTTTCAACCGTTTCGCCCGGTCCCAGCACCACGCTGCGGGCCTCCTGCCGGTCGAGCGTCCCTGGATGGTACGTCGTGGCGTATACCAGCCGGCCCGCCTGCCCATCCGGTTCCGGCGCACTCGGCAGCAGGGGCGGCGGCTGATCGTACTTCTTGGCGGACAGCACGTATTTTCCGGGCAGCATGTGGAACATCCGGTAGCGCCCGTCCGAGTCCGTGTTAGCCCACCCCACCGGCGTCCAGGCCGCCTTGCCACGCTGGAACTCGCGGCGCAGCGCCTGCACGGCGACGCGCGGAGCCGGACTGCCGTCCACGTCGCTTACGGTTCCGGTCAGAACCCCAAGTTGGGGTAACTGGATGATCAGCCCGGTCTTCTGCTCGCCCGCAGCCAGCGGGATGACTTTGCCGCTCATGTACGGACGCGTCGCCCCGTAGTCCATCGGTGCGTAGCCGGTCTTTTGCGCGCTCAGCCGGAATCTTCCAGCGGGTAGCGCCCGGCACACGAACCGGCCATCGCCGTCCGTGGGAGCCGTACCGCGCAGGTCCGTGCGGCCATCCACGACGATGCTGACCTCCGCCCGCCTCAGCGGTGCGCCTGTCACCGAATTCACCACCCGGCCGCTAATCGAGCCCTGTGCCGCCGCGATTCCCGCCGTCAGCAAGGCCAGCGCCGCCGATATCGCCATTCCCCGCATGCCAGTTTATAGACTCCGTTCGATTTGACGTCGGCAGACCGGCGGAAGGCTCCACTTCCGGTCGCATTTTTAATATTGCGCTGTTACAAGATGGGGCAAGTCGGACGCACTTTCGGGTGGATACCGCGAGGCGGACCGGGCGGTCAGTCAACTCGCGCCACAATCAGGGTAATGTCGTCGAACTGCGGGGCTTCGCCGGCAAATGCGGTTGTTGCCGCAACCACCCGGTCGAGAATCGCGGCCGCGCTTGGCAGGTCGCAGCACCGCACCGTCTCCGCCATCCGGTCGGCGCCAAACTCCTCGCCGGCGGGGTCGCGAGCCTCGGTGACACCGTCTGTATAAAGCACCAGGCGATCACCGAGCTCCAGCGTGACAACCGCCTGCTGGTAGACCGAGGACCGCTGCAGCCCGAGGCCGATCCCGCGTGTCTTGAGCCACTCGACTTGGCCACCCGCCCGTAGCAGCAGTGCCGGATTGTGACCGGCCGTTGCGTATCGCAGGTGGCGCGTCGAGGGGTCGTATAGCGCATAGAAAAACGTGGCAAACCGATTGGTTGGCGTGGCGTCATAGACCAGCACGTTCAGCTTCGCCAGCAGTTCGCTCAGGTCTGAAATGCCGGCCAGCGTCAGGCTGCGCAAGGATGCCTGCAGGCCCGCCATCAGGAGCGCGGCTGGCACCCCCTTACCCGCAACGTCGCCAATCGCCAGCCCCAACTCGCCCGTGGGCGTCGTCAGGAAATCGTAGTAATCGCCTCCGATGGTCTCGGCGGGGCTGCAGTGCCCGCACAGTTCCAGGCCCGCGATGGCAGGAGCGCACTTCGGGAACAGCCGCTGTTGGACCTGACGCGCGATCTCGATCTCGTTATTGAGCCGCTCGCGCTGCGCTGCCTCCACCGCCACGGTCGCTGTCAGCCGGCTCACTTCAAGCGCCAGTGCCGTCTGGCTGGCCACCGACTCCAGAAAACGGATGTCGCGGCCGCAGTAAGGTTCTTCGGATCGCTTTGGGCCGAGGCTCAACAGACCATGCAATTCCCCATTGGTGCTGAGCGGCAGCAAGAGTTCCGTACCCAATGCTGCGAACGCACCTTCCTGGGTGTAGCTTCCTCGATGCGAGCCAACCAGAACCGCATCGCTGCGTTGCCGGATGCCCGCGAGCAGGGGCTCGTCGAAGCGATAGGCCGGGCTCGCGGCCTCCCCGGACGTACCGTAGCTGTATGCCGGAACAAACCCCGCGCCGTCCGGCAGCAGTGCCACCACGCGCCCAATGTGCAGCGCGCCGGCGATCTTCTCGCTTACGGTGCGCAGCAGGAGTTGCGGATCGGTCATGCGGCGCACTTCCGTTGATAGCGCGGTCAGCACATGCTCCGCGTTGACCGCCTCCCGAAAGAACCGCCGGTCCACCCAGCCGCGCAGCCATTCAAGCGCGCGGTTCATCAGCAGGATGCCGCACAGTGCGACGGCCACTCCCAGCGCCCGCTGGGCATCGCTGATATCGCGCCGCGAGACGAACCGGTAAGTCTCCCAGGAGAAAATTGCCATCATCATAACGCTCGCCAGAATCGTGGTCCAGAAGGCCAGCAGGCCCTGGCGGATGAAGACTCCGATATCGAACACCCGGTCAACCAGGACGGTGTAGCCGAGCGTGAGCGGCACCAACAGCGGTGAAAACAGTCCAGGCAGCAAGGCCCAGGAGGGGTATGTGTTCAGATCGCGGTGCAGCAGCGTCGTCGAAAGCAACAACAAAGTGGCCGGTCCCAGCCCCAGGCACAGGCCGAACATGACCCACCTCAACCTCCGGCGCTTGCGCAGGTCGGTCTCCTTGACCAGCTTGTAAACGAGATTGGCGAAGCCGAGCCCGATCATGCCATCGCTCCAAAGCTCCTTCAGCCAACCGGGGAGCGAGACGGCTGAAGTCAGCCAGTGCGGGACCGTCACGCCGTGCACGATGCTTGTCGCGATCACGCCGTAGGCCAAGCTGAAAACGATATAGGGAACGGCCAGAGCCCAGGCGATGCGCGGAAACACCTTGTGTTTCGAAGCGGGATCCGGGAACAGAAGGGCAAAAATCAACCAGGCAGCCGTCCAAAAACTGCCCGCGAACGCGTTGAGAAACGTGACTGTCCAGGTGAAGACCGGCTCGTAGGCGTAACGGAAGCTGCTATTCGCCGTGAACATGAACGAAAGGCCAAACAACAGGGCGAACAGCGCCCGTGCGACGGGATCGGCCGGGCGCCGGAAGACCACCAGAAAGCCGAGGATGGTACAGCACAGCGGAGTGAGGATGTTGATTACCGGTGGAATGACGTAGGTTTGCCAGTCATCCTCAGTTCGCCCCGGTATCGCGAACGCGACATCAAATGGAGCGCCCGAACCGCGCCGCAAGCGGAACGTCATCCTGGCGCCCGGCGCACGGGTGTAGAACGCCTTGCCCACCTGTATCAGCGATCGCACGGGAACGTCATCGACGGCCAACAGCACATCGCCATCCTCGATGCCGGCACGCCTGGCGTACCCCTCGAGATTCGAGAGGTGAAAATCGACCGGGTCGAGGGCCGCCGGCTCCTGCGGAAAGCTCCGCGGTGCGTCCATGTAAAGCAGGGTGGTCCACGCAAAGCGCAACTCAAGCGCACCGGTCCCTAGCAACAGGAAGGCCAGCACCGTGCGTTGTTTCCAATGTGCCAAGGCTCTGATTATATTCCTCCGGCACAAACGCCCGCGTAGATCGCCGCGCGCATTTTAGTCACGGTCGGGATTTCATTGAAGCCGCGCCAACCAGGCCAATTCAAAACCTTGATCTGTCGCGCGCCTGGCTAGAGACCAAAGGAAACCTGCGACACAAATGCCCGAACCGCTGCTGTCCGGCGGTTCGGACCTACAAGTCGTTGACTTATAAGGGCAGCGCTCGAAGAACCCGCTGAGATTTAGCGGCCAGTGGTTCCTGCAAAGGAAAACCCTGCGGCAACCGATTGAAGAACCGAGTTTGTACCCAATTCACGTATATTTCTGCTGGTCGATTTTCCCTGACACACGGCAGCATATAGCAATATTTGCCGATTAACCGACGACTGGCATTTAATCTTCCAGCGCACCCCTCGCCGTAAGCCAATGACCCTAAAGCGGCCGGGGAGTTAATCCGTCGGGATGCGCAATGGGAAGGCAGATGGCCAGCCAAGTGCTCCCCGAAACTCACCAACGGGACGGTCGAGGCGGCATCATTCTGGGAGGCGCCGGGACCTCACGTTGAAGGCTGATTTCACAAGAAATTGGACGAAAAAGGAGTTCGATAATGTTTTCTGAACAACACGCGGAATCCGGAGGCGGGACACGAAAAGCCGGAGGGGGAAATCGCATGCGATTCTTTGCTTTGGTGATGGGCGTATTCCTTCTGCCGGTGATTCTGATGGCCTATTCCAGCAATCCTCCGCTGGGACTCACTGGAGCCCCCGGGGAGGGAACGTGCGGAGGTTGCCACAATCCCGTGACTGCCGGTAGCGGTGTCACCGTGACGCCCGCCGGCGGCCTCACTTACACACCGGGCGGACCTCCGGTCAGCCTGGTGGTTGCCCTGACCTCAAGCGGCGGATTTGAACTGTCATCCCGGGTACTGAACGACAACAGCCAGGCTGGAACCCTAACGGCCGGCACGAGCAGCGGAGTCGGCACCAGCGGTTCGATTCAATACGCTTACCAAACGGCCCGCGCGGCATCCTGGAACCTCACCTGGACACCGCCCGCGACCAATGTCGGCAACGTAGTGGTGTATGTGAACGGAGTCATAGGCGGTAGCACCTATACGAATAGCTATACATTGACTCCTGCAACAACGGCCCCCTCGGAAACCATTTCGGTTAGTTCGTCCGCCCTGACGTTCGCCTACGACGGGACCACGACTCCGGCAGGCCAAACGGTTCAAGTGACTAGTAGCGGTGCTGCCATCCCCTTCACCACCAGCGTTTCCACCTCTTCGGGCGGAAACTGGTTGAGCGCGACTCCCGCGGGGGGCAACACGCCCATGGGAGCGACAGTAACGGCGAGTCCCGCCGGCCTGAGTGTCGGAACGTATACAGGTACTGTTACCGTGGCATCGACGGGAGCAACCAACAGCCCACTGACAATTGCCATCACCTTCAACGTGACCGGCACCCCTCCGCCGGTGATGCCGACGATATCATCGACACCCTCCGCGCTGAGTTTCGACGTGTCGGCCGTGGGCGGGACCGCCACCCCGCAGATGCTGACCGTGAAGAGTAGCGATGCCTCCGCACTAGCAGTCAGCGCCGTGGCAGCCACTACTACCGGCGGCAGTTGGCTTTCCGTAAGCCCGTCCAGCGGCACGACGCCCGCCCCATTCGCGGTCAGTGTCACCACCACAGGTCTGGCAGCCGGAACGTATCACGGCGCGGTCACTCTCACATCCGCCGGAGCCTCCAACAGTCCGGTGACAGTCGCCGTCACGCTGACGGTCGGCACTCCGCCGCCACCGGTGACATCGCCCGTCCAATTCAGCCTGAACGTAGTGGACAAACAGGCCGGTGGATCCGACGATCTGCTGCTCACCGGTAGCGGCGCAGTAGACAGTTCCGGCAATGTGTCGGGTAGCGGCCAATTCACGCGCTACACGCCGAGCACGACAAAGGGCGGAACCAACCACACAGTCAGCACTGGGTCCTGGTCCGCAGTGAGCGTGGTCAGCTACACTCCGGCTTCCTCCTCAAGCACTTCCGGCGGGGTTCTGGTGCTCAAAGTGAGTCTGCGCACGTCCGGCGAGTCAGCCACCAGGACGAGCGCCACCATGCGTATCGCCGATACCGGCAGCGACTCCGGCGTCACTCTGACGATCACCGGCGGCGACACCTTCGCGCCGACGGGTACCGGCCACGTCTCGATCACCGCCCCAGTCACCGGGTGCCCGGCTCCCGGCGGAGGTGATAGTGGCGGGACCCCGACCCCAGGCCCTCCGCATCGTCACGGCGTGGATGGTCACGGCGACTGATCAGGTAGCGCAAGTCCGCTGGTGAAAGATCGTTTCTCCGGCGAGGTGCAGCCACCACAAACTGCCCATGCTTCCTTCGAGGGGCATGGGCAGTTTGCGTTATGGACCGATTCCGAGGTAGACGGCCACACCCTGGGGCTATAGCCGTTCAAATGGTGGACGAAAAAGCGGACTCACCGGAGGTGCACGAACATCCATGGAACCGCCGGCCGTGACTCCTTTCCAGACCCTGGCCGATCTCGGCCGCAGCTAGTTCTGTTTCGAGCCGTTCGCGGCCGGCAAGGCCTCCGGCACCTTCGGAAACGCCTTCGAGAAGAAGCCCTTTCCGGGAGGCAGCAGATCGTTCGACGCTGGCAATTGCGAGGCATCCCAGCCACCGCCGAGGGCCTGGATCAACCCCACGCTCGCGACCATGCGCCGCGTGACTAGATCCACGGCCGTCCTGCGGTCTCCGAGTTCGATCGCCTGGGCGGTGATCACTTGCAAGTAGGTCGTGATGCCGCCCTTGTATTGGTTCATGGACAACTCGGTCGAAAGTGCAGCGGAGTTGACGGCCAACTGCTGCTGCTGCGATTCCTGCTCCAGGATGCGCAGTGCGGAGAGGCTATCCTCGACCTCCTGGAACGCGCTGAGCACGGTCTGGCGGTACGTCGCCGCTGTACCGTCATACGCGGCCAGGGCCTGTTCCGTGACGGCCTTGCGGCCTCCCGCTTCGAACAGCGTCTGCGCCAGAGTTGGACCCAGCGACCAGAAGCGACTGGGCCAGGTGAACCAGTTGAGCAGGCTGTTGCCCTGCAAACCCGCTGACGCATTGAATCCGATAGCCGGATAGAAGGCGGCCTTGGCCACGCCAATCTGCGCGTTGGCCACCGCCACGCGGCGCTCGGCTGCGGCGATGTCGGGACGCCGTTCCAGCAAAGCCGCCGGCAATACACCGGGGATCGCCGGCGGTTGCGCGGTCAGAACCACGGGCGCGATGGCGAGTTCGGCCGGAGTCTTGCCCAAAAGTGCCGCGATGGAATGCTCATATTGAGCTCGCTGGACCCCCGTATCGATCAACTGCGCCTTGGTGTTCTCAATCTGCGTCTGGGCCTGGACCAAGTCCAACTTGGACGCAACTCCCTGTTTATAGCGATTCGTGGTGAGGTCGAGCGCCTTCACGTAAGCCGCCACGGTGGACTCCAGCAGATCATGCTGGGCATCCAGACCGCGCAGTTGGAGGTAATTTTGTGCCAGCAGCGCGTGAGTACTGAGGCGCGCGGTTTCCAGATCAGCCGCCGACGCTTGCGCCGAGGCGACATTGCCTTGCAGGGCGCTGCGCACACGGCCCCAGACATCAGCTTCGTAGCTGAATTGGACCGGAATCTGGAGGTTCGCGGCAGGACTGGCCTTAATGCCGGACAGATTGGAGGAATTCTGGCCGCCTGTCGCCGTTGCGCCGCCGGTGACTGTCGGGAATAGCCCCGCGCGGGTCACACGGATGGCGGCCAGCGCGCTACGATACTGGGCCTCGAACTGCTTGAGATTCTGGTTGGAAACATCCACCTGCTCTTCCAGGGAGTTCAACAACGGATCCTTGAAAGCTTCCCACCACTTACCGCGGATGACGCCATCGTTTGGCTGCGCTTCCTTCCAGCCTGCAGTGTCGCCATAACCGGCAGGCGGCGCCTCCTTGTAAACGCTGGGCAGGGGCGGAGACGCGGGGCGCTGGTACTTAGGGCCCACAGTGCATGCGCTGGTCGCCAAGCCAACAAGCGCCACCAGAACGCAGGCCGGCCTGCGCACCGCGACCCGACAGAAACGATCGAGCATGAATGTTCTCCCAACAATTAGGGCGGCTTCTGGACAAGCGCGAACCACCGGAATACGCCTCACGATCCACCTTCCGATCCCCGGAAGCAGTGCAGCACGCAGCCGCGAACGTGAGAAAGCGGCCATAGCAAGGGATAAGTGGCCGCTCTCTTGCGTTCGCGACTCGGTGCCGAAGGCGGCGTCCTGGGGGGGAGGTGCCGGGTCATGCCTGCGCGACCTCCGGCGTTCCCGAGACAAGGGGTGCACGACCCTTTGAGCCAGACGCCCAATGCCGCAAGCGGTCCATGTACAGGTAGACCACTGGGGTAGTGAACAGGGTCAGCATCTGGCTGAAGATCAGCCCGCCGACGATCGTGATGCCGAGCGGCCTCCGGAGTTCCGCTCCATTGCCCATGCCAATGGCAAGCGGCAATCCGCCGAGCAAGGCGGCCATCGTGGTCATGGTGATCGGCCGGAAGCGCAGCACGCAAGCGAGGTAGATCGCATCGAGCGGGGACTTTCCGTCTTTACGCTCCGTCTCAAGGGCAAAGTCGATCATCATAATCGCGTTCTTTTTCACGATGCCGATCAGCAGGATGATCCCGATGAGTGCGATAACACTCAGATCCGTGTTGGTCAGCTTCAGCGCGAGCAGTGCGCCAACGCCAGCCGAGGGCAGGGTGGACAGAATCGTGATGGGGTGGATGAAGCTTTCGTAGAGTATGCCGAGCACGATGTAGACAGCGATCAGAGCGGCGAGGATCAGGATCGGCTCGTTGGCGAGCGAGGCTTGATAGGCCTGCGCGGCACCCGAGAAACTCCCGTGGATCGCGGCGGGCAGCCCCATCTCGCGCTGCGCGTCCGCGATCTCGTCCACCGCGGTGCCCAACGGGAAGTTCGGCGCGAGATTGAACGAGATAGTCACAGACGGGAACTGGCCGGAATGGTTGATGGATAGCGGCGTGGTGGAGGGCTGGTAACGGGTGAACGCGCTCAACGGCGCTTGTGTGCCCTGGTTCGTGGTGAGGTAGATCTGATTCAGCCCGTCCGGGTTTTGCCAAAAATCGGACATGATGTTCATCACGACGTGATACTGGTTGACTTGCGAGTACATCGTGGAGATCTGGCTCTGGCCGAACGCGTCGTAGAGCGTGGCGTCGATCTGCTTCGCCGAGATGCCCAGCCGCGACGCCGTGTTGCGGTCAATCACGAGCGACGCCTGCAGACCCTTGTCCTGCTGATCGCTGTTAACGTCGGCCAGACCAGGCAGGGTTCTCAGCTTCGCGGTAACTCGCGGCGCCCACCTGACGAGTTCAGTGAAGTCGTCGCCTTGCAGCGTGTACTGGTATTGCGCGCCGCCCATGCGACCACCGATGCGCACGTCCTGCACGGCTTGAAGAAAAAGCGTTGCGCCCGGGACGCGCCCCAGTTTGGGACGGAGGCGCCCAATCACATGATCGATATCCGTCTTGCGTTGGCCCAGCGGCTTCAGCGTGACGAACATGCGCCCGTTGTTCGTCGTGCCTTGCCCGCCGTAGAAAGTGGTGGCGCCTTCGACGTCCGGGTCCGATAGAACGATCCCGATGATCTGCTCCATCTTCTTGCTCATCGACTGAAAGGAGATGGACTGATCGGCGATCACCATCCCGTTCAGACGGCCGACATCCTGCTGGGGAAAGAAGCCCTTCGGGATGATGATGAACAAGTAAACGGAGAGACCGATGGTCCCGATAGTCACGGCTAGCGTAAGCGGCTGATGCCTCAGCACCCAGCGCAAGCACTTGGAATAACCTGCGAGATTCCAGTTAAAGACGTTCTCACTGATGCGGAAGAGCAGGTTATGCCGTTCATTCGGCCGCTTCTCCTTCAACAGATGCGCGCACATCATGGGCGTGGTGGTCAACGACACGAGCAGCGAAACGCCAATTGCGGTCGAGAGGACGACCGCAAACTCGCGGAATAGCCGGCCGACGATTCCACCCATGAGTAGAATTGGGATGAAGACGGCTACCAGCGACACGCTCATCGAAAGCACCGTGAAGCCGATTTCCTTTGCTCCCAGCAGAGCGGCCGGAAAAGGCTTCATGCCGGCCTCGAGGTGGCGCGTGATGTTCTCGATCACCACGATCGCGTCATCCACAACGAACCCGGTGGCGATGGTAAGCGCCATCAGCGAGAGGTTGTCGAGGCTGTAGTTGCAGAGGTACATCACCCCAAAGGTTCCGATCAGGGAGATGGGCACGGCCACGCCGGGGATCACCGTACTGCGGAAGCTGCGGAGGAATACGAATACGACCAGAATGACCAGGCTGACGGAGATCAGCAGGGAGATCTGAACGTCGTGAACCGACGCCCGGATGGTCGTTGTCCGGTCGAGCGCCACGGCAAGATGAATCGTCGGCGGGATTTGGGCCTGAAACGACGGGATTAGCGTGCGCACGCGGTCGACGGTGTCGATCATGTTCGCGTTGGGCTGGCGGAAGATCACCAGGACGATGGAGGGCTTGCCGTCCACCGAGCCGCCCGTTCGAATGTCTTCGACGGAGTCTGTCACCTTCGCGATGTCCGAGATACGCACGGAGCCACCCGTCTTGGTGGAATACGCGATCACCAGCGGTTGATAATCCTTGGCCGTAAACAGCTGATCGGTAGTCGAGATGGACATCGCCTGTTGCTTGCCCATAAACTCACCCTTCGGGCGGTTGGCATTCATCGCCGTGAGGGCAGTGTGAACATCCTCGATGTTCATCCCAAAGCTGTTCAACAGCGTCGGGTTGACTTCCAATCGGACGGCCGGAAGAGAACTGCCGCCCACGAACACCTGTCCGACGCCCTCCACCTGCGCGAGCCGCTGGGCCAGGATGGAGGACGCGACGTCGTACATCTTGCCCTTGCCCACCAGATCGGAGGTCAAGCTGAGAATCAGGATCGGCGCGTCGGCGGGATTGATTTTGCGGTAAGTGGGGTTGTTTGGCAGGTTCGCCGGCAACTGCCCGCGAGCCGCGTTGATGGCCGCCTGAACGTCACGCGCCGCTGCATCAATGCTGCGATTCAGGTCGAACTGCAGGGTGATGCCGGTGGAACCGAGCGAACTGGTGGAAGTCATCTCGGAGACTGCGGCGATGCGGCCAAACTGCCGCTCCAGAGGAGTCGCCACCGCGGAGGCCATGGTCTCCGGACTGGCGCCGGGCAACCCCGCGCCCACCGAAATGGTCGGAAACTCCACTTGGGGCAGGGGCGAAGTCGGCAAGAAGCGATAGGCGATCCCACCGGCGAGTCCCAGCGCAACGGTTAACAGCGCGGTGCCCACCGGCCGGTAGATGAATGGCGTCGAAAGGCTCATGCACCCTCCGTCGAGGCGTCCAGTTCCAGCGGCACTCCGGCCGCGGATGTTCCAAAGCGCCGCGCCAGGCGGTCGAACCACAAGTAGATAACAGGCGTCGTATAGAGGGTCAGCAACTGACTGACCAACAAGCCGCCGACGATGGCGATGCCCAATGGCCGTCGCAACTCGGAACCTACGCCCGTGCCGATCGCGAGCGGGATACCGCCGAGGAGTGCAGCCATGGTCGTCATCATGATCGGCCGGAAACGCAGCAGGCAGGCCTGATAGATCGCCTCCAGCGGAGGCTTATGCTCTTTGCGCTCGGCCTCCAGCGCGAAGTCGATCATCATGATCGCGTTCTTTTTGACGATGCCGATCAACAGGATGATGCCGATCAGCGCAATGACGCTGAAGTCGTTCTTGCAGAGCATCAGTGCCAGCAGCGCGCCGACGCCCGCGGACGGCAGCGTGGAGAGGATCGTCACCGGATGGATGTAGCTTTCGTACAGCACGCCGAGCACGATGTAGACGGTGACCAGCGCAGCCAGAATCAGAAATCCTTCATTGGCCAGTGAATTCTGGAATGCCGCGGCCGTGCCCTGGAAGCTCGTCTGAATGCTGGCGGGCATACCGATTTCCAACTTGGCTTTGTTGATTTCCGTAACCGCTTCGCCCAGCGAAGAGCCGGGCGCGAGATTAAACGAAATGGTGTTAGCCGGGAACTGGCCCTGGTGATTGACCGTGAGCGGTGTGGTGGCGGTCTCGTAACGCGTAATCGTCTCGAGCGGCACCTGCCCGCCCGTATTGGATCTGATGTAGAGGTTCTTCAGATCGGAGGGCCGCTGCTGCCAGTCGGGGTTAACCTCCATCACGACTCGATACTGGTTCAGCTGCGTGAACATGATCGAGATCTGGCGCTGGCCGAAGGCATCGTACAGGGTGTCGTCGATCATCTGCGGCGTTATGCCGTAGCGCGAAGCAGTGACCCGGTCGATGACCAGCTTCGCCTGCAAGCCCAGGCTCTGCTGATCGCTGGCAACGTCGCGCAAGTGCGAAATGGTCTGGAGCTTCTCGACGAAGCGATTCGACCACTCGCCCAGCTCTTTCGGGTCAGGGTCTTCCAGGCTGTACTGGTATTGGGTGCGGCTGATGCGGTCCTCGACGGTCAGATCCTGCACGGCCTGCATGAAGAGCTGGATGCCATCGACTTTCTCAAGTTCCGGCTGCAGGCGGCGAATCACCGCACTGGAATCGATCTTTCGCACGTCGAGCGGTTTGAGATTGATCTGGATGCGCCCGCTGTTAATGGTTGAGTTGATGCCGTCCACCCCGATGAATGACGACAGGCTTTCCACGGCGGGGTCCTTAAGAATCACTGCAGCCAAGGTCTGTTGCCGCTCCGCCATCGCCGGGAACGAAGTGGTCTGCGGAGCTTCGGAGATGCCCAGGATGACGCCCGTATCCTGAACGGGGAAGAACCCCTTGGGAATGATCCAGGCCAGGTAGCCCGTCAGAACCAACGTTCCCACCGCGACGACGAACGTAGCGGTCTGATGGCCAAGCACCCATTGCAGCGTGCGGCCGTAAAAAGCGATCACGGCGTTGAAAGCGTCCTCGGACGCGCGGTATACCCGGCCTCGCTCGGACTCTGGCTTGTGCTTCAGCAGGCGCGCGCACATCATGGGCGTCAAGGTCAACGAGACCACTGCCGAAACCAAGATCGTGACGCTCAAGGTGATGGCGAACTCCCGGAACAGGCGGCCCACGATATCGCCCATGAACAACAGCGGAATCAGCACCGCAATCAGTGAGACAGTCAACGAAACGATGGTGAACCCGATTTGCTCCGCGCCGCGCAGAGCAGCCTCCATCGGCGGCACGCCTTCCTCGATATAGCGGACGATGTTCTCGATCATCACGATCGCGTCGTCCACGACGAAACCGGTTGAGATGGTGAGGGCCATCAGGGTGAGGTTGTTGAGGCTGTAGCCCAACAGGTACATGACCCCAAAAGTGCCGATCAAAGAAAGCGGCACCGCCACGCTGGGAATGATCGTGGCTGCGACGCTGCGCACGAACAGGAACATCACCATCACGACCAGTGCGATGGTCAACACCAGGGTGAACTGCACGTCTTCGACGGAGGCACGGATGGTGGTGGTACGGTCCGTCAGGATCTTGATGTCGATTGCCGCCGGAAGCGACTTCTGCAATGTTGGCAGGAGCTTCTTGACGCGGTCCACCACTTCGATGATGTTCGCGCCGGGCTGCCGCTGGATGTTGACGATCACGGCGGGGGTGTTGTTCATCCACGCGGCCTGCTTGACGTTCTCCGCGTCATCAACCACTGTCGCCACGTCCTTCAACTGGATCGGCGCTCCGTTGCGGTAGGCAATCACCAGAGGGCTGTAGTCGCGGCTCGCCAGCAGTTGATCGTTGGCGGCGATGGTGTACGACTGGCGGCTTCCGTCGAAGACGCCTTTGGCCTGGTTCACGTTGGTGGTGGTGATGGCCGTGCGCACGTCTTCGAGCGTCAATCCATAGGAGGATAGCGCCGTGGGATTCATTTGGATTCGAACCGCAGGCTTCTGTCCGCCGCTGATATTGACCAGACCAACGCCCGGCAACTGCGAGATCTTCTGCACCAGTCGCGTGTCGGCGTAGTCCTCCACTTTGGCCAGGGGCAGAGACTTCGAGGTCAGACCGAGCGTGATGATGGGGGTGTCGGCGGGGTTGCTTTTGCTGTAAATCGGCGGATTCGGCAGATCTCGCGGCAGGTAAGTGCCAGAGGCGTTGATGGACGCCTGGACCTCCTGTTCGGCGATGTCGATGTTCAGGTCGAGTACGAACTGGAGCGTGATGATCGAACTGCCCTGGGAACTGATCGAGGTCATCTGGTTCAGGCCAGGCACCTGGCCGAACTGGCGCTCCAATGGGGCCGTGACGGAGGACGCCATCACGTCCGGACTGGCACCGGGGTAGAACGTGACAACTTGGATGGTCGGATAATCGACCTGCGGCAAAGCGGAGACCGGCAGTTGCTTATAGGCGACTCCGCCCACCAGCACGATCGCCAGCATGAACAGCGACGTAGCTACGGGCCGCAGAATGAACTGGCGCGATGGGCTCATTCGCCCTTCCCCTTCTTACCCGCCCAGCCGCCTTGCTTGTGCGGCGACTGGACGTCTACAGCCTGGGAGCCAGCCTGCGGCCCACCCGCCGCACCGGTCTGGCCGCCGCCCTTGCGAGCGCCCGCCGCACCGGCCACCCGGGGTGTCACTTTCGATCCAGGCTGAAGCTTGTCCACACCCTCCACCACGACAAACTCGCCAGCAGACAAACCACTATCAATCGCCCGTTCGTCGGCCTCCGTCGGTCCCAGCACGATGTCGCGTTCTTCCACGGTGTTGTCGCTCTTCACTACGTAGGTAAAAGTCCCTTGCGGTTTGCGTTGGACAGCCGCCTCGGGAATGATTACTGTGTTCCGTTTGGTGTCGATCAGCAGCCTGGCGTTCACGAACTGATTCGGGAACAGGGCTCCGTCTTGATTGCTGAAGATCGCCTTGAAACGGAGCGTGCCGGTGGTCATGTCGATCTGATTATCGATGGTCAACAACTCCCCGGTGGCAAGCTTGTGAGTCTTGTCCTTGTCGTATGCATCGACCCGCAGTTTCGCCCCGGAGCGCATCTTTGAAAGCACTTGCGGCACATCGCTGGCGGTGATATTGAACAGCACCGCGATGGGCTGCACTTGAGTGATCACGGCCAGGCCGTTCGCGTCGTTGGCGTGGACCATATTGCCTTGATCCACGAGGCGCAGCCCGATGCGGCCCGTCAGCGGAGAGGTGATTCTGCAGTACACGATCTGCAATTTGGCAGAGTCGATTTGCGCCTGATCGGACTTCACGGTGCCCTCGGCCTGATTCACCATCGCGACTTGAGTATCGTACTGCTGTTTAGGAATCGAGTCCTGGGCGAGCAGAACCCGGTAACGTTCCAGATCGAGTTGCGCGTTCTTCAACTGCGCCATGTCCCGGGCCATTTGCCCTTCGGCCTGTTCGAGTTGGACCTGGTAGGGGCGAGGGTCGATCTGAACCAGCAAGTCCCCTCGATTAACGAACTGGCCCTCGGTGAAAGCGACCTTGTCGAGTTGTCCATCCACACGGGTGCGAATCGTCACCGTATTCAGGGCCGCCACGGTGCCGAGTCCCGTCAGGAAGATCTCCATGTTGCCCTTGCGCGCGGCCACCGTCACGACGGGTACGCTCCGGTTGCCTTGCTTGGTATCCTGCTTGCCCGCACCCTTGGCGCTTTGCGCGTTCCCGCCGCGAGAAAGGTAGTAGGCTCCCGCCGCCAGCAGGCACAGGATCAGCAACCACGCCCACGTCCGACTCTTGCCCTTCCTGGCGGTTTCTGGTGGCGGCGCCGCCGGAGCAAAGACATTGGATTCCCGGTTCGTGGTCGTTTCGATACTCATGAGTTCCTTCGTGCGGTGCTACACCCGTCGTTAGACGGGCATCGTTGTTGGATCGGAGTTGGCAATGGGCAGACCCATCATATCTGCTACCGGTTTCCACAGACCTTGCGGAGACGGACCGGATTGGCTACATGGATTGGCGTCCGAAATGCGGCCAAGGTGACGGGCGAGGCGAGGAATTCTTCAACACTGCGTTTCTCCCGCACCAAACCGCATCCCCGGCATTTTACTATTCTCCTTGCCATGTAGAGTGCGGGAAATAGCCCATTGTGGCTATCCCCTGAGGAGAATGACCGTGGCCAGACTACCCCGCTGCGTGGGCGGCAGAAGCAGTCTGCGAGAAGTCCCAAGGCATTGTACTGGCGGCCTGAACCGCAGTGGATCCGGGGTAATCCAACGCCTCTCGATCTCTGCCGGGTACCCGATGGGGGTTTTCAGCCTCTGATTGGTCATTTTGGAACACCACGTACAAAATGGTCGATGGTACTACTATTACTTCGCTTGAACTAGTACTGGATCTTTCTTACAATCCATTCAGGAGTTCTTGCCTGCGTCGCCGGCCGGAACGTGGCACGACCGTCCACGGAAGCGCGGCGACGTCGATGGGCAGTGAACCACAAGCGGGAGCGATTTGGCGTGATGGACTCTACTGAAGAGATCGCCAGAATAAGGGTAGTGATCGCCGATGACCACCCCATCGTGCGAGACGGGCTCAGGAGACTGCTCTCGGTTGAAGCGGACATCGACGTGGTAGGGGAAGCCGCCGATGGACAGCAACTGCTGGATCACATGCAGGACTGGATGCCTGATGTGATCCTGCTCAACTTGCGCATGCCCAATACCGACGGACTGGCCGCCTTGCAGGCGTTGAACAGCACCAAGAACCCGGCGAAGGTCATTATTCTAACCGCGTCGGAAGACAAGAATGAGTTCGTTCAGGCGATGAAATTAGGTTGCGCCGGAATCGTTCTCAAACAAACCTCCGCAGACCTCATCGTCAAGAGCATACGCAAGGTGAATGCGGGCGAAATCTGGCTCGACGCCCATACTACAGCCGCCGTTATGCGCCAGTTCGCTACTGCCGAGGCCGCCGCCGCGAGCGGGATCAAAGGCAGGGAGCGCGCACCCCTCAGCACTCGCGAGCGGGAAATCGTCGCGCTGGTTGCTCAAGGCTACAAGAATAAAGAGATGGCCGAGAAGATGTTCATTTCGGAGCAGACAGTAAAGAATCACCTGCACAACATCTTCGACAAACTCGGCGTTTCGGATCGCCTCGAGTTGGCGCTCTATGCGATCCACAAAGGACTCCATCTCCCGCAGGCCTTTTAGTCCCGGGTTCAGAGCGGTCGATGTTCTGGAATTCCCCAGCGGGTGGGCCAGGATGTAGAATGTGCCTGTCGCCGGGAGCATCCATTGGAAACCTGTTCGCGCCCTGATGGAATCCTGACGAAATAACTTGCATTGTTGATTGGCTGAAGTCTAGGATCAATTCAGGAGGATTTTGAGATGCGGTTGTCTCTTAAGTGGCTGGCGCCGATGTTTTTGTTGATGGTCGCCGCGCCTCCGATGCTGTTGGCCCAGGAAGTTCTTCCCCGCTTCACGGCGGTTGATCCGACGAGTGGCAAAATCGGCGCGGTGATTACCGTGACGGGCGAGAATATCGGGAAGACCGTTGTGGACAAGGTGTATTTCACCGACGGCCAGAACGACATCGCGGTCCCGGTGACCGACCAGACCGATACGTCCCTGAAGGTCTCGATTCCGGCGAAGGCCAAGGTCGGAGAGCGCTATCGCCTCATGATCTTGACCAAGGGCAAGGAACCCAAGCTGATTGAGCAGCCTGTTCGGGTCGAAGTCGAAGAATAGTGGTAGTTTGAGCCGTTTCGTTTTGGCGGGCGCCGCTGGTCGGTTACCCCGGCGGATGGGCGTAACAGTTGAAATCGGCGAGGCTGCTAAGATCGGATAGAGCTTGACGCCCGTGCCGGCTCTGCCGCTCATGACGCCACCCACACATCCCTACGAATACGACCTTATCGTTATCGGTTCAGGACCCGCTGGTATGCGAGGCGCTATTCAGGGCGCCAAAGCCGGCAAAAGAGTCGCCCTCGCCGAGAAAAAGACCGTCCTCGGCGGCGTGTCCGTCAACACCGGCACCATTCCCTCCAAGACGTTTCGAGAAGCCGTTCTGGAACTCTCCGGGTACCGCGACCGCGAATTCCATGGACTGGCGTGGACCGTGCGAAAGAAGATCTCGGCCGTCGATCTACTGGACCGCGTGAGCACGGTGGTGCGGCACGAAATCGACGTCACGCGCTACCAGCTTCTGCGTAACAACGTCGAGGTGATCGGCGCTGCGGCATCGTTCATAGATGACCACACCGTGCGGCTGGATTACGTGGATGGCTCCGGCACCCGCTCCGTTACAACGCAAAACGCTCTCATCTCAACAGGCACGGAAGCCACGCGCGACCCGCACATCCCGTTCGACAATTCGACTATTCTGACGAGCGACGACATCCTGCACCTGGACACGCTTCCACGCACCCTGTGCGTGGTTGGGGCCGGAGTCATCGGCTGCGAATACGCGAGTATGTTCGCGGCGCTAGGCGTCCGGGTCACCCTGGTGGACAAGCGTTCCCGGCTGCTGCCCTTCGTGGATCAGGAAATCGCCGATACATTGGCCTATCATCTGCGCGAGAACCGCGTCACACTGCGCCTGGGCGAAGCGGTTTCGACAATCGAGAAATGCGAGGACGAAAACGGCGCGCGGGTCCGGCTCGTCCTGGAGAGCGGCAAGCACATCGTTACCGATAAAGCCCTGTACTCAATTGGAAGAACCGGTAACACTGCACGGTTGAATCTTACCGGCGCCGGACTGCCGGCCGACGACCGCGGCCGGTTGAATGTCAATTCGAACTTCCAGACGGCCGTGCCGAACATTTACGCCGCCGGGGACGTCATCGGTTTCCCGAGCCTCTCCTCGACCTCGATGGAGCAGGGGCGGCTCGCCGTCTGCCACATGTTCCAGTTGAACGCGAGCAGCTTCCCGGAGTTGTTCCCGTATGGCGTCTACACCATCCCGGAGATCTCAATGGTGGGGCGCAATGAAGAAGAATTGACGCGGGATGGTGTTCAGTACGAAGTCGGGAAGGCGCGCTACCGGGAGATCGCCCGCGGGCAGATCATCGGCGACACCACGGGGTTGCTCAAGCTTTTATTCCACGGCGAGACACGCCAGTTGCTGGGCGTGCATATCATTGGCGAAGGCGCGTGCGAGCTAATCCACATCGGCCAGGCAGTGTTGGCCTTCGGTGGCAAGATCGATTACTTCGTGGATACCGTGTTCAATTACCCGACTTTGGCGGAATGCTACAAATCCGCCGCGTTCGACGGGCTTAACCGTATGGGGTGGCCCGGCAGCCGCAGCCAGGAGGGCATCGCCCCTCCGGTCGAAGACTAGGCGCCAATATCTGCATTGCGCAGTTTTCGCAAGCCACGAAAGGACTCGGGCGGCGACAATCTGTTCGCAGAGGTACGCTACGGGGCTTGCCCGTCTCCAGTTGATAATCCTGTAATTCGCTCGACGGCCGGAACATCGCCGTACCGATCGACGTTTCATTCACTGACAGGATTACGCTGAAGGACCAATATGAGTTTCTGTTCTAGGACCGCCGTGATCGCGGGACTGGCGGCCGTTTGCACCCCATGGCTCGCCGCACCGTGCGCCGCGCAAGCTACGTTCCGCGGCGATCCGGCGCACACGGGTGTCTATGCGGGGAATGGACCGCGCGTATTGGGAGGCGTCGCGTGGAAATTCGCCACGGGAGGCCGCATCCTGTCTTCGCCCGTGTTCGACAAGGGCGCTGTCTATTTCGGCAGCGACGACCAGAACGTCTATTCAGTCAACGTTGAGACTGGCGAGCAGAACTGGAAGTTCCCGACGCACGGTGCGGTTGCATCCACACCCGCGGTCGATTCGGGGCTCCTGGTCATTACCAGCTGCGACGGCTACATCTATGCCCTCGACGCAGCGAAAGGAACGCTCCGCTGGAAGTTCAAGACCGGCGGCGAACGGCGATTCGAGGCGAAGGGTTTGCATGGGAACCAGCCGTCGAACCAGACGTTCTGGGATCCGTGGGACATCTTCCTGTCGAGCCCGGTGATCGGCCAGGGCGCGGTCTTCGCCGGCAGCGGCGACGGCCATGTTTATGCGTTGGACCAGTGGACCGGTGCGCTGCGCTGGAAGTTCAAGACGGGCGACGTGGTGCACTCTTCACCAGCTTACGAGGCTGGCACGATCTACGTCGGGAGTTGGGACAGCTACCTGTACGCGCTTGAGGCAGCCACGGGTCTGGAGAAATGGCGCTTCAAGACGGGCGAAGATGGGGCAAACCATAATCAGGTGGGCTTCCAGGGCTCGCCGGCCATTTCCGGCGGAGTGGTTTATGTTGGCTGCCGTGACTCTCATATGTACGCCGTCGATGCGGGCAGCGGCAAAGAGAAATGGAGCTTCCCAACACAAGGGAGTTGGGTGGTGGGCTCTCCCGCCGTCGCCGGAGGCCTGATTCTCTTCGGAACCTCCGATTCAAACCTCTTCCACGCGCTCGACGCGGCGACAGGCAAGCCCGCCTACCAGGTTCAAGACAACTTCTTCTTGTTCTCTTCACCGGCTGTGGCGAGCGACGTGGTCTACATCGGGAAGATGAATGGCGGATTGGAGGCGCTGGATCTGAAAACGGGCAAGCAATTGTGGGAGTTCCAGACCGAAGCGTCAAGAGCCAACCGGGAAATGGTGCTCAAACCCGACCGTTCGAGAAACGACGCGATGATGTTTCGCCCCTCGGACTACGGCGGAGTGGCGGGCGTGGACCGCATATTCAACCTGGGCTCGGTCGCCTCGTCGCCGCTGGTGGTCAATGGAAAAGTGTATTTCGGCAGTACGGACGGCTACCTCTACGCTCTGAGATAGCCCGCGCACAGTGGGATCAGACGGCTTCGAAGATGCCCCGTTCGCGGTTCTTGCGGACTCCGTCCCAGGGGAACCAGAGGCCGTTCATCGCGATGTAAACGCCTGGCGGCAGCGTCTGAGCAAACGCCAGAGCGCTGCCCAGATTGAACAACCCGTCGGAACTGCCGAACTTATACGGGATCATGGCTCCGGTGAGCACAACCGTCTTGCCGGCGAGTCTGCCCTCCAGGAACTCCTGGCCAAGCACCGCGGCCGTATCGCTCATCGTGTCCGTGCCATGCGTGATGACGATCCTGGTCTCCGCCGACGACGCGCAGTGGCCGGCAACGATCCGGCGATCTTCGCCAGTCATCTCCAGGCTGTCGATCATCATCAACGTCCGCACCTCGACGTCCAACAGACAGCGCCCCAGGCGCAGCATCTCGAGCAAGTGCGTGTCCTGAAAAAAGAGCTGGCCATTCAGCTCGTTGTATTCCTTGTCGAAAGTTCCGCCGGTGACAAACAGCCGGATGGGTTGGCGCTGCGGCGATGGACTGTGCACGGTTGCAGCATACCGCCATGCGGCCGATAGGCGCCGGACCCAAGCTACAATAGCGCGAGATGCCGCGGGCAAAGACAATTGACGAAGTACTGCTGGCGCTTGCCGCAATACTCCGGATCTGCAAGGACGAAAACAGCCGGCTGGGTTACTTCCCGGCCCTCTACCGTCGCGTCACGGAGAGCGTGAAAGCTGGCATCGGCGCGGGCCGCTTCGAAGACGGCGCCCGCATGGAACGCCTGGATGTGGCCTTCGCCAACCGCTATCTGGAGGCTTGGGACGCGTGGCGCGACGGGCGTGGACTCTCCGCCTGCTGGCGAGTGGCGTTCGATGCAGGTACGCGCTGGCGACCGTTGATACTGCAGCACCTGTTGTGCGGAATGAACGCACATATCAACTTCGATCTCGCCATTGCCGCCGCGGAGACATGCCCGGGAACCGCGATCGAGGGCCTCAAGAACGATTTCGACGAGATCAATGCCGTGCTGGCGGCTCTGGTCAATCCCGTAGAGCAGGAACTGGCGGAAGTCTCCCCCTGGATCGGGATGGTGGAGAAACTCGGCGGCCATGCTGAGGGCGCCATTGTGAGCTTCGACATCAAGGCTGCCCGCAGCCTGGCCTGGGAGCAGGCGCTGCGACTGGCGGCCCTCCAATGCGAGGGCCAGGAGGTCTCCCTGGCCCTAACCGCCAGAGGGACGGATGCGGTGGTGGCGGGCATGGGAGCATTGATTCTGCACCCGGGCCCGACTCTGCAGACCGGACTGCTGCTGGTGCGGGTAAGGGAGGAGAGCAACGCAGTGAAGGTGATTCAGGCACTGACGACGCCAGCCACCAACGGCAGGCTTGCATAGAAGCTAAAATACCTTCAAGGCCGCGCCCCTACCGATTCTTGACTCTTCCGTACCAGTTTCAAAAGAATAGCCCTTTCGGGCCAGTCAAGACGAGCCGTGCCACCATGTTTCTACAATAGGAACGTGGGCAGTACCGACCTTCCAGCAGCGGACTCGTTCGTGTTCTCGATCGCCGCCTCATTTACGGCCGAGCCGCTGCAGGCGTCCCTGCTCTTCTGGGGCCGGCGATTGCAGACCCGGTTTGAGGTGCGCTTCGCGCCGTTCAACCAATTGATGCAGACGCTGCTGGATTCGACGAGTGTATTCGCGGGAAACCACCACGGCGTGAACGTGCTGCTGGTCCGGTTTGAGGATCTCGGGGAGTTTTCTCCTGAGGATGCCGAAGCTCTGGCACGCGCTGTCCGAGCGGCGCCGGAGCACGCCAGAGCGCCACTGCTGGTCGGCGTTTGCCCCGATTCGCCGGGCGCAACGCCCAATACCGCCGCGAAGGAGCGGTTCACGGCCCAGGTGCGCGAGATTCCGGGCGTTCTGTTGTTCGGCGATGGCGACATCCGGCGGTTGTACCCGGTGGAGAATTGGTACGACGCTTCCGGCGACGAACTTGGCAGAATCCCCTTCACAGAACTCTACTTCGCCGCGCTCGGTACCGCCATCGTGCGAAGCGCCCATGCACTGCACAACCCGCCGTACAAGGCGGTAGCCGTGGACTGCGACAACACACTCTGGTTGGGCGTTTGCGGTGAGGATGGCCCCGAAGGCGTCAAACTCGACGCGTCGCGGCGCGCCCTGCACGAGTTTCTATTGACGCAGCGCCAGGCAGGCATGTTGCTGTGCCTGAACAGCAAGAATAACGCAGCGGATGTCTGGGAAACCTTCTCCGCCCATCCCGAGTTTCCCCTGCAGCCCCGGCATTTCGCCGCCTGCCGGCTGAATTGGGAATCCAAGGCGGCGAACCTCGTATCCCTGGCCGAGGAACTGAATTTCGGTACGGACAGCTTCATTTTCCTCGACGACAACGCGCGGGAAACCGCCGAGGTCGCCGGCTCGCTACCGGAGGTTTTGCCGCTGACATTGCCGCAGGAAGCCGCAAGCGTGCATGTCTGGCTGGACCACTTATGGGCATTCGATCACCCAGTGGTCACCGACGAAGATCGCCGCCGGAGTTCGTCTTACGCCTCGACCCTCGAGTTCGGACGCAAACTGCACCTCGCGTGTAACCTCGAAGAATTCGTCGCTTCGCTCGCCCTGCGCGTGGACGTGTCGCCGCTGGCGCAAGAGCGGTTCAGCCGCGCCGCGCAGCTAACCCAGCGCACGAATCAGTTCAATTGCACCACCCTGCGGCGCGGTGAGGCGGAACTGCACGCCTTGCTGCAGACGGGGCGGTACGAGATTTTCACTGCGGAAGTGAGCGACCGCTTCGGCGATTACGGGCTGACCGGCCTGCTGATCCTGGAGAAGCTGGACGATGAATACCGGGTGGACACCTTCCTGCTGAGCTGCCGCGTCCTGGGCCGGGGCGTGGAGCATAGGCTGCTGGCTTTCCTGGGCGAACATGCCGAAGAGAATGGCATCCACCGCGTCACCGTGCCTTTCGCGCCAAGCCGGAAGAACCTACCGGCGCACGACTTCCTGGAATCGATGCCGGAGGCCCTGCGCAGGGAAACGCCCGAGGGCTACGAGTATACCTTCCTGGCTACCGCCATTCAGGGACTGCGTTGGAAGCCGGCCCGCAAGAGCGAACTCGGTGAGCCGAAGCCCGCGAAAACGAATCCGGCGCCGCGCGGCCTCGTCGAGTTCGACCGAATCGCGCTGGAACTGCGGTCGCCGGAGCAAATCCTCGAGGCGATGCGGCGCGAAACCCTCGCAGCCTTGCAGACAGTCGCGGGCAACGGCGCACCCGCGTCGGACATCGAACGCCGTCTCACCGCCATCTGGGCCGAGATCCTGCACCGGTCTTCGATTTCGGTCCACGACAACTTCTTTGACCTGGGCGGGCACTCGCTGCTGGCCGTGTTGCTGTTGATGCGAGTGAAGGAGGAGTTTGGCGTCGAGCTTTCGGTGGACGACGTCTACTCCGGCACCTTGACGCTGCGCGAACTTGCGCAGACCATCGAGGGACGTCAAATGGGCGACGTCGCGCCCGAAGAGTATCAGGCGCTGCTGGCAGAGATCGAAGGCCTATCGGATGAGGAAGTGCGCGCGCTGCTTGCCGCTGAAGAACAGGAAGCGCAACCCGAGGGCGGTTCGCAGGAATGAAGATTCTGCTTACCGCGAACGCCTCGTACGATCCCCCGCAGGGAGGCTCGACACGTAGCAATCTGGCTTGGCTGCAGCAACTCGCGGCGCAGGGGCATGTGTGCCGCGTAATTGCGCCCACGCCTGCAGGGGATGTGACTCGGCGCGAGCGCACCGTCAGCGGCCTTACCATCCGCAGCGTGCCGCAATTGCAGCGCGAGCACGCGCTGGTAGGTTGGGAGATTCAGGCCTTTGCCCCGGACTGGGTGCTCGTCTCCAGTGAAGACGTTGCCCACGTATTGCTCAGAGAAGCGGCCCATGCGGCGCCCCAGCGGTTGATTTACCTAGCCCACACGCCCCAGTTCTTCCCTTTCGGCCCGGAGAGCTGGAACAAGGACGCCACGGCAGTGACGGTGATCCGGCGCGCGGCGGGCGTGATCAGTATCGGCCAGCATATGGCCGGCTACATCCAGGAGCATCTGGGCCGTACGGCGACAGTGATCCACCCGCCGATTTACGGGCGGCAACCGTACCGGCAATTCGGCCGCTTCGGATCGGGAACGGTGCTGATGGTGAACCCTTGCGCGGTCAAGGGCATTTCGATCTTCCTGGCGCTGGCACGGGTTTTCCCCGATGTCGAATTTGCCGCGCTGAAAGGCTGGGGGACGACTTCCGAGGATCGCGCTGAGCTTGCTGCCGTGCCGAACGTCCGCCTGTTGGAAACCGTTCCGGACATCGAAGAGGTTCTGCGTGAGGCCCGCTGCCTGTTGATGCCATCGGTTTGGTACGAAGGCTTCGGGCTGATCGCCATGGAAGCCATGCTGCGCGGAGTGCCCGTCGTCGCCAGCAACTCGGGGGGCTTGGAAGAGGCCAAGCGCGGGACAGGTTTCGTTGTGCCCGTATTGCCCGTCAGCAGATACGAACCCGTATTCAACGACCGGGGGATGCCCCGTGCGATGGTGCCAGACCAGGATCTGGCTCCCTGGGTGGCGGGACTGCAAACGATGCTTAACGACGAGACGGCCTATTGGAGCGAAGCGGAGCACTCCCGGCAAGCCGCACTGGCCTTCACGAGCCGGATCGACCCGTCGGATTTCGAGCGCTACCTGCTACAACTCCACCCTTCCGCCCCGCATCCGGAAGACCTGGCCTCCCGATTGGCCAAACTCGATCCTCGACAGCGCGCCAGCTTGCTGGCGAAAGTCCGCGCCCAGTCCCAGGGCCGGATTCCGGACCAGGCGGAGGAAGGCTCCACTTAGTGCGCATTCTGCTGGCCCACAACTCGACCTATTTTCCCTCGACGGGCGGCGGCGATAAGTCGAACCGGCTGTTGATGGAGGGCCTGGCCGAGCGAGGTCATGATGTGCGCGTGGCGACGCGCGTCGAGGGTTTTGGGCCCGAAGGCCACCGCCGTCTGGTGGAGGAACTGCGCAAGCGCGGTATCGAACCCGACACGTCGGACGGCACGATGGCCCGATTCCAATTGCACGGTGTCGACGTGCTCACGCTCTCGCAAAGTCCGCATCTCCGTCCGTTCTTCCAGGCCCAGATCGATGAATTCGATCCCGACATCATCGTCACCTCGACCGATGACCCGGGACAGCTTCTGTTCGGGCTGGCGGTAAAAGCCCCCCGAGCGCGAGTGGTCTACCTGGTGCGGGCTACTATCGCAGTCCCGTTTGGCCCGGATAGCTCGATGGTGAGCGCAACCAAGACGGAAGCACTCAAGCGAGCTGACGGCGTGGTCGGAGTCAGCCACTACGTCGCGAACTACGTCCGCGAATGGAGCGGCCTGGATGCGGTCCACGTTCCGATCTCACTCCTGGATCCCGGCAGCGAATTTCCCGAGCTTGGCCGCTGGGACAATCCGTACGTGTCCATGGTCAACCCCTGCGCTGTGAAAGGGATCTCCATTTTCCTGAAGATCGCCGACTTGATGCCTGACGTCCAGTTCGCCGCCGTGCCGCTGTGGGGCACCCAGGCGGCGGAATTGGTAGAGCTCCGCTTGAGGCCCAACGTCCACCTGATCGGCCCTTACGACAACATGGACGACCTGTTGCGGCAAACCAGCATCATGCTGGTACCTTCGGTTTGGGCCGAAGCACGCTCGCGCGTGGTGCTGGAATCGATGAGCCGGGGAATCCCCGTGCTGGCCAGCGACGTGGGCGGACTGCACGAGGCCAAACTCGGCGTCCCCTACCTGGTTCGGGTGCGGCCGATCGTACGATACAAGCCGTCGCTGGATTCCAACATGGTGCCCATCGCCGATGTACCGCCACAGGATGCAGGGCCGTGGGTGGAGATACTGAACGATCTGTTGCATAGCCGCCGCCGCTGGGAGGAATTATCCCAGGCCTCGCGCAAGGCGGCGCTGCAGTATGCAGAGAACCTGACGGCAGAGCCGTTTGAGCGGTACCTGCTGGAGCTCCTGCGGAAGCCGAAGCGCAGCCACACGCCACAGCCGGTAAAACCAGCACTCAGCGAGGACAAGCGGCGTCTGCTGGCGCTGCGGGTGAAGCAGCGGGTATCGGGAGCGCGCACGGAATCGAGCAACTGGTTCTCCGGCGCTGATGTGGGCGCGGAAGCTGATGTGATCGAGCGGCCGATGCTGCGGCTATTCTGCTTCCCCTGGGCCGGCGGCGGCACACTGGCCTATCGAGCCTGGCGTGAATCGCTTGCCGCTACCGCACACGTCGTGCCGGTGCGGCTACCCGGGCGCGAATCCCGCGCCAGCGAATTGCCGATAGAGCGCATGGATGCCCTGGTCGCCCAGTTGCTTGAGGCGATTCGGCCTTACGTTTCCACGCCCTTCGCATTCTTCGGGCACAGCATGGGAGCCGGGATCGCCTTTGAACTTACCCGCGCACTCCGCCGCGCGGGGTTACCACTGCCGCGGAGCCTGCACGTGTCAGGAGCTCGCGCCCCGCAGTTCCGTCTTGGCTACAGACCCGGCCCCGAGCCGGCCATGCGCGATTTTATAGAGGAACTACGCCGGCTGGAAGGCTTCCCGCCCAGCATCCTCAACAATCCGGAACTGATGAAACTGGCGCTTCCAGCGCTGCTGAGCGACGCCCGGCTGTATCGAAACTACGCCTACTGTGAGGAACCGCCGCTCAGCGTGCCGATTTCAGCCTACGGCGGCGATGCGGACCCAAACGTCACAGCGGAGCATCTGGACGCCTGGTGGGAGCAAACCAGCGGAGCTTTCCAGCGGTTTGAGTTTCCGGGCGGGCACTTCTACCTTGAGTCTGCCCGGGCGCTCCTGTTGAATGCGCTGCGGACGGCGTTGGGTGCCGGCAATGCGGGGTTGCCTGACGGCAGGAGTTGACTGGTTCAGGTAGCAGTTCTGAACAGCGCCATCAGGCGCGTGACTGCCGGACTGGCACCACGGTCTCCGCGAGCGGAACCTGGCAGGATATGTCAATCCATGCGAATTCTCGGATCTTATCTCCAGTTTGGCGCGTACACAGATAGTGTGGCGCGGCGACGAGTGAGGTCTATCCCGAACACCGGCCGGGAAGATGCGGTTGCACGTGACAAAATGGATGGGGTAGCCGCGATATCGCGCTGGTCATCCCGCGCGGGTTGGTGTGCGCCGAGGGCGGAAGTAATTGAGATTGTGGTGATTTCGCGGCGCCTTTGAACGATGGTGGGATTTTCGGGGGCGAGTGGGCGCAGGCCCAACAGCGGCTCCCAATACAATCGTAGATGGGTTGGTTCTATATACTTCGATGACAAAACTTCAACTGCCCGCTTCCCTCTTGTGTGTTTCCGTGTTGATCGCTGGCAGCGCCTCCGCACAATCGGAAATCAGAATTGAGCCGGCGAAGGGCGGGGCCGGCTGGCTGACTCGCTCTTACCGGGCGAGATCGGTTGCGCCCATTAACCTCGCGAACAGTTCACGCTTTGGCGCATTGATTCGAGCCGGGAACATCTATCTTTCCGCTCCGGACGTGGTCGCCCTGGCGATTGAGAACAACATCGACGTGGAAGTTCAGCGCTATGGCCCGCTGCTGGCGAGAGAAGTGCTGAAGCGCGCACAAGCCGGCGGCGTGTTACGCGGTGTCGGCGTGGGCGTGGCACAGGGACCGCAAAGCGTGAGTTTGCAAGGCGTGAGCCTGAACAGCGGGGGCACTGCCGCAGGCTCTACGGGGGTTAGTTCCGGTGGCGGCATCCTCACTCAGTTGGGCCCAAGCATCGCTTCTCTCGACCCATCCATTACGGCCTTTGCGAACTTCGCACATTCCAGTTACGCACAGAGCAATACGATCCTGACCGGTACCAATGCACTGGTCTCCGACTCGCAGGGCTTTCAGGTGCAGTACGCGCAGAATTGGAGCTACGGGCTGAGCGCGGCATTGAGTTACTCGAGCCAGCGCACGAAGCTGAACAGCCTGTACAATACTTTGAATCCCTACACTTCTGGCGCACTTGATCTGCAGATCACGCAGAACCTGCTGCAGGGCTTCGGCTCGGCGGTGAACGGCCGAAACATCCGCGTTCAGAGAAACAACCTGAAGGTAACGGACCTGCAGTTCAAGCAGCAATTGATCACTACAGTTTCGGCGGTTCTGAACCTGTATTGGGATCTGGTCAGCTTCCATCAGGACGTGAAAGCCCGTGAACGGGCCGTTGATACCGCGCAGCGACTCCTCGACGACAACAAGCGGCAGGTGGAAATCGGTACGGTCGCAGAGATCGAGATTACCCGTGCGTTGTCACAGCTTTACGCGAGCAAACAAGATCTGGTCATCGCCAGGACGAATCTGCTGCAGCAGGAGACGATTCTCAAGAACGCGCTGAGCCGGGCCGGCATCGCCACTTCCGAACTCGCAGACGCCCACATCATTCCTCGGGACACCATCGCCGTTCCCGAGAAAGACGAAGTTGGCGCAATCGATCAACTGGTCAGCGAGGCCATGGCGAAACGACCCGAGATCGAGCAAAGCAACCTGAACCTCCAAAGTAACCATATGAATCTGGTCGGTATCAAGAATTCGCTGCGGCCGACCCTGCAGGCGTTTGCCGAACTGACCAACAACGGACTGACCGGCGACGCCACGGCTGCGGCCTTGGCCGCGGGAGGCGCGGGGTCCCTGGCCGGAGGTTACGGCAACCTGCTCGGCCAGATCTTCCGGCGCAACTACCCGAACTACTCCGCTGGATTCTCTCTGAATATCCCGCTGCGCAACCGGGCGGCGCAATCAGACTATGCAACCAGCCTGATTGAGATCCGCCAGAACGAACTGACATTACAGAAGACCATCAATCAGATACGGGTCGATGTTCAAAACGCGGTGATCGGCATTCAGCAGGCGCGGGCGCGCCACGAAGCGGCAGTGAAAGCGCGTGTGCTCGCAGAGCAATCGCTGGAGGCGGATCAGAAGAAATTCGAACTGGGAGCCGCTACGGCGTTCCAGGTGGTCCAGGATCAACGCGACGTGGCCAACGCCCAAAGCTCCGAAGTCCAAGCTATGGCGAACTTCACGCACGCGCGCATCTCACTGGATCAGTCGCTGGGAAGGACGCTGGAAGTAAACGGCATCTCGGTGGAGGATGCGCTCAAGGGCCACGCGAACATAGCAGGCGTCAAGACCGCCCAGGAGGTGAAGCAGTGACAAGCCGCGCCCCCCAATGGTCGAATCGCTGGCGGGCCGGGGTAGCGGTCACCTTGTGCGTGATCTTCCCTAGCACCCCCTTAGCCGCTCAAGATGCCGCGATCGGCCCGGTACGCCCCGCGGCGTCGATCATGTTCCGGCCGTACGAGGAGGTCGATCTGCCGGCCGTGCGACTGGCGGATAGTGACCGACTCCATGCGTTGATCCGCGGCGGCAAATTATACCTCACCGCTCAGGATGCCATCGCACTAGCGCTGGAGAACAACATCGATCTGGAGATAGCGCGGTACGCCCCCATTTCGGCGGCTTGGCGGGTAACGCGCGCGCAGGCCGGCGGCGCTCTGCCGGGCGTCCCGAGCGCTGCCACTCAGACTTCATCGGTAGCCAGCGGGCAGGGTGTGCTGGGTAGCCAGGCGGCGGTCGGTGCGCGAGGCGGTGGCGGAGGAGGCGTGACCCGCGGTGGCGGCAACGCGTCCATCTCCCAAATCGGCCCCGTGACCCAGACCCTGGATGCAACCATCCAGGAAACGACCACTTTCTCGCATCAGACGACGCCGCAATCGAACAGCGTGCAGAGTCTGACCTCGGCCCTGGTCCAGAACCAACGTACCTACACAGGTGCAATCCAGCAAGGGCTACTCAGCGGCGGCAGCGTGTCGCTCAGCTACAGTAACCACTACTTGAACGAGAATTCGCCCACCGACGTGCTGAACCCATCCTGGGCGACCAGCCTGAGTTTCACCTTTCAGCACAACTTGCTACAGGGTTTTGGAACCGAAGTGGGCGGGCGCACCATCACCATCTCAAAGATCAATCTGGCAACCTCGGACATTACATTTCGCAGCCAAGTGATCACAGTCGTCAACAACGTGTTGAACGCCTACTATGCGCTGGTGGGCGCCGATGAGGACTTAAAAGCCAAAACCAGCGCGTTCGACGTGGCCCAGACCTTCCTGTCGGACACTTCGAAGCAGATCGAGATCGGATCGCTGGCCGAGACAGAGCGAGTCAAAGCTGAATCTCAGTTGGCGACGACACGACAGGACCTGGTGGTTTCCGAAACAACCCGGGCGCAGGACGAAGTCCGGCTTAAGAGCCTGCTCAGCCGCAAGGGTATTGGCGATCCGCTGCTCGCGGCAGTCCGAGTTGTCGCACTCGACCGGATCGTGATTCCAGAGAAGGACGAACTCCCCGTGGTGAAGGAACTAGTGGCCCGCGCTCTCGCGAATCGTCCCGACCTGGCGGCTGAAAGAGCGAATCTCCAAACCTCGCAGATCTCTGCCAAAGGCACGAAGAACGGGCTTCTGCCGACATTGGTTCCTTTCGGCGGAGCCAGTACCGCGGGACTCGCGGGAACGCCGCGCGCGGTAAGGGGAGGAGCGGCTCCCGACCCTTATTTCGTGGGTAGCGTCGGGACCGCCCTCGGGCAGGTGTTCCGGCGCAACTTCCCCTCACAGAATATCGGCGCATTCTTCCAGACTCCCATCGGGAACAATCAGGCACAGGCCGACTATGGTATCGATCAACTGCAACTCCGGCAGACAGAACTGGGGCTGCAGAAGGACATGAACCAGGCTCACGTCGATGTGATGAACGCCGTTGTAGCCCTGGAACAGGCCCGCGCGCGCTACGATGCGGCCGGTCTGAACCGGGAGCTAGCGCAGCAACTGCTCGCGTCCGAACGCAAGAAATTCGAGATCGGCTCATCCACTCCCTACGCCGTCATCCAGCAGCAGCGAGATCTCGCGGTCGCCATCTCCTCGCAGATTGCGGCTCTGGTTACCTACAACAACGCCCGGATAGCGCTCGACCAAACGACCGGCCAGACCCTGGAGGCAAATCACATCGTAATCGCCGAGGCGAAAACCGGCATGATCGCCCGGCAATCCGCGGTGCCCGATTCCGCGGGGACCGCCAAGTAGGCAACCGCCGGTCTCGCGAGACTACCAAACGGCCCAGGGAGTTCCGTCCCGGGCCGTTTGTCATTTCTCTAGGATTCGACCCGCTTCAGCTCCGCATTCCAGCGGACTCTACGGCCGGTCCGCAGCGACTGAATCGCCATCTGGCACACGGTGTTCGTGTGCTGGCCCATCTCGATCGTCGCGATCGACCCGGAGCGGTCGAGGACGCTTTTCAGGAAGTTGGCGATATGCGCGTGGCTGGCGGGCTCGAATGAGCCGGGCTCGCGGCGCTGCTGGCTGACTTTCAGGTCCACGTCCAGGGTCTGTGGATACAGCGCGTAAGACTCCCGCCCAAGATCGAAGCGGGCTTGGGTGCCGTGGAATTGCTGCATTTGATCGTTGAACATGCGGTAGCGCATGGCCTGGTAGCCGAGCGTGAATACCAGGATGTAGGGTCCGGGGAACTCGATGGTCATGCTGGCGGTCTCGGGGATTTCTGCTCCCGGGATATTCGGGCCGCCGCTCGAGCAAGTGACCGCCAGCGGGTAAGCGGAGTTCATCATCCATTGGATGCCGTCCACGATGTGAGCAGCCTGGCCGATCAGGATACCGCCGGAGTAATCGTAGTAATGCAGCCAGTTGAAATAGCGGGACGCGTCCATGGGCTGCTTGGGCGCGGAACCCAGGAATAGATCCCAGTTCAGCTTACCCTCAAGAGGTGAACTGTTCTGAGCGGGCCAGTAGTTGGCCCACCAGGCGTTCACCAACCGGACTGGCCCTGTTGCGCCGGAATCGATGATGCGCTTGGCCTCCTGGTAGAGCGAATAGCTGCGACGCTGCGTCCCGATCTGCGCAACCCGTTTGGTTGGGCGAAGTGCTTCCAACATGCGGAACCCTTCGTCGATGCTGTGCGCGAGCGGTTTCTCCACGTACACGTCTTTGCCCGCTTCAATCGCGTCGATGAACATATGGGCATGGTGGTGGTCCGGAGTCGCGATGATGACCGCGTCGATTGACTTGTCTTCCAGCAGTCGGCGGTGGTCTTCGTAGGATTTGGCACCCGGCGAGGCCTCTTTCAGTCCTTCCTGGAGATGCGGTTCGTAGACATCACAGACAGCCACAACATCCGCGCCCTGGGCAACGAATTGCTTGGTCAAGTAAGTCCCGCGACCTCCTGTGCCGATGGTCGCGCATCGAATGCGGTCGTTCGCCCCGGAAATGCGCGTCGCGCTGAGTGCGGTCGCGGCTAGAAACGTTCTGCGGTCGAGTTGCATGGCTGTCCCCCATGAGTGAGCACAGGAATCGAATCCCGGCAGAATCCAGTCTATGAAGAAAAAAGTTCGAAAGGAATCGACGACCCGAGGAACTCAAGTGGCGGAACTGGCGGGGATCTCGGTTTCCGGGGCAGCGGGCCTGCCCGTACCGTCGAAAAGCCGCGAGATCCGGTCGTAGGCCTGCGTTCTGGCAGCGACCAAAGTCCCTAGCAGGACGGCTTCACCGCCGATCCCGGAGAAGACGATGCGAGTCTCCCAGGGGATCGCGTTGGCGATGATCGATCTCAGTTCTGCTTCGACACAAGCCAGCAGGCCACCTTGAAGCACAACCATGGATGGATCGTAGGCACAGATCATGTTCGCGATGGCAATGCCGAGATGGTAGACGACTCTGTCGAAGATTCTCCGTGCATCCCCCTGCGATGTGCGGGCGGACGCCATAAACTCCACTGCCGTTACCGCCGAGCAGCCCACAGCCCGTGCCTCGGCCAGGATGCGGTCAGAGCCAACCACCGACTCAAGGTAGCCGCGCGCGCTCCAATCCGCTCCGGCCTGGGTAAGGTCCAGAACCATGTGGGCAATCTCACCGGCCGCCCAGTGGCTTCCCGGCAGAAGTTTCCCGCAACTCACCACACCCGAGCCGATACCCGTGTCGAGGCGCACGAGGACAACGTTCTTCTCGCCCCGGGCCACTCCGAACTGGGTCTCGCCTAGCGTCGCCATTTTCACGTCATTATCCACGAAAACGGGCACTCCGAAGTCGGCTTCGAGTTGCTCTCGCACCGGCACGTTGTGCCAGTTGAAGACGTTTCCGGCATCGAGAACCACGCCCAGGCTGACATCCACGCGGCCCGGTGCGGCGATGCTGATGACGCGCTGCACGCCTACGGAGGAGTGGCAAGCCAGCAGGCTCTTCAACCCGTTGCGTAGGATGGCCAGAACGCTGGCAGCGCTGCGGTTGAATCCGATCGGCACCGTCAACCGGTCGAGCACCCGGCCTTCCAGATCAGCCACCGCCAAGCGCAACTGGGCGGAGTCGATCTCGGCGGCAAACAGACGGCCGGCGTCGGCATTGAAGCGGATCAATGTCGGTTTCTTTCCGCCTTTTGAACCCGACTCCCCCTGCCCCAGTTCCACAACCCAGCCTTGACTCACCAGAGTCTCGACCTGACTCGAAACCGTAGGCTTGCTGAGGCAGCTCAACTTGGCCAGGCTGGCCCGCGAAACCGGCCCGTTTTCACGAATCAGGTTCAGCAGTTCGATCCCGTTGATGCTGCGCATCAGGGGCGCCCGCAAGCGTTGCGAGGTGAGGTGCTCGTGCGGCAATCGCATTTGGGTCAAGACCTTCTGTAGACGTTCCGGCTGACGCGGTCCAAATCCGCTCCGCACGCGTGGAGGACGTTTGGCGAGCTACTCCTTCGAATTCCCTATAGCGGTTTCTGCGGTCGTCCACTTCCAAGTGAAGTAGTGATGCTTGTGCAGTTGAAACGCCTGATATAGCGATTCCTTACCGTATCGTACGTCCGGCGTGAAGGTGAAGCTCCAAGATTCGCAATCGAGAACCAGCGGGATCTCTGTCCCGGCTGGGACCTGCTGTGAGAGCCTGACGAGACTGGTTCGATTCTGCGCACCCGTCCATTCCCGTTGCTTGTCCTCCTGGATATCGGCAATCTCCGACAGCCAGGGCGAATCTGTGTAGACTTTCGCGCGGCACCAGTTGTTCTTGTCGAATGGGTCGAGCCCCTGGGAGCGGTTCACCCAGATGCTGGCTTCCTCGCCTGGCTCCAGCACGCCGTTGGCATTGCCGTTGCCCTCGGTGACCGTTCGCCCGATACTGGTCCCGCCGCCCTGATTGCCGGTCTGGCGGAACACAGGAAACGTCCGCGTTCGGCCGTCGAGCACGGCAACCTCCTGCGCTTCCACCATGTTGGACGGAGCTACCAGGACGTCGAAGCTAGAACGGGCCTCGCCGCCACTGAAAATGATCGTCAGGTCCAGCCGGACCCTCGTAAAATCACCTTCTCCGGACGTGAACTGGACCTGTAATGCGTTTGAGAGGTCCCAGACTTCACCTGAGTCCAGGCTCGACCTGTCGGCGCGCCCGTGCAGGATTTCAACGGTTGGATAGGCCGAACTGAGTTCGAGCCGAAGGCCTGTCAGGGCCGCTACGCGCGGGTTCAAAATGCGAATCGGCAGGCGGATAGGAAGTCCTGGCGCAGGCCTGATGAATTGCTTCGAGGTGAGCGGCAGCAAGACCGGCAATTGTGCGCTTGCACCCGGACCCGAAAGGCTGATTTCATGCCCGTCGCAGCCTGTCTGGATGCTCAATCGCCCGTCGGGGCCAGCAACTGCTTCCCGAGTAGTGCCCTTCCCAGTTGCAAAAGCATAATCCAGTACGCCGTACTTCGCCCCGGGGTGGTACAAAGGCCAGGTCAGCACATCCAGAGTGGTGCACGCCGCAGGCGGGCCATCAGGTGCCCAGCGTCGGGTGCTCACGCGGAAGCCACCCTGCGAGACATGACTCAGCGAAATCACTGCGGGCCCGACGACGTCGGACTGGACCTGATAACCCCAAACTCCAAACTGGCGCTGTGCGCTAGTGTAGTTCCACTCGACCGGCGTGGTGTCGAGCGTGACGTTCGAGAAGGCGCGAAGGTGGAATTCGAACGTCTCGGCGATGGACGTGGCCCAGTGACGGTGGTATTCGTCCTGCCGGAATTCGAAATCGACACGGGGCGAGGAAGCATAAGCGGCACGCGTCTCCTCGTGGTACTGGCTGATGTAGTCGCCGCTGGCCCGAATCAGCCGAATCATGGTTTGCTCGTGGTTCGCTACGTGATCCTTGGGCCGCCACAGAGACCGGCGTCCTGGCTCGCCTGCAAAGAACTCCGGTCCGGAATTGAACGACGACGCGCTGCCTATCAGGTCCGGGTAGCGCGCGCTTAGGTAGAGGCTCATGAAGCCGCCCATGCTCAAGCCTGACGTTGCCCGGTAACGGCGACCGGTCAACGTACGGTAAGTCGAGTCGATATGGCGGACGAGTTCGAGGAAGTACTCCCCGTAATCGAACTGACCGCCGCTCCGGAAGACATCGTACGGTGCGCCGCCGTAGAAGCCGGTGTAGTCCTTCGCAACGTAGCCATCGGCCGCAACGACGATGACCTCGTGAGCCGCCACGAATGCCGCAATCTTGGGAACGGTGTCGCGGCCCTCGTCGTACTTTTCGAGCGTGTAGCGGTCGCTATGACCGTGGAAGTAGTAGATCACCGGGTAACGCTTGCCTGATTTGTCGTAGTCGGGTGGCAGAAAGAGCCGGTAGTTGCGTGGTTCGCCAAAGACTTTGGAGTCGTGCCGATGATCCGAATACGGCTGGGCGGCGGCGTCCAGGAGGGGCGACAGTAGGCTCAGGACGAGCACCAGACGCATGAGTCCGTCCAAGCCCGTTCGTGCGCGCGGAGCACGAAACCGGCTGTCGCTCATCGCGCCTCCGGATTGACGGGAACGAAGGACACCCCCAACCATCCTCCACCTCGATTCGTAGAAGACTTGCCTCACCGCAACGGACATACGGCTTCCTCGAAATTGCGGTGATGCTGCGTCAGTAAGTTAGCTTACCGAACCTGTGCGTCTGCAAGATACTCCACTGCTGAAAAGGGGGCTGAGAATCGTGGTGCACGACCCCGCCCCCCGGCGTCCTAAGATTGATAACTGCTTGACTACGTTACTGCTTCTTAGCTTCGAAGGGTCGCGGTTCGCCTTGACCGCCCACTCGAACCGAGGTGCCTTTCAAGGTTTCCCCATCCACGGTACCCTCATATTTCGTGGTCATGCTGCCATTGGGGCCTTCGGTCACGGTCGAGAAACTGAACTTGTTGCCGTCGAGTTTACCGTCGGCAACGTCGGCCTCGCGGTCGCCGCGTGGACTGGTGATCTTCAGTTTTCCGGTGAGCTTGGAACCTTCAGCCTTCAGGTCGAAGACGATGATGATGGTCATCGTATTGCCGTCCCGTTCCATCTTGCGTTCCGATTTCCATTTCCCATCAATGTCGGCGCCGAAAGCTGCCGACAGGCTGACGAGCAAAAGAACAAAAGCTGCTACGAGTGTTTTCATGGATATGCTCCTGCTACATTGAAGGTCGCTGCGAACGGGGCAGAGATTACCGGATGGACGGGAATTATTCGTTTATCGATGTAAGTTTACCGGTTCCCCTGGCGCGCGCTTTCACCTACGCCCTGCCGGAAACTTTGCGTCATCGTGCCAAGCCAGGCTGCCGGATCATGGTCCCCTTCGGCTCACGCAAGATGACAGGCGTTATCCTGAAGGCGCACAACCACGCCCCCGAGGTTGAGACCAGGGAAGCGCTACGCCTGCTCGACGAAGAGCCTGTTTTCGACACAAAACTGCTCGACTTGGGCCGCTGGGTGGCGGAATACTACTGTGCGCCGCTAGGCGACGTATTGCGCGCCATGGCGCCACTGACCGGCGAAATGCGCAAGTCGCGGGTCTGGACGCTGACGGATCGGGGGCACGAGGTCGTCCGGCAATTGCTGATGGCGGAGGCCAACGAAGACCCGACCGTGGAGATTCTGCGCTCGCTGGAGCATCGAGCGCTCAGCGAAACCACGCTCGAGCGCAAGCACCCGGCCGCGAAGCGATTGCTGAAAGCGATGGAGCACAAAGGACTGGTCGAACTGGAGCAGGGTCTGACCGATCGCGACCCGCTGCGCGCGCCCGCTGCGAAATTGAGCGTCGAGTTTAGGTGCCGCGCGGAAGGCCAGAAACTGAACAAGGTCGAACGCGAACTGGTCGCCTACCTTGAGTTGCACCCCGGCGCTCACAATCTGGAGGAGTTGGGGAAGGCCTTGAAAGGGGCAAGCGTGGCGGCTCGCGCGCTCGCCCGGCGCGCACTGCTCGACCTGAAGCCGGAGGCGCTCGCTTCGAACTCGAGTTGGGCCAAGCCGAGGCATCCGTTGAACCCGGCGCAGCAGGCGGCCGTCGTTGCCATCCGCGCAGTCCTGGACGAGCGGCACTTCCAGACGTTCCTGCTCCACGGGGTGACGGGATCCGGCAAGACCGAGGTTTACATGAACTCCATCGAGGCCGCGTTGGCGGCGGGCTATGGGGCGCTGATGCTGGTACCCGAGATCGGCTTGACGCCGGCGGCGGCTGGACAGTTCTATGCCCGCTTTGGAGACCGCGTGGCGATACTGCATTCGGCGTTCAACGACAGCGAGCGGGCGGCGCAGTGGCGCAGGCTGCGCTCGGGCGAGGCGACGGTGGCGATCGGGACGCGCTCGGCCGTATTCGCGCCGGTGCGCAACCTGGGACTGCTGGTGGTGGACGAGGAGCACGACGGCAGCTACAAGCAGGAAGAAACACCGCGCTACAACGGCCGGGACGTGGCGATCCTCCGGGGCAGAGAGGCGGGCGCCTGTGTCGTGCTTGGCTCGGCCACACCGAGTTTGGAGAGCCGTTACAACGTGGAACGCGGCAAGTCGCGGTTGCTCGAATTGCCAGAGCGTGTGGGCGACCGCCCGATGCCCAAAGTCGAACTGGTGGACATGCGAGAGGAGTTCCTGGAAACGCGCAAGAATGCGGTCTTCTCGCGGCGCGTCGTCGATGCGGTGCAGGCGAAGCTTGAAGCCGGCGAGCAGGCGATGCTGCTGATGAACCGGCGCGGGTTTTCGTCATCGGTATCCTGCAGGAGCTGCGGCGAGCGAATTGAGTGCGTAAACTGCGCGGTAGCGCTGACCTGGCACAAGCGCGAGAACCGTCTGTTGTGCCATTTTTGCAACTACGCCACGCGCGTCCCCGAGGTCTGCCCGAAGTGCGGGAGCGAGCATATCCATTTTCTAGGCAGCGGCTCGGAGCGGGTCGAAGAGGAACTGCACAGGCATTTCGCTAAGGCCCGCATTGCCAGACTTGATCGCGACACGGTCACCGGGAAGCACAAGTACGAGGAGATCCTGAGCGGGTTTCGCGAGGGGAACTTCGATATTCTGGTCGGAACGCAGATGATAGCCAAAGGCCACGACATCCCGAACGTGACGTTGGTGGGAGTGGTGAACGCCGACCTTGGCCTGGGCGTGCCGGACTTTCGCGCGGCGGAGCGGACGTTTCAATTGCTGACGCAGGTTGCGGGGCGCGCCGGGCGGCACGACCTGCCGGGAACGGTGTTGGTTCAGACCATCAACCCCGACCACTACGCTATCCGTTTCGCGGCCGAACAGAATTATGCGAAGTTCTATGAGAAGGAACTCGAATTTCGAAGACTGATGAGATATCCGCCGTTCAGCGCCCTGGCAAACGTTCTGGTCCGCGCCGAAAAGCAGGAAGACGCGTTACGCATGAGCGCGGTGCTGGCGGACCTATTGAAGGAACCCGGGGAGGGGATGAAAGTGATGGGCCCGGCCGAGGCCCCCGTGCCCAGGTTGAAGAATGAGTTCAGATATCAGATGCTGATCAAAGCGAGGTCTCGCCCGCTATTGAATGAAACGCTGCGGCGGTTGCAGGGTCACGCCCTGAGAGAAAGATGGCCTGCGACCGCGCTGGTGGTGGACGTCGATCCACTGAGCCTGACGTGAAACTGGATCTGACGCTGACGAAGCCGTTCGAATACAACACGGCAAACCTGATTGCCTCTTTGTCCTTCTATGGCAGGCACGAGCGGCGGCGCGGCATGACGCTGGTGACTGCGCCGGTGAGCCATTCAGCGTTCAATGTCGCCGTGGTAGACGAACCCGCGAGCGATGAAGCAGACCTGCTGTTCCGGGTAAACGAAGCGTCGGCCCATTTCAAGGCGCTTGGCCGCGGTTGGAATTTTTATGTCTGCGAAGACATGCTGGACCAGCGTACGGCCCACCGGCTTGACGCGCTGCTCGACGGGATGGGCCTGGTGAGGATTCTGGACGCCCCCGGCATGGAGGCGGACGAACTCGATCCGCCGAAGCGCTCCATGCCTGAACTCCGATACGAACGGGTGACGGCGCCCGAGGCCAGGCAGGCCTTCACGAACTTGATTTGTATTGCATTCCGTATCCCGTACGCGACGGCGAGAGTGCTGTACCTGCCGGAGGAGCGCTGGAATACCCCGCTGCAAGGGTGGGTAGGGTACGCTGACGGCGATCCAGTGACCTGTGCGGCAACCATGGAAGACGCGGGCGCGCTGGGCATTTATTCAGTGGCGACGGTCAAGGAGCATCGCCGCCACGGCTATGCGGAAGCCATCGTACGGCACGCCGTCGCAGTTTACCGGCAGCACGGTTTCGCGGGCCCACTGGTGCTGCAATCGACACCGGATGGCAGGAAACTGTACCGTGCCATGGGATTCCACCGTACTACGCGATTCGCAGTCTACGCCACGATCTGAGCCAGTCGCAGGCCCTCTGAAGCTCTTTGTGAAAGGGCTGGTCACTCGTGCGCGGCGGGCAGACCGCGGCAAAGGCCTCACGCCAGCGCTCCAGTCGGACGCCGGTCTTCAACGGCTGCAACGACGCTAACGCCTGGGTCGCGCACATCCACTCGATCGCGAGGATAGCCCGCAAATGGTCCGTGGACTGCCTCAGTTTGAGCGCCGCAGTCATGCCCATGCTCACAAAATCTTCCTTGTTCCCGCTGGTGGGCACCGAGCCGGGCGAGGCCGGTGTAGCAAGGACACGGCACTCGGCAAGCAGAGCCGAGGCAGTCACCTGCAGCATCATGTGACCGCATTCTAAACCGGGATGCGTCGCGAGGAAAGGCGGCAATCCTTCATTGAACGACGGGTTCAACAGGCGGTCGGTGCGGCGTTCGCTAATGCCGGCGAGGGCGGTCAATGCCACGGCCAGAAAATCGCACTGAAAGGCTAGATGCTCGCCGTGGAAATTGCCACCGGAGATGATGTCATCCTCGAAAACGAGCGGGTTGTCGGTGGCTGCGTTTAGTTCTATCGAGAATACGCGGCGCGCCTCGGAGACGGCGTCACGCACTGCCCCGTGCACCTGCGGCGCGCAGCGCAGGGAGTAGGCGTCCTGGACGCGAGGACATGTGGCGTGGGTGTCGCGAATCTGGCTGCCTTCGAGCAGCGCTGTCAAGTGCGCGGCGCTCGCCTGCTGCCCGGGATGCGGGCGAACATCGTGGACACGCGGGTCAAATGCACGCGGCGTGCCTCGCAGAGCATCGAGTGACAGGGCGCAAGCCGCATCCGCCGCCTCGCACAGGTCCTCTAGGTCCAGCAGCGCCAGTGTTGCGATGGCCAGCATCGCTTGTGTGCCATTGACGAGCGAAATGCCCTCCTTGGCCTGCAACGTGACGGGTTCGATCCCGGCGGCCTGTAGAGCTTCGGCACCGCCCATCTGCCGACCCTGGTACCAGGCCTCACCCTCGCCCGTCAGCACCAGCGCGGTGTGCGCCAACGGGGCGAGGTCGCCGCTCGCGCCAACGCTGCCACGCGAGGGCACCACCGGGGTAACTTCGCGATTCAGCAGGTCGCACAATCGTTCCGCGATCAGAGGCCTGATGCCCGAGAAGCCTTTGGCAAGGACGTTGGTCCGAATCAGCATCATCGCCCGGACGATCTCGATGTCCAGCGGGTCGCCGATGCCGCAGGCGTGCGAGCGCAGCAGATTCTGCTGCAATTGGGCTAGATCGCCTACCGGAATCCGGGTATTCGAGAGGAACCCGAAACCGGTATTGACAGCGTAAACGGGTTCTTCGCCCTCGGCCAGCTGATCGACAATTGCACGAGAGGCATTCATGCGCACGACGGCATCCGCAGCGACCGAAACCGGTTCATTGAGGCGCGCCACGCGGGCGACATCTTCGGGCTGCAACGTAGAGCCTGTGAGAATGAGCATTACTCCAACAATCGTAGACCGCCGGTATGCTCAGGAGTTAGTGGGTGTTGAAGGACGGCACTTCCGGAACGGCGATCGGGCTCCGCACTTTCGGAGCGGGCGTGCGGGCTCAGGAGAGCCCGCGCAGCTCTGGAACGCCGCCCCGCATCGAAGAGAGAGAAGAAATGGAGTTGAACGTGGAAAGACGGCCCTCTGAGGAGACTGCGCTGGCCGATGCCTACGCCGGGTTAGGCGTGCTACCGGTGTGCGTCTTGCTGGACCACGTGCGGAGCATGTACAACGTAGGTGCGTTCTTCCGCACAGCAGACGGCGTGCGCGCCGAGCGTTTGTACCTCTGCGGAATCACGGCCAAACCGGATCAGGCGGGCGTAGCCAAGACCGCGTTGGGCGGGGAATCTAACGTGGCCTGGGAACACTACTACGATGCCCTGGTGCCACTCCGCATGATGGCCGCGCGCGGGTACCAAGTCGCCGCCATGGAAACGGTGGACGACGCGCTGGACTTGTTCGACTGGGAACCGCGCTGGCCGGTATGCGTGGTCTTCGGCAATGAAGTGGATGGGGTCGGTGATGCGCTGCTGCCAGCGTGCGACGTGAAGGTGCGATTACCGATGCGCGGGGTGAAGTACTCGTTGAACGTCGCCACGGCGGGCGGCGTGGTGCTGTACGAGTTGCTGAGGAAATACAGGCGCCGACGGGAAGGGCGCCCAGAAGACCCTGGCGTGTCGGACGGGAATTCCAGCCGCTAATGAGCGGTGGTATCGCGGTTGGAGCGCAATTCGTCCATCACGGACTGCACCAGTTCTTTCGACTGCTGGATCTGTTGCGACACGATCTGAATGTCCATTGCCGGCTTTCCGGGTTGTCTCGCGCTTTGGCAGTACACGCCGTGTTGCAGCACCATCACGAGGGCGTCCGTCAGCAGGTCGAGCGTTACGGCCAGCCGACCGGCTTCCCGACCCATCTGAAACTCGGAACGCTCGAGATCGTCCTTGTGATCGGTGAAAACGGATGGTGTTCTCATTGTTGCAGGCCAGGCACACGCAAGCGCCTGGAACCCTAGTATAGCCGGGCACGCTCGAACCCTGCATGGCCGGGGGATAAGATAGGAACTGCGATGAAGTATCTGGCCCTTTTCTTTTTTTGCGTCCTCTGCTGCGCAGCGGATGGACCGGCACCCATTTATGCAAAGCGCCTGGCCCGCGATCTGGCGCTGAACACCGATCCGTCGTCCCGTTTGTGGCACAACGCGCCGTCGGTCTCGTTCGAACACGGCTCAATGCATGAACTGGTCCCGGGGCACCGCACCCAAGTCTTCGCCCGATGGTCATCCGAGGCGCTCTATTTCCTTTTCGTCTGCCCTTACGCGGAGCTTTACACGAAGCCTTCGCCGGAAACTGTGAAAGAGACGAACCTGATGTGGGACTACGACGTCGCCGAAGTGTTCGTAGGGGCCGACTTCGAGAAGATCTGGCAGTACCGCGAATTCGAAATCTCGCCGAACGGCGAATGGGTCGATCTCGACATCGACCGGAAGGAACCCAAACCCGAGGGTGGCTGGCTCTGGAACTCAGGGTTTGACCACGCCGCACGCATCGATACGGCGAAGAAGATCTGGTACGCGGCATTCAAGATACCGATCAAATCATTCACGGATAAGCCGGCGGCGGTTGGGACCGAATACCGCCTTAACCTGTACCGGATTCAAGGGCCGCCACCGAACCGCAAGTCTCTCTGCTGGAAGCCCACAGGAGAGCCGAGTTATCACGTTCCGGAGGCCTTTGGGCTGCTCCGGCTGCAGGAGTAATCGCCATGGGAAAGGAAGGCAATCTGCGCATTTCGCAAGTGGGATTGCGAGGCGTCGTCGGGCCGGGTCTGACCGCCTCGCACGTACTCGATTTCGCCGCGGCCTTTGGTACGTTTTTCGATGCGCCAGGCAAGATCGTGGTCGGGCGCGACCCGCGGGCGAGCGGCATTATGCTGCGCGAAGGAGTGGTTGCGGGTCTTCTGGCCACCGGCCACGACGTCATTGACTTGGGCGTTGTTTCGACGCCTGTCATCCAACACACCATCCGTAGAACGAACGCCGCGGGCGGCATCTCCATCGGCGCCAGCCACAACGCCGCCGAGTGGAACGCGCTGAAATTTCTTGGTCCGCAGGGTTCCTATCTCGCCACAGGAGAAGCCGGAGAACTGCTCGACATTTACCACTTGAAGAAGTTCGCCTTCGCCGGTCACCTGTCGGTGGGGAAGCTCCGAGTTGATCGCACCGCGATCGACTTGTACCTGGACGATCTGGCAAAGAACTTCCAACTCGACCGGCTGAAGAAGTTCAAGATCCTGGTGGACTGCACAAACGGCCTCTCTGCGCTGTTGCTGCGCCGCATGCACGACCGCTTCGGGCTGAATTTCGTGCTGTTCAACGAAAGGCCTGAAGGCCGGTCGTTCGTTCACGAGCCGGCCACCAACCGCAAAATGGTGGAACTGCAACTCGCGCCGCTAATGAAGCATGTGGGCGCGGATGCTGGTTTTCTTTTCGACATCGACTCGGACCGCGTGGCTTTGGCAACGGAAACGGGCAAGGCGGTCAGCGAAGAGATGGTGATGGTGCTGCTTGCCGACGAGTTCCTGGAGCGAGGGCCAGGCAAGATCGTGATCGCCAACGTGTCCACCACCGGGTTGCTCGAAGAGGTTGCTGCGCGCCATGGCGGACATGTGGAGCGCGTCGCGGTCGGCCGCCAGGCTACCATCGACGCATTACAGGCGTTCCGCCCAGAACAGATCGCAATCGCGGGCGAGGGTACCGGCGCCATCATGATTCCCCAGTTCCGGTTTGTCTATGACGGCATCGCGGCGATGTTGGCCATTCTAGAGCGCATGGAGCGCAAGAATCTGGCTCTTTCGCAGTTGCTCGGCAGCTATCCTCGCTATTCGATCCTAAAAGGCGAAGTGCCGCTAGAAACGCACAAGATCCCCGAAATGCTGTTTGCTCTGGAGCAGTACTATCCTGACGCAAGAAGAAACACGACGGACGGTTTGCGGCTGGACTGGATCAATCGCTGGGTGCATGTGCGAGTGAGTCAGACCGAACCGATTGTGCGCGTCATTTGCGAACAGCAGGGCGACGAGCCCCGGCGGCTGTTCGACGAAACGATGGAAATCGTGAGGAGCTACTGTTCATGAGCCGCGTGCATCAACTCAAGATCGGCGTATCCGGCATCCGAGGGGTGGTGGGCGACTTTTTGACCCCGAATCTCGCGTGTGCGTTTGCCCAGGCTTTTGGGACCTACGTCGGTCAAGGCCGGGTAGTGCTTGGCCGCGACACGCGGTCCACCGGGGAGATGCTGGAACATGCTGTCACGTGCGGTCTGCTGGCGGCCGGCTGCGAAGTAGTCAAGGTCGGGATCGCTCCCACACCGACAATTCAGATTTACGTCTCCGAGACGCATGCTCGCGGCGGCATCGCAATCACGGCGTCGCACAATCCGCCGGAGTACAACGCTCTGAAGCTGTTCAACCGCGACGGCCTGTTCTTCAATCAGTATGAGCGCAGCGAACTTCTCGACCTGTACCACCAAAGCGATTTCCGCCGCGCGACGAACGCCGAGATCAGCACCGTGTCCGTCGATTACGACACGGCGCCGGAACGGCACATCGCGCGCGTCCTGAAACACGTGGACGTGGAGCGAATCCGCAAGCGCCACTTCAAAGTGGCGCTTGACGGCGTCAATGGCGCCGGGTCACTGATGAGCATCCACTTTCTCCGTGACGTTCTGAACTGCGAACTGCACGCCATCTCAGTGGATCCTACGCAGCCCTTCCCCCGCGAGGCTGAACCCAGGCCTGAGGTACTGGACGATTTGCGGGCTCTGGTGAAGGAAAGCGGCGCCGATATTGCCTTCGCGCAGGATCCCGATGGCGACCGTCTGGCTGTAGGCGACGAAACCGGTTTCATCCTCGATAACGACGAGGTGCTGGCGATGGCCGTGGATTGCGCATTGAACCGCACTAAGGGGCCGGTGGTAGTGAATCTCACTACCTCCTCGGTAATCGATGAGGTGGCGAGCCGGCATGGCTGCCCGATTTACCGCTCACCCGTAGGCGAGGCGAACGTTGTGGAGAGGATGCGCGCGACAGGTGCGGTAATCGGCGGAGAAGGAACCAACGGGGGAATTATTTTTCCGGCCGTACACTACTGCCGCGACTCATATATGGGCATGGCATTCCTGCTCGACCGGATGGCGGAAACGGGCAAGAAACTGAGCGAACTGGCGGCAACTCACGCGCCTTATTACCGGCGTCTAGGCAAGTTTACATTCGAGCATGGCCGACTGGGACCGATCATGCAGGATCTGGAAACGATGTTCAGCGGCGCAGACGTCGACCGGACGGATGGGCTGAAGTTGATTGGACAAGACGCGTGGCTTCACGTGCGTTCGTCGAACACGGAGCCAGTGCTGCGACTGGCGGCCGAAGCTCGCTCGCCTGAACGTTTGGAAGACATCTATTCGCGGGCAGAGCGGGTCGTCAAACAGCGATAGCGTCCTGACCAATTCGGCAGGGGGAGCCTTGTGGGGCGGGCAACCCTGCTCCTCACAAGAGGTGCCGCCCCACACCGCTCCCAGAATGTCCGCGAAACTCGAACTACTTCTTCGCCGGCGCACTGGCCGGAGCCTTAGCGGGCGCTTTCGCGGGGGCTTTCGCCGCACCGGCTTTAGCTGGGGTGGCCGGCGGGAAGAGAGGCGCTTCCTTACCGTCCAACCAGCGCTCGAAAGTAACCTTCTTAATCACCATCGGAGTGTTCGGCCTGCCCTCGCCGTTTTTCGCGACGTGAGTAATCTGGCTCACCAGTTCCTGATGTTCCACCGCCTGACCAAAGATGGTGTGATGCCCGTTTAAGTGCGGCGTCGGGACTTCTGTGATGAAGAACTGGCAACTCCCCGTGCCAGGGCCGGCGTTGGCCATGGCTAGGCGGCCCGGTTGGTCGAACTTCAGCAACGGATCGAACTCGTCCTTGATGACGTCGGTGCCACCCATGCCTGAGCCCGTAGGATCGCCGCCCTGGATCATGAAATTCTCGATTACACGGTGGAATATCAAACCGTTGTACAGCGGGCGACTGACGCGCGCACCGGTCTTGGGATCTGTCCAGGTCTTTCGCCCCAAGGCGAGGTTGACGAAGTTCTTGACCGTCACAGGAGATTCTTTGTCGAAAAGCTTCAATGTGATGTCGCCCATGGACGTCGAGATCGTCGTATACAGCCCATCCGGGCGGGGTGTCTTCGGCACTGCGGGCACTGCCTTCGCGACGGCCGCGGCGGCCTTCACAGGGGCCTTGGCGGGAGCCTTTGCAGGGGCCTTCGCGGGAGCCTTGACGGCGGGCGGCTGGGCACACAACCCAAGGCTCAGGAGAGCTACACTCAAAACGGATATGGAAGTCCTCATGATGTCAGCTTAATACACTGCACGTTAAGGTAAAACGTGTATCCAGGCGAGCGGAACGCGCCTGTCACAGGGCGTTCATACAATCGAAAGCTTGGTGCGATATCCCATAGAGAAGATGCCAGTTCCGAACCACTCTCCGTCGAGCGAGCCGCCACTGTTTACGGGTGCATTACGGCGGATAACGAAGAAACCGCTGCTTGGACCGGTCACCGGCGCGCTCAGCAAACTGCTGAAGCTTGAGCACCTCGATCAGTTCTATATTCAGACGCGCGAAAGCGCGCCGGGTTCAGAATTCGTCGGAGAGGTTCTCAACCGCTTGAGAATCAGCGTGGATATCTCGCAGGAGGATCTGGCTCGCATACCGAAAAAGGGACCCGTCGTCGCAGTAGCAAATCACCCGTTCGGGATGGCCGAAGCAATTGCGGCGACCTGGCTGCTGGCTCAGAACAGAGCCGATTTTCGGGTACTGGCCAACGACATGCTTGGGGCGTTGCCCGAGGTCAGGCCTTACCTGATCATGGTTGACCCATTCGGTGGAGAGGCCGCCAGGCGCAGCAATCGGCGCGGTCTCCGGGAAGCTCTGGAATGGCTCCAAAACGGAGGCATGCTGCTGATTTTCCCGGCGGGAGAGGTTTCCCACCTGCATTTCCGCCATCCTGGAATCCATGACCCGGACTGGCATAGGACGGCGGCAGCATTGATCAAGCACACCGGTGCGGCAGCCCTGCCCTTTTACTTCGAAGGCGCCAACAGCGCATTGTTTCAACTAGCTGGGATCGTGCATCCGAGGCTACGCACGGCACTGCTGCCCCGCGAGTTGCTCAACAAGCAGGGCCAAGTGCTGCGGATGCGCGTGGGTCACTCGGTGGCGGCATCTAAGTTCCAGGACCTGGACGACGAGAGCGCCACTGAATTGCTAAGGCGCAAGACCTACTGGCTGGCGCATCGCAAGCCGCACACCGCGCACAAGCCTCGCCGGATTCGTGAAGACGATCCGCTGTTTGAACCCATCCCGGCGGATTGGCTGCGGGCTGAACTGGCCACCCTACCCAAGGAGCGACTGCTCGTCGAATCGGGCAATTGGCAGGTCATGCTGGCAACGCGGGAGGACTGCCCGTTCGTAGTGCGCGAAATCGGTCGCCTGCGGGAACAGACATTCCGGCAAGCCGGCGAAGGCACCGGCAAGCCGGTGGACCTGGACGACTTCGACGACCATTACCTCCACTTGGTGTTGTGGCGCAAGGACCTACGCGAAATTGCGGGTGCCTACCGACTATGTGGAACAGACCGGGCCGAAGGCCGACTGTACACCAAGACGCTTTATCGATTCAACCCGCAGTTCTTCCAGCAGATTACACCGGCACTCGAACTCGGGCGCAGTTTCATTCGCCTCGATCACCAACGCTCTTTCCAGCCGCTGCTGCTGCTGTGGAGAGCTATCGGCGAATACGTGGCCCGAAACCCGCACTACCGTTATCTCTTCGGTCCGGTGAGCATCAGCAATTCGTACCAGAAGGCGAGCCGTGTGCTTATGGCCGATACGCTGTTGCGGCTGGTTGGAATGCCGGAACTGGGGTTGCTGGCCAAACCCAGGCGGCCGTTCATCCACTTGCCGGTGAATGGCATGCCACGCCCTGAGTCGATTGAAGATATGGAGTCTTGGATCGCCGATCTGGAACCAACCGGGGAGGGAATGCCGGTGCTCGTCCGGCAATACCTGAAGATGGGTGGGCGCTTCGCCACGTTCCATGTGGACAACAGCTTCGGCCAGACGCTGGACGGGTTGATTGTGGTCGATCTGACCAAGACCGAACCGAAGTTCTTGGAACGCTATTTGGGTAAACAGGGCGCGGCGAATTTCCTGGTCCACTATGGGCAGAACAGGGAACCGGAGCCGGGTGGGCCGATTGCGGGCTGAAGCTGGCGACTGGCGTCAGGTCTGTCACTTTAGCCAGTCATCCAGGTGCGCAGCGACGAATTCGTCGTCGTTCAACTCGGGATAGAGCGTGCAAACGCGATCGATCTGCTCGTCTTGACCGGGCGAAAGATCCTCGTTTGGATTCAAGCACCATCGGCCGGTGAGGAGACCCTGGCGGCGCAGGATCTCATGGATCCCCGCGATACAGCCTCGGAACTGATTGGCTGGATCGAAAAGCGCTGCATTAGCATCTGTCGTCTGCACGGCGAGAGTCAACAGTTCCGGTGAAATAGGCGCGCCGGAATCGGCTAAGCTGCGCAATTGCGCGAGCAACTCGACGGCTTTTCGAGTCCATATGGCCCAATGACCCAACAACCCGCCGCGGATCCTGAGAGGCTCGCCGCCGACCCGGAATTCGGTCAAGAGATCGATGACGATATTGTCGTCGTTGCCGGTGTACAGAGCAATCTCGCGGGCACGCCCGGAAAGCGCGACGGCGCGCACGACGTCAAGAGTCTGGTAGCGGTTGAAGGGAGCAATCTTTATGGCGATGACGTTCTCGATTTCCGCGAACGAACGCCAGAATTCACAGGGCAACAGTCGTCCGCCCACGCTAGGCTGGAGGTAGAATCCGACAATCGGGAAGATAGAGGCGACGGTTCTGGCATGTTCCAGCAATTCCGGCATCGAGGCGCCCTTCAGAGCGCCCAGGCTTAACAACCCTGCATCGTAGCCGAGTGAGCTTGCCAGTTCCGCTTCCATGGCAGCTTGCCGTACCGGTCCGCAGATGCCCGCAATCTTCAGCGCGGAAGTGCCGCGCATTTCCTCCGCGGCCAACTCGAGCACCGGCCGAAGCAGACCATAGCGCGACTCGCGGATCTCAAACTGGGTCGTATGCACGCCCACCGCAACACCACCGGCCCCCGCCGCGAGATAGTAGCGAGTCAATGCGCGCTGCCGTCGTTCGTCTAGTTTCCGGTTCGCATCTAGAGCAAGTGGATGCGCCGGGATCGCCAGGCCCTCAAATAGCCGTTCGCGAACTGTCATCAGAATTTTCCATCCCGGGTTTGAAAATGCGTCGGTTTGTTCAGTGTCGGCCTGCCGCGTAAGATCCAATCCGCGGTCCAATCAATGATGTCGTTGGGTGTGATGGTCGGATACCCGAAGAGTTGCTGTACCTTGGCCGCATTACTGAGCAGCGCAGTAGGCGACTCCACTCCTTGCCATGCCGGTTGAACGCCGAACAGCGCTGCAAAGCGTTCGGCAACATAGCGCACGGACAGGGTCTCAGGACCAGTCAGATTCAGTATCAGCGGCGGCGTCCGGCAATGCTCAAGCGTGCGCAGGCAAACCGAATTCGCGTCACCTTGCCAGATCACATTGACTGAGCCCATGCGCAGGTCTACCGGGCGCCCCTCCTTCACGGCCAACCCGATATCGAGCAGGACTCCATAGCGCAGTTCGACCGCGTAATTCAGGCGCAGCAGCACGACGGGCGTTTGCCAGCGGTCGGAGCCATATTCGAACAGGCGTTCGCGTCCCAGAGCCGATTGTGCGTACTCGCCGACCGGCGCTACGGGCGTAGTCTCGGTGGCTCCCCCCTGCTCCACCGAACGCAGTGGATAGACATTGCCGGTGGAGAACGCCACGATGCGCGAGGTGCGATAGCGCTGGGCCACTAAACCCGGCAGAAAAGTATTCATGGCCCAGGTGGAATGCTCAGCGCCGACGGTGCCGAACTTCCTGGCGGCCATGAAGACGACGTTTTGCGCATCGGGGAGATCAGCCAGCGCACCCGCGTCCAAGAGGTCGCATTGAATTGTCTCGATCCCCGCAGCTTCGAGATCGCGCGCCAGCCCCCCGGTGGAGAATCGAGCCACACCGATGACACGTTTGGCAACTCCTGCCAGTCCAATTGCCCGCCGTGCGCGCCGCGCGAGGCTTGGGCCCATCTTGCCTCCTACGCCAAGGATGAGCAGATCGCCCTCCAGCGAGTGCACCGCCGCGACATCTTTCTCTGTCGGAAGCGACAAGAGATCTTCGAGTTGTTGCACGGTTTCGATCACAAAATACTCCTAGTTTCCGCCGCTTCTGCGCTCAACCAAGCTCAAATCCTGCAGCGGCATAGACCAACTCGTGCCGCTCTGCAATGGAGGGCCCCCGGCGCATCCGTACAAGCCGCCGGACCGGTTGAAACCCGAACCGCCCGGCCAGTTCACGCCCTGGTTCATTGTCCGGAAACACATCCCACATCCACGTTCCGGCAGCTTGAGTCAGGCATCCGGCAATCAGGCTGTGTGCGGCTTCCGGAGTGCGCGCTACACAGGGGCCAACGTAATTGGCGATGTGGCCGGGACCCCAGAGCGCAAAGCCGTCTCCCGTCACTACGGGCTTCGAGGTGCCCGCAGTCGCGTTTACGGACCGGCCTGACACCGCCAGTCGCGCGAGCAACCGCATCCTGTTCGCACCAAAGGCGTCGTAGTCGAGACCCGCCAGCGACTCGATAGGGACAAGCGGGCCCGCGTCGCCTTGCGCGTCGAACTCGCCACTCCAGACCCAACGTTCGATGCGCCGTTCGACAACGAACCCCAGTTTCTCGTATATGGGCTGCCCCTGACCGGTTGCGTCCAGCTTTAAGGTTTTAATCCCCAGATCGCCAGCGACTTGAAGCGTGTGCGCCACCAACCTGCTCGCCAGCCCCCGGTGCTGGTAATCGCGCCGGGTGAGCACCATGCCGAGCCACGCGAGACTGACGCCATAGGGTAGCAGCGTGGCAGTTGCGGCGAGGCGGCCGTCCAACTCGATGCCAAAGCAGGTCTCGGGCGCAAGGTCGAGAAGCCTTTGCCAATCAGTGATGGTTTGGTTCCAGCCTGCAGACGACGATAGCGCGAGGGCCTGCAGCAGGTCGGACGGGGTGAGAAGGCGTAGGGACATGAAAGGACTGCTCCTGCAATCATAGACCGTTCCCCTGCCCGCTCTGGAAACCCAAGTTGCTAGACGACGGCAACTCCAATCCTGCAGCACACTGATTTCGGAAGGCCCCCCGCGAACTGAATGACAATTGATCTATGAATGGCGCTGAGTGTTTGCTGCGGACATTGGTCGCCAATGGCGTGGAAGTCTGCTTCATGAACCCCGGGACATCCGAGATGCAGTTCGTAGCCGCCCTTGATCGCGTGGCTGGAATGCGATCCGTATTGTGCCTTTACGAAGGGGTCTGCTCGGGGGCGGCCGACGGATACGCACGGATGACGGGACGCCCGGCGGCCACGCTGCTGCACTTGGGGCCGGGACTGGCCAACGGACTCTCGAACTTCCACAACGCCCGCAAAGCGCGCTCGCCGATTGTCTCGATCGTGGGCGAGCATTCCACGCAACACCAATGCTACGATGCGCCGTTGAGCGCCGACATCGCGGCCTTCGCAAGGACGGTAGCGAGTGAGGTACGCACTGTCGCCGCAGTGAGCGAGATGGGCGCGCTGGCAGCGCAGGCGCTGGCCGCGGCGGTGAAAGCGCCGGGCCAGATCTCGATGCTAGTCGTGCCAGCGGACTTCTCGTGGAGCGAGGCAGGACCTCCCGGCCCAAGCGTTCCCCAGCCAGTCCTGGACGCAACTGACATCGGCCGCGTGCGACAACTCGCCGGAAGTCTTCATGCCGGAGCGGCGACGGGCTTGCTGCTAGGCGGAAGAACTCTCACGAAGCGCGGGCTGGAAGCTGCTGGCCGCATCGCCTATTCGACAGGCGTGCGCGTGTTTGCCGACCGGAACGCAGCGCGAATGGAGTCTGGCAGGGGTCGCTTCCAACCGCAGAGAATAGCCTACTTTCCCGAGCAGGCCATCGTTCAGTTGAAAGGATTGCAGGATCTGGTTCTGGTGGAAGCCAAAGCTCCGGTCTCATTCTTCGGCTATCCCGATCAGCCTAGTTTCCTCGCACCTGGAGACTGCCGGATCCACAAGCTCGCACCGTTGGACGAAGACGGCACGGCAGCGCTTGAGGCATTGGCTGCGGAGTGCAATGCTGCGCCGGCGCAGGTGCCGGAGGAGCACGGCAGCGCGTCTCTGTGGGATGCCGAAAGCGCGCTGACGCCAGACACTGTAGGCACGATAGTCGGTACGCTTTTGCCGCACGATGCGATTGTTTCGGATGAGATGGTCTCGGCTTCGCCTGCCGTGTGCGCCCATCTGACCAAGGCCGCGCAGCACGACTTCCTGCCGGTCACCGGAGGCTCCATTGGCCAGGGGCTGCCCGTAGCTTTGGGAGCCGCAATCGCCTGCCCGGAACGCAAAGTGGTGGCACTTGAGGCCGATGGCAGCGGTATGTATACGCTGCAGGCGCTCTGGTCAATGGCACGGGAAAATGCGGACGTGACCGTAGTGATCTTCGCGAATAGCCGCTACCGGATTCTGGACATCGAGATGAAGCGGACCGGTGCAAACGGCTTTGGACCCGTCGCGGAAGCTATGATCGACATCGGCCGGCCTCAGATTGACTGGGTCAAACTGTCCGAGAGCCTGGGAGTACCGGCGACGAACGCCAAGACTGCCGGCGAGTTCGAAATCGCCTTCCGCGCGGCGCTGGGAGTGCGTGGCCCGCGCCTGATTGAAGCCCGGATTCAGAGCTAATGGCCGAGTCAGAACGCTGACACGAGAGGAACGGTGTAGAATCGACCGTCATAGCGCGTGGCGCTAAGAAATCACATGCTGGGAGGCACTGGATGCAGTCTCGCTGGATCGCTTTGCTGGCACTGCCGCTGTTGGCAGCACCGATGAAAGTCGCGTTGCGCGGCCGCGTGGAACAGCACGATGGCAGCGGCAAATGGCAGGAGACCCGGGTCCTCCGACGCGTCGATCCGTCGCGCACGGCGATGGTGCTGTGCGACGTGTGGGACCGTCACTGGTGCAGTGGCGCGAACAGCCGGGTCGCCGTGCTTGCTCCGAAGATACAAACCGTCGTCGAGGCCGCCCGAAAGAGCGGAATCCTGATCGTCCATGCGCCTTCGGACACCATGGGTTTCTACAAGGAGTATCCACAGCGCCAAGCCATGCTGAGGATTACGCCCGTTGAGCCGACTGCCGCGAAGCAGATCGACGCTCCGCCTTTGCCCATAGACGACTCACACGGCGGCTGTGATAGCGAAGGCGACCAGGTTTACCAGGCGTGGACGCGACAGCACCCGGCCATTCGCATCGCTCCACAAGATCTCATTTCAGAAAACGGCGCCGAGATTTACAGTGCTCTGAAGTCGCGCGGAATCGACACCTTGCTGGTAGCTGGAGTGCACACGAACATGTGCATTCTGAATCGATCGTTCGCGATCAAGCAGATGACGAAATGGGGCATCCAGTGCATCTTGTTGCGCGACCTCACAGACGCGATGTACAGCCCCAAGGACCGGCCATATGTCAGCCACGCGGAAGGCACGGAACTGGTGATCCAGCACATCGAGAAGTACTGGTGCCCGACGGCGCTTTCCGCAGACCTGTTGCGTGCTCTAAAGCTGGCTGGAGAATAGCCCGGCTCTCTGATCCGGCTGCTATCGAAAGGTCTTGGTTCGCAACGCAAAAGCGCCGGCATTCCCTCGCGGAAATGCCGGCGCGCATGTTGCAGGACTCGAGCCGCGTCAGAAGATAATCTTCAAACCAAGTTGAACGTTGAACGGTTCGCCCGCACCGATGCCCGGCGCGCCGTTGGCATCGCCCACCGTATCGGTGAACTTGCCGAAGCTACCTGAGGTGATCGATGAGGAAACCCCGGCGTAATTGGTCCGGTTGAGCAGGTTGAACATCTCGATGCGGAGCTGGGTGCCGACCCGCTCGTTGATCGGAGTGTTCTTGAGAACGGCGAAATCCACGGTGGCAAAGCCGGGGCCGCGCAACGTGTTGCGGCCTATGGTGCCGAAGGTGCCTTGAGCGGGCGCGGCGAACGCGGCCGGATTGAAGAGGTAACCCGCCGGAATGTTGGCATAGGGGTCGCCAATCTGAACGGCGCGGTCCTTGCCCTCAAACGTACCGCTGTAATTCTTGCCTGCGTAGACCGTGAATGGTGTGCCACTGAACGCCGATAGAATCGAGTTCAGTTGCCAGCCTTTGACGAGCAACTTCGGTCCCTTCGAAGTCGATGGGAGGTTGTAAAGCAGGTAGCTCGTGAAAGTGTGACGCACGTCGAAGTCGGAATTGCCGTAGTCGGCCTTCAGGTTGGTGCTGTTGGTCGGGGTGACGCCGCGAACCGCCGACGCGTCGTCGATGGCGTGACCAAAGGTGTAAGCGAACTGAGACGTCAACCCATGCCAGGATGTCGTCTTCAAGCTGGCAACCAATCCGGTGTAGTGCGAACTAGCGCCGCTCTCAACCTGGTTGATGGTGGCGTAGTTGGGATAAGCCGAATAGTAGGGGCGAAGCTTGTTCTGCGCGGCCAGCGACGCGGCGGTCCCGAGAGGCGAAAGCGGCGCCTGGTTGATGTCGAGCGTGTTGAGCAGGTGGTGGCCCACGCTAGCGACCCCGCCGATTTCGAGGAATGCCGCGTTAGTCAGCTGATACTGGGCACTGAGCCCGAAGTTCTGCGCAGAGGCGTTTTTGAAGCCCTGGTCGACGGAGAAGACACCGTAGGGTGGGGCGGGAATCGTGGAGGTGCCAAAGATGGCCTGGCCGGGTACTATGGTGTAGTTCGCACGGTTGAGAGAGAAGACCGGATCGGAGCCCGCCGGGTTAGACAGAATGCCCGTTGCGCCCTTGTTCGGAGGACGATTGTCGCCGAAAGCGTTGATGTTCGGCTGGTCGTAAAAGATGCCGTAGTGGCCGCGCAGGACTAGCTTGCCACCGGCTTTCGGGGCGTAAGCGAAACCGAAGCGCGGAGCGATGTTGTTCTTGCGGGCCGGGTAGATCGTCTTTAAGCCGTTGGTGCCGGTGAACACGATTCCCTGCCCTGGAATGAACGTAGAGATGCGGTTGGTAGGATCAGAAATCGATCCGAAGTACTCCCAACGTACACCATAGTCCAAGCTCAACTTTGGAGTGATCTTGAAGGTGTCCTGAGCAAATAGGCTGGCGTCGTTGATGTAGTAGTCGCGCTGCCTGTCGCCAAGCACGATCGCGGAGGACTGCACGTAGCCCGCCAGGAAGTCGGCGAGGCTCTTGGCGTTGTCCGAGAGGCTCGAGTCATTGGCCCACGGCCCCTGCGAGCCGTCAAAGCTGAACGTGCCGCGCGCGTTGCGTTCGTAGAATACGTCGAGGCGCGAGCGCCGGTATTCGCCGCCGGCCCGGATCTGGTGCTTGCCGGTCGTGTAGGTCAGTGTCTCGTCTAGGTGCCCTGTCGTGTCGATGCGACCCAGAGGAGGAGTCAATCCGATTTCGTCGAACCCGCCGATCGAAATATCCGGCGCACCGGATAAGGTCGGGTTCGTTACGCCGGTGTTCAGGCCGGCGGCCACGGGGTTAAACGAAGTATTGAAGTCGTTGAAGGTTTGCTTGAAGTAGTTGACACCGGCGAGCACCTGATTCACAAGGTGAGGCGTAAACACGGTGTTGTAAACCAGTGAATAGTTCTGCATGCGACTGGGTGCCACCTGGTAGTACTCGTGGTAAGGACTGCCCACGGGAGCCGTCTGCGTTCCGGTGCCGACGAACCAACGTACGGCCAGGTTGTTCTTAGCGTTGATGACATAGTCGATCTTGGCTATCCCATTATCGCTGTAGTTGTCGCTGTTGTCGGTGCTGAAGAAGTTTGGTGAAGTTGCGCCGCCCGTGCGGCCGCGCGAGGGCCAGAAGGACAGCAGATTGTTAGTCGCCGAGTTGGAAGCGACGCCATATTGCGCCAGGACGCCCTGTGCCTGCGTAACCCACGCGGCGGAAGGCTCGGTCGCCGAATTCTCGTTGCCTACAATGAATTTCTGACGTTCATAGGTCAGGAAGTAGAATAGGCGGTTTTTCACGACCGCACCACCAAGTGAAGTCCCAAACTGGTTATTCTTCAGCTTCGGCTTCGGCGCACCCGCAGGGGCAAAAGGCGAAGCGGCCGCGAGAGCGTCGTTGCGATTGAAGTAATAGGCAGTGCCATGCAGCGCGTTGGTCCCTGACTTGATCACCATGTTCACAGAACCACCGCCGTTGCGGCCCGCTTCGGCGTTGGCTTGACTCTGGACGGAGAACTGGTCGATGGCGTCAATGGGCAGGAGTGTACCGGCAACACCTGAAACGCCGCCCTGATTAACCGCCGCGGCGTTGTGCCAAAGGTCGTTGTTGTCGGCACCGTCAATCTGCCAGTTCGTCTGCGTGGTGCGCGTACCGTTCAATGAACCCGCGCCGTTCACGCCGGGCGCAAGTTTGATTAGCTGGGTGAAATCGCGTCCGTTCAGCGGCACTTCCTGAACCGCCTTGTCGGGGATGACCTGGTTGGACGTGGCCGTCTCCGTATCAAGCGAAACCACGGTGGCCGCCACTTCTACCGTCTGTTGCTGACTTGCAACCTCAACATTGGCGTGAAGGCTGGTTACTTTGCCGACTTCCACGGAGACTTGCTGGATCTTCAGAACCGCAAAGCCAGGATGCGACACTGTGACAATGTATTGGCCCAACGGCAAGTCCTGGAAAGAGAACTCTCCAGTTGCCGAGGTGACCGTTTTGCGTTCCTGTCCGGTCGCAGTGCTCGAAGCTCCGACTGCGGCTCCCGCCACGGCACTGCCGGTTGGATCAAGGATGTTTCCTGCAATTCCTCCACGGAATGTTTGAGCGTTGATGACAAATCCTGACAATAGCGTCAAGACTGCCAAGGAGAGACTAAACCTCTTGAACATTGATACTCCCAATTTTTTTGGAAATCGAACGGAGGGCGCTCTACTCGGAAGCCACCCCAAACCTCAGGGATTTAGTCAACTTAACATGGGCGCCAGCATTCTGCCAAGCAGTTCTTGGATTCTCAGCAAACAGACGCCAGTGAAAACGACCGTCGCATCGCTTTCCCGCTTGAGCTCTCATTATCTGATGCAGTCGCAAACCCGATGGATTAGTAAAGTTGCAGAGGCGGAGGATGAGGGCATTTCGTGGGACAAGCGAGGCGCGAGGAGTGGGACAGCGTCAACGGGCGTTGCGGCTGCGAGTCGCACTGAAAATGCTCCGGCACGGTGCGTATCCTTGCCGGAGCATTTTGTGAAGGTACAGTCATCTGGCGAAATGACGGGACGAATTCCCTAAACGAACGGCTAAACTGGCCGGAGGTTGCCGCGCCCCCTTGTCGCGCAGCGAGTTGCCTACTTAGCTGTTGCCGCGTTCCGCTCCTCGATGAACTGATCGACGTTGCTCTTATCGATCAATGTCACCCCGGTATCCACGAAGGTCGGAATGGGCGCAAACGAATCCTGCGACCAGTTCTTGGTCAATGGCGTAATGGGGTGGTGCTGAAGATCGTCCAGCAGCTTCAGGCCCAAGAAGGCCATAGAGAAGGGCTTTTGGCCGATGGTCGCCGTGATCAGTCCCTTCTTGATCGCATCCAACGTGCGCTGGTCAGTATCCATGGCAACCACTATGATTCCTGCTGCTTTCTGACGGTCCACAACATCGGCAACCTCGGGGCAGGCAATCGCCTCTAAGCAAATGAATGCGTCTACCTTGGTCTTCTTTTCCAGAATGTCCTTGGCCTTGTCGAAAGCAGTAGGGGCGTCGCCCTTCATATTCACGGTCTCAACGATCTTAATGCCCGGGTGTCCTTCGAAGGTGTCCTTGTAGCCGCGTAATCGCTCGGTGAGATTCGTCTGTCCGTCGATGGTGAAAACTACGACCGAGCCTTTACCCTGCAATTTTTCCGCGACGATTTTGCCGCCAATTACACCGGCCCTGTAGTTGTCAGTCCCGATGAAGGCGAGGCGTTTGCTCGCGGGCGCATCGGAGTCGATGGTAACCACGGGAATGCCCTGCGCGATAGCGTTATCTATGTCCGCGCTCAGGGCGGCAGGATCGCTGACAGAAACCAGGATGCCCGACGGTTTCTTTGCTAACGCCGCAAGAAACTGCTCGTGCTCAGCCTTCGGGTCGTAGCTGTCCGGCCCCATGAGTGCGGCCTTTACCTGGAATTGCCCCGCTGCGCGGTTCAATCCTGCGGACGCCTGGAGCCAGTAAGGCACCTTGACGTTTGTGGCAACCAGAATGTAGTTCTCGGTTACTGCGTGCTGGGAGCCGCCACAGCTTGCAAGCGCCATTAGAGCGGCTGTGAATATTGTGGTTAACGCTGTCTTAGACATAGGGGTCTCCAGTGCGAGTATACTCTCCGGGCAAGTCGCGGGAAACCTGAATTCGCCGCGCCGATGTGGTATGAGGCACGCGGTCCGGCGCTTATCGAAGCCTCCTTCGGCGACGCGTGCTATCATCCCGGTTTGTGTTTGAGAAAATGAAACTCTCTCCAGGGCTTGCGCTCATCTTCGACATGGATGGCGTCATCCTCCACTCCACGGACCTGCATATGAAGGCGTGGATCGCGTACCTCGAAAGAAACGGCGTCAAAGATACCAGCGTGATTTACCGGATGCTCGGCAAGCGCAACGACCAGATCGTGCACGACATCTTCGGCTCCGGCTTATCGGAAGCCGAGGTTGTCGAACACGGTGCGGCCAAGGAGCGGTTATACCGCGACCTGATGACACCGATACTTGAGGAAAGTTATGTCGCGGGAGTTCGGGAGTTCCTTCGCGCCGCGCACGCGGAAGGCATCCCCCTGGCACTTGCAACAAACGCCGAGCCGCTCAACGTCGATTTCGTGTTGGACCACGCGGGCCTGAGGCCGCTGTTTTCCGCCATCGTCGATGGCAGCCAGGTCACGCATGCCAAGCCCCACCCGGAAGTGTTCCTGACCGCGGCGGCCCGGCTTGACATCCAGCCCCGCAACTGCGTGATCTTCGAGGATTCACCGGGGGGCATCCAAGCGGCGCTGAGCGCGGGCGGACGAGTGGTCGGCCTATTGACGACCGAGAAAGCATACCCGCAAGCGGCCCTCACCATGACCGACTTCACCGCTGGTGGGCTATTGCCTTGGCTGGCTGAGCAACGGCCGCTGTAGCTCCACCATGGCCACCATCGCACGGCCCTCTGCAACCTTGCCGCTCGACTAGGCGTCGGAATTAGGAGAACCTGAAACTATGCAGCCGTCGCTCGCGACTCTCACCGCAGTATTGCTGGCTCTGACGGCCCTGCCCGCAGCCGCACAGAAAAAATACACCGGCCCCCGTCCGCTCAGTCCGGATGCCCCATTTCTGGTGCACGCCGGGAAACTGGTCCCGGTCGAGACCGGCGCGGCGCGCGAATCGCAGGGCAAGAACGAGACGAGCTACACAGTGGAGGGTTCCGCCTCGCCCACCAAAACGCCGGTACCTGAGCCGGTGTTCCTGTTTCTCTCGGACAAGATCAACCCCGAACGGCTATCGCTGTACAAGATGGAAACCAAGAGCGGCCAGAGAACTCTCGCCATACCTTCCGACCCGCACAAGAAGAAGGACAACGCGCGGCCGATCTTCATTCTGGTCACTCCACTCGAGAACAAGTTGTTCAAGGTTGAAGTTAACGAGCCTCTGGACAACGGCGAGTACTGCCTGTCACCCGAGGGGTCGAATACGGTGTTCTGCTTCAACGAGTTTTAGCCGGCCGATGGAGTGGCGCTCGGCTCGTGGTTTCTAGCACCGAGCCGCGAACAGAAGCGAAAGAGAGGGGTGCCCGTCCGGTACGTGGAAATGGACTTTCACGCAGTTTGTCGTACCCTTGAGCGTGTTGCTCACCATGCGGCCTTCGGCATCAAAGGTGGATCCTCGCGCGCCGATGAGCGTCTGGTTGCCCGTCGCGTCGTATTGAGTGTCCGGAGTCTGGACCTGCAACTGATTCGTTGCCGGGAAGTTGGTGGAGGCCGTCGGCGTGAACGAATTGAGACTGAAGCCCGAGACCGCTTTCCTCCGGCCTGCGCGCCGTTCGGGCGACGTGTGCCCCCTGCGGCTTTAGTGGGAGCCGAACCTACCGGGCTTTAGCGGTATTGGTTCAGTCGGGTTCATCCCCCAACACTTTCACCATGAATATGGCGAAGAAAATGTCCTCGACAACTGCTATGGGGATTACAGTAAGAATTGTCTTAAACGGGAAATATGTGCGAATTAGAAATATAAAAACGCTATGAAGCAGGCATACACAAAACATTCCTTCCCAGAATCTGGGTCGATGCCTGTCTGACCACAGGCCCATAAACAGCAAACCGGGAGCCACGAGCGAATAAACTATCACCTCAATAAGAGCAGCCCGGCCAGGCCATTCAGCAACCGCGGCGACTCCCGCGAGGGTAAGAGCCGAGACTACTGCTACATCTCTTTTGCGCATATTTTTCCACATGGCCGCAGGAGGCGTTCAATGTCCGCGGCAATCTGGCCACCGTGGAAGCGCCCGTTTTCAATAAAGACTTCGTTGGTGTGCATACCGGCGACCAGCACGCCCGCCAGGTAGACGCCAGGGCGCTCGGATTCAAGCGTTTCGGAGTTCAGCCTGGGCCTGCGGGTTTCCTCATCGAAGTAGATCCCGTGCTGCTCGAGAAACTCGGTGTCTGGATGATAGCCCGTCATCGCGAAGACAAAATCATTCTTCAGCAAGACCTCTCCCTCCGGGGTCCGTAGCGTGACGGTCTCTGGATCGATGCGCTGCACGGATGAATTGAAGTACCCTCTCACCTCGCCGACCCTAATGCGGTTTTCAATGTTGGGTTTGATCCAGTACTTGATGTTGTCGTGGAGTTGGGCCTGGCGATGGACCAACGTCACCCGCGCACCCGTCCAAAACAGCTCCAGCGCGGCTATTGCAGCGGAGTTTTTCCCCCCGACGACCAACACATCGTGATCGAAATACGGGTACGGCTCACGGTAATAATGGTGCACCTTCGGGAGGCCCTCACCATGCACATTGAGATAGTTCGGCTTGTCGTAATAACCCGTTGACAGGATCACTTTCCTCGCCTGGGTTTCATGTTTGCGACCGAGCCGGTCTGCGGTAGAGACGGTGAAACGACCGTCTTCGCCGGTGAATCCAACCACGCGCTCGTACTGGCGGATTTCCAGGCCGTAATGCTCTGCCACGCGCCGGTAGTACTTTAGCGCCTCGACCCGAACAGGCTTCTCTCCCATCGAGGTCATCGGCAGGCCGCCGATTTCCAGCAACTCCGGAGTGGTGAAAAACACCATGTTCGTCGGGTAGTTGTATAGCGAATTAGTGAGACAGCCTTTGTCGAACAGCACGACGCGCAGTCCGCGCCGTTTCAGTTCAAGTCCGCAGGCAAGCCCAGTGGGGCCCGCGCCAACTATAACCACGTCCACCGCGTCCGGGAGGCTATCAGGGAGAGTCACATTCACTATGATCGCGCCCGGCGGGATGTCCATGTAAACACTTGTAGGATCCGAGTCGCGGTTTCAACGCATGGAGATTGTCTAAACTGAAAGGGATGCCATTCCGTTTCCGGCACTCTATCTGCAACGAGGTTTACCAGGGCTGGGATTTTTCGGCGGCGTGTCGGCATATGCGTGGCACGGGCTACGAAGCGATCGAGATCGCGCCCTTCACTCTGGCCGAGGACCCGGCGGCGCTCCCGCCCGCCAAACGCCGCGAATATCGGGATATTATCGCGGCGGAGGGACTAGCATTCGCCGGACTCCATTGGCTGATGGTGTCGCCCAAAGGCCTGCATGTGACCGCTCCGGACGCGGGATTGCGGCACCGCTCGTGGCTGCACATCCGGAATCTGATTGACTTGTGCGCTGACCTTGGCCCGACCGGCGAAGGCGGTGGCGTGATGGTCTTCGGCTCCCCGGCACAACGCGGCACAACCGGCGGGTCGACCCGTGCGCGAGCCATGGAGCGCTTCGAACAAGGGCTCTCCTCGGTCGCTGACCATGCCGTGGAACGCAATGTGCGCATTCTGGTGGAAGCGCTGCCGAACGCCCAGTGCGACGTGCTGAACACGCTGGAAGAGGCCGTGACGATCGTTCGACGCATCGGCAGCCGGGGCATCCGGACCATGTTCGACACACACAACGCGGTTGACGAAGTCGAGCCCCATCAGGTGCTGGTCGAACGCTATCTCGATTTGATCAGCCATATCCACGTAAACGAGGTCGATGGGAAGCACTGTGGTGCGGGAAGCTACGACTTCCTGCCGCTCTTGAGGACTCTCAAGGGATTGAATTACCAGGGTTGGATATCTTTGGAGGCGTTCGACTTCTCGCCCGGCCCGGAGCGGATTGCCAGTGAATCGATTCGGTATTTACAGGGACTGATCGACACGCTTTGAGCGGGTCAATCTCCATTCAGTCCAGCGGAGACTTATGTCTAAAGTCGTTGTGACCGGCGGCGCCGGGTTTATCGGAAGCTGCCTGGTGAGAAAGTTGATCGAATCCGGCGCGGAACGCGTGACGGTGCTCGACAACCTGTCGTCCGGCAAGGAAGCGAACCTCTCCGAAGTGCGGGAACTGGTGGACCTGCACGTAACCGACATCTGCGATTACGAGGCCATGGCCCCCATAATTGCTGGCGCGCAGCGTGTTTTCCATTTGGCGGCCATTCCTTCTGTGCCGAAGTCGATCGTCGAGCCGGTGCCTTCCCACGAATCGAATATTGACGGCACGTTCAATGTCCTGCGGGCCTGCAAGGAGGGCGGCGCAGGCCGTCTGGTCTATGCCGCTTCATCTTCCGCCTACGGTGACACTGAAGTGCTGCCCAAGGTGGAGACAATGAAGCCGATGCCGTTGTCGCCATACGCGCTGCAGAAGCTGGTAGGCGAGTATTACTGCTCGGTGTTCACCAAGTGCTGGGGGCTGGAAACGGTCGCACTGCGCTTCTTTAACGTATTCGGTCCACGCCAGGACCCCACCAGCCAGTATTCGGGCGTCCTATCCATTTTCATGACCTGCGTGCTTGAGCGCACTGCACCCACTATCTTCGGCGACGGTGAGCAGTCCCGTGATTTCACTTACGTCGAGGACGTTGCCGGTTTGCTGATCAAGGCCTCGCGGGCGCCGGCGGCACTCGTTTCCGGCATCTGTTACAACGCCGGTAATGGGGGGCGATTCACGCTGAACGAAACTTGGCGCGAGGTGTGCGCGATCGAAGGTGTCACCATCGAGCCGAAATACGGCCCCACGCGAGCCGGTGACGTGAGAGACTCCCAAGCCGACACGACCGCTGCTGTACGCGACTTGGGCCATCAACCGCAATTCACATTCCCCCAGGGTCTTCGCAAGACGCTGGAATGGTATCGCGCGACTCTAGTAAGAGCCTGACTTTTCTGGCTAGGAACCAGACCGAAAACTCCTGTTAGAATGGGCAAAGCGGAGCCTCAGGAACCAATGATCGAGAACACGAACGGTCGCAGCTACATGATTACGTCGGTGGATTATGTGTTCAACTGGGCACGCAAGTCCTCTATCTGGCCGCTCACGTTCGGTTTGGCCTGTTGCGCCATCGAGATGATCGCTAGCTCAGCTTCCCGGTTCGACATTGCTCGATTCGGAGCCGAGGTGTTCCGTCCCAGTCCACGTCAGTCCGACCTCATGATCGTGGCCGGCACAGTGACCCTCAAGATGGCTCCCGTCCTAAAGCGCATTTACGACCAGATGCCCGATCCGAAATGGGTGATCGCCATGGGCGCGTGCGCCAGTGTGGGTGGTCCTTTCAACACGTATTCGGTGCTGCAGGGCGTGGACAAGGTCGTTCCAGTAGACGTGTACGTGACCGGATGCCCGCCGCGCCCGGAGAACCTGTTCTACGGTCTGCTCAAACTACAGGACAAGATCGACCAGATGAGCCTTGTCGAACGACCCACCGAAGTCCGACTGGAGGAATCCATGCTCGCCGATTTCCAGCGCCAAGTCATGGTTGCCCAGGCGCAAAACCCAGCCGCGTGAATTCACGCTCAACCTGTCTCTACAGAACCTCAGACGGCACATGGCGGTCTCCGCTGCTCGATGCAGAGTCTTGGCTGGCGCATGCCTTCGGCAGCGCTTTGGTCCGTCCCGGCGGAGCCTGGCGGGAACTCAATCAAGTGCACTCGGCGCGCGTCGTCACATGCGACGAGTGGGTTGAGGGGCTGGAGGCAGACGCCTTGGTTGCAGCACGACCTGGGATCGGCATCGCCGTCAAATCCGCCGACTGCCTCCCAATTCTGCTGGCCGACCCCGACCAGCGAGTGGTTGCGGCGATCCACGCGGGTTGGAGAGGTTGCCTGACCGAGGTGGCGGTCCGGACTGTCGAAAAGTTGGAAGCGGTGGCTGGTATTCGCCGCTCGCGACTGCTCGCCGCGTTTGGACCATCGATTCGAGCTTGCTGTTTCGAAGTGGGACCCGATGTGGGACTTCAATTCGCAAGTTGGTTTCCAGAGCGGGGCGACTTGGACCTTAAGAGCCGGGTCGATCTGCCGGAGACCTGCCGTCGGCAATTGATTTCCGCTGGCCTCTTGGCGGATCGGATTGCCAGTTTGGCGCCGTGTACGGTGTGCGGAAGTGGGCTTGCCCACCCCAAGGAGTTCCACTCTTGGCGTCGCGACCACAAAAGCGGCATGCGGATGCACTCTGCCATTTGGATCGTGGAATAGCCAACACCTGCATTGGTGTGCAAGAACTGCACGTGGAAGGCAACTGCGTGCTCTCAAAAGGAAGGGCGCAACCCGCCGGGTTGCGCCCTTTTGACTAAGCTGGGGATTCGGAGAGAGCGAGATGGAGACTAAGCGACCATTGCTGGTTCGCTCTCGAACATTTCGTTCTCGTCCTCGTGGCCCTTTTGCTGGTCGGCCCATTCCTGGCAGGTGATGCAGAAGGGAGTCCACGGTACGGCATTGATCCGTTTTGGGTTAATCTCTTCTTCACACCGGATGCAGACACCGAAGGAGCCGTCGTCTAGGCGACGGAGAGCACCCCGCACGTTGCGCAGCAACTGCGACTCGCGATCCAGATTCCGGATGGCTAACTCCCGCTCGGCGGCGTGTTGGACCTCGTCCAGGGCATCGGCGTTCTTCTCGATTGCGATTCCTTCGCGATTCCGCACCACTTCGGACAACTCAGCCAGCTTATCCTCCAGAAAGATTTTGTATTTGGTCAACTCTACTTTCGTCATATTCGTTACTCCCAGTCCTTCTTAGTTCCTTAATTGGTCCTGTACCCTCCGTTTTGACGCCGCAGGCTCGGAAAAGTTTCAAGATCTTAGCGATCAACGCTCAAGAATTCTGATACAACCATCAGATATTCTGCTCTTACGGCCGGATTCCGGCGTCACACCGGTCGTGGCAATCCGCTAGGATACCACAGCTTGCTCCACATCTATAGCAATTCACCTGCCAATCTCTCACAGTTTACTTTCCGTGCAAGGACCGTACCTGCAGCAGTCGCCCGCCTCCCGCAACCGATCCGCCTTTCACCTGTCGTCATCCGGTTTCGGCAATTCCGGACCCGATCTACCGATATCGAATCATATTGGACCTCGCCGGCAATTTCAACCACTTTCGACGCCATATTGGTTAACGTGCGTACTCACGGTTTGGTATCTCAAGTGACGAGATATTCTCAATCCCGTTTCAGAAAAACTCACGCGCGGGTGTAACGATATCGCCCACGTCACAATCTGCGCGAAGCCTAAATGAGCTAACCGAATGTAAACGTTAGGTTTGATTTAACTCACGTGCTTCGCCTTATCCAGTGCGGCTCCGGCGGTGTAGTGCGCCGCGATCTGGGCCGCCGTCCCCGGGCAGGGCAAACATTAAGTTTAGATAATTAATCAGACCGGCTCGTGGTTGAGATTGCAAATGCGAAATCACGATTCTATAGATACGCCATCAACAGGACCTCTATAGAGAATAGGCCAAGACGGCTCAGATTCCTCGCTCCAGTTGCTCCCATCTGTGCCGCGAGTGAGGGAGCGAAGATCGCCACCCAGACTTGCTTCCGGCGAGTCTGGATGTCTCGAATTGGCACAATTCAGAACAACCATTGCGCCAACACGCTCAATTCGGGATAGGCAGTGTGTTCGTGTTGCGCGTAATCCCCACTTTTCCGCACGGTTTCCCGAGCAACCTTGCGGACTGGCGGTGCGACCGCATCAGGTTGGAGACTGGTAACTTCTGGGAGGCCATTGCCCAATCGGCTCTGGCACCCTGCTCCTACCCGTCAGACTGCGGACCCGACAGGCCTCGCCGACATGAGAATCCGCGCAACCACACGACGGTTCGCTGAAGGTTGAGGTTTTCGTGTCAGGAAGATGCGGACTGAGGTGCCTCGGCTGGAGCACTACAGTGGGCATTTCATGAATATTGTATCCCCAAGCCTATGGACACTAGGCCTGAGCTTTGTTCCTGAAACAATGCGGGACATAATCTTGGCTATATCTCAGAGTAGTTCAACTATTCTTCGCGGAGTGAAAACAGCAGTCCGTACGAGTATCTCCAAGTAAAGTCCGATCAGCAAACTGCCGCGGCGGGGGAGAATCAACATATTCCAGAGTGAGGGCTCGACCGCCACCGGGCAACTGAATTCACGCTAAAAAAACGAAACAGGCCCGAAGCCGACTGGGCTTCGGGCCTGTTTGCCTGGGGTGATTGGAACCAGCTTACTTCGGGCAGCCGAGTTGCTTGAGTTCCTTCGCGATCGCCTTCGAATCGAGGTCCTGACCAGACTTGAAGCCTGCAGGCAGCTTCGTACCCTTGGGCACCAGCCAGACTTCGACACGACGGTTGTCGTCCGCTGTAGAGACGACCGAACCGCGGCGCTCTTTGGTCGCCGCACGGGCGGATGTGCCGCATAGACCGGGCTGTTTGTCGTCGGTCTGATCCTCGGCAACCCAGTCGGCCTTCACGCGAGTCTTATCGACGTTGGCGCAAGTGCCCTTGCCACTCTTGCCGGCGCCCGTAGTCAATACCGCGTAGGCGTTCAACACGCGCTCCTTGTCGATCGTATGGGCCTTCTGCAGTTTGGTCTTGGGGGCTTCATCTTTGTCGTAGTGGCCGATCAGGACGATGTCGTAGTCCGGATCGGCGGCCTTCGGCGCGAGGTCTTCGAGCAGAATGCGCTTGCCGCAGTTGTTGACGCGAGCGCTGCCCTTGCCGAAGATGATGTCGCTCAAGCGGATGGCGTTGGGGATGTAGTTTACCTTAAGCGTCAGGTCGGCGCTGGCGCTGGCGCCACGATCGTCAGTCACCTTGCCTGTAAGATTGACCGTCTTCGCCTGAATCTTGCCGCCCTGCTCGAACCTGACAGACTTGCTGTCGAAGCTCGAACCGGTCGAAGTTGGATCGGAGAACGATCCCTCGTTTGCCGACCACTGGAAGGTGGTGGTGCTGCAAGCTGACCCGGTGACCGTAGCATCCAGTTTGGAGGAACCGCCGTAAGCCAATTCAGTGGGAATTGCCTGAATGCTCACCGTTGGGAGTTTGTATTCCTGGACGCCTAGCGCCAGCGTGTTCGCAGCGGCGTTGCGCACCGGGAGACCCGGGTTGTTGGCGGCTTCCACGTTCAGTTCAACCGAGTAGTTGCCGGCGTGGTCCGGTGTAAACGAGAGTTCAGGGGTATTGCCGCCGACCGTCTCTCCGTTCACCTTCCATTTGTAGGTCAGCCCGCGGCCAGCGGGATCTGTCGCGCCATTGGAGCGCACGATAATCGACTTACCCTGGCAGAGCGTTCCGCTGCCTGCGCTCAACGTTCCACCGGATATCGGTCCGAGATCGGCAGGAGGAGCGGGTTTGTCCTCGATCCATTCGCGCTTCGGACCGAAGTGATAGTTCACGCCGCCCGCGAACACGGTGTGGAACGCTTTGGCGCCCTTCGGAATGTATATGCCGCCGGCGGCGGCGCTGTCCGGCAGACCATAGGTGGGGTACTTGGATAGCGAATCCCGCACAAAGAGGTCCAGCCCCCAATGTTCGCCCACGCGACCCTTGATTCCGCCGCCGAAGGTGAAAGCGGGCAATAGGATGCTGGTCAGACCATAAGTCCCAAGGGTGGATAGCGGAGGCTGCTTCGCTAGATCACGCTCGTGCGAAGATGGCGCAAAGTCCTCGGCCGAAATGCCAAGCGTCAAATAGGGGCGCCACTTGGAACCGCGGGGCTTGGCGTAAATCACGCCGCCCAAGCCTTCCTGATACACGTGGGAATCGAAACCGTAATTATTAGACGCGTTCGGAGGTGCGCTCTTAAACCTGAACTGGTTGAAACTCGTGTCGTGGAACAGCTCAATTCCAAAATATTCCCAGAAATTCAGCGTTCCTTTGACCCCGATTACCCCTCTGGGCTGAAGCTTGCTGCCGAGACCGTCATTTTGAGCGTTGAAGAAGCTTCCTCCGCCGAAAACCCCGATTTGGTACTTGTCCGGCAAAGCATCGCCCGGCCCCCAATGGCCTTTCCTAGCAGGCTCAGCCAGCTTCGATTTCTTGGCTTCCGACTTCTGATCCGATTGGGTGGACTGGGCAACTGCCGGCGCGAGGAGCGCCGCCGTCAGACCAGCCACCAACAAAGCGCATCGCCAGGCGATGGAGCGTTTAAAATGCATTGAGTCTTTCATATGGCACGAAACCTTACCTAACTATTCTACCTTTCTCTGGTCTTTCAACTCCAGACAAAAGATCCCAAGATCGGGAGTTATAGCCAGCAATCGGCTGCCAATTGCTCCATCCGCCCATAGCTTACGAATAGAGGCGTCAGTAATAGTGGCCCCTGGACCGGCACGCCATGTCCTGCCGCTGTCTAGGGATTCATAGAGTGTTCCAAACTGGACGCACCACGCCCGCTTGCCGGTCGCGCCGTCCCAGACAACTGAAGCGACTGTTCCAGCCTGCAGTCCGCCGGTGATCCGTTCCCAACGCGTCGAGCCCGCCTCGTTGCGGTAAAGGCCCTGCGCGGTGGCGAGGAGCACCGGTTCCTCCGGACGTGGACTCAAGGCAATGTCGTAAATCGTCGCCGTCGACAGCAATAGGCTGAGCGGCTTCCAACTGAGCCCAGCGTCTCCCGAAAGGTACAGAGATTCGCCGGTCCGTGCCAAAACACGCTGACCCGACACAGTCAACCCCAGAATGCTTGGTACGATTTTGATACTCGTCACGCTCGCTGGCACCCATGACGAACCGAAGTCCGTACTCCGAAACAAGCCCCGGTTCGTGCCCGCAAATAGCACTGCCGTCTTTGTCCCGGAGACTGCCGCCAGGCACTGGAGCCGCACCGCCCCCCTATCGCCACCAGGTTTGCCTCGCACACTCCCCGGCATCAGGATGTCTCTCCAGGACTTGCCGGCGTCTAACGTACGCCGCAACCGGTCCGTGTTTCCGGCGATTATGGAATTGGAATTAGACGGGTGGGCCGCGAGGAACTGGAAGTGCTGCCCGTCTAGGAGATCCGAATCAGCGACGAGTCTCCAGGTGCCTCCCCTGTCGTCACTCTGAAACAGGCCCCCCGCATCCCCGTCCTGAAGTGTCGTGAGATAAAGTCGCATGCCGGCTCGAACGATCTGGCCGACCCGCCGGGTGGTGAACCCCGTCCCAATCGGTTGAAGCGTCTTACCGGCGTCTTCGCTCTTCCAAAGCCCGCTTGCCTCGGCCGCAATATAGAACCTGGAGGCCACCCGAGGATCGAAGGCCATGCCCAGAATGGCCAGGTTGTTCATCAGCTTGAAGGTTGCACCGTCGGTCGACTTCAGCAGACCGAGCGTCGTCCCCGCGTAGATCACCTCCGCGTGGTCGGGATCGATATGCACAGCGTGTGTCCGGCGCAGTGTCGCCGGTATGCCTTTGAACTTGGTCCAGGGGGCCGTGCCCGTTTCGGTGCGGTAGATGCCGCTGCAGGCGCTCAGTAGAACCCGCTCGGGCCTTCGTGGATCGATGCAGATCGAAAAGACGTCAGAGTCGTCGATCATGCCTTCGTGGATGGATTGCCAGGTCTCGCCTTCGTCGCTCGTTTTCCAGGGCAAGTGCGGCGTGCCGGCGTAGACGATCTTGCGGTCCGCCGGCGAAAACGCCACGGCCGTCACCACACGCATCTCGTGCAGCCACGGCTTGGAGATCCGCCGCCATTTCGCCCCGCAATCGTCGCTGATCCATAGGCCTTGAGCCGTTCCGGCGGCGAGCACGCGGGCATCTCCGTTCCAGGCCGCGATGGCATACACGGGAGAGCCGCCCAGGTCCGCCTGCTCGGTCCAGGATCTGCCCGCATCGCGCGTAGTCCACAGGCCCGAGAACACGGAGCCGTTATTGTCGATGCCCACTAGGTAATGCCCCGGGTCGCTCGCATCGAAGAGCAGCGCCGTGACCTTGCCTAGAAAATGCCGCGGAAACGCGAGCCGACTCCACGTTTCCCCGCCGTCAATCGACCGGTACACCAGGGAATTGCGGCCTCCAGCCAGCAGCATCCGCGGGTTCGATGGGTTCACGGCAACGGCCGTCGCTCCGCCGCCCCACGGTCCGGCGGCGGTCCAGTGTTGCGGGACATCTGCGGAATTCGACCCAGGTCCGACGGCGGGCGCAAGCTGTTCGCATAGGGCCAGGGCTACCCCCAGCCAGATGGTTACTTTCATGGTTGAAGTAGGGACTACTTCCAGCCTAACGTGAGCGGCGGGGAGTATGCTCGGCTGTCGGTCTCCTCAAGTCGTCAATCGGCGTCCAGAAGTCCCGCCAGTTCCTCGACCGTGGTGACCGGCAACTGGCAGGCATAGTCCTCACACACGTAGGCGGCCGTCTTCCCGTCCACCGCGGTCATGGCGCCCAGCTCACCGTCAACCGGGTTGACGAAAACCAGAGTGGACGGCAGGAATCGCCGGCACAGTTCCCGCAAAAACGGCTCCGGCGACGGGCCTGCAATCACGATCTGGCGCTTCGGCGCGCGTTCGAACATCCACGCGCAAACCATCTGGGGCAGGGTCAGCGGCTGCTCGTTCAAGCGCGGCGCAAAGCCGCTCAGGATGCGTAGCCCCACCGCCAGGTAGGACTCGTCCAGGGTGTACGCCGCCAGCCGCAGCAGTGCTCCGGCCGCGATCGAATTGCCGGATGGCTCCGCTCCGTCGTAGTCCTCTTTCATCCGCAAAATCAGATCTGGAGCCTCGGCGGTGGAGAAGAGCCCACCCCCGGCCGGGTCTCCAAAACGCTCCAGCATCACGTCGGCCAGCCAGCGGGCCATGTCCAGGAAGCTGGTCTTGAATGTCGTTTCGTACAGGTCGAGGTGGGCCTGCAGCAGCGCCGCGTAGTCGTCCAGAAACCCTTCAGCGCCGCGCTCGCCTTCACGCCAGCGCCGGTAGACGGTCTTCGTCGGGACGTCGCACAGGTTCGCCATCACGAAGCGCCATGCGCCCACAGCGGTCTCGCGATACTGCGTGGCCGTCTCGGGATCGGTGGGCTCCAGCGCCTGAGCGCCGCGCGCGAAGGCAGAGATCATCATCGCGTTCCAGGACGCCAGGATCTTGTCGTCGAGATGCGGACGGGGCCTGCGCCCCCGCGCTTCCAGCAGAATCTTCTGGCACTCGGCGAAGCGCGGACGGTCGGCCTCCGGCAGTTCTTCCGCCAGAAAGAGGATATTGCGCCCGCTAAACTCGCCGTGCGGATCGTTTTCGACGTTGCCGTTCGGGCGGCATCCGAACACGCGACCGAACCATGCTGCCCGCTCGGTCCCCAGCAGCGCTTCGAGTTCCTCGTTACTCCAGATGTAGAATGCTCCCTCGCCCTTCTCCTCCGGCTGCGCGGCGTCGCCGGCCGAGTCGGCGTCCTCGGCGCAGTGGAAGCCACCGTCCGGATGGCGCAAATCGCGCAGAACGTAGTCGAAGATGCCGCGTGCCACGCGTGCGTATTGTTCGTCTCCTGTACTCTGGTAGGCATCAATGTATGAAATGGCGAGTTGCGCCTGGTCGTACAGCATCTTCTCGAAGTGCGGAACGAACCAGTACTGATCCACGGAGTAGCGGTGGAAACCGCCGCCAAGCTGGTCGTGCATCCCACCCTTCGCCATTTCGCGAAGCGTGAGCAAAGCCATCTCGCGCGCGTCTTCCTCGCCGGTACTCTCCCAGTAGCGGAACAGAAAGTTCAGATTGACCGGACGCGGGAATTTCGGCGCGCCGCCAAATCCGCCCAGTTTGGCGTCGAAACCGCGGCATAGTCCCAGGAAACAAGCGCGCGGAGCGTCCGGCGACGGCAGGCCCGGCAGGCTCTCATCGACGCTCGTATAGCGCTTCAAATCCACGAGTACCTGTTCCGAGGACTCGATCAGCTTGGCGCGCTGGGTCTTCCAGGCCGCTGCCAGTTGGCCCAGGATACTGCGGAATCCTGGCCGCCCGTACCGGGCGTCGGGCGCAAAATAGGTCCCGCCAAAAAACGGCTTCAATTCCGGGGTCAGCCAGACCGACATCGGCCAACCACCGCCGCCAGTGGTCGCCTGCACGAACAGCATGTAGACGCGATCCACGTCCGGGCGCTCTTCCCGGTCCACCTTCACCGGCACGAAGTCCTCGTTCAAAATGGCCGCGATGTCTTCGTTTTCGAATGACTCCCGCTCCATCACGTGGCACCAGTGGCACGTGGAGTAGCCCACCGAAAGGAAGATCGGCTTGTCCTCTTCCCGCGCTTTACGGAACGCCACGTCCCCCCACGGCAGCCAGTCCACGGGGTTGTGGGCGTGCTGCAGCAGGTACGGGCTCTTTTCGTGGATCAGTTTGTTTGTGTGCATGCTTTGTGGAAGAGCAAGGAAAGCGGCTATGCTGGCTCTGGAGTTTTGATTCATGAGCCAAGACGAACGATTCCAGACCGAAGCGCTGGAGCAATTGAAAGAGTTCCTGCGTATCCCCAGCATCAGCGCGCTGCCGGAACACAAGCCGGACATCCAGCGAGCGGCGGATTTCACCGAGGCCGCACTGAAGCGCGCCGGCATCACCGAGACCTGCCAGATCACGCGCGGCGGCGGAAACCCGCTGGTCTACGGTGCATGGACGGGCGCGCCCGGCAAACCCACCATGCTGCTGTACGGCCACTACGACGTGCAACCGCCCGATCCGCTGGACGAGTGGAAGTCCCCGCCGTTTGAGCCGGAACAGCGCGGCGACGATCTTTTCGGCCGGGGCACCAGCGACGACAAGGGCCAGGTGTGGATCCTGGTGAAGGCCGTCGAGCGGCTGATGCAGTTGAACGGATCACTGCCGGTCAACGTGAAGTTCCTGATCGAGGGCGAGGAAGAGTCGGGCGGCGAAAGCATCGAAACGTACGTCGCCGAAAGGCCGGCGGAGCTGGCCTGCGATGCGGTGGTGATCTGCGATACCGAGATGTTCGCGGCGGGCCTTCCGACGCTAACGACCGGGCTGCGCGGGCTGGTTTACGGTGAGATTGCGGTGGAAGGCGCCCGGCAGGACCTGCACTCCGGCTCTTACGGCGGCGCCGCGCCGAACGTGCTGATGGCCATCGCCGAGATCCTGACGGCGTTGAAACACCGCGACGGGCGCGTCCTGATCCCGCGCTTCTACGAGCGGGTGAAGGCTCCCGCCGAGGCTGAACTGGAGGCCTGGCGGTCGCTGCCGTTCGACGAGAATGAGTACCGCGAAAAAGAGGTGGGCTCGCCCAAGCTGACCGGCGAGCCTGGCTATTCGGTGCTCGAGCGCGTGTGGGCGCGACCCACGTTCGAAGTGCATGGCATCCGCGGGGGCTTCGTGGGCGACGGCGCCAAGACCGTGATCCCGGCGCGAGCCAGCGTGAAGATCAGCACCCGCCTGGTGCCCGACCAGCGGCCCGACGAGATCGTCGCACTGATCAAAGAAGCGATCGCCGCGGCATGCCCCAAGGGCGTCAAGGCCGAATTCAAGCTGCTGAGTTCCGCCCCGGCATCGGTCGTCGATGTCTCCAGCCCGTTCATTAGCAAGGCATGCGAGGCGCTGGACGCAGTGTTCGGACGCAAGACCGTGTTCATGCGCTGCGGTGGATCGATTCCCATCGCCGGATCGTTCCGCGAGCACCTGGGAGTGCCGAGCGTGCTGATGGGCTTCGGCCTGCCGGACGACAACCTGCATTCGCCGAACGAGAAGTTCCACCTGCCGAATCTGTATCGCGGCATCGAGTCGGTTATGAAGTACCTGGAGTTGCTCGGCCGTTAGCGGCACGGGCTTACAGCGGCGGGTCCTCAGGCGCGCCGCATCTAACCACGTGGAGGCTGATGCCTGCCTCCGCAAGCGGCGTTAGGCAACACTGCAAACAGCACTCATGCCCAATTACTTCGAGACCGGCGATTATCCTCTAGACCTCAAGCACGACGGGCTTAGGAAAGGCCGATCGGCGCGGGACGGCTATGCACGCGGCTGGGGCCTGGAGTATGGCGGAATGCGCGAGGAGGTGCTGGCGGACTCGGTTTACGTTGACGCCATGTCCCTGGCTCACGGCCGCACCATCCAGGCCGAGCCGTGCCGCATGAACCTGTTCCTGCTGGCGAAATACTTTCTCCCCCGCGTGCTGGAGCAATCCGGCACGGCTTCCGGTTCGATCTTCGAATTCGGCAGTTACCGCGGGGGCAGCGCCATCTTTCTGGCCGCCGTCTGCCGGCGCCTCGGCCTGCCCGTGCGCGTTTACGGGCTGGACACCTTCGAGGGAATGCCGCCCACCGACAAGGCGGTGGATGCGCACAACGCAGGCGATTTCTCCGGGGTCGATCTGGCCGAACTGCGCGCCTACGTCGAATCCAGCGGGCTCTCGGACTGGCTTGAATTCGTGCAAGGGACGTTCGAAGAGACTGCGCCCGCACAACTCGGAGGCGCGGCGCCTCTGCTGCTGGCGCACATCGATTGCGACATACGTCCGGCGGTTGCCTATTCCTACGAGGCCATCCGCCCGTGGATGGTTCCGGGGGGATACGTTGTGTTCGACGACGCTCATTCCTCCAGTTGCCTGGGCGCGACTGAGGTCGTGGAAGACCTCGTGATCCGGCGCGACGGTTTGAATTGCGAGCAGATCTGGCCGCACTTCGTGTTCCGGCTGTGGCCGCATGGGGAGAGCGTTGAATCAGGGTCGAATCAGACTTCGGAACTAGCAGAGTTGGAGTATCGCTTCAGGATACAGCGACTGGAAGGCGAGCGGGCGTTCGCGTCGTTAACTGCAGACCGCGTTCAACATAAGCACGACCAGAACCTGCTGGAGCTCGGTGCGACGCGGTCACGCCTCGAGCAGGTGCTGCTCCAACTGGCGAGCCTGGAGGCGGCACACTCGGAGCTGGACCTCGCTCACAGCAAGCTTCAAGCCACGCGTGACGGATGCCTCTCGGACCTCCAGCAGACCAGGGCCCGCCTGGAGCAGACTCAACTCGGCCTGACCGATATCGAAGCGGCACACAGGCGGCTCAGCGAGGCTCACGAACACCTGGAACAACAGGTTAGCATGGCCCGGTCTTCGCGTTGGTTGGGACTCGGGCGCCTGCTGGGCGTCGGTCCTGAATTCAAGCTCGCGAAGTAGTGCTGACGGCTCCCGGCGATTATGGATTCGAATCCCTCGACTCTTCGCCGCTCGGTGATCGTTGCATTGATATCAAAGACGCTGAGCTCTAGCCCCTGCTCGCTATGTATGTTATTGAATCTGAACGGGTATTTTTTCAGAAAACCGCTGATTTCAGGAGTTCCTTGGCTTCTGCCGCCGCTTATTGAAGGCACTGTCCCCCAGCCAGGCAGCGTGTCATCCAGAGCCCGTTCGTGCTTCCCCGCTTCTGCCATCCTCTCAAGGAAGCCCTGGTGCGCAAAACGCTAACAGCCAGCGTCCGAGCCGAGTGCCTGCTCCGCTCCAGCCATTCAGCGTGCCCCGGGAAAACACCGTGCTGTCCAGTTCCCGGACCCCGATTACAGTTTGTAGCCGAACTTCCTCAGTAGATCATGCCGCCAGTGAACATCGGAAGGCTGCTCGACGCCCTTAGGCGACGATCCGTCGATCACACCAAGCACTCCGCGGCCTAGTTCGCTTTCAGCGATGATCACTTCCACCGGATTGGCGGTCGCACAAAACAGGCCGACAACCTCAGGCACGTCCTTGATGCGAGTCAGCAGGTTGATGGGAAAGGCCTGACGCACCAGGATGATGAACGTGTGGCCTGCGCCTACGGCTTGGGCGTTGCGCACGGCGGCATTTTTGAGATCCTCATCATTGCCTTCCACGCGTATCAGGCACGACCCAGACGCCTCGCAGAAAGCGATGCCGAACTTGGCATGCGGGACCGTGTTGACAATGGCCTCGTACAGATCCTCGACGGTCTTGATGAAGTGGCTTTGCCCGAAAATCACGTTGGCGTCTTCGGGAATCTCCAGTGCGACGGATCTCAGTTCCATGCCGACTCTTATACCACCTCCAACCCCGAAACGGAGCCGCGACCCTCGGGGAGCGGTTGAGGCCCGCTCATCTGCTCTTGTCTGAGAGGTTTGCCGAGAATGACGTAGTACCAACCGCTCCCTGACGGTCGCGGCTTCGTTTCGGGCTCTCCACTGCTTCTATACTTAGCGGTGTGGCACAGTCTAGCCCGCTCAACGCTTCCGGATTGGAAACCCAGATCCTCGAACGGCTGGCCGTTCTGCCGCACGGGCGCGCCAACGCCAAGACGCTCGCCCGGGAACTAGGACTGCGCGGCGAGGCCCGGCAGGGGTTGGAAGAGGCGCTGGACGCCCTCTCGGCTCGCGGCGCGCTGATCGAAATCCGAGGCCATTACGCCCTGCCCGAGCGGCAGCAGGAGTATGCCACCGGCAAGCTGAACCTGCATCGTGACGGCTATGGTTTTTTGACCTCCGACCGCCCGCTGACCTTCATCAAGGGAGACGTTTTCCTGCCGCCTGGCGCGGAGGGGCGCGGCATGCACGGCGACCGCGTTCTGGTCCGCATCGGACGATTGGGGCGCGAGGGCAAAGCCGAAGGTTCCGTCGTCAGGATTCTCTCGCGTGCCCATCCCACCGTGGTGGGCGAGTTTCGCGTCGGCCGGCGCGAGAACTACGTGGTCCCGCAGGAATCCCGCATCCGGCAATCGATCCTGATCCCCGAGGGAATGGAGCTGCCGCGCCAGGAGTCCTCGCCCGACCGCATCGGTTTGCGCAAGCTCGACATCCACAGTCCCGAAGACATGAACGGCATGATCGTCAATGTCGAGATCGTCGAGTACCCCGAGGACGATGACGACAACGCCGTGGGCCGCGTGGTCGAGATCCTGGGCCATCCGGACGACTTCGGCGTCGATGTCGAAGTTACCATCCTCAAGCACCACCTCCCGAATCGTTTCCCCGCCGAGGTACTGGAGCAGGCGCAGGCCGTCCCGCCCACCATCGCCGAAGCGGAGTTGCGCGGGCGGCGCGACTTTCGCGAACAGCCCTGCGTCACGATTGACGGCGAGACCGCACGCGACTTCGACGACGCCGTCTACGTGGATCGCCTGCCGAACGCCCACTTCGTACTGCACGTCCACATCGCTGACGTAAGCCATTACGTTCGACCCGGCTCGCCCATCGACGTCGAGGCCGTGCGCCGCGGCACCAGCGTCTACTTCCCGGACCGTGCGGTGCCGATGCTGCCGCTGGAACTCAGCACGGAGGTCTGTTCGCTGAAGCCCGGCGTGGACCGACTGACCATGTCGGCAGTGCTGGAGTTCGACGCTAAGGGCGAGGTGGTCGCGCGCGACTTCTGCCGCGGCGTCATCCGCAGCGCCGAGCGCATGACCTACACCAACGTGCAACTCATCCTCGACGGCGATGCCGAGCAACGCCAGCGCTACGCCCCGCTGGTGGCACGCTTCGAGCTGATGAAGGAACTCGCCGAGGTGCTGAACCGGCGCAGGTACAAACGCGGCTCCATCGACTTCGACCTGCCGGAACCGGTGATCGAGTTCGACGAGCAGGGCGCCATGAAGGGCATCCGCCGCAGCGAGCGCCTGTTCGCGCACCGGCTGATCGAGGAGTTCATGCTGGCGGCCAACGAGTCCGTTGCCGGGCACCTGGAGGCGAAGCTGCCCGAGTCGATCTACCGCATCCACGAGCCGCCAGACCCGTCGCGTGTGCAGGACTTCGAGGAACTCGCGCTGCGCTTCGGCCACACTCTCGGACTGGCCGCGATCCCGGTGAAGCGCTTCGGTGTGGTGGACCGCAAGCGCGACGGGCGCAAGGTCCGCAAGGACATCGTACGCGCCGACGAGCGCATGCAGGTGACCTCGCAGATGTACCAGCGACTGGTTGAGAAGCTGGCCGGACGGCCCGAGGAACGCATCCTGAATTACCTGATGCTGCGCTCGCTGAAGCAGGCCCGCTACAGCACCGTCAACGCCGGCCACTTCGCGCTGGCGGCGAAGAGCTATACGCACTTCACGTCGCCCATCCGCCGCTACCCCGACCTGATCGTACACCGACTGCTGGGCGGGCTGCTCGACGGGCAACTCTACGACGAAGGGCCGCTGGAACCGGTGGCCATGCAGTGTTCGGACACGGAGCGCAAGGCCGCCGAAGCGGAGCGCGATCTCATCGAGTGGAAGAAAGTCCGCTTCATGCTCGACCGGGTGGGCGACGACTTCCCCGCCCTGGTCATCAGCACGATGAAGTTCGGCTTCTTCGTCGAGTTGGACGACCTCTTCGTGGAGGGCCTGGTGCTGATCGACACGCTGCCCAACGGGCGCTGGACGTGGCAGGAAAACACGCGCAAGATTGTCGCCGATCGCGGCCAGGCCGAGATCCGCATCGGAGACCGCCTGCAGGTGCGCCTGTACCGCATCGAGGAGATGGACAAGAAGCTGCTGTTCGCACTGGTGGTGCCCGAGCAGCCGGGCAAGCAGGGCAAGCCCGGCAAACCCCACAGGCCCGGCAAGCAAGGCAGGCGACCGAGGGCATGACCGAACAAGCGCTCCGGTTGGCCCGCGTCATCTGGGAGTATCACCAGCTGAATCAAACCCCGATTCCCGCGGATGTCATCGTCGCATTGGGCACGAACGACTTGCGCGTGGCGGAGTTCGCGGCAGGGCTTTACCAGAACGGCTACGGCCAACAGGTCGTCTGCACGGGTGGAATCGCGCACGGCTCGGACCTGTTGGCAACGCGTTGGGACGCCTCCGAGGCAGAGATGTACGCCGCGGTTCTGCACCGGCGGAGCGTGCCGAAAGAGGCCATTCTACTGGAGAGTCAGGCGTCGAACACCGCGGAGAATTTCGTCTTCGCCAAGGCGCTTTTGAGGCAGGCCGGTATCCGGCCGAAAAACATCGTCATCGCCGTCAAGCCGTTCATGCAGCGGCGGGCGTACGCGACCATGGCGGTGGAGTGGCCCGAGATGCCGGCCACGTTCGCATCCCCCGCGCTGACCCTCGACGAGTACTTCACCAGTGAACTGACATCAGACCGGATCGTCAATATCATCGTCGGCGACTTGCAGAGAATCTGGGTTTACTCCCGCAAGGGCTACTCAGCTCCACAACGCATACCCGAAGAGGTGAAGAGCGCCTATGAAGGGCTCGTTGCGCTGGGATACACGGAACACCTCATCGCCGAGTGACGGGCTGAACGTGAGGGAGTGGCGTCCGTTGCCGGACTTGACCGCTCGCTGTCGTTCACGGCTCGGCGCTGTTAGCGGTTTCGCCGGACGGACCGGTTTTACGCGCCCCAGCAGTAGTTCTCGATTGCCTTTTCGATGCTCTCGTCCTTGTCGGCGAGCCGCATCAACTCCAAGCGGAGCGCCGAGACCAACGCCTGCCAGCTCGCTTCAATGACGTTGTCCGAGACGCCGATGGTCGCCCACGACCGGCGGTGATCCGACCACTCGACCAGCACACGCACCTTCGCGGCGGTGCCGATTCGGGAGTCCAGCACGCGCACCTTGTAGTCGGTCAGCCGCACATTCGTAATCGCCGGATAGACCGCTGCCAGGCATTGGCGTAAGCATACGTCGAGCGCGTGGATCGGGCCGGAGCCCGTGGCGATTTCCGAATGGATTGATTCGTTCACCCGCAGAATCACGGTCGCGTTCGTCGTCGATTCGCGATTCCCGATCATGCGCGTGCCGACCTCGAAACTGATCACCTCGAAGAACTGCATCCCAGGCTGAAGCGCCTCGCGCACCAGCAGTTCGAAGGTTCCTTCGGCCGCTTCGAGTTCATAGCCTTCGTACTCCATCTGCTTGATGCGGTCGAGCAATTCGCGCCGCGCCTGATCGTCCAGCCGGTCGCCGAGCCCGTGCTGCTGCAGTTTGTAGACGATATTGCCGCGCCCCGAAAGATCGCTGAGTAAAACGCGTTGATGGTTGCCTACGGCTTCCGGACTCATGTGCTCGTAGCTGGTGGGTTCCTTCATCACGGCACTCACATGGACGCCGCCCTTGTGCGCGAACGCGCTGCGTCCCACGAAGGCTTGATTGGAAGGCAGCGGCAGATTGGCCAGTTCGGCAATGTAATGCGCCACGCTCGTTAGGTTGGCCAGTTTCCCGGGGCCGATGGT
>Ga0073936_10000178_pt1 | contig 90249 bp, 70 predicted proteins | sample AliMusrvi5mmetaG_FD_87041 | JGI IMG/M metagenome (GOLD analysis project Ga0073936, IMG submission 87041) | Freshwater lake bacterial and archeal communities from Alinen Mustajarvi, Finland, to study Microbial Dark Matter (Phase II) - Alinen... | ecosystem: Environmental > Aquatic > Freshwater >... | reverse complement strand
AGCAAAGTCAGGTACACCCGCCGATCATCCGGGGTAAAAAAGACCTCCTGCCGATTATTCCCCCGCTGGGTAATATGATGCGGTATTCCCGGAATGACCAAACGTGCAATACGTGGCATAGGAGAAGCATAGCAGAGCGCACTCAGTTTGGCAAGTAATAGGTGACTGTCCCCTATTCGTGGCCCTGGTAGCGGGAGCTCGTTAAACGTATAATTGTCAACACAACCTGTCGCCACGAGGTCGAAATGCGACGCCAGGCCAGATTTGCATTTGCCTCCCTCGTGATTGGTTGATGTCAGCCATTTCTTATCAATACTGCAGGAAAACGCGCTATGTACCAGTTGACCGATACCCATTGCCATTTGAATAGCCCGCTCTTCGCCGGGCGCCTTGACGCGGTTATCACGCGGGCACGCCGGGCGGGGGTCGGGACGCTGGTGACGCCGGCGTGGGATCGCACGAGCGCCGGCGAGGCGCTGGCGCTTGCCGCGGTGCATCCGGCGATTCGTCCGGCGGTGGGACTGCACCCCTGGTTTGCGGCGCGCGACGCGGATCTCACCTGGTTGCCCACGCTGCTCGAGGATCCGCGGGTAGTCGCCATCGGTGAAATCGGGCTCGACGGCGCCATTGATGATGACGACCCCACGGTACAGGAACGCGTCTTCCGCACGCAACTCGAGATGGCGTTGACCTACCACCTGCCCGTGTTGCTGCACTGCCGGCGGCGCTGGGATCGCTTATTGACCTGCCTGCGCGACTATCCCGGCATCCGCGGCGTCCTGCACGCGTTCAGCGGTAGTGTCGAAACACTGCGGGAAGGTCTGTCGCTGGGGTTGTTCGTGTCCTGCGCGGGTTCGGTCACACGCGTGAACTCCCGCCGGGCGCGCGCCGCCGCCGCCGGCGTGCCTCTTGACCACCTGCTGCTGGAAACCGACGCCCCCTACCTGGCGCTGGACGGCGTACCGGCCGTAGAGGTGGAACCGGCCCATCTCCCGTGGATTCTCGCCGCCGTTGCTGGCCTGCGTGATGAGATGGAGGCGACCCTCGCCGGCCACCTTGCCGCCAATGTGACCCGTCTGTTCACGCGATGATCTCTGTTTGGCTTGTTGAATTGACCACTTTTGTGCGAAAATAGCGCAACGTCTTTGCCGCAATGAATGTGGCAACGCTTTGTGTTTCACAGCGTCGGACGAGCCCTAAGGAGAGAACCACTTTGACCATCTATCACCGCCGTACCATTTCTGCTGGTTTGCTGTGTCTGGGGTTGTTGATCCTGGGCGCCCTGGCGCTCACTCCGGGTATGAGTCAGCAAGCAGTACTTCCGACGACCAAAACGCCGGAAGGTACGTTTGCCAATGACCCCTACTGGCAACATGCACGACAAGAAGTCTATAAAAGCGTGCTGGAACTGTTGAGCCAGCATCAGGCCGAACTGTTGCGCGGCGTACGGTACCATAAATTCCTGCGCGGCGATCCACGGCTGAAACAGATTGCGCTCACTTTTGACGACGGCCCACATCCGACGACACCGGCACTGCTGGCCGTGCTGAAGAAAGAAGAGGTGAAAGCGACCTTTTTCGTCGTCGGGGAGATGGCGGAAAAATACCCGGAGTTGATCCGCGCCGAACTGGCCGACGGCCATTGCGTGGGCAACCACACCTATCACCATGTCAACCTGACGAAGATCCTGGAGGCGGATGTCGCGACGGAGCTCAAAGCCTGCGGTGAAGCGCTGCTGCGCATCACCGGCAAAGCGCCGCACCTCTTCCGCCCACCCGGCGGCGACTACGATACCGGCGTCGCGGAAGTCGCGGAAGCGTTAGGCTACACCACCGTGTTGTGGACCGACGATCCGGGTGATTACGCCAGCCCCGGCGCCCAACTCATTCTGCAACGCACGGTGAAGAACGCCAGCAATGGCGGCATTATTTTGATCCATGACGGCATTCAGGAAACAATCGACATCCTGCCGAAACTCATTCAGACGCTGAAAAAGCAAGGATATACCTTTGTCACTATTGATGAATTAATGCAACCAGCCCGGTCGATCTCGGCGTCGCCCCTGGTGCATATCCCGAAGAAAGCGCGAACGACGCCGTAGCCCGGCAACAGGAAGGACAGTATGACCAGGGTAATTCATGTGGCAGCGGTTGACCTGGGGGCGGAGAGCGGGCGCGTGAGCCTGGGACGCTTCAACGGGACGCGCCTGGAAATTGAGGTGGTGCATCGTTTTGCCAACCGCTCGGTACGCCTGGCGGGAACCTTGTCGTGGGACACGGTGCGCATCTACGATGAAATTCTGCACGGGTTGCGCAAAGCGGGCCAACAAGCCGGGGGGGCGATTGCCTCGGTGGGCATCGATACCTGGGGGTGCGATTTCGGGTTGCTGGATGCCCAGGGAAACCTGCTGGGCGTGCCGGTACATTACCGGGACAAGCGCACGGATGGCTTGATCGATGAGGTGACGACCATCCGCTCGCGCCAGCGCATCTTCGACGCCACGGGCATTGCGTTCTGGCCCTTCAACACGCTCTATCAGTTGCGCGCCATGGCCCGGGCGCGCTCCCCGCTGTTGCGCGAGGCGCAGACCTTGCTCTTCACCCCGGACTTGCTGCACTACTGGCTCTGCGGGGCGAAAGTGAGCGAGCGCTCGGTGGCCAGCACTTCGCAGTGCCAGGCCGTCGACAGCGACACGTGGCTCACGGAGATGCTTGAGGGGTTGGAAATCCCCGCGCGCATGTTGCCGGAGATTGTCCCGTCCGGCACGAAACTCGGGGCAGTTACGGCAGATGTCGCCGCTGACACCGGCCTGACCGGTATGCAGGTTATCACCCCCGCGTCGCATGACACTGCCTCGGCGGTAGCGGCCACCCCACTCTCCAGCGAGCAGGCCGCCTACTTGAGCAGCGGGACCTGGTCATTGCTTGGTGTGGAAACCGACGACTATACGACCTCAGCACAGGCGCTGGACGCCGGATTCACCAATGAAAAAGGCGTGGGACAAACCTACCGTTTCCTGTGCAACATCATGGGGCTGTGGCTGGTGCAGCAATCGCGCGCGGCCTGGATGCGCGAAGGGCAGGAATACGACTATCCGACGCTGGCGACCATGGCGCAGGATGCCCCGGCCTTCCGTGCCTGGGTGAACCCCAACGATTTGCGCTTTTATGCACCGGACAATATGGTCGCGGAGGTGCGTCACGCGTGCGTCGACAGCGGCTATGCGGCGCCCTCATCCATCCCCGAGATGACGCGCGTGTTGCTGGAGAGTCTGGCCTTCACTTACCGCGCGACCATCGACCAGTTGGAACAGATCAAGGGGATCCGGGTGCCCGCGCTGCACATCATCGGCGGGGGTTCGCAAAATGTCGTCCTCTCGCAATGGACTGCCAACGCGCTGGGTCGCCCGGTGATCACCGGACCGGTAGAAGGCACCACCATGGGCAACCTGCTGGTGCAATTGCAGGCGCTGGGCGAGGTGGCCAACCTGGCGGAAATTCGGCAAGTCGTGCGCAACTCCGCCGAATTGCACACCTACGATCCGCAAGACGCCAGTGCATGGGCGGAAGCGTATGTGCGATTCCAGGGACAGACGCGTTCGCCGGAATGATCGAGATAAATAGAGCCTGTCCCAAAGTCCGGCATGTTTCCTCGCGGCATCTTTTTGTGCCAGACTTTGTCGCGATTTTCTCGTGTGTCTCTTCTCGATACAGTCGAAAATCGCTTCGCGCCTGACCCAAAAATCTGTTCACGATGATACATCCCGCACTTTGGGACAGGCTCTAAATAGAAACGATGATGGCGGCGGTACGCGTACCGCCGCCATCATCGTATCCGGTGCATCCCGCTACATCGTCCCCACCCGTTATACCTTCAGCAGCGGCTCTCCCGGACGCCAGTTCAGCGGACACAGGCCACCGCTTTGAATGCCTTGCAGCACACGCAGGGTTTCCGCAACATTGCGTCCGACGCTAAGGTTATGCACGACTTCGTACTGCACCACCCCATCCGGATCGATGATGAATAACGCGCGGAGGGCGGAGCCGGTCGCCGGATCGTAGACGCCGTACGCGACGCTCATTGCATGGGTGACGTCCGCCGCAAGTGGAAACAGCAGGTCGCCTACACCGCCGTCAGCCACCGGTGTGCGGATCCAGGCATCATGAGTGTAGACGCTGTCGGTGCTTACCGCCAGTACATCCGTGTTCAGTTCCAAAAACTCCGACAGGCGTGCGGAAAACCCGATGATCTCCGTGGGACACACGAAGGTAAAGTCGTGCGGGTAAAAGAGCAGCACCAGCCAGCGACCATGGTAATGGTGCGAATCCACATGTTGACCACCACTGGCCTCCAGCGTAAATTCCGGCGCCGCGCGCCCGACCAGGGAACGAGGGAGAGCTGAAGTTTCAGGCATGATCGTCTCCTTCCGACGACTCGGCGTCCTTGCCACATTCCGCACAGACTCCTTCCACGGATATCTGGACCGTACGGGGGGTAAACCCTGCCGGCAATCGCAGCGGATCAGGCACCGACAGTACCGAAAGATCGGCCATGGCGCCGCAATTCACACAACGGGCATGCCCGTGTGATGGTTGCGCCACTTCATAACGCGCGACACCGTCGCCCGGCAGTTTGGTGACCAGCCCACAGGCGGACAGTGCTTCCAGTGTATTGTAAATGGTCGCCAGGCTGATGCCCGGCTTTCTGGCGCGCACCAGGAAGAACAATTCTTCTGCGGTCGGGTGCGTCGTCACGGTTTCCAACACCGCATATATGGCTTCCCGCTGTGTGGTCACCCGCTGCCCAGCAGCTCGTAATGTATCATGCAACGCTGTCATCATTGCCTCCTGTTTGCGCGATGCGCAAACATTTATTTATTCTAAATTAGTTATCCCCGTCTGACAGCAGAGTAAACCCACTCCCGATATTTATCGGAGAAAGCGCGGGAACCAGGAGGAATGGGGGGTTCCCCTTCTCCTGGTTCCGGTCGTTTCGGTGCTGCTATACAACCTCACACCGGCGACATCGCTGTCTCGTCGACCAAGATCTCGCCTTCGATGCCGATGACGGCATGGTGAACGGGAAGCGGAACACCGGCGATCTGCAACGCGGCCTCCACCAGCCGCTCCAGGCCGCGGCAGCAAGGTACTTGCATCATCACGATGGTGATGCTGCGGATGCCGCCGTCGGTGATCATCAGCGCCAGCTTCTCGGCATAGCCATCGGCATCGTCGAGTTTCGGGCAGGCAATGACCAGCGTGTGGTCCGTGATGAATCGCCGATGGAAGTCGCCACAGGCAAAGGCGGCACAGTCCGCCGCCAACAGCAAGTCGGCATCGCGGAAGTAGGGCGCGGTGGGTGAGACCAGACGCAACTGAACGGGCCACTGGCGCAATGCACTGGGCGCGGCCACCCCTGGCGTCGCCTCCACCGCTGGTGCGGCGAATTGTCGCATCATCGACCCCGGGCATCCCCCGCCCGCCTGATGGGTGTGCCGAGTTGGATGCTCCGGCGTCGCACGACGTCCCTGGTTTGCCTGGTGACGTGCCACCGCCTGCTCGTCGAACGCCGCGGCTTCGCGCTCAATGACGGCGATGGCCCCCTGCGGACATTCGCCCAGGCACGCCCCCAGGCCGTCGCAATAATCATCCTTCACCAGCCGCGCCTTGCCGTCAATAAGCCCTATCGCCCCTTCGGCACAGGACGCGATGCACAGTCCGCATCCGTTACATTTCTCCGCATCGATTTCCACGATCTTCCGCTTTGCCATGATCCACACTCCCTCTGAACACCATGAGCATACCGCAAGAGGAAGCGGGAGGCTATGATATACGTCATAGGCAGACTGGAGTTTAGCCCTTTTGACACCGGTTATTTATCAGAAACACGGATCGGTTGCCGTTTTCACCTTGGCGCGCGAGGGTCTCCCGAGCACGCGCGAAAGCACTGTGCGTACTGATAGCGTCACCCAGTTCCGTGAGACAGAGCGCAACGACCTGTTTCCACGCAGCACTGTGTTGTTGAATCTACAGCCGGCAGACACGTATGTGCTCGCGGGACGCTCGCGCGCCAAATGCGTGCTATTGATCGTCTGTCACAGCATGATAGAAAAGGGCTGAACTTCAGGGGCTAGACTTTATTCACGGGTTGCTAACCGTCCAACTCTTTAGCAAACGCGGCAATCGTGGTGCGCAATCCATCCTCAAGTGAAATCGTGGGTTCCCAGTGCAGGAGGGTGCGGGCACGGGTGATATCCGGACAGCGCACTTTCGGGTCGTTTTCCATCAGCGGACGGTAAACGATGGGGCTGGTCGCGCCGATGGCCGCTAGAATGCGCTGCGCGAGTTCGAGGATGGTATATTCGTCCGGGTTGCCGATATTGACCGGATCGGCAATGTCGCTTTCCGTCAATCGAATAATGCCTTCAATGAGATCGCTGACATAGCAGAAACTGCGCGTCATCGACCCATCGCCATATATCGTGATCGGGACGCCGGTGAGCGCCTGGTAGACGAAATTCGGAATGGCGCGCCCATCGTTCAACCGCATGCGCGGGCCGTAGGTGTTGAAGATGCGCACGATGCCGGTATCCACATCGCGATAGCGGCGATAAGCCATGGTCAGACTTTCCGCATAGCGTTTGGCCTCGTCATAGGCTGAGCGCGGCCCGATGGTATTGACGTTGCCATAATAACTTTCCGTTTGCGGGTGCTCGTTCGGGTCGCCATAGATTTCCGAGGTCGACGCCAGGAGAAAGCGCGCCTGATGGGTGAGCGCTAACTCCAGCATGCGGTGGGTGCCATAGGAGCCGGCAAAGAGCGTGACGAAGGGGTGGCGCAAGTATTCCACCGGGCTGGCCGGACTGGCGAAGTGGAGCACATAGCGTACCGGGAGGTCAAGGGTGACCGGGTCAGCGCAGTCCTGTTGCAGCAGTATGACGCGCGGATCGTCCCGCAGATGCGCCAAATTCTGCAATGTGCCGGTGATCAGGCTGTCGATGATCACCACCCCGTACCCACGCGCCAACCACGCATCAACCAGATGCGACCCGAGGAATCCCGCCCCGCCGGAGATGACAACGTAGTGCATATGACCACACCTTTCGAACATGCGTGGGTGGGTGCGGAATACCTCCCACACTCACCCATCTATTCTACCACTTCCGCAATGATGCATTTCAAGTATTTCGTTTCCGGCACCCCGAGCAGGACCGGATGATCGCGCGCTTGTAGGCGTTGTTCGATGATGCGCACGTGGCGCCCAGCGTCGCCCGCGGCCTCCGCCAGCATCTGCAGAAAGAGTGTCTCATTCATATGGAACGAGCAACTGCAGGTGACCAGGATGCCGCCGGCCGTGAGCATGCGCAAGGCGCGCAAATTGATCTCCTTGTACCCGCGCAAGGCGCCCTCGATGGTGGTTTTGTTCTTGGTGAAGGCCGGTGGATCAAGGATGATGGTCTCAAAGCGCTCCCCGGCGCGTTCAAGCTCGCGCAGCAGGTCGAACGCGTTTGCGCAGCGCACTTCCACATTGTCCGCCTGATTGCGTGCGGCATTCTGGCGCGCCAGCGCGCAGGCGTCTTCAGAGACATCGACGGCCAGCACGTGCGGAACATGCGGCGCCAGATGCAGCGCGAAGCCGCCGGCAAAGGTAAAGGCGTCCAGGGTGCGTCCGTGGGCATAGCGTGCCGCCGCGGCATAATTCTCGCGCTGATCGAGAAATGCACCGGTCTTCTGCCCGCCGAGAATCTCAATACCGAAGGTCACGCCATTCATCCGCACCAGCACCTCCGGCGGCAACTCGCCGACCAGCACCCCTTTTTGTAGCTCCAAATGTTCATGCTGGCGCACCGGAGAATCGTTGCGCTCACTGATGGACGCCGGCGCGAAGAGTTCGCGCAGAATATCCACCCACAGCGCTTTGAGTCGATCCGTGCCCTGCGAGAGTGTCTGCAAGACGAAATGATCCTGGTACCGATCGATAATGAGCGAAGAGAGCAAGTCGCCTTCGCTGAAAATCAGGCGGTACGCCTCCGTCTCCCGCGCCACTTGTTGGCGATAGGTGATGGCCTGCCGGAAGCGCCCCAACCAGAAGGTGCGGTCGGGCGGTGGTCCAGGCGGCGCGCACCAGCGCAGGGCGATTTCGGACGCATCGCTGTAAAACGCATGCCCGAGACTCTGCCCGCGCTCATCGGCGATCTGAACAATATCGCCCCCGGTGGCGTGATGCCCGCGTTGCACGTCCGAAGCATAAATCCAGAGATGACCCGCGCGCAACCGCCGCGCGCCGCGCGGAGTGATCGTGATGGTAGCCATAGGCTCCTATCATCCCAAATCTCGACGCTGCTGTCGAGAGGACGTACAACGGGGGTCTCGCAAAGTTCTCGAGTAACAGCGCAGGTATTGGTACGCCAGTTAGTGCGAACACCCCGGCGCCATCATCCGTGCGAAACACGCCTTAATAGAATCCTCCGAAAAGAGCATACCATAATTGTGGCTAAATAGATAACCTGTCCCCGTATTGTTCGCAACATTGACGAGGTTCGGGAGGAAATGCTACCATTCAGATAGGATTCGCTCATGGCGGTAAGAGAAGTTGGACTTCATGACGCCGCTGGAAGCCCGACAATGCTATGAAAATAAGCTCTCACGACATACAGCGGCATAAGCTTAAGTGGTGTCCAAATAATCGGGGCGGCACATTGGTTTAAAATGCAAAGGAGATGAAAATGAAGAAATTTCTTGTCGCGTTGACACTCATCACTTTTTTATTCGTGTTGATCATTCCTGCCCTGGCAGGCGAGAACATGATTGGACGGCAGAGCCAGAATGAAGGTATTAAAGTCCTGCCTGCCAAGGGCAAGGTTGCTATTGATGGCAATCTGAAGGATTGGGATTTCTCTGGCCGCATCTGGGCATTCGCTGACAGCAACGTGCGCAATCGGTTCTCGGTTGAGGCAGCGGCCATGTGGGATAAAGATAATTTGTACCTGGCGGCGAAATGGAAAGACCCGACTCCCATGTTCAGCACAGTCAACCCGGCGTTTAATCCACAGGAAGGCTGGAAATCAGACTCGTGGCAATTGCGGGTGTTAACTGACCAGATAAGCCACATCACCACCTGGTATTTTACCGAAAAGAATATGCCTGCTTTGCATGATACCCATGCCCCCAGTGGAAGCGGCGACCCGCAATTTTTGGCATACAAAGAAAACGGCACTGATTTGGGACAAGGTATTGAAATGGCGTACCAGATGGATGCCGACAAAAAAGGATATGTGCAGGAGATAAAAATTCCGTGGTCGGTTTTATATGTTAAAGTGCCGGAGATTAAAGCTGGATTGATATTCAAGCTGGGCAATGAGTTCCTCTGGGGTGACCCCACCGGCAAAACCTGGCCGATTCACCGTTATGCCGATAATATGCAGACGGGAATTACTTCCCGCGAGTTTTATTGGACTAATACCAGGGCCTGGGGAAATGCTGAATTGATGGCAGCCGGCAATGTTCCGGTACGGCAGTATGTCAGCAATGATGAGAAAATGCAGGGAACAGTTCCAATCAGGATAACGATTCCGACAAAGGCAGCGCGATTTACCATTGCTATCGATGCTGAAGACGGACGCCGGGTGCGCAATCTCGCCGGTGATTTTGTGCCCGAAGATTATACCGTTTCGGTTAAAAAAGATCAGCGAGTGGTAGAGGTTAAGTGGGATTGTCTGGACGACCAGGGAAAGCCGGTTCCGGTTGGCATGTATAAAGCAGTCGGATTATCTCAAGACGGATTAGGTGCGGAATATGACATGTCTTTTTACAACCCGGGTACCCCGCCGTGGCAGACTATCAGTGGAAATGGCGCCTGGGGTGCTGACCATGCCAGTCCGACATCAGTGGCGACATCCGGCGACTGGATGATATTGGCATGTCCAGGAGCTGAAGGTGGTTCCGGTATTTGGGGCATCGCGCCTGACGGCAAGAAAAAATGGGGTGAAAAACGCGGTGCACAGGTAATCGCCGCCGATACAAACTATGTTTACGCCATCACTAATTCATGGTATTCCAGTGGCGCTTTCTGTCGATTTGACAAGTCCACGGGTGCAAACAGACCATTTGTTTTAGATGGCAAAGCACGTCCATTTGAATTGACATTTAAAGATATATTAGGAGAGGATATTAAATCAATCGTAACAAGTATTGCTGTAAATGCCGGGAATATTGTTATGGTGCTTAATGACGGCTCTATTGCCATGCTTGATATTGATACTGCCGCGGTAAAAAAACGTTTAAAAGTGAAAGATGCCGGCGTTACCGCATTAGCATTCAATAATGACGGCAAATTATTTGCTGTGCAGTCCGGGAAAATTGCCGGTGTAAATATTGAAACCGGCGAATTAACAGTTATCGCCATGCCGGGTTTAGGGTTTGCTGTCGGTTTGGCAATAGACGGCAGCGGGAATTTGGTGACGGCTGACAATGGTTCGGATTGCCAGGTGAAGGCATTCACCCCTGCCGGTGCATTGGCTTACACCTGTGGTAAAAAAGGCGGCCGTCCAATACGCGGCATTTGGGACCCGGGAACCATGCGCCAGATGAGTGCGGTAGCGGTTGACAGCAAAGGCAGCATCTGGGTTACTGAACAATGCGAAACACCACGTCGGGTATCAGTGTGGGGCAAGGATGGCAAGTTAGTGCGCGATTACATTGGCAATAGCGGTTATGCCGGCACCGACTGCTTCATTCATGATGAAGACCCAACGCTGGCGTATGCTGGTCCTGTTGAAATGAAACTTGACCGTGTAAACAACTCATGGAAAGTGACTCAGGTACTCTGGGTGCCTGACTATACCGAGAATGAAAGATTTATGGCGTCGCCCCGCAGTGGCGCCGACTGGGGGCAGTCCTCAATTATAACCTCTTCTGCCAGTGGTAAAAAAATATCTTACCTATACGCTTACAAAGGGCCATCGGTAGTATTCATGAAACGCGGCGCATCGTGGCAACCGGTTGCCGCTATCGGTTCGGTAGAACAGCTTCGAGTAAATGAACCTTCTGTACCCGATCCGTTTGTCGGACTTGCTCCCAAGGACGGTATTTACTGGAATGATACCAATAAGGACGGCAAAGTTACCATTGACGAATGCATAGTTGTTAAAGCCGGTCTGCAGTTTGGTGCGTTCTGGTCAGGATTTCTGGGTGCTGATATGAGCATTTACGGTCAGGGTCTGGTGCGCTACCAGCCGATTCGCTTCACTGATGATGGCGCACCGGTATATGGTCCTGCCGGGATGATTAACCTGGGCGGCGACTACAACGGCAGCCTGGCACCCGCTGGAAATACCGATTTGCTGTTCTGCTTGACTTATAATAATTATCCATCAGCAACCCCGGGTATGTTGGGAGTTGATACAAAAACCGGCAAAGTTCGCTGGACATACCCGAATCCTTATCCGGGGGTACATGGTTCACATGGCGCCACCATGCCCAAGCCGGGGTTGATGATTGGCGCGCAGAAGATTTGCGGTGCCGTTAAGGTAAATGACAAAATCGGTTATGTCGCCCTGGTACGCGGCAATTTGGGGCAGGATTTCCTGTTTACAGAAGATGGTTTGTACGTCGGTTCGCTGTTCCAGGATGGCCGGTTGCCAGCAGATGGTCTGCCGGAAAAAGAATCTGCCTTGCGCGGCATGCCAATGGAAGGATTCAGCGAAGGCGGCGAACCTTTCAATGGCTGTTTTGTAAAACAATCCGATGACAAAATCAGACTTACCACCGGAATGGCACGTGAAGCGGCAATGATATTGGAAATTAAAGGTTTGGAAACGATAAATCGAATAAAACCAGTTGCTGTTAATATCGATATCAAAAGTTTAGTAAAAGCAGATGCTGAAAACACCGCGCGCGTGAAAGTCGCCGCTGCCCCCAAGGTTTATAACCTGGCGCGTATAGACAAATCACCGATCATAGATGCCAATCCGCAGGAATGGAAAGATATTGAAGCAATGCCGATTTCCCGTCAGGGACAACCGGATAAAGGCAGTGTGAAACTGACCTATGATAATACAAATCTCTACGCATTGTTTGAAGTATCCGACTCAACCCCTTGGATGAATGAAGGTAAAGATTATACCCGATTATTCAAAACCGGCGACGCCGTTGATTTGCAACTCAGCACCATTGCTGGCGGTAAATCTCAGAATGACCCGAAAACTGGCGACTTGCGGGTGGTATTCGCACAATATCAGGGTAAACCGGCGGCAGTATTAATGATACCGGTAGACCCGACCGCACCGAAAACATTGGCGAAAAATTATACTACGGGTTGGACAAAACATTTTGACCGCGTAGAACTTCTTACCGATGCAAAAGTTGTTGTGAAAATTGACGGCAGTCATTACTGGGTGGAGGCATCTGTACCGCTGGCAAACCTTAACCTGACGTTGAAACCAGGCACATCAATCCGCGGAGACGCCGGTTTCATTTCATCCAACGCACTGGGCATCATCAACACCGCGCGCACCTACTGGTCAAACCAGGCGACAAACCTGGTGAATGACGAACCTCTGGAAGCCTGGCTGTATCCAAATAGCTGGGGTGAAATAGTAATTACTACCACGGCAGTGGTAGAGTTGCATCAGTAATAATCACTTCATACCTGGGGCAGTTATTCATTTAGAGGGTTATCATATCAATAAATCTCGATATATGTTAGCTGACCCTATATTCCCCGGGGGTCTCGCAAAGGTTCGGGAGTGACATTGCTTGAATTGGTACATCGGGGGGCCGGGCTCCCGCCCCTTTCCATACAGTGACTATGGAAGAGGGGTGGTGCTTGATGCCGGAATAGCCTGGAGGATACAGTCACTGTTTGGAAAGGGAAAGGGGCGAGAGCCCGGCGATAGAGGGATGCCGACAAATATGGAGACACAAATACAGGGACGAGGTTATACATTTACCACAATATTCTACTCGTTCCAAAGGATTCTATCATAGCATGTTTCGCACCATCTGACGCGCCAGGGCTGGCCTCTCGGATAATTCAGCACCTATTGCCACTCCCCGGTCGCGCACTTGACCCCCGGCAGGTCGCTGGGTATACTCATGCGGCCGGTTGCGGCGGTCGTCGCGACGCGCATCTTGCCGGCTCTCCCGGAGGCCATGTTGTGACCCCAGGACTTGCGATTATCTTTGCCATACTCTCCGGCGTCGCCTTTGCCGTGATGGGCTTGGGGTACAAACTGGCGGAACGCTGGCATAGCCGGACGCTCCCGTTTGCCATCGTCTTTATGAGCGCCGCCGGGGTGATCTCACTGGGCATCGCGCTGCTGCAGCCCACGGCGTGGCACGATTGGCGTTTGTGGGCCATGGGCAGCGCCACGGGGTTGCTGGTGCTCCCCTGCATCATGCTGGTGGTGCGCACCTTTCGCCTGGGGTCGGCCGCTATCGCCTGGACCGTGCTGAATCTCTCGCTGCTCATTCCGATCCTGATGGCCTCCTTTCTGCTGAAGCAACCGTTGTTGCCCATTGACGCCGTCTCGTTACTCGCCTTCGCGCTGATGCTGCTGGCTTTCGCGCGCGGCATGTCGGCGGAGGAAGACCGGCAACCCTCGGGGAATCTACCGAAATATCTAACGCTGCTGACCATCCTCTACGTCGGCAACGGCCTGGTGCAGTGCCTGCAACAACTGGAAGGTACGCTGCTGGGTGGGGGAAGTTCCGGCGGCTATTCGGTGATCTTCTTTGGCACCGGCGCGCTGCTGGGGAGCCTCCTGCTCTGGCGCACGGAAGGCCGCCTGACCTTCGCCGCCGGGGAAATCAAAGCCGGTCTGCTCGCCGGCGCCTGCAGCGCCACCGGCGTGGTCTGTTTTCTCTGCGCGCTTGGCCGCCTGCCGAGTATCGTGGCCTTTCCGATTTCTCAAGGCATCTCGCTCCTCGGCGGCGTTGTGCTCACCGCGGGTCTATTTCGGGAGCGTCTGAATCTGTTAAAAGTCTTCGGGCTGGCGCTGGGGGTCGTGGTGCTGTGTGTGGCCACCCGGCGTGAGGACTTGAACCGCCGCCTCGTGCCGGCGACAAGCACCGGGAGTGCTTATCATGGGCAAATTTCACCCGCGCAATCTGCTGAACGACCTGGACGGCACGGCGTGGATTAAATTCACCCGCACCTGGTTCGTCTGCGATTCACCGCGCTACCACCGCAACAAGAATACCGAACTGCATCCCGCGCGCTATCCGGAAGAGATGGTGGCGGAATTCCTGCGTTTCTTCACCAAGCGCGGCGGCTGGGTGCTCGATCCCTTCGCCGGCTCCGGGGCGACACTGATGGCCTGCGCGGAGGAGGGGCGGCGCGGCGTGGGGGTGGAACTGTCGGCGCGTTATATCGAGGTGATGAAGCTGCGCTTCGGGCTGGAGAGCCCCCCGCAATATCCCCTGCAGGGCGACGCGCGGGAGGTGACGGACCCCGCTTTCTGGGATGAGACGGCGGCGGCGCTGGCTGCCGAGGGCTTGCCCTTCACCGCCGGGCTGCCGCAATTCGACTTCTCCATCAGTTCGCCCCCCTATGGGGCGATGCTGCACACCAGCCGCGGCGGGGTCTATTCCAAGCAGCAGGAGCGCGGCGACCAGGGATTGGATACCGTCTATTCCGCCGAGGACCCGCATGATCTGGGCAACCTGCCGGACCATGAGAGTTTCGTCGCGGCATTGGGGGCGGTCTACCGCGGGGTCGCGCGCCTGCTGAAACCGAACGGGTATCTGGTGGTAGTGATCCAGAATTATCGCAGCCCGGACGGCGTGGTCATCCCCCTGGCGTGGGACCTGGCGCGTGATCTCGCGCGCGACTTGCGCTTCCAGGGGGAGCGCATCTGGTGCCAGAACACCAAACGCCTGGGCATCTGGGGGTATCCCACAGTCTTTGTGCCGAACTATCATCATCATTATTGTTTGATTTTTCGCAATCACCCCTGACCTGCATTATTCATAACATTTCGAATAATGCCTCAGTCAGCCCGGCAGTCAATTCGTTCATGAACAATCCGGGCTGAGACCGAGTGGTGCGCGACGGGCCAGTGCGGTATAATCTGCCGGTGAAGACTGCAATTCAAGCGCACATTATCGGCGTCCTGCCTGGGAGCATCGCGGAGCAATTGGCGATTCAGCCGGGCGACCTGCTGGTGGGGGTGAACGGGGCGCCCGTCACGGACCACATCAGCTATCGCTTCGCCATGGCCGAAGAAGAAGTCACCCTCGAGATCATGCGCGGCGACGCCTGCTGGGAATTCGAGATCGAGAAGGACGTCGACGAGGATCTGGGACTGATCTTCGGCGCCGACGTTTTTGACGGCCTGCGGCGCTGTCGCAACAAGTGCGTCTTCTGTTTCGAAGATCAAATGCCGGCGGGGATGCGTCCCGCGCTCGCCGCGCGCGATGACGATTACCGCCTCTCCTTCCTGCATGGCAACTTCATCACCCTGACCAATCTGCGCGCCGGCGATCTGGCGCGCATCCGCCGCGACCATCTCTCCCCCCTGTTCGTCTCTATCCACGCCACGGACCCCGCGGTGCGCCGACGCCTGCTGGGCAATTCGCGCGCGCCGGACATCATACGGCAATTGCGCCGGCTGGGCACGGACGGTATCCAGGTGCATGCGCAAATCGTGCTCTGTCCGGGCTGGAACGACGGCGCGGTACTGGCGCAGACGCTGGACGAGCTGGCCGCGCTGTACCCCACGGTACAGTCCATCGGCATAGTGCCGGTGGGGCTGACCGCGCACCGCCCCGCCGGCCCCGAGGTGCGTGCGGTCACGCCCACCGATGCCGCCGCGGTGCTCAAATGCGTCGCGGCGCAGCAACGCGCGTCGCGACAGGCGCACGGCACGCGACTGGTCTTCGCCGCCGATGAATTCTATCTCCTGGCCGATCACCCGTTCCCTTCCACCGCGGCCTATGAGGGATTCCCGCAACGCGAAAACGGCATCGGGTTGGCCCGCCTCTTCCTGGATGAACTCGCGGCAGCGGCGCCGCCCACCGTCGCGACCGGCGGAACGATCACCCTGGCCACCGGCACACTGGCTGCACCGTTAGTGGAACAACTCGCCTTGCGCTTGCGCGCCACCGGGCTGAACGTGGAAGTGGCGGTCGTCCCCAATCGCTTCTATGGCGGGGGAGTCTCGGTCGCCGGGTTGCTCACCGGACGCGACCTCCAGGCAGCCCTCGCCGACCGCAAGCTGGGCGCGGCCGTCTTTCTCCCCGCCGCCACGCTGAATGCCGATGGTGTGTTCCTCGATGACCTGACCCCGGCAGCTCTGGAACACGCCCTCGGTGTCCCGCTACATTTTTGCCGGGGAACGCGGGAGGTTTTTGACGTGTTGCATGGGATAGACCTTGCCCCGGCGTGTTGCCCGGGATAGCAAGACGCTGGATACCTCTGGTACGCTGTCCGGCAGGTAAGTCAACCTGTTTCACGAATATATAGTTCCAGATCTATAACGGCATCGACAGGTAATACAACCATGACTACCCTTCCCACCGGCTGTATCACCTTCCTCTTCACCGACATCGAAGGCAGCACCGTGCTCTGGGAGCAGTGGCCGACAGCGATGCGCGCGGCGCTGGCGCGGCATGACGCCCTGCTGGAAGAAACGATGACGGCGCACGGGGGGGTGGTCTTCAAACGGATGGGCGACGCCTTTTGCGTGGCCTTCGCCGACCCGGCGGCCGCCGTCGCCGCCGCCGCCGCGGCGCAGCAGGCGCTGCACGCCGCCCCCTGGCCCGAGTTGCCGGCGCCGTTGCGCGTGCGCATGGCCCTGCACCGCGGCGACGCGGACCAGCGCGACGGCGATTACTTCGGCGGGGTCTTGAACCGCGTGGCGCGCCTGCTGGCGGTGGGGCATGGCGGGCAGGTGCTCTGCTCCGCGCGGGTGGTGGAAGCGCTGGACGGCAATCTCCCGGCGGGGGCCCACCTGCGCGACCTGGGCCAGCACCGCTTGAAAGATCTGCAACAGCCGGAAGCGCTGGCGCAACTCGAACTCCCCGACCTGCCACTCACCTTTCCGCCGTTGCGCTCCCTCGACCACTTGCCGAATAACCTGCCCGCTGCGTTGAGCAGTTTCGTCGGCCGCACGCACGAGCTGGCGGAGATGCGCCACCTGCTCGCCGGCGCGCGCTTGCTGACCTTGGTCGGGATAGGCGGCGCGGGAAAGACGCGGGTAGCGCTGCACCTGGCAGCGGACCTGCTCGATCGCTACCCGGACGGAGTGTGGCTGGTGGAACTGGCCCCCATCACCACGCCGGAAGGGGTGGCGCCGGCCATCGCCGAGGCGCTCTCGCTGTCGCTGACCTCGGCGCACCCACTCGCTGAACTGACCACCCACCTCGCCGCCAAACACCTGCTGCTGGTCCTCGACAACTGCGAGCACCTCATCACCCCGGCAGCCACCGTGGCCGAGACGCTGCTGCGCGGCTGCGCGCACCTGCGCGTGCTGGCCACGAGCCGCGAACCGCTGCGCGTGGGCGGCGAGGCCACCTTCCGCCTGCCCACGCTGGCCTGCCCCGACCCGGCGGGCGCCGCGCTGCCCCCGGAGGCCCTCGCCCAGTTTGCGGCGGTGCGCCTCTTCCTCGAGCGCGCGCAGGCCGTGCAGCCGGCCTTCCGTATCACCACCGCCACCGCCCCGGCGATCACAGTGATCTGCTGCCAACTCGACGGCATCCCGCTGGCGCTGGAACTCGCCGCCGCCCGCCTGCGCGCGCTGTCGGTGGACGCCGTGGCTGCACACCTCAGCGACCGCTTCCGCCTGCTCACCGGCGGCAGCCGTACCGCGCTGCCGCGCCAGCAGACGCTGCGCGCGGCGATCGAGTGGAGCTACACGCTGTTGAGCGCCGACGAACAACTGGTGCTGCGCCGTCTGGCGCTGCTGCCCAACGGCACTGAACTGCCGATGCTGGAGGCGATCTGCGGCGACCGGTTGGACGCGTGGGACGTGCTGGACATTCTGGCCCAATTGGTGGATAAGTCGCTGGTCCTCACCGAAGAGCAACCGCGATCGGGCACCACCCGTTACCGCATGCTGGAGACCATCCGCCACTATGCTCTGGAGCACCTGCGCGCGACGGGGGAAGAGGATCTGGTCTATGCGCGGTACGTGGCGGAACGCGTCGCGTATATCAATCAGTATTTTCAACAGCAACCTGAGTCATTGCCCTGCATGTATGATGACGCGAATGAGATGAAGAATGCCGCGCAGGTACTGACCTATTTGATTGCCCACGAGCAGCGCGAACCGGCGATGATGATCTATGCTCGTAATCCGAATAAGTTAGAGCAGTTCGATACTGCCATGGCACGCTGGTTGCTCATGGAAGAGGTGCGACCGACGCCGACCGCGGTCCGGGTACTCCGGTGCCTTGCGCAACATCAGCACCCGACTCTAGCGCATGAGTCGCGCGTGGCGATGGAGCGTGCGCTACAGTGGGCGGAGTCCATCGACGACTGGGATTTAGTATGTCTGATATTATGCGATCTCGCCCTCTGGCGCCAGGAATGCGGGGATTGGGTCGGCGCGGCGGAATATCTGGCACAGGCGGAAAGCGCCGCGCTACGGGTAGGCGACGAGGAGCTGCGTAGGGAAGTGCGGCAGGCGCGCGCGGACACTGCCCTGTTACAGGGCGATCTCGCAGCGGCGTTGCAGGTCCGTCAAGAAGAAAGCCGTTGGTTGCGCGAACAGCTGAAGACCAATTTTCAGGGGTGGGGACATCCGCTGGCCATCTCGCTGATCAAAATGGGGCAAATCCACTCCGCAGCCGGAGACTTCAGCGCGGCGCGGGCCGCGTTGAACGAGGGATGCCGCCTCTTTCAGGAAGTGACGGAGCAACTCCCGGCCTATGGTCTGCGTTTTCTGGCGGAAGTAGCCTGTGCGGAAGGCCATTATACCGAAGCTCGCCATATCATCGAAGTCATACGGGCAGATCCCATGTTTCTCACGCCGAGAGCCGCGACTTACCTGCAGGAGGATCTCGCGGCGCTGGCGCGCGGGGAAGGACGCGAGGCGACCGCCGTCGCGTTGCTGGGCGCCAGCGATGCGCAGCGCATACGCGTCGGTACGGTCCGCGCCCCGATCGAACAGCAGGCGTATGACCGGCTGGCGACAGCCTTGCGCGCCGAATTGGGAGATGAGGCTTACCAGCGCGCCTATGCCGAAGGGCAGGGGTGGGATATCGCCACCTCCTATGCGCGTGGGTTGGCGGAGGCGTGACGATTCCGGGTGAAGCTGCTAGAATACGAAGACCATGTATGCTGATGCCCAACCATTGATTCTGTCCGCGGAGCAACGACCGGATTTCGACGTAATCGTCGGTTTCATTCCGCCGGGGGCGCGCGTGCTTGACCTGGGGTGCGGCAGCGGCGAGTTGATGGAACGCCTGGTGCGCGAAAAGGGGGCGGTCGCGCGCGGGGTGGATCGGCACCAACCGTCGGTGACGGCGTGCATCGCCCGGGGGTTGAGCGTCTTCCATGGCGACGTGCATGAGGGATTGCACGATCTGCCCGACAACGCCTTCGACTACGTCATCCTCAGCCGGACGCTGCAGCAGGTCGCCGACCCGGATGTCGTCATCCACCAGATGCTGCGCGTGGCGCCGCGGGCGATCGTTAGCTTTCCCAATTTCGCCTTCTGGCGCATTCGGCTGCATCTGTTACTGCACGGCACGCTGCCCATCTCGCTTGCCCTCCCCTACGCCTGGTACAATACGCCGAACATCCGCATCATCACCATCGCGGACTTCGTCGATTTTTGCGAGAAGCAGAATCTGGCGCTGCTGGAACAGGTCGCCCTCACCATCAACGGCTCCACCCATCGCCTTATCCGCCACCAGGCGGACTGGCGCGGCGAATACGGGTTGTTTGTGCTGGGGCGGAAGACCGGTGAGAAGGCTACACAAAAAGCAACATGATCGGCCCTACGTCGCAATCCTGATCATGTTGTCTGTTGTCTTCCCTCGTTAGCCCGCTTTATTGATTTGTTCACGAATAATGCTACAGCGTGTTCCCGGTGATCCGCTGGTAGGCTTCCAGGTATTTCTCCCGCGTGCGCGCCACCACGTCGTCGGGCAACGTCGGCGCGGGGGGCTCTTTATTCCACGTCAGCGCTTCCAGGTAGTCGCGCACGTATTGTTTATCGTAGCTGTCCTGTGCGCGCCCCGGTGCGTAGGTGGCCACGTCCCAGAAGCGCGAAGAGTCCGGAGTGAGCACCTCGTCAGCGAGAATGATCTTCCCATCTTCCGTATCGAGGCCGAATTCAAATTTGGTGTCGGCAATGATGATCCCGCGCTGCAGCGCGTATTCAGCCGCTGCGGTGTAAAGGGCCAGACTGAGCGTTTCGAGCTGCTGTGCGAGGTGTGCGCCGACCAATTCCGCCGCCTGGGCAACCGAAATGTTGAGATCATGGCCGGATTCCGCTTTGGTGGACGGGGTGAAGATCGGCGTGGGCAGCTTAGCTGATTCGCGCAGACCCGTGGGCAAAGCGATGCCGCACACCGTGCCGGACTGCTGATACTCTTTCCACCCTGACCCCGCCAGGTAGCCGCGGACGATGCACTCGATGGGCACGATCCGCAACCGCCGCACCAGCATGCTGCGTCCCGCTAACTGGTCTTGGAATGGAGACAACTGTGGGGGATAGGACACCACGTTGGCGTCGATGAGGTGATTCTCTACGATCCCGGCGGGCCCCAAATCGCGCAACCGCGCGAACCAGAAGAGCGACAACTGGGTGAGAATACGCCCTTTGTCCGGAATGCCGTTGGGCATCACCACATCAAAGGCGGAGATGCGGTCGGTGGCGACGAAAAGCAGACGCGCTTCATCCACGGCATAGACGTCGCGCACCTTCCCGCGGCTCAACAGTGCAATCCCCGGCAGCGCGCTTTCCAATAACGGGGGGGTCAGGGTCGTCATCGCTCGCTCCTCAATGAAAAAAGTGTTCCGCCACACGCGGATACCGCCCTGGCGTCGGTGCGGAGAGCATCACATGCCAATCGTGCGCAGGATCGCTCCCATTTCGGCCGGCACCACGGAGATCGGATCCGCTTGCTTGATCGCGTTGTCCGGGTCTTTCAACCCGTGACCGGTTACCGTGCAGACGATGTTGGCGTCCTCGACGGGGAAATAGCCGGCAGCGACGAGTTTGATCACACCGGCGATACTCGCCGCGGAGGCCGGTTCCACAAAGACGCCTTCCAGGCTGGCCAGCAGTTTGTAGGCGGACAGAATCTCCTCGTCGGTGACCATATCGATGCGTCCGCCGGATTCATCGCGCGCGGCCACGGCAGCCGTCCAACTGGCTGGATTGCCGATTTTGATGGCGGTGGCGATGGTGTGCGGATCCTCCACCGGGTGGCCAAGCACGATAGGCGCCGAACCGGCCGCCTGGAACCCGAGCATTTTCGGACGTCGCGTGGCCTTGCCCAGGGCGTGATACTCCGTGTACCCTTTCCAGTAGGCGGTAATGTTGCCCGCGTTACCCACCGGCAACACGTGGTAGGCCGGCGCGTCGCCCAATACGTCGATGATCTCGAACGCGGCGGATTTTTGCCCCTCGATGCGGAAAGGGTTGATGGAATTGACCAACGTGATCGGAAACTGCTCGGTGATTTCGCGCACGAAGCGCAGCGCGTCGTCAAAGTTCCCCTCGATGGCCAGCACCTTGGCGCCGTGGATCATCGCCTGCGACAGTTTTCCCAACGCGATATTCCCGTTGGGGATGAGCACCATGCACTGCATGCCGGCGCGCGCGGCATAGGCCGCGGCGGAGGCGGACGTATTGCCAGTCGAGGCGCACATTACGGCCTGCGACCCGGCTTCTTTCGCCTTGCTGATCGCCATGGTCATCCCGCGGTCTTTGAAGGAACCGGTGGGATTGAGACCCTCATATTTGACATAAATGCGCTGCGCCAACCCCAGCTTCTCGCGGATGCGGTCGATGGGGATGAGCGGCGTGTTGCCTTCCAACAGCGTGACGACCGGGGTCTGTGCGGACACGGGCAGGTACTCGCGATATTGTTCAATCAAACCGGGCCAACCGGCGTGGCGTAACATGGTCATGGGGGTATCCTTCAGTGAGCTGTGCCCATTATAACAAATTTGGGGGTAGCAGACGCGAAGTCACCGTCAATCCCGTCCTCGTGCTTCGACCAGATCCTCGAAAACGCTGCTCGATTCGAGAACGTGGATGAAGCACGAAGACGAGTCACCGTGCTTTCGGTCTTCCGGCGATTTACGACTTCTCGGATTCCCGGTTGGCCACATTCCACACCTTTGCGGGCATGGCCCAGAGGTCGATGAAGCCTTTGGCCAGACTCTGGTCAAAGGTGTCGCCGGTGTCGTAGGTGGCCAGGTCAAAGCGATAGAGCGAGTGGGGAGACGTGCGGCCCACCGCCATGCACGTACCCCTGTGCAGCTTGAGGCGCACTTCGCCGGTGACGCTTTGCTGTGTCTGGTCGATGAAGGCCTCCAGCGCGAAGCGCAGTGGGGCGAACCACAGGCCATTGTAAATCAACTCGGTATATTTCTGTTCCACGCCGGCTTTGAAGTGCATCACCGAGCGCTCCAGACACAGGGTTTCCAATTCGCGATGCGCGTTGATCAGGGTTACCGCGGCCGGGCACTCATACGTCTCACGCGATTTAATGCCCACCAGACGGTTTTCGATCATGTCGATGCGCCCGACGCCGTGTTCGCCGGCGACGGTATTCAAGCGCACCACGATATCCTTCAGGCTCATCCGTACCCCATCCAGGCTTACCGGCACACCCTGTTCAAAGCCGATGGTCACGTAGCCCGGCTGCGCCGGCGCGTCATTGGGCGATTTTGTCCACATCCAGACATCGTCCGGGGGTTCATTCCACGGGTCTTCCAGCACGCCGGCTTCACAACTCTTGCCCCACAGGTTCACGTCCAACGAATAGGGGCTGGATTTCGTCACCGGGATAGGGATGCCGTGGTCTTCCGCGTAGGCGATCTCCTGGTCGCGCGTCATGCCCCACTCGCGCACAGGGGCGTAGATGCGCATCTGCGGGAAGAGGCATTGCCAGGTGACTTCGAAACGCACCTGGTCGTTGCCTTTGCCGGTGGAGCCGTGCGCCAGGACCGTCGCGCCTTCCTGCACGGCGATTTCGCCGACAAGTTGGGCAATGAGCGGACGCGCCAGCGCGGTTGAAACCGGGTAGCGATTCTCATAGAAGGCATTGGCTTTGATCGCGCGGGCAATATATTCATTGGCGAACCGCTCTTTGGCGTCGATCACAAAGGCCTTGGCGGCGCCGATCTTCAACGCTTTATCACGGATGCCCGTATAATCGCGCTCCTCACCGACATCGATGGCCACCGCGATGACCTCCAGCGACTTCTCCTGCTTCAACCACTGCACCGCCACGGAGGTATCGACACCCCCGGAATACGCCAACACGACTTTTTCACCCATGGAACTGCTCCTTCTCAAACAACACAAGGTCTGTACGCCGGACTTTGGGACAGGCGCTACATAATACCCGTTGCCGGGAGGGAGGGTCAATATGAAACGGACTATCGATTACGTATTTGGCTCGTGGGGACCATTCGACGAGCTCATGACTGCGCACTCAACCTCCCCCGATAGAGTGGACACCTGCCGGTGAGAGGATTAGAATACTCTATGCGTGCGTGTCACCGGCGGATCCTTGCGTGAGGCGTGCCGCTTCGACATCCGTGCAACACCGGGACCAGTGCACCAACCGTGCACGATGCAAGCCCGGATTATTCATGTAGTTATTGGCTGCCGGGCTAACTGAGGCATTATTCGAAATGTTATGAATAATGCAGGCAAGGAATTTATGAGCAACCCAGCGCCGCGACAACGTCAATCCGCGCCGACCCTGCTGACCTGGCTGGGTGTCAGTCTGGTGTGCGTGCTCGCCATGTGGGGCATGGTCCGTCTGGTGGTGGTGCAGCGCCTGGAACAGCGATGCCTGGATTGGCGCTTCACCCTGCGCGGGCCGCGGGAGTCGCCCGCGTCGTCCCGTGTGCTGTTGGTCACGATCGATGACGGGACGCTGCAACGGATGAAAAAACCCCAGATTGACTGGGGCGAAGACGTGGCGCGACTCATCACCCGCTTGCAACAAATGCAAGCACGCGCTATCGGGGTCGACTTGCCGCAACCCATCTCACTGGATGCGGTGGAACACGACTATGACCGCAAACTGGCAGTAGCGCTTCATGACGCCGGCACCGTGACGCTGATTGGTCTCTGGCAACGCCAGCCGGCGGGCGGACAAAAGCTGCTGGAACCCACCGACCGGGTCAAATCCGCATTGCCCGATGCGGAGATGCAAATCGGCTTTGGCGATTTCTACCCGGAATCCGACACCGTGGTGCGTACGCAACTGCTGGCCGATGTCGACACCGAACGCAAGCAACTCTGTTACAGTTTTGCCGCGATTCTGGCCGCACGGGCGCTGCACCTGTCACCGGATATGCGCCAGCGCAGCGTCGTGTTGGGGGACTGGTCCACACCGCTGACCATGCCCATCAACTACATCGGACCGTCGCATGCCTTCGCCAGCATCCCGTTTGCCACACTGGCGCAGAACACGCTGTCCCGGCAATCCGCCGACCGACTGGCGCAACAGGTGAAGGGGAAGATTATCCTCATCGGGACGGACTATACGGGCAGCGACGACCTGCATCGCACCCCGTATTCCCTTTTTCAGGGGCCGCAGGCCCGTGCGCACATGGCCGGGGTGGAAATCCAGGCCAATGCCCTGGCGACGTTGCTTGACCACCGCCCGCTGGTCTCCATGCCGTCATGGGCGGGGTGGGTCATTATCGCCGTGCTGGGATTCCTGCTCTCCGCGCTCTGCGTCCGACGTCGACTGCTTCACAGCCTGCTCCTGGTCCTGCTGGTTGCCGCGGCCTGGACGCTGCTGGCCGTGGTCCTGTTCCATGCGGACATCGTGCTGCCGATGGCCGCGCCGTTGCTCACCATGCTGCTGGTGTTTGGTGTGGCCGCCACGTCCCGCGCCTTACGGGATCGCGCGGAACGCCGTCACATCACTGCCTTGCTGGGGCGGTTTGTCTCCAGTGAAGTGTTGGAAGCGCTGCTGGTTGATCCGCATGAACTGGATCTCGGCGGAGATCGCTGCCCGGTGACCGTCCTCTTCGCGGATATTCGCGGGTTCACCGCCTACTGCGAACATACCGATGAACATGAGGTAGTGCGCCGGCTAAACGAATTCTTTCAGGCCATGGTGCCGATTGTGATGCGCTATCACGGCACCATAGACAAGTACCTGGGGGATGGGTTGATGGCCATTTTTGGCGCGCCGTTGCCGTTGGACGACCACGCACGCAGTGCCGTGTGCTGTGCGCTGGAAATGCGCCAGGCGCTGGACGCCTTAAAGGAACGCTGGGGCGCCCACGCGCAGGAGACCTTTGATATCGGCATCGGCATTCACAGCGGGTTGGCCGTGGTGGGGCATATCGGGGTGCGTGAACGCATGGAATACACGGTCATCGGCACCACGGTCAATCATGCGTCGCGCATTGAAGGGGCGACAAAACAGCTTGGGGAGCAACTGCTCATCAGCGAGGACACCTATCAGGCGGTCACGGACTGGTTGCAGGTGGAAGGCCCGTACCAGTTGCAGGTCAAGGATACCCCGGTCACCGTCTACAATGTGCCCCCGCAAGCCATCCCGGACGCCTATCGCGCCACGTCGCGCGCTGTGGCGCGGCTGGGGATGTAATGACCCGGTAAAAGACCGGTTCAGCTGTCCGCCGAAGGCGCGCTTCCTCCCCGTGTCATGGCCAGCGCTACCGCGCCGCGCAGGGCGGTGTCGTAGCCGAGGCGGGACAGACAGACCTGCGGAGCGGGCGTCAGACGCAAGTGCTCGCGCATCACCGCGATGGCAGTAGCGAGGAGACGGTCACCACGTCCGGTGGCCACGCCGCCACCGAGCGCGATCACATCGGGCAGGTAAATGGTGGCCAGGTTGCGCAACCCTTGCCCCAGATTATAGGCCACTTCCGCCCATGCGTCCTCATCCAGCCGTTCCGCCGGTACGCCGTAAATCCGTTCGATGCCCCGGCCGGACACCAGCGCTTCGAGGCAGTCATGATTGCCGCAGGCGCAGGCGATACGCTCGGGGTAGCGACAGCGAAAGGGCACAGCCTGATGCCCTACCTCGGGGTGATCTTCGCCCAGGCCGCGGTAGATCTGGCCGTCTACCAGAAATCCTCCGCCCATGCCCGTGCTCAGGGTAAGGTAAAGCAAGCGCGGCACGCGATGCGCGCCGAAGAGATACTCCCCCAATGCGGCCACATTGGTATCCACGTCCACAAAAAAGGGACAGCCCCAGCGCGCTTCCATGAGCGCCTTCAAAGGCACCTGTCGCCATTGCGGCTGATGCACCGGGCTGACCACCCCGTGCCGCCAATCCAGCGGGCCGCCGATCGCCGCCCCGATCGCCAGGATCGGTTGCCCCTGCGCCACCTCGGCAATCATCCGGTGCAGGGTCTCGAGCCCGTCCTGCAGAGCGAGCGGCGTATCCTCCCGCACCCGCGCCATTTCTCGCCCCGACGCGTCCACGCCGGCCACCAGCAGCTTGGTGCCGCCAATATCAAGGCCGATATAACATGACATACCGCGTGACCCCGCGAATAGTGCGCGCCCTTAGCGCCCCATACCCACATGCTGGGCGCGTTGCTCCGCCTTGCCTTCGGTCGGCAGGCTGGGGGCCACGATCAGTTCCGCGTGCTGCATCTCGCGCAGGTCGCGGGCGCCAACGGAGCCCATGCACAACTTGAGGGCGCCGATGTAGTTCATCAGGCCGTCGTCGCGTTTGGCCGGGCCGAAAATAATTTCTTGCAGCGTACCGCGGGTGCCGACAAAGATGCGCGTGCCGCGCGGGAGGGTAGGCGAGGAGGTAGCCATGCCCCAGGAAAAGCCGCGCGCCGGCGCTTCGGCGCTAGCCGCCAGTTGCGACCCGAGCATCACAGCGTCGGCGCCCGCGGCGATCGACTTGCACAAGTCGCCGCCGGAGCGAATGCCGCCATCCGTGATAATCGCCACGCGGCGCCCGGTGCGCTGCAGGAATTCATCGCGCGCCGCGGCACAGTCGGCGGTGGCGGTGATCTGCGGCACGCCCAGGCCGCACACGCGACGGGTCGTGCAAATGGCGCCGGGACCCACGCCCACCAGAATGCCGTCCGCGCCGGCTTCCATCAATTCATAGGCCGCATTATAGCTCACGCAGTTGCCCAGCAGCAACGGGGCTTTGATGGCGTCTTTGATCTCGGCGAAGTTGGGCGCGGCATACCGTTCGGCGATATGGCGCACGGTGGTCACTGTGGCGATGACGCCGAAGACATCCACCCCGCCGGGTCCAATCAATTTGGCGATGCGCTCGGCATTCATCGGCGTGCAGGAAATGGCGCAGGGAACGCCCGCGGCTTTCACCTCGGCGATGCGTTGGAGAATCAACTCATCCTTCACCGGCTCCTGATAGATCTGCTGAAGGAGCGTGACCACCTCGTCGCCTTCCGCCTGGATGATGCGCTCGATCACCGCCTGTGGGTCCGCATACTTGGTGTGCACGCCTTCGATGAACATCAGCGCGATGCCGCCCAGTTTCCCCATGGCAATCGCAAAGGCCGGATCAACGACGGCATCCAGGGACGCGCCGATAATCGGGAGGGCGAATTGCCGATCGGCGAGTTGCCAGCTCACATCCACTAATTCCGGGTCAATGGTCACCGCCCCGGGCACGATGGCCACATCGTCAAAGCCAAACGTCTGTCGCGCGACCCGATTCCGTCCAATCTCTATCGCCATGTCTCTTTACCCCTTATACTGCGGTTGCAGCCTTAACCGATGGTGGACGTTCGTCCAGCGTTCCGCGGGTCCACATCGGCGTAAATCACCACTTTGAGGAAATGGCAAAAGCTAACCTGGCGTCACGATCTCGACATGATACACTCCGGTCAGGTTTTGCACTCACCCCTTTAGTCTTTCGCGCTTCCTGAGCTATATTCCTCTCTCCCGGAACTGGGAATGGTCGGCTTTCTTCACCGGGGAGAGGTGGATTTCACCAAGCAGCCCGCAGATAAAGTATCGTTAAGTGCTGATGCCGAGATTTGCGCGTCAGGCGAACACCACGCGGAAAGATCGGTGGCAGCGCCGACGAGACTTTATCCGCGGGTTGCTAGCCCGCGTTATTCGCGAAGCGAATAACGCTTCGGCTAGCCGTAGCATACCCAGGATGTCGAAGGAAATCACCCGCGCTGGGAAAAGCCGTGGTCTGTTCTGCGCACCTTCGCCTCACCGTTGCCAATTCGTATCATGTGCAGTACCATACATTAGAGAGCCTTTCCCAAAGTCCGGGTTGTTTCCTCGCGAGCTTTGGGGCCGGCTCTGCATAACAAACACGGGGTCAGGGAGGGCGATATGCGGCGCTCGGTCAAAGAATGGGTGGGCCATCAGTTCCTCATGTGCATCGTGTGGATGGAGTACTGCATCAAGCACCCCATCTTTGGCTGCCGCATGTGCGGGCAGTGCAAACTACACGACCTGGGCATGACTTGCCCGATGACCTGCCCCAAACAACTACGCAACGGCCCGTGCGGCGGCGTGCGCGCCACAGGCCACTGCGAAGTGAAACCCTATATGGAATGCCGCTGGGTGCGCATCACGCGTCGCGCCGCCCGCTACTGGCCGGCATCCTGGTGGCGCCCCCGCCACACCAACCCCCCGGTAGACTGGCAACTCCAACACACCTCCTCCTGGCTGAACTACCTCACCAATCGGGATGGACACCAAGAGGATTACGAGCGGAAGCCGTGAAGAACGCGGGGGATTGGGTTAAGCCAGGTTGTACGAACGACTTAGGCGGTCTTCTACTTTACGGCTTTCGCCAACGCCCACACCGTTGGATATGCGCCATTATCGAGTAACGTGGAAGCCTTTGGCGATGGCCAGCGCGAACGGATCACCGGTGAGATCGTGGCGCGCGCCTGCCGTCTCGTTCTCGTTATGGTATAATACTGGTGGCTATGCAACCGACACCGGAACAATTGAATGAGCTAGTGCAGCGCATCGTGGGGGCCGTTCATCCGTTACGCGTTATCCTCTTCGGCTCAGCGGCGCGTGGGGAGATGGGAGCGGATAGCGATATTGATGTGCTGGTGGTGATGCCGGACGGCACGCATCGGCGACATACGGCGGAACTGCTGCATCGGCAGTTTTTTGGCATACCGTATGGCATTGATGTAGTCGTAGCTACACCCTTCGATCTGGAAAAATATCGACATAGTGTCGGGCTGATCTACCGAACCATCCTCGAAGAAGGACGCGAGCTCTATGCGGCCTGACCCCAATACCTCGGAAGCCTGGCTGGCCTATGCTCACAGCGATCTGGCTCTCGCGGCTGCGACTGTTCCCGGTGTCATGCGAGAGCACCAGTTCTTTCACGCCCAGAAGCTGCAGAGAAATGTTTGAAGGCGGTCTTGATCGACCGACAGGTGAATTTTCCTAAAACGCACAGCATTAAACTGCTGATCGAGTTGTTGCCGGTCAATATCGAGCGAACTGCTGCTTTGATAGATGCCGTGTCCTTGACCGAATATGCGACGGTTTTTCGTTATCCGGGTGAAATCGAGCCCATCACCGAAGAGGAATACCACCATTTGCTGGCCGTGGCCAGCGATGTCATCCGATGGGCGGAGGCAATGATCAACCGATGGAGTGATGACTATGAGTCTGCGCATCCAGATCGATCAACACCAGATTGACGAGTTCTGCCGTCGGCACCATATTCGAACGTTGGCCTAATAAATAATAGTGACAGAGCCTAATAACGATGCTTTATCCATAGGCTGCTGGCGAGCAAACCTTCCTGGGATAAACATATCTCGGGCAACCTGCAAGTCATCTTTACCCCGGATTATTCATGAAGCAATTGTCAGTCTGGCTAACTGTGGCATTATTCGAAATGTGAGGAAAAGCAAGCGAATGGGTAACTGTTCCCTATTTACACAACTGGAGGTTGCACTCCAGCATTCCGCGGCTGATGAGACGGAAGTGATCCTCACCACGCGGCAGCACGGGTTGACGCGGCTGGCGAACGGCGGCATTCATCAGAATGTGGAGACCGTCAACACCGAGGCGCGGGTACGCGTGGTGCTGGGCCAGCGCGTGGGGGTGGCCACCTCCAACGCCGTGGACGACGCCGGATTGCGCGCGTTGGTGGACCGGGCCATCGCCATCGCACGCGTCTCCGCACCGAACAGCGAATTCCGCGGACTCCCCCGCCCCACTGCCTCGCCCACCGGCGACGCTCTACCCCCCGTTCCCGAAGCCTGCACCCCCGAACAACGGGCGGAGACCGCGGGCGACATGGTGCGCATGGCGCAGGCACACGGCGTCACCGCCGCAGGGCACATCTCCACCACTAGCGGGGCGCTGGCGGTAGGCAATTCGCACGGCATCCGCGCCTACCACCCCTTCACCGAGGCCGGGTTGATGGCCATTATGACCGATGGCGCGGCTTCGGGCTACGCGGCGTGGGAGGGTCGACAGCTCGCCGCGGCCCCGGTGGCGGAGATCGCCGGGCGCGCCAGTGCGACCTGCCGGGCAAACGTTGCGCCGGACACCGCGGAACCGGGCGCCTATACGGTGATATTGGAACCCTTCGCCGTGGCGGAGATGCTCGCCATGCTCGCCTACATTGGCCTGGGCGCCACGCCATACCAGGAGGGCCGCAGCTTCATGAGCGAGAAGATTGGAGAACGCCTGGCCGGTGAAAACATCACGCTCCTTGACGACACGTACCATCCGGAGATGGTCAGCCTGCCCTTCGACTTTGAAGGCGTGACCCGCCAGACGATACCCTTTTTCGCGCAGGGCATCGCGCGCGGGGTGGTCTACGACTCGTATACCGCGGGCAAGGAGCAGCGGGCCTCTACCGGCCATGCACTGCCGGCCCCCAACAGTTCCGGTCCCCTGCCGATGCACCTGGTGCTCGCTCCCGGCGCCCACTCCCGGGAGGCGCTTATCGACGGGGTGGACGACGGCATCCTGATCACGCGGTTCCACTACGTCAATATCGTGCACCCCACGGAGACGATCCTGACCGGTATGACGCGCGACGGCACCTTCCGCATCAAACACGGCAAAATCACCCGGCCGGTGCAGAACCTGCGCTTCACCCAGAGCGTCCTCGACACGCTGCAACGAGTCACCGCGCTGGAAAATCGATTGACGCTGGTGAAGGACGGCATTTACTGCCTGATCCCAGCGCTGCGCGTGGAGGGGTTCAACTTCACCAGCTAAGCCGTTGCCGGCGTCGACTTATTTTCTTCCGGGCGCCCCGACCTGGGATGAGACGGCGTGCGCGCCGATATCGCACGCGTCGTCAGCCAGGAGGTTCCCAAAGAAATCCATGTCGCCGTGCGCGGACAGCGCCATGCCGCGCCCGCGACAGGGGGACGTCTGCTGTAGTTGATATCCACGACACGTCGCCATGCCGAAGGCATTACTCCCGGGATGCACAAAGAGCGGATCCGCCAGGATTTTCTCCGGGTCGTCCACTGTCGGGGCAGAGCCCCAGAAACAGTTGTGACTGTATTGCGGATGCGTGCCGTAGTTGCAGGGACCCGTCACAGAGAAGATATTATTCCGGTAGACGGTGTCGGGGGTGTCCGCGATGACGAGGCCGTCCCGCGTATTGTTGAAAAAGACGTTGTGCTCGATAAAGACCTTGCCGTGGTGCACATCCAGCGTGGCGCCGCCGCCGCAATTGGTATGCCCGTCATTGACGCTGACATTGTAGCGAATTATGGCTTTTTCGAACTGGGCGCCGGACATGACCAGCACAAAGCCTCCCACATTGTTATGGCTGTAATTGCCCTGGATGCACGGGATGCCCGTCTCGCCGTTGTCAATATCGAAGGCCGTAGAATCCCCGTAGAAGATCTGCCCGTTGGTGACTTGCCCTTGTGTGAAGGCTACCTCGTTCTTCTCCACCAGCGCGCTTTCACAGGCCATGGTCCAGATGCCGGCGATGTATTGAAAATCGTTGGCGAGTTTGCCGGCATAATAGCAGCGGTTGCCGACGATGTGCGGGTTAGCGGCTTGCTGCACAATGATCCCGTCGGCTCCCGTGCGATTGACAAGGTTCTTGCTGATGACGACCTGGCGATTCTTCGTCGTGGAATTAGAAAGCATCAGGATACCGATCGCATGGACATCTTGCACGGTACACCCCTCCACCAGCACATCATGCAGCGCGGTAAGCGGCCGTGTGGGAGGGTCTTGCCACAGGCTAAGGCGAATGCCGGCATTATTCCACTTGTCATTGCCCCAGGCCGCGATGCCATTCACATGATGCACGAACAGCCCGCGCAGCGTGATGCCGGTACACACGTTATTCACCACCTGAATATAGACACCGCTACGAACAGCCGGGGTGGCGCCATCGTTGGTGATTTCCAGATTATTGACGCTCCAATAACTCTGTTCACTCAGCACCAGCGTACTCTCAACAAAGCCATTGCCGTTGAGTTGCGGCAAGCTGCCTTTCGCATATGCGTCAATCGTGATCACTTTCCCGGCCTGGCCGGATCCCCGCGGGGCCAACTGCCCGCTCCAACTACACCCGCGCTTGAATAACAGCGTATCACCGGGAGCAAAGGTCATGGCATTCACCCGGGGCAGGGTTTGCCAGGCGCTGGTTGCAGAGGTGCCGGAGGCGTTGTCGCGCCCAGCCTGCGCATCCACATAATAGACGGCGCCCCGCGCGCCGGAGAAGGCCAGGCAGCAGATGGCCCACAGGCACAAGAGTCGTGACATACGATACCTCCTACAGAATGGCCACGCCCTGAAGGACGTGGCTATCAGTGACAAGCACGCTGAAGCGCGCTCTCAGGCGTAAAGGCGAACACCCGGCGCATGGTGTAATAGACAGGGTCCGCCTACCGCCGTTTCAGAAACACGCACGCTTGCGTGTGGTTTTCGTCTTCTGCGACCAGTAACAGCGCCCGGCCATCCGGCGCGGGGTAACTCTCCCGGACGGCAACGCGCCGGCCATCCGGCAGGCGGTAGCTATTCTCCGGCAGCATGAGGCGTCCCAACCGCGTCCAGGGACGGGCATACAACAACTCCTCGGCAACGGTATGCTCGGGGATGCCGGTGGGAAACAGACCGGGGATACGGTAAAGCAGTTGGGTCAGCAGGCGGGGACAGGCGAGGCGATGACTTTGATGAAAGAGGGCGAGTTGGCCATCATCACTCATTTCCACCACATCCACCACCGCGTTCTCCTGTCTGGCGGCCAATTTCATCTCCCAGCGATCGCCGCTTCCCGGTTGGTAATAGCTGAGCAGGGGAGCCGTGCCGGTGCGATCCTCCACCACACCGGTTTTCGTGAAGGTATACCCATCACCGGAGTGCGGTGTCCACTCGGGGGTCGCATTAATGCGCAAACCGTCGCGGCGAATAGCGACGCCATCCGCGTAGATAGTGCCGTCGTCCAGGGGATGCCACTGCTGGTTTGGCGGGATTGGGATGCAGAATAGTTGCGTAAGCCGTACCTGTCCGTGTCCCCAGAAGACCAGGCTATAGCGCAACAAGTCGGGTGTCGGATAGGAGATAACATACCGCAACTGCCGGGAGAGCACCGTATGCGGCGGCAAGGCTCCTTGTGCCAGGCAGCGGCGGTCTTTCAACACCAGCAACCGCGGCGTCGCGCGCTCCAGGATCAGGTAAGTGACGCCGTCATCCTGCGGAAAAATACCGACCCAGCAGACGAAATGGTTCGGCAAGCGGCGCGGGAGCGCGAGTCGTTGTTCGCCGATCAGCACACCGTCGCGCCAGATGCGGACCAGTGTCGTTTTACGCTGCAGTACCGCCGCGGCCAGGTAGCGCCCGTTCTCGGACACCTGCACATCCTCCGCGGGATAGAGGTTTCCATTGCTTCCTAACGACCAGCCGTTCCAATCATGCCGCGGTATCGCGACTCTCCAGCGCCGGCGTCCGCGCCAATCATAACTGGCCACCACTCGCGGTTGCTCATAGATCACCACCCAGGGTTCGCGCGCCAGCACCGGGGAGATCACGCGCAGCGGTGCACATGACGCGACCGCCTGGGTCACGAAATCCGGTCGCGTGACATACCGGTAGACACCGTACCCCGCGGCCAGCACCAGCAGCACGCTTATCCACGCGCGCCAACGACGACGAGTAGGAGAGCGACTGGTTTGTTCATGCGTGAAAGCCATTAGCGATCTGTCTTGCGCCTGATCGTCTTCTCGCCCGCGATGCCCGGGGTGGTCAACTCATAGGCGGCGGTGATCTGGGTCAGTTCCTCGGGGGTAAACAGCCCCCGTTCCAGCAAGATCTCGCGAATGGTGATGTGGCGCTCGCACGCTTCGCGAGCCACCTCGCTGGCGAGGTGGTAGCCCGTATATGGTGCCACGGCGGTGGCCAACGCGGAGCTGCGTTCCAGCCAGAAATGCGTTTGCACCTCGTCCACTGTCAGACCAGCCAGGCAGCGGGTGATGAGCATTTGCACCCCACCGTGCAGCAAATCCAACGACTGCAGCAGGTTGTGCGCAATGAGCGGCAGAAAAGCATTGAGTTCCAATTGCCCGGCCTGCGCCGCCAGCGTGATGGCCAGGTCGTTCGCCATCACCTGATACGCCACCTGGGTGAGCGCCTCGGTGATCACCGGATTCACCTTGCCGGGCATGATCGACGACCCGGCCTGCAACTCGGGCAGGTGGACCTCAGCAATGCCCCCGGCGGGACCAGCGGAGAGCAAACGCAGGTCCGCGGCGATCTTGGCCAGCGTGGCGGCGGCCGCTTTAAGCAGCCCGGAAACTTCCACGAAGACATCGGCATTCTGTGTCAGGTCGATAGTGTTCTCCGCGCGTGCCAGGTTCAAGCCGGTGAATTGGCGCAGATCGTCCACCACCGCGTAGATATATTTCCGGTCGGCATTGAGACCGGTGCCCACCGCCGTGCCGCCCAGATTGACCTGACGCAACTTCTCTTCCGCCACATGCAAACGCCACCAGTCGCGTTGCACCGCCTGGGCCCACGCTGCGAAGCGCTGACCCCAGGTGATGGGCACGGCGTCCTGCATCTCCGTCCGCCCCAGCGCCAGCACGGCGGCGTAGGTTTGCTCGTGTTCTTCCAACGCGGCTTGCATTGCAGCGAAGTCGTCAATGACCGGCAACAACAGACGCAGCGACGCGACACGCACCGCGGTGGGAAAGACATCGTTCGTGGATTGCTCAGCGTTGACATGGTCCAGCGGATCGATAATCGTGTAGCACCCGCGCGGTTCCCCCAGGATTTCCAGCGCGCGGTTGGCCAGCACTTCGTTCATGTTCATGTTGGCGCTGGTTCCCGCCCCCCCCTGTAGCGCATCCACGATAAACTGGTCGGTCAGCGCCCCGGCGTCCACTTCTTCCGCCGCCTGAATAATCGCCGTCGCGAGACGCGGTTCCAACCGCCCGGCGCGCTGATTCGCCTTCGCGCACGCCGCCTTTACCAGGGCCAACGCGGTAATCAGCGCCGGGTGCAGCGGTTGCCCGAGCAGCGGAAAATTCTCTGCCGCGCGCAACGCGTGAATGCCGTAATAGGCGGCCGCCGGCACCTCGCGCGCCCCGAGAAGATCATATTCTGTACGGGTCTCCATGGGGATATTGTAGCAGATTGCCGGGGCGCGGTGGAAATTGTTCCACCACGGCGTTCCTGGAGAACGAATTGCGCCGATAGGCCGACGCGATAGCCTGAGAGCGAAGGCGGTTAGACACACGAGAAAATCGCAACAAAGTCTGGCGCAACAAGTTGCCGAAAGGAAATATCCCGGACTTTGGGACACGCTCTACCGATTCGCCCTCCAGAGCAATCCCATCCCGACCGTCCCCGCCAGGATGTTGGGCAACCAGGCGGCCATGGTGGTCGAAATCTGGCCGGATTCGCCGAAGAGTTTGAGGAATTGCGCCAGGAAATAATAGGCGAAGATGAGCAAGAGACTGATGCCCATCCCCACTGCGTTGCTTGTGCGATGACTGCGCAGGCCCAGGGGGGCGGCAATGAGCGCCATCACCAGACTGGCGAAGGAGATGGAGAGCCGGCGTTTTTGCTCCATAATCGCCTTATTTACCTGCCGGGCATTAGCGTTGCCGTTCACCAGCAATTCGACATAATGCTGAATTTGCGTGCTGGTCATATCTTCCGGTTTCTTTTGCTGCGCTTCGATCTCAAAGGGGCTGGCTTTAAGGCGCAGGGCATAGTTGTCGGCGTCAATGTCCGCATCGGGGGTGTTCGGGGTCAGGGAGACGTTCGGGGCGTGCTCATAAACCAGATGTCCAGTCGCGCCACCTTCAAAAGTCCAGCGTTTCTCGGCCTCGTGCCAGCGCGCCAGGGGTACGGACAAGAAAATCGCGGGTTTGCCGGTTTTGTACCAGATAATGCTCACGCCGCGCATCTCCGCCTTTTTGGCATCCAGATTCGTGCTGATGATGGCGTAATCCAACGCCCCCTGATGCTCGTGGAGGAACGCCAGCGGTTTGTCCGAACTGCTCTGTTTGAGCGCTTCGCGACGCAGTTCGAAGGCCTTCTCGCCGGCCCAGGGGCCAAAGCGGTCGGAAATCAGGTAGGTGATGCCGGTGATGACCAGCGCGAAGGCGAGGGTGGGCAGCACGATGCGCATGAAGCTGACCCCGCCGGCGCGCATGGCAACCATTTCGCTCTCCGCCGACATGCGGTTGAACGCGAGCAGGATACCCAGCAACACGCTCATGGGGAAGGCAAAGGCCATCATTCTCGGCAGTGCCAGCGCGAAGATCAACAGCGCTTTCCCCACCGGCACATTGTATTGGGTAATCATCTGGATCAGGTCCGGCAACGCCTCCAGGGCGAGCAGCAGCGCCATGAACATCGCCACGCCAAACAGAAACGAACCGGTCACCGAAGCAATAATATAGCGGTCGAGAATCTTCACCGATGCCACCTTCAGGGTTACGAGGAAACTATGCGGTGTGTTTCGAGTATAACACCAGCTGCCTGCACGCTCCCTTGACAGGGGAGCAGGCAGGTCTGATAATACCAGATACGCGGGTACAACACTACCCCGCATTATACATGCACGAATGAATAATGCGGGCTACAATTTACCGGCGCTGAAGAAATTTCCTACCATTGGGGGTGGTCTCATGCGCGGTTTCCTATTACTGATAACGGCCGGCCTGTGCGCCGCGGTGTTGGCGGGTTGCTCGGTCAAAGGCGCTGTGGTGCTGCCCATCGATATTCCCGATCAGCATTTCGATAGTGGGACAGAGGTGCCCGCCGCCTCGACCTTTGCGCTGGCCGACGTCGACGTCAGCCAGACCAGCGAATGGCAGACCTATGCCCCGCGTGTGAAAAGCGTGGATCGTGTCCGCCTGACCGGCTCTATCTACAACCTGTCCGGCAGTCAGCAGATCACGTTAAACTTCTACATCAGCGATACCACCGGCCTGCACCAGAACCAGTTGACCCAGGCCATCCCGTTTTATGCCACCACCCTGCCGCCGGGCACGACGACCGTAGATACCACCCTCCCTGTCGGCGCTGACGTCAACGCTATCATACGCGACGGTAAATTCACCCTCTATGGCGTTGCGGCCGTGACCGGCAACCCGGCTTTGATCAAAGTCGACACCAGCTTGATGAAAGCCTTTGTCACGGTGACGACTAATCTGGTGAGTTTGTGAGGATACCTTCCGATGTCCGTCACCCGCTGCGCCTGGGTACCGCTTGATAACCCGCTCTATGTTGCCTACCACGATACCGAGTGGGGCGTACCGGTACATGACGACCGGGTGCTTTTCGAATTTCTGGTGCTTGAAGGCGCGCAGGCAGGATTGAGCTGGTTGACCATTTTACGCAAACGCGAGCACTACCGGCGGGCATTCGAGGCGTTCGACATTGCGACGGTGGCCGGCTATGATGACGTGAAGGTGGCGGCGCTGCTGCAGGACGCGGGCATCGTACGCAACCGGAAAAAGATCGAGGCGGCAGTGCGCCTGGCGCGCGTCGCGCTGGAGATTCAACGGGAAGCCGGCAGTCTGGATGCGTTCCTCTGGTCCTTTGTCGGCGGAAGTCCCCGGCTACCGGTCCGCCATACGCTCGCCGAGGTGCCGACCCACTCCCCGGTCTCGGACGCGATGAGTGCCGCCCTGCGCGCCCGCGGCGCGTCGTTTGTCGGCTCCACGATCTGCTACAGCTTCATGCAAGCCGTCGGTATGGTCAACGATCATACGATCGATTGCTTCCGCCAAAAACTACGAGCCGTTTGAACGGCGCATAGCCCCGACGAAAATCTCTGACGCCGACGAAATAATGCTCGCTCCTGGTGATGCCGTTTCGTCCCGCTCACGGAAGCGAATCCTGTCTTATCGTCGTGCGCCCTCACCCCCAACCCCTCTCCCAGCGGGAGTGGTGAAGTCGATCAATCTATGCGGTCAGCTCCTACCGAAGTCAGAAGCGGTGAGGAGGCAGTCGTTGCTGACGCGAAAGATGATCTCGTGGATCACCGTGGTTAGTCAGATTTTTGGATTTACCTATTGACGGATCGACTCAGTCGACGATAAACTAATCGTTAAGGGAGTTACGCTTTCCGCACGGCAGAAAGCGTAATTCGACCATTCATTCTGAAAGGGGAACATCCATGAATCGGACACGGACCCGAGGGTTTACCCTCATTGAGCTACTCGTTGTCATCGCGATCATAGCTATTCTCGCCGCCATTCTTTTCCCGGTATTCGCGAAAGCGCGCGAGAAAGCGCGCGGCACCTCCTGCCTGAACAACGAGAAACAGATCGTCACTTCGCTGTTAATCTACTCCCAGGACCACGACGAACTCTTGCCCACCGCCGACACGATGTGGGGAAGTTTGGGACTGGACAAGGGTGTACTGATCTGCCCCACGTTGGGGACGAAAATCACCAACGGGTATTGTTACAACAGTCTTATCGCCGGCAAGGCGCTGGGCGAGTTGGACAAACCGGAAACGCAGATTGCCGTCTTCGATGGCCTGACGTCGTCCGGCAAGACCGCCAATGTCGGTTATGACACGGCGAACTTCGACTTCCGCCATGGGGGGTCGTCGATCAACCTGGCGTTCCTGGATGGCCATGTCGTCGGCAAGAAGAGTTCCGAAATCGGCGATCTGTCCGACCCCACGCGCAAGCGGATCTTCTATACCGATTTCACCGATGGCACACCCTACTTTAATGGCGGCGTCATCACCACCGTTGACGGCGTCACTGCTGTAAAGTGTACGGCGAACGGCACGAGCCAGTACCAATTCGATCTGCCGCAGATCACATATGGCAACACCAGCAAATACGCCAATGCCGTCAAGGATGTGATCCTCGCGGCCTGGAATGCCGACAACGGCTCCACCCCGACGACGTTGGATTACGAGTTCACCCTCAAACGCGTCACCGCTGGTCCGTCGAATTCCGACATGGACTTCTACGGATCGGAATATGCCCGCCATGCGGCCGATTGCGGCGGCGCCGACGGTCTGCCCGGCTACCTGGGCAATGGTTCCAACTATCACCAATTATTGAACTACGGCTTTGGCGCACAACTCCAGAACCTGACTGAATATAAGAATAGCATCGGCGCCGGCGCCTGGGTGCATGTCGGCCCAACCTGGCGCCCGATCATGAAGCAAGTCTTCACCGGGTATAAGGGCAAGTTCACCGATCTGCAGATGAACTTTCAGGTCGCCTGCCGCACCAACACCGCCACCTCTTATGAGTCCTTCGCGGTGCGCGAGTTCATGATCTACAAAGAAATTACCGGATTCTAAGGGCTCATCAATAAATAACTGTTGCATTTGACTTGTTCGCTTGCCCGTAGGCGTTGTTGAGCGTCCTTGAAATATGACCTCATATGTCTGCGGACGCTCGCCTAGCCCACAGGCAAGCGTCCGGCGTCAAATGTAACAGTTATTTCTGGACGAACCCTAAGAGACGCAGGAATCCAGACATACATGCGGGCCGCCCCATAGGGGCGGCCCGCATTTGTAATACGATGATTTCCGCGACTCTACCCCACTTCCACCTCCGGCGCCAGGCTGTGCATTACCAGGCCGGTTGGCACCTTCGGGTAGAAATAGGTGGATTTTTGCGGCAAGCGCACGCCGGCGGCGGCCAGGGTGAAGACGTCGGCGATTGGTGTGGGGTTGAGGAAAAGCGCTGCTTGTACCTCTCCGCGATCCACGCGGGCCACCGCTTGCTCCGGCGAAATCGTATAGCGCACGTTGCGCTCAACAGTCGCGTCGCCTGCCGGGTCCAGCGCCAGTAATGGACCGATGATGCCTTCCTGGGCCATCTGCACGTCCAGTACCGGTAAGCCGTTCCGGAGCGCTTTGGGCGCGGTGAGCAGGGTGTAGGCGCCGTTGGCGTACCAGATGAACGCGTGGGCATCAGCCTGCCGCGCCAGCAGGTCCGTCACCTCGTCAGGGTGGGTCACCGTCAGCGTTTCACGCTGGAAACCTTCGCACAACTGCCTGCACACTCCCGCCAGCATTTCCGACGACAACAGGAGCAATCGGTGGGTGGCCAGCAGCAGCAAGCCTGGATCGCTGACATCGACGAGGAGCATGAAGGCGTAGTTGAAGGCCGCGGTCGCCGGCGCGTCGGGGTAGGTCTGGCGCAAGGTGTCGCGCAACGCGAGCATCGTTTCATATCGGTGGTGGCCGTCGGCGATAAGGATTTGCCGGGTCGCCAGCGCCGTGGTAATTTCTTCGGTGAGCCCGAGGTCATCACAGCGCCACAAGCGTTCGTTAAAACCGAATCCCTCCGCCGTGGCCACAGGATCACGCGTCGTGGCGCGCGCCAGCAATTCACCCAACGCGGTATGTCGGCTATCGTAGAGGCCGAACACCGGGCTATAACTGGTCAGGCAGGTGCGCATCAAGCGCAGGCGGTCTTCCTTAGGCCCCTTCAGGGTCCATTCGTGGGGCAGTACCGCCCCTTCACCAAAGGGTTGTAACTCCACGGCGGCGAAAAAGCCGCGGCGCACACGCGGTTGCCCACCCCAGGTGAAGCGCTGATGGTGCGGATAATACCCCGGGGTGGCATCCAGCACCAGCATGCCTTCTTCACGCCAGCGTGCTTCAGCAGCACGCGCGCGGGTGTAGCGGTTATTATCCGGCGTGTCCTCCGCCGACTGCTTGCCGTATTCCAGGCGGATGACGTTATTTGCATCCCGCGCATACAACGCATCCTGCTCTTCGGCTGAAATGATGTCATACGGCGGCGCCAACACCGCCGCCAGATCAACCACACCCGCCATGTTATACCGTAAGGCGCGAATCGGACGCACAGGCATGAGGGTAGTACTCCTTCAGAAATGCAGCATCGCTCGCCTTATTCACGAACCAATGAATAACGCATGCCGTGCTCGTCTTCGTGATTTCCGCGCGCATACGAAAGAAACAGCTCTTCGCATACGCACCGAAATTACGAAGATGAGGTAATAGTGAGTCGCGGATCATTGTCCAATGCGGCAACAATCTCCGGTGTGCCCACGTCGCTCCACAAACCGGTCAAGGGGTGTCCATAGACCGGCTCTCCGGCGCGGATCATCGCGTGCAGAGCGTCAGTCACCTCGTATTCGCCGCGCGATGACGGGGTAAGGGCCTGCAAATAGGGCCAGATACGCGCACTGAGTGCAAGCACGCCGGCGTTGTTCCACTGCGTGGTCGCGGTGCCGGGCGCCGGTTTCTCCTCGATGCGCGTCACGCGTTCCCCCGCCAGATAGACCGCCGCACCAGCACACGGATCGTCCATCCAGTTCAGACCCACCACTGCAGTTGCGTCACACCGTGCAAACGAGGCCAGCAACAGGGGGTAGTTGTCCGGGCTGATGAGGATATCACCCCAGTGGAGGAGGAACGGCGCATCGCCGCAGAGATCCGCCACCCGTCGCAACGCCCCGCCGGTCCCGTCCGGTGGATCCTGGGTGCGATAGATCAGGCGCACACCCAGGGTCGACCCGTCACCGAAATAGTCTTCAATCATCGCTCCCCGGTAGCCGGTCACGATGATGGCCTCCGTTATGCCCGCCGCACATATTCCGGTGATGATTCGCGTCAATAGCGGACGGCCGGCTACCGGAACCAGCGGCTTGGGACGATCGGCAGTCAACGGCATCATCCGCGTCCCCCGCCCCGCGGCAAGAATAACAGCGCGATCTATCACTCGGGCACTCGCTACACACACGCCAGTTCCAATGGTGTTGTGCCGGCATCTTGCGCCAGGCCTGACGCGAGGTCGGTGTGTTCCCAGCGTACTTGTAAGTCAGTCCGGCCGAAATGCCCGTAGGCGGCGGTGCTCAGGTATTGCGGCTTCAACAAGTCCAATGTGTGGGTGATCGCGGCCGGCGTCAGGTCAAAATGCGTGCGGATGAGTTCGACAATCCGTCGTTCCGGCACACGTCCGGTACTGAAGGTTTCCGCGTTGATACTCAGCGGCTTGGCCTCGCCGATAGCGTAGGCGATCTGGATTTCCAGTCGTTCGGCTACCCCGGCCGCGACCAGATTTTTTGCGATATAGCGCATCATATACGCCGCGCTACGATCAACCTTGGTCGGATCCTTCCCGGAGAATGACCCACCGCCATGGCGGCCCATGCCGCCGTAGGTATCGACGATAATCTTTCGTCCGGTTAATCCGGTATCCGCGCACGGACCGCCCACGGTAAAGATGCCGGTCGGGTTGAACAGGTAGACCGTGCGGTCGTCCAGCATATTCAGCGGGCCGAGTACCGGTTCCACCACATGCGTGAGCAGGTCGTGACGTAATTGCGCTAACGACACCGACTCAGCATGATGGGAGGAGATCAACACCTTATCTATGCGGATAGGATGGTGTCCGTCATACTGCACCGTCACCTGGGTTTTTCCATCGGGTCGCAAATATGCCAGCTCACCGTTCTTGCGCACGGCGGCCAAGCGTTTGGCCAGCAAATGCGCCCAGGCAATCGGCGCGGGCATTAATTCCGGCGTTTCGGTGCAGGCAAAGCCGAACATCATGCCCTGGTCGCCGGCGCCCCCAATATCCACACCCAACGCGATATCTCGCGACTGCGGTTGCACGAGGTTATCAATGGGAACCTGTGTGGCATCGAAGCCGGATTCGCGCGTATAGCCGATGCCGGCCATTACGCCGCGCGCGATGCCTTCAATCTCAATATGTGCATTCGCAGTGATCTCGCCGGCGATCATCACGCGTTTCGCCGTCACCAGCGTTTCACAGGCGACGCGTCCGCGGGGATCTTGCGCCAGAATGGCGTCCAACACCGCGTCAGAAATTTGGTCCGCGACTTTATCAGGGTGTCCCTCGGTGACCGATTCAGAGGTAAACACATGCAGCCGATCGCTCAACGACATAATCTCCTTCTCTACCCACTGCGCAAAAAACTTTGCAATTCATTCTAGCATCTTTTCTCGGACAACGAAAGAGCGTCTTCCGCCTTGCCCTTCCCACGCCTTAGCGTTACCATATAGAAGCCAGCGACCACCGTCCCGTCGGAGATCGCCGACAACCCGGAAATCACAAGGAGCAGCACACGATGAAGACCATGGTCGGTGTGATGGGATCCGTGTCGGGATATGACGACCGCGCGAGTGAATTGGCCTATCGGTTGGGCCGGGCGATTGCCCAGGCCGACTGCGCGCTGGTCACCGGCGCGTGTCCGGGCTTGCCGTATGACGCCGTGCGCGGCGCAAAAGAAGCGGGCGGGTTGACCGTGGGTGTATCCCCCGGTCATAACTTTTCCGAACATACCGTGAAATACGCGTCGCCCTGGGAAGGTTTCGATGTCATCATCTACACCGGGTCGGGCTTGATGGGACGGGAGATCACCGGTGTTCGCAGTTGCGATATCGTGGTGCTTACTGGAGGTCGCTCCGGCACGCTGGGTGAATTCGCCATCGCCTACGATGAAGGGAAGATCATCGGCGTCCTGAATGGCACCGGCGGCATTTCAGACCATATCGCCGAATTAGTGAAGGTCATCAATAAGGAAACCGGAGCGCAAATCTTCTATGATGACGACCCCGCACGCTTAATTGCAAATCTGTTGGAATTGCATATTGCACGCTGTCAAATCGCGCAGCACCAGAGTCCGCCGTCGTCGCCGGAAGCCACCGAGGCGCGGTGCGCCATCAACAATATTGACCATGCCATCGCCTTGATGGAACGCGAAGTACGCCTGATCCAGGCGAATATCACCGAGTTGCGCCAACAACAAGATGCATATCGCGATGTGGCCTTGACCGGCGCCGGGGAAGGGCGAGGATGATGGTATGACGGCACGCGAAATCGCCAACCGCCAATTTCTCACCGATCTGTTCGCCGGCCCCTTCCACGGGCATGGCGTCGTCTTCAATGCAGAGCAGGCGCCGCGCCCGGGTCCGGATGATTTCGCGGTATCGGAACGCCCACTGCCGGAGTGGGTCCCCTGGGCGGAAGAGAATTACACACGCACACGACGACTGCACGAGACTATCGAGGATGACAGCGTCCCAACCGTGAGTTTATGGACGGGCACGGAAATTTTTGCCGCGGCGTTCGGCTGTCCCGTGCACCGGTATGACGATGGGATGCCGCCGTGCGCCTTACCGCTGGTCACCACCGCCGAGGAGGCGGACCGCCTGCCAGAACCGACCCTTGCTGCCCGCCCCCTCGAACGTGTTTTTGCGTTCGCCAGCCTGTTGCGCGAACGGCTGGGACCGGACGTTCCGCTGGGGGTACCGGATATCCAGAGTCCGTTCGACATCGCGGCGTTGATCTGGCGAAAGGAAGACCTGTTTGTGGCACTGGTCGAAGAACCGGACGCGGTACGACGTTTAGTAGAGAAATGCCACCGCCTGCTGGTCGCCTTTTTCACCGCCTACCTGAGCGAATTCTCCAATGTTAACCTGTGCCACTGTCCCACCGCCTGGGCCCCGCCGGAACTGGGAATCTGGCTCTCGGAAGACGAAGCCGGATGCCTGAGTACGCCGATGTTCGAGGCGTTCTGTCTGCCACACCTGACCGCGCTCAGCGACACCTTCGGCGGCTTGTTCATGCACTGTTGCGCGGCGGCTGATCACCAGTACCCCAGTTTTCGCAAAATCCCTCGCCTGCGCGGTCTCAATCGCGTCTTTCAAGCCAGCGGGCCGCGTCCGGCGATTGATGCTTTCTCCGGACACACTGTGCTCATCGCCTCATGGTTGGAAGAAGCGGACTATCACGCCATGCTCGATATGGCACATCCCGATACGCGCTTCTACTTCAATTTCAACCCTATGCCGCTGGATGATGCTCAAGCCACGCTGGCACGCCTGCGCGATCGCAATCCGCGTTGCTGATAACCCTTCCCCACTGTTCGTTGACACAAGAAAACGGGAACTGGCACGCATTTTGCCGAATTATCTGGTAGAGAACTACCGGTTTGCCGGGCAAAATGCGATGCAGTTCCCGTTTTCTTGCGAGCTGTCGGCTTCCTCCAGTATTCCGCCACCAGTATGCAAACAGGCGCCCCTCAGGGCGCCTGTTGTGATTGTACACATTGATCGATATCGGCTTAGAGCATCTGCATCGGCATCACAACGTATTGATAATCCGCTTCGCCATCCGCGCGGATGAGTCCCGGATTCAGCGGGCCGGTCAGGCCGATCTCCATGGTTTCGGTATCGAGAACGGACAGCACATCCTGCAAATATGTGGCGTTGAAGGCGATTTCGCCCATTTCGCCATCCAGACTGATGGGCACTTCTTCATGCGCCTGCCCGACCTCGCCTTCCGCGGTAATGGTCAGCGTGGCATCTTCGAAGTGCAGCTTGATCTTGTTGGACTCCGCGCGAGCCACAATGCTGGCGCGGCGTACGGCCTCATATAGATTCTGTCGATTCGCAACAACTCGTTTGTGCGTCTCTGCCGGTACGACACGTTCGAAGGCCGGGAATTGCCCTTCGATCAGGCGCGACACAAAACGGACGCGCCCCAGCGCAAACAGCACCTGATTTTCCCCGATGATGATGTCTACCGGGTCTTCCGAGTTGCCCAGCAGGCGTAACAACTCCTGCAGCGCGCGCGCCGGAATGATGACCGACACGGGTTTATCAAACTGACCGGTCACGGGTGCGCGTTTGACCGCCAGTCGGTGGGTATCGGTCGCAACCATGATGGCTGTTTGGCCATCCCAAGTCAGCAGGCAACCGGTCAGAAACACGCGGCTCTCATCCGTGCTGGCGGCGAAGAGCGTTTTCTTGACCAGGTCGCGCAAAACCGGTCCGGGTACTGAGAGGATATTCCCCTCAGTCACCTGCGGCAACACCGGGAATTCATCCGCCGGTAGGCCATGGATAGTGTATTGTGATTTCGCCGCGGACACCGTCAACAGATTTCGATCATCCGCTGAGATGGTCAACTCCGCGTCAGGCAGATTGGCGACCACATCCTGAATGATCCGTTCCGGCACGGTGACCGCGCCTTCTACAACCGGACCATCCAACGGCACCTGGAACGTCATGCCGATTTCCAGGTCGGTAGTGACTAGGCGCAATTGCCCGCTACGCGCTGAGATCAGGACGTTCCCGAGAATGGGCAGCGTGCTACGGGACGCAACGGCGCGGGACACGCTTTGCAGGGCTTCGTGGAATAATCGCTTCGGGCACGTGAACTTCACTATGATACTCCTGTCACCGCCATGCGGTGCGAAAAATGCCATGGTACTTCAGAATCATTCGACCTGTCGAACGAATTCCCTTCCTACTGTACGGACTCCTGCAAACGGGTCGTTAATTCCGTGACCAGGGCGCGCACCTCGCGGTCCATCTTCATCGCCTGCTCCAATTTTGTGCAGGAATACATGACCGTGGTATGATCGCGACCGCCGAATTGTTTGGCAATTTCCGGAAAGGACGCATTGAGCATTTGCCGGCACAGGTACATCGCCACCTGCCGCGGCAGCACCAGATTCTGTGTGCGCCGTCCACCGATCAAATCATCCATATTCACATGAAACTGCTTGAGCACCATCTGCTGCACATCGGTGATGGTAATGGTTTTAGCATTGGACACCGTGCTGTGGTCGCGTAATTGCTCGATCGTCGAGTGGAGGGTTATCGGTTCGCCGGTCAATGAACTGGTCGCCAGCACTTTAATAAGCGCCCCTTCCAAGGCGCGAATATTGGCACAAATCGTGGTCGCGATATAGCGGATCACCTCGTCAGGCACGGATGTGCCTTCCTGGGCGATCTTCTTTTGTAAGATAGCGAGGCGCGTTTCCAGATCCGGCGCTTTAATGTCGGTCATCAACCCCCACTCGAACCGTGAACGAAGGCGCGGATCAAGAATCTGCAGATCTTTGGGAGGGCGATCGGAAGTGATGACCACTTGCTTGCCGGTCTCATACAGGGTATTGAGCACCTGAAAGAATTCCGATTCCGTGCGCTCACGCGAGGCGATGAACTGAATATCGTCCACCAGCCAGATATCCACGCCGCGATAGGCTTCGCGAAAAGCGCTGAAACGATCTTCGCGGATGGACGTGACCACATGATAGGTGAAGGTATCGCCAGAGACATAGTTCACCTTGATGCCCGGGTGCTGCCGCTGCGCGGCATGCCCGATCGCCTGCATCAAATGCGTCTTGCCCAACCCCACCCCGCCGTAGATGAACAGCGGATTGTACGATTTACCGGGTGCTTTGCTCACCGCTTGCGCCGCGGCATGGGCGATCTGGCTATTTTTTCCCGCGACATAATGCTCAAAGGTGTAGCGCTGATTCAGCGGCAACGGAGTGAAAATATCGTCTGACGCCGTGGATGCCGTCGCCGGCAGGGGCATGGTCGTGTTCGGCTCCGTCAGTGGCACTTCGAGCTGCAGCGAGAGTTGACTCAATGAAAAGCGCACCGTGATCGGTTGTCCAAAGGTTTGCCCCAGACCATCTGCCAGAATGCACGAAGCTTTTTCTTCCAACCACTTCTTGGCAAATTGGGTGGGCGCGCCGATGCAGAGTGACTGGCCATCGAAACTCAAGGGCTGTAGATCGGGAATCCATTTCGCTAACGATGGGCGGCGAAGCGTTTCCTGCAGAATGATTAATGTATGAGACCAGACGTCTTCAAGTGTGGTGGTAGTCGGCATGCTTGGCCCTCCTGAACTCTGTGCCCGATCGCTGATACGGCAGGACGTACGGGCATGAAGCCCGCTTCCGCAGCGTGACGTGGTTCTTCTATGGCGATGCATGCGACGATAGGGGTACTGAACTTGAAACCCCGGCTGTGATGATGGCGTGAAACTACAACCCCGCTCCGACCAAAACCAAGAAAGTATAGCGTGTAAACACCAGGCGATGGCATACACCCTCAGTGTGGAAGAAAGGGTGTCAAAAACTGTCGCCGAAACGGGGGTAAGCAGGTTTAGAAGACCTGGTGACGTTATCCACAATTGTGGGAAACCCTGTGGATATCCGCCTCCGTATCGCAGGTGTATTATAGCGAGTGCTTGACAGGAGGGCAACAGGTCTGTCAACTATTTTTTGCCGCTTTTGTTCGTAAAATATGATGTAAAGCAACACGTCCTACGCTCAATGCCCCAAAAACGCAAGCGCATGTTTGCTAAAAAACCACAGAAAAACTTCTCCACATCCCCTGTCCACAGGTGGGGAGAATCTTCCACCTTCACCAACATATTTAATTGATTTTTATTCCCGCTATTGACACCCATTCAGGGATATGGTAGGACTTTTCAAGTTCTGGCGGTCTGTGGGTTATGTCGACCCCTAATTATGTCATTAACTACTACTTTATCTATTATTTTCACACCAGATGCGAGTAGGCACTTACTTAGAGCCTGTCCCAAAGTCCGGGAGGTTTTCTCGCGGCATCTTTTGCGTCAGGCTTTGTCGCGCCTGCCTCAAAAATCTGCGCGCGAGAAAACTATCCGGACTTTGGGACAAGCTCTATTCCTTAGTAGGCATATAATCACATGCCTACTCCACAGGTGGGGATGAACAACTTGTACGAGGCTGTGGATACTCACCCTCCTGTGGACAAGCGTTCATCCCTCCCCAGGTTACCCGCCGTGCTATCCACAACCTCGCCGTGCTCAACATCGTGCTCCTGTCCACATTTCCACACCCCTTATTAACACTATTATTATCTTTAGATTAGTTATTGGTTAACATACGGCATGCTACGCCCCCTGTTTTTGCTCCACAAAATCGGCAATCGACTCGACATCCTGGAAAAGGGATAGTCGGAATTCGTCCTCTTCGAAGGTGATGCCGTAGACATCTTCCAACCCTACGACCAGTTCGAAGAGCGAGACCGAATCGATGCCCAGTGATTCCAACAACGGTGCGCGATCGGGAATATCTTCCGGTTTTATCCGCAAAAACAACCGCTCCACAAGTAGGTTCTTGATTTCTGACTTGGTGACTTCAGTGGCCATGCTGTCCTCCTGTATTAAAATGCGCGAGATCCGTTACGCCGTCACCGCGTCACAGGCCTGTGCCGCGGCGGTGAAATCTTCTTTCAAGTCGGCGTAAAGTTTGCGGAAAATCGGGTAGTATCGTTCGTAAATTGCGGCTGTCGCCGGGGTGGGAGCCATACGCGTGGCAACAGAAATCGTCTGCGCACAAGCCGACTGCACACTGGGATACAGGCCGACCCCTACGCCGGCGAGTAACGCCACGCCAAAAGCCGGTCCTTCGTCAATGTTGATCATCACGCATTCGCGATGATAGATATCCGCCTGAATGGCTTGCCAAACCGCACTGCGCGCGCCACCGCCGGAGAGGCGAATCTGGGTGGGTTCCACGCCCATTTCACGGAAAATTTCCAGAGAATCGCGCAAGCCATACGCCACGCCTTCCAGCACTGAACGCACCATGTGCGCTTTGGTGTGACGCAGTGTCAGGCCGAAAAAGACGCCGCGCGCATACGGATCGGGATAGGGACATCGCTCGCCGGTCAGGTAGGGGAGAAAAATCAACCCTTCGCATCCTGCCGGCGCGGTCGCCGCTTCCTGGGTCAGGATCTCATAGGGATCCACGCCCATAATGCGCGCGACGCCGGCCTCGGAGTTTGCAAAGGTATCGCGATACCAGCGCAGAGAACCGCCGGAGGACATCTGCACCCCCATCACATGCCACTCACCAGGTACGGCGGCGCAAAACGTATGCGTGCGGAGCAGGCGATCTGTGTTAGGTTGGCGCATGTGCGCGAAGAGCACACCCGAGGTGCCCACGCTGCAGGAGACGATACCCTCTTCCACAATGCCGTTGCCCACCGCACCTGCGGCCTGGTCGCCGCCGCCGCCCGCTACCGGGGTGCCTTCCCGCAAACCGGTCAACGCCGCTGCCTGAGCGGTGATGCGCCCGCTGATTTCCGGCGACTCATAAACCGTCGGCAACATCGACGTGGTCACCTGGCATGCCGCCATCATCGGTTCCGACCAGGCGCGCTTGGTCACGTTGAGCAGCGAGGTACCGGAAGCGTCGGAAACTTCCGTGGCGAATTCTCCAGTCAGGAGGAAGCGGATATAATCTTTGGGAAGCAAAATCTTTGCCACACGGGCCCACGCCCGCGGCTCTTTTTGCTGCAGCCACACAATTTTCGGCGCCGTGAAACCCGTGAGCACCGGATTGAGCGTTTCGGATTCCACCACGGCCTTGCCTGCGCGTTCGGTAATCCACGCGCACTGTTCCGTGGTGCGCTGATCACACCACAGGATGGCCGGGCGAATGACCTGATTGTCAGCATCCAGGAACACGGACCCGTGCATTTGTCCGGACAGGCCAATGCCGGCAATCTCTGCCGGATTAATATTGGCTTCAGTCAGCACGCGCTGGATGCCTTTCAGCGTAGCTTGCCACCAATCGGCGGGTTGTTGTTCCGCCCACATCGGATACGGGGTGTAGAGCGGATATTCTTCCGTGGCGCTGGCAATTTTGCGCCCGGTCACATCCACCAGCAACGTCTTCGTGCCGCTGGTGCCGATATCGATTCCAAGCAAGTAAGGCATAGCAAACCTCGTAATGAAGATTTCCTTTCGATTCTCCCCCGGACAAGTGGACTCCTGCCGAAATATGGGGTCTATTCAGCGTCCCGAGCTATTGTGATTGCGCAAGGTTTTTTCCAGGAAAGAGCCACGTGCTAAGCAAACAGGGAAGCAACACCACCAGCACGATGGCGAAGAATAACTGAAATTGACCCAGGTGCAACGGGCTGGAGATGACCGTCGTCCGAGCGAGTGCACTGACGATCGCCGCGGCGACAGCGGCGCATACCGCCGCGCAGAGCACTACACTGATATTATAAAACGCAAAATAGGCCGGGCGCGCCGGAGTATCCGGCACCACGTGAAAGAGCGACACGTTGAACGCAATAGTTAACAGGGCATCGGCGACGCCGACGAGTGTCCAGGCGGCCATTACCAGCCACCAGGTGGCTGGTGTGCTGATCACGTAGAGCACGAAAAAGATGATATAGATGGGTGAGGTCAACCAGATGACCACCCGTGCTCCCAGGCGATCCACCCACTGACCAGCTAGGGGCGACAGTACTATTTTGAGCAGATAATAGCCGACCATCATCCAGGAGATCGTTTGTTCGTTTAAGCCCAATATTTTCAGATTGTAGACCTGATAATAGGGGGCTACCATCCAGAATGGGAGGAAAAAGAGCACTGTTCCCACCAGTAAACGCAGAAATGGAGCGGTACGCAACACCTGGGGAAGCGCTGACCAATCGACGCGTGCATTCGCGGAGACCGCAGGAAGGGGAATATTCCGGAGCGGACGCACCGCCAGCATGCCCAGCACGGCGCCAACCAGTAGGATGCCCAGATAGCCGGGAATGCCGAAGACCTTCAGGTGCTGTGTTGCGATGCCGATAAGCAGCGTGGCCGTCACCGCCACCGCACCGAAAATCTGCATCCGGCGTCCCATGTAGCGTCCGCGTAAACTGGTGGGAATCGTGGAAGCAACCCATTCGGCAACCAGCGGGCTGGCCGACTGCAGCACTGCCGCGCACAGGAGCACCCCCAGCAACAGTACAGGGAAACGCAAAGAGAGGGGCACATACCAGACCGCGATCAACGTGGCGATGAAGAGGAGCGGATCGAGCAGGCAGAGCAGCATGATGTAGCGTTTCTTATCGCGCACGACGTTGGCAATCAATATGCCAATGACCTGACCAATACACGCCAGACTGGCTGCCGACGCCAGGTAGCCCATTTTTTCTTTTTCGACCCCCAGCGCCAGCGCGAACCCGACAAAGACAAAGCCGCTGATGCCCGCCACGCCGTCATACCACAAGCGCAGTCCGGCATTCCAGTTGAAGAGCGCCAGCGCCCGTCGCATCTCTCCGCGCGCCACACCATCTCGTCCCCGTTGGAGTGTCATGTCGGCCTCAGGAGTTCGGTGTAGAGTGTAGTCAGGGTTGAGCGTTGCTGCGCCAGACTGAACCGCGCGTGGACGTCCGCACGACCGGCGGCTCCAAGCGCCGCGGCGAGCGCCGGGTCGTCCAACAGGCGGGCAACAGCGGTGGCGAGGGCTGGCGCGGTGGGCGGCGCCAGCAAGCCGGTAGTGCCGTTGCAGATGATCTCCAGCGGCCCGCCTTCCGCCACGGCGACCACCGGTACCGCGCAGGCCATGGCCTCAATGAGCACGCGGCCGAACGGTTCATGATCCGAGGGCAGCACCAATATGTCAAGAGCAGCGAGCAGCGGCGCCGCATCTTCCTGCCATGGTACCCAGGTCACGCGACCGGTGAAGGGGGGGTGGGCCAGCCGCGCCGCCAGCGCGCGCCGATAGGCGGGGTCCACGCCCAGTTCCGCACCGGCTATGACGGCGTGCCATGGGCGGTCGGCAAGCAGTTCCAGCATGTCCAGGAAGAGGTGATGCCGTTTCCATGGCACGCATTGCGCGACCAGCCCCAGTAACGGCAACTCTGCAGGCAATCCCAGTGCGGCACGCACCGTCGCCGACTCAGGCGCCGGGGAAAAATGCCGGTCATCCACTGCCGGCGAGACGCACAAGATTTTTGCGCCTCCGTCATCCGCCCACGGGAGCACCACGTCGCGCACCGCCTGTGAAATCACCGCCACGCGTGCCGCACGCCGATAGAGCTGTCGTCCCCAGACGTCGAACGCCGGGGTCATGTCACGCACGTGCCAGATGAGGGGCATAGTCGGCGCCGGTGGGCAGAAGAGCATAGCCGACGTGGTGTTGGCATGGAGCAGATCCGGTTGTACCATATGCAGTATGCGCCGCAGCGCGCGCCGCCCATCACGCACGGCCTGCCAGGTACGCCACGCCGCTCCCAGCGAACGCGGACGGCGCAACGGCGCCAACGGCACCGGCACCGCCGGCACGCCACGCGCGCGTACCGCCTGCAGCAACGCCCCCTCCGGCGCCGCCACCACTGCCTGCCACTGCGTATCGTCCCGCGCGTCGAGCAGCGCCAGCAAACTGCGTTCCGCCCCGCTCATACCGCCCACCGCGTTCACATACAAAATCGTCAGCATTCCGAAGCCCATTTCGCCGGGTACGCGTTCGCACCTTCTCTCACCGAGAGCGCTCCGACCTGCACAGCCCCACGTCCTCGTCATCGAATAAACACTGGTAGGGTGAAACTGATAGTGAAACTTCAAATAATGAGTAAACGCGATGATTCCAGGTCAACCCCTGGTGATCTTTGTCGACGCTGCTCACGACAGGATTTCATCACAGCAACGGCGAAAAAAGCTCATGGTAGATGAAACGAAGAGCCCATCCAGCCCGGTTGAAAGGCGTCGAGATGCTGCACCCCGCTAAATCGATACCCCTTTTGTTCGGTGTTCTCTTGCTGGCGATATTGTTGGCGACCGTGGCGCCCGTCCGCGCCGCTGAAGATATCCAGTTCGAGGATTTTGAAAAGCCGTTACAAGGCTGGTCGGCCACCGGCGACGCCTTTGCGACTGGACCGGTGGCGGGCACACTACCCGGCCAGCAACCGGTGTCGCGCTACCATGGTGAGAAGCTCATTAATAGCTTTGTGGGTGGTGATGGTGCGCAGGGCACGCTAACCTCACCGACGTTTAAACTCTCCCGCCGCTTTATTCGTATACTCGTCGGTGGTGGGAAAAAACCCGGCGAGTGTGAGGTGCAGTTATTCGTCGACGGCACACTCTGCTATACGCAAACCGGGTGCAACGACGAGGTGTTGCGTCCATGTCTTTGGAATGTCGCGAAGTGGGCCGGACATACCGCAAGACTGACTATCATTGATCACTCTGCAGGCGGTTGGGGGCATATTCTGGTCGACAACATCGTCTTCACAGACGACCCCGCGCATTCCAGCGGGCAAGCCCTTGATGTGGCTGACGATATTCTTTTCGAGGATTTTGAACACCCGTTGCACGGTTGGACGGCCACCGGCGACGCCTTCACGCCGGGACCGGTGGCAGGGATGCGGCCCAATCAAAATCTGGTACAACGGTATCAGGGTGCGATGCTTATCAACAGTTTTTTCAACGGTGATGGAGGGCAAGGCACGTTGACGTCGCCGGTCTTCACCATCACCCGCAAATTCATCGTGTTTCTCGTTGGTGGAGGGAATAAACCTGGCGAATGTGAAATCGAGCTCTATATCGATAATACCCTCAAGTATACCCAGACCGGCGCCGACGATGAAATCTTACGCCCCGGCCTGTGGAACGTGAGCTCCTGGCTCGGTCATCAGGCGAAAATCGTCATCATTGATCAATCGACGGAAGGCTGGGGACATATTCTGGTCGATTATATCCTTTTCAGCGATGATCCCTGCCATACCGCCGGGCAAAACATCGACATGATCTTTATTCCTGCCGGGGAATGTCAACTCGGTGAAGTCGCCTGGCAACCGGATTGGCCGTCACAGCGCGTAACGCTCCCGGCCTTCTTTATCGATCGGTATGAGGTTACTACTGAAGAATTCGCACGCTTCCTTAACGCTACGGGAAAAACGCGTGACGACCGTGGCGAGTGGTTTCGCGCGAAACAGGGGTTTCTTCTCGACTGCCTGAATGGCAAATGGGCGCCTCGGAAAGGTTTCGAACGCTATCCGGTCGGCGGCGTTTCCTGGTATGGCGCCACGGCGTATGCGACCTGGGTGGGCAAGCGGCTACCGACCGAGGCGGAATGGGAGCGCGCGGCGCGTGGAAACGAAGGGCATCCCTGGCCATGGGGGAATGACTATACCGGTATGCAGAATTGTAACGTCGAAGAAGAACGGAAAGCACTTGCCGGATTACTACCGGTCGGTTCTTTTCCCGCCGGCGCTTCTATCTATGGCGTTTGTGACCTGGAAGGCAATGTCGCGGAATGGACAAGCAGTCTGTATAAGCCATACCCTTACAATGCACAGGACGGGCGTGAAGACCCGCAGGCCAGCGGGCCGCGCGTGGTGCGCGGCGCACCGTGGAACGAAGCGTTCTCCACTTATCTGCAAGTTTCGTCTCGCCGGTGGTACCAACCGTCCGTGCGCAGCCATTTCCTCGGGTTCCGTTGCGCGAAATCGGCGGAATGAGCAGCCCACCGGTTACCACCGATGGATGGCTTATTTAGAGCCTGTCCCAAAGTCCGGCATATTTCATCGCGCGCAGATTTTTGGGGCAGGCGCAAAGCGATTTTCGACTGTATCGAGAAGAGACACACGAGAAAATCGCGACAAAGCCTGGCACAAAAATCTGCCGCGAGGAAATATGCCGGACTTTGGGACACGCTCTATTTACCGGGGTTCGCGGCGGCGGTCAGATCGTAGCAGATCAATCCGGTGCGCGTGCGCATGACGATCTTGCCATCCGCGAAGGCCGGACTGGAGTAGCCGTCCCCCTGCATCGGCAGGTAGGCCAGTTGTGTACAGGCGTCAGGCGTGGCCTTCATCATCACCAGCACCTTGCCAAAATTCATGTACCCCAAAATATTGCCATCGACGGCAATAGGCGACGAGCACCCTTGCCCCGGTGTTTTGATTTCCCAGCAGACATCGCCGGTTTGCAGCTCGATACATTTCATCGTCGTCTGGTGCCCGTAGTCTCCCCCACCGATGGTATACACGTATCCCTGATAGACGAGGGGTGCGGTGGAAACATCGTGATGCGGGACATTCCACAGTTGCTTGGGCCCGGTCATCGTCAATTGATCGCATTCCAATCCCCCATTGACCGGGTTGGAAATCATCAGATCGCCAATAATGACCGGCGTGCTGTTGCCCCACCAGCTTCCTCCGCCGCAGCGGACACCGCCGACTTTCCAGATGAGTGTTCCAGTCAGCGGATCAAAACAGCGATAGTCGTACCGCTCGCCTACAACATAGGTTTTCCCATCTTTGATCCAGGGCGCCATCGACGTGTAATCGCCCCAGGTGCGTGGCTGTTCGTCATTTACCCAGCGCAGTTCGCCGGTCCGGGCATCGAAGCCGCGAAAGCCTGCGGCAACGACCACCACGACGCCGTCAACGACCAGAGGGGAAGAGGCGAGATCACAATATCCATGAATGTCGGTATTAGGAATCTGGGTTTTCCAGACCAAATCGCCGGTGCCGGCATCAAGGCAGAGGAGGCACCGCGTACCGACGACGTAGAGTTTTCCGCCGGTGACGCAGGGCGTGCCGCCCTGGTCAGCCTCATTCACTTTTGCGACAGGGAAGATTTTCTGCCAGATCAGCGCTCCCGTGCCGGCATCGAGACAGATCAGCGAGTCGCGGTTGCCGGGGGGCGCATCTGTTGCCGGCCAATTGCGATACAGATAGACGCGCCCGTTAGCGATCACCGGGCTGCCGAATCCCGTTGAGCGCCCCCCGGGGAGATTGTCTACCTGCCAGACGAGTTTCGGTCCCGTTTTCGGCCAGGCATTCGCGAGTGGTACGCCATCGGGCGCAACACCGGTGCGCTCCGGCCCTCGCCATTGCGGCCAATCGGCAGCGCACAACGGCTTCAGGGACACGCCCAACAGGCAGAACACCGACAGCACCAGTAATTGTCTAGATCGCAATACGGCACCCCGCATGATCGGATCCGGTGAACATCGAGTCTGGCCTGACGATCATGTGCCGGCAGGCTCTCGCCGCATCATATAATCTGTGTTGAGTCATGTCAACTTACGGTATCCCGGTCACCACGCACCAGTGCATGAACCGGAAGAACCTTGTGCGTTTATGCCGACCGTATGCCCGCGCAAAATCTGCTATACTACACCAACCCCATCGCGTATTGTGCCACCGCGCACGGCAGCAAAGGATGCAAGATGATTCACAAATACCGACGCATTGTCATTCTGGGCGGCGGCAGTTATCTGTGGACGCCGGATCATGTCGGCAAGATGGCATGTTCCAGCAGTCTGGACCAGGTCGAGGTGGTGCTGTATGACATCGATGCGCCACGCGCGGCGCAGGTCGCGGCATTGTGCAATGACCTGGTGGCACGCGCCTATTCGCACGCCGGCCTGCAAGTGCGCGCCGTGGAAACACTGGAGGAGGCGCTGCCGGGGGCTGAAGCCGTCTTTGCCACTTATTGCAATCTGGGCAAGCAGGTGGAGGAGCGCTTGAACGCCTTTGCCCAGCGCTATGGCTCACATCAAGCGTGTTTCACCGCCGGGCCGGGCGCGCTGCTCTTCGTGGCCATCCAGGCGCCGACAATGATCGATCTGGTGCGCGCCATGCAACGGCACTGTCCAAACGCCTGGCTCATCAACTGTTCCAACCCGCTGCCGGCGATGGGCATGGTCGCGGTGCATGCGGGAGCTGACCCGCGGCGCGTGTTGGGGTTCTGCGGGGCGTTGAGTTGGACGCGCGAGGTGCTGGCTCGTTTCCTTGCCGTGGCCCCAGAGCGCCTGCACTTCCGCATTGGCGGCACCAATCACTGCACCTTCCTCACTGAAGTGCTGCTCGATGGAGAAGACGCCTACCCGCTGATCCACGATCGGGCGCGCACGCTGGGTTACCTGGACCTGGGGTGCTGGGGACGCACGACTACCGAAATAAAATTGCTGGAAGCTACCGGTTATTTGTGTCCGGGCGGGCACCCATCGGACATCTTTCCGACTGTACACGGGACATGGACCCCGCCGGGGCCGGATGCGCCGCCGCGCCCGGTACATTTCGGCGATGATTTCCGCGCTGCGCTGGAGGCCTATGCGCGCGGTGAAGAAACCGCGTGGACCCCGCCACAAACACGCGAGGTGCCCATCAGTTGGCTTGACGCCCTGGCCGGCGACACGTCGGAAGCGCACTTCTCCATTAATCTGATGAACGGTGGCGCGGTGCCCAATCTGCCCCCCTGGGCCGTGCTCGATCTGGAATGCCATCTAGATCCCCGCGGCGTCGCACCACTGGCCGGTCCGCCATTGCCCGCGCTTCTTGCCGAAGTCATCCATCGCCACCAGGTGACCTTCGACCTGACTGCCCGCGCCGCCGTAGCCCGTGACCACACCCTGTTGCGCCAGGCCGTACAACTCGATCCGTTTAACAATTACCTGGAAACCGCCGACCAGTTGCTCAACGATGCACGCGCGGAATTCGGAGAGGCCTGGATCTTTTAACAGTAATACCATCCGAGGAATCCAAACCGGTTCGAGGACAATCATGATGCGACTGGCCGACATTCAAATTCGCGATCCCTTCATTGTGCCGGTGGCTGAGGAAGGGGCGTACTTCCTGTATGGCACTACTGACCACATGTGTTGGAAGGGCCGTTATCCGTCTTCCACCCGGCGGCCGGGTCCTGGGCCACGCGGAATTTCTGGGCGCCGGAGATGCACGGTTACTGCGGGCTGACACCGATCTTTTTGCGTAACAAGAGTAATTCCTCGGGCGTTACCGCGTTGATGTCGGGTATTCGGCGGATTCATCATCCAGGACGAGTATCCAATCCTCTCCTCTCCCCCGCGTCGGCGGGGTAAAGGACTGCACCGCGGTATTGGCGTAGGTGCCGATTCGCGCCCAGTTCCCTTCACGTGGGTCATACCAATGCGCCACCACGCGTGGTCCGGCGATGGCCCCCATGGCCAGCGTGACCGTATTGCCTGTCGGGAGGTAGGCAAAGAGAAAGCTGCCGTCCTCCGCCCGCGCCGCTCGTATGTGTCCTGTCCCTTCCTCCTGCCCCGCAAGAATCGCCTCCTGGTACGGGGCGAGTCGATCAAAGGGTCGCGAGACAAACAGTGCGCGGAGATGGCGCATCTGGCACGCGCCCGGCAGGTCAAGCGCCGTTTGCCACGGCGTGCGCGCGAACGCGACGGGTGCGCGATCCGGTTGCCAGAATTGCCAGAGATCATGGCAGCCATAAGTGATGCCGCAGGCCCCGGCCAGCACACTCCAGTAGGCGCCCTGTCGCACGTCAAACGCGTCGAACCACCCCAACGCATCCGGTTGCCAATTGATGGGGTGGTCTTCATAACGTGGCTCGCTATCGAGCACTGGCCTGACGGGAGACAAGGCGCGATCCGCCAGTACCAGGCGATAATTTTGGTTGTCCACCAGATGATGCCCGGATTGTAACAGGTGAAAATCGAGCCACGTTTCGGAGTGTACAAACGCCGAGGATGAATACCCACCAGCGGGATGAAAGGTGATCAGGTGACATCCCGCGTCTCCCGCGCGGATTCCCATGGCCATGGCCCGCCAGATCGCGCGTTGCGTCTCCGTCTCGATGGGACGGTCACCGCCGAGGATCCAGATGATAGGTTTATCCCGATAGCGCCGGCCTAGAAACTCCCCGTAGCGTTGCGCGTTGTCCGGGGTAAAGATTTGCGGGCCGCTGCCCCAGGCCACCGGACCGACTTTATCGCCCCAGGTGGGCAACAGGCCGATGGTGAGATGGAGGGATTCCGCCCGATTGATGATGTAATCGACATGGGAAAAATAGGCGTCATCAGGTCGCGTGGGGTCATCGTCAATTAGTGGGCACGCGCCGTATGCGTTGGGCGTATGAAGACCGTCGATCTCCGCCAGCACCACAGCCTGGATGACGGTGAATCCTTTCGCCGCCCGATTGTGCAAATACGAATCGGCCTCCTCGCGAGTTAATCGGTGAAAGAGCTCCCAGGCCGTGTCAGCGAGATAGAAAAACGGTGAGCCATTCGCCGACTCCAGATATCGGCCTGTCGGACCAATCCGTAATGGGTGCATAGACATTCCTTATGGACGTGTATAATGACGGCGGTACGGTGGGGCTCGCTACTGCGGCCTGTTCGTCGTGGCGCTGTACGGACTTGGGTCGTGCTCGCTGGCCAACCGCTGCCAGAATACGTGCTTACTTCCCCGTTCCCTCTTCAACATGGATGCTAACCCGTGCGCTGGGATAGGCGGCAGCGCCGTCAGTGAGCAGGAGTTGCAAGCGAAAATCACCGATCGTCAGGGCATCGAGCGCCGCGAGCGCGGTCAGATTTTGTTTCGCGTTGCCATCCAGGGGGATAGGCACCGGGTTGCGCAGCACTGTGCTCCCTTGTGGATTTACCAGCAGGCGATAAAGGCGATAGGTATCCGTGTGCGCGTGTAGATCATTGACCAGCCAGGCTTCGATAGGCATCGATTGCCCGAGTAACGCGGTCGGGCCGGCGCGCAACACAACGAGCCAGGGTTGGTTGAGGGTTAATGAAGTGGTGAAAAAGCGCGTGGGGACGCCCGCGACATCGGACAGGCCGGTATACGTGCCGCCGCGCGGCGGGCGGATGCAGTAACCCAACGGTGTTTCGGCCAGCCGGGCGCTTTCTACCAGCCGCCGCAACTCGCTCATATAGGTATCTTCCTCCGGCGAGTACCGCCGATCCAACCCCTCCGCTTTGACCGGGCTCTCGGGCGCCGCATAGTCGATCGCAATGTTACTCACAAACAAGGGGTTCGAAGACGTTTCCGCGCGATGCAGCGTATCCTGGAGCGAGCGCAGCATGGGCAAGGTATAGTGGATGTCAAGATCGGTGAACGGCAGACCTTGCGGCGCAGTAGGGAGATAAAGGCGCGAGGCGATTTCCTGGCGCACCAGCAATGCGTGCTGTGGATCCTGCATGTTGGCCTGCGTGACTTCGGCGACGGAGAGCGCTTTGCCATGCCAGCTCCAGGCGATGAGTGAGGGGTGGTGAGCGCTCTCCGCAACAGCGCCGGCGAAATCATACGGATTACTGCCCGGCGCGCCAGGCGGCAGCTCGCCGATGACCAGCACTCCCAGCCGGTCCGCCAGTGACAGCGCCTCGTCGGGAAGCGCCATGCCGTCAGCAGTGACGGCGTTGTAGCCCGCCTGGTGCAGTCGGGTCAGTTCAGCCTTCAGCGTGTCCCACAGGTTGCCGTTGCACCCCGGCGGTACGCCCCCCGGCACGCGCAACGCTTTGATGACCAAGGGTTGGCCATTGAGGCGCAGTCGCGGCAAGGGGCTTGCAATATCGAGGGTGACGAAACCGAGAGTGCAGTCATAGCTATCGCTGCCGGCGCCGGGTCGGGTCAGTTGGGCATGCAGCCGATAGAGTCGCGGAAGTGCCGGTGTCCATCGTTCCGGGGTCTTCACCACCAGCACCGTTTCGCCGTCCAACCCGCTGGTAGACACCTGGAGGGGAAGGTTTTGCCGGAGCAGGCGTTGTCCGGCTGGCGTGTAGAGTTCCAGGCGCAGGTTCGCCGACCCGGTGCTGTCGGCACTGAGGCGATACCGCACGCGCACGGCGCCGCGCACGGCGTCCGTGAACGGGAGCAGCGTTTCCACGCGCAGGGAGGGCAACACTTGCAGTGTCGCATTGCCCAGGCACGGCGCTGCGCTGCGCGCCTCGCGGTCGAGGCGCAGGGCGAGGAGATGGCGGCCCGCGGCGATCCCGGTCAAGGGGAGGGAGCGGGTGAGGCCATTTCCGACCGTAGTCGCGCGCAGGGCGCCGTCAACATAGAGATCAAGGTTGCCCACCGGCGCACTGAGGACCAGTAAGAGGTTCGCGGGGAAGGCGTTCGTGGGAACAACGAAGCTATTCCCATACCAGACAACATGGACCGTGGCCAGCGCTTCGTCGTCGCTCCAGGTGTGGGGGAGGCGCACAGGATGCGTCTCCGGCAGCGCCATTGCCCAGTCCGTGCGCACGGCATCCCCCCGTGCATCAACGGCCAGCATCCAGTCGTGTTCCCAGGGGATAATCGCGCGCTGTCGCGCCACCGGTGGGCCGTCCGTCTCAGCCCAGCCGGGCAATCCCAGCGCGATCGTCAGCAGCAACAGTAGTCCAATGAGATAGCGTTTCATGTCGATGCGGGAGATATACCCCGCTGAGCTCCGATCATGCGAGTTGCGTACTATTGTATTTGGGACAGGCTCTATGTAGCGTAGTGGATGCGTTGCCCGGTGTCAAGGATATGGCTCCCTACCGGCACGTATCTCCTTGTCCTCGTACACGAAGAAGCGTTTCTTTGTACTTAGCGCCCGTTCCAAAGTCCACACATTCGCCTTGTGGTGTCTTTTTCCGCCAGATGTAGTCGAGAATTCCACGTTTATCTCGCTTCGACAAAATGTGGAATCCGCTTCGTTCAATGGACTCACGATCCAAATACGTGGACGTTGGGACAAGCTCTATTTAGAGCCTGTCCCAACGTCCAGCAAATTTCCTCGCGGCATCTTTTAGGGTCAGGCTTTGTCGCGATTTTCTCGTGTGTCTCTTCTCGATACAGTCGAAAATCGCTTCGCGTCTGACCCCAAAATCGGCTCGCGATGAAAAATGCCGGACGTTGGGACAAGCTCTATTTACGTGCCTTCCCTCCTATGCTACACTGCCGTCGCAGCGATGAGGTAATTGGACTTGAGCGGCATGACGAAGAATTTACGGGTCTTATTGGGAATTTCCCTGCTGTTCGGCGTGGCGACCGGCGCGTATGAATTGGCGCATCCCCTGTTGCTGGAAGCGTGGGGCATCAAGACGCAGGTGATGGGGTTCATTTTTTCGCTGGCCGGGCTGGCAGTGCTGGTGGCGCGCATCTACATGGGCGGGCTCTCCGATCACCTGGGGCGCAAGCGTTTGTATGGCTGGGCGCTGGCGGCATGCGGGGCGGCCACCGCGGCGGTGTCGACCCTGCCCGGCATCGCTTTTCAGATCGCGGCGCGCTCGGTACGCGACACGGCGGCGCTGACGCGGGAGACGCTGCACCCGATCGTGGTCTACGAGGAACGCGCCTCGGGATTTTTGAGTCGAATCGGCAAGTTTCGGGGACTGGAATTCCTGATGCTGACCCTGGGCACGCTGCTGGTGGGCGGCTTACTCAGTGCCTTTCCGCTGGATAAGATCAGGGCCTACCAGTGGTCGTTACTCATCGCCGGTGCGATCGTGGCGGGTGGGGCGTTGTGGTGGGCGCTTGGATTCCGCGAAACCTATCGTCCCGCGTCGCAGCAAACGCTCTCCCTGCGCGGATTATTTTCGTTGGATATGCACCCGAATCTGCGGATACTGCTCATCACCGGCGTTATCTTCGCCGTCGGCAACCAGCTCAGCCACAGCTTCTATCTGCCATTGTTCTTCCGACAGCACCTGCACGCCGACCCGCGTGTGGTGGCGGTGATTATGATCCTGCATCGCCTGACGATTGCCCTGCCCATGTTGCTGGTCGGGTACCTACCAATCAAGAATCTGCGCGCCTGGTACATCGTCACGCTTATTCTGGAAGGCGTCACCATGGCCGCGTCGGCCGTCATCCCGCAATTCTATCTGGCGACGGGTGTCTTTCTGCTGCACGATTTCATCGGCGCCAGTATCTGGACCCCCATTCAGGCCACGCTCATCCAGCGCTATTCCCGCGATGAACGCCGCGGTATGGAGGTGGGAAAAGTATTGGCGTGGGGGGGATTGGGCGCCATTGTTGGCCCACTGGGCGCCGGTTTGCTGGCGAAACTCGGCACCGGCCTGCCGTTTCTGGCCAGCGGCATTGTGATGGGTCTGGCCTGCATCCCGCTCTTCTGGTTGAACCCGTCTGCTCCTTCGCCGAACGATGTGGAACAACTCGTGACCGTATAAGCGATACATCCTGCATCCGCGCCCCTCGTCTGAACAGGAAATGCTCCGGCGGCGACGAAAACAGTGGCATGACAACGGCGATTATCTACCATTCCGTCTTTCACACCACGGAACAATATGCCCGCTGGCTGGCGGAGGCGCTGGGCGCCGAGTTGCTGCCCATGCGCAAGGCCGATAACCCGGCGCGTTTCGACCGGGTAGTCATCATGTCGGGCACCTACGCCGGCGGCATGCCGTTGGTCAACTACATGACTAAACAGTGGCCCGTCCTGCAGGGGAAAGTCGTGGTGGTGGTCGCCGTGGGCGCCGCGCCGCCCGACGACCCGATGAGTCAGGCGAGTTACGAGAAAATCCCCGCGGAGATCCGCGCGCAGATCACCTACTTCAAAATCCACGGCGCCAGACCCTTTTCCAACAAGGAACAACTCACGACGCAGATCACGAAGGAGCATCTGGACGAGGTGCTTCAGTATCTGCGGGGGGAGTAGCACCCCGTACCACACCATTGTGGTTCCGCCTTTTCACCATTTATTCTGTAGGGTTTTGGCAGGAGCGAAGAACCCGCGTGTTATCCCCAACGAGATGTAATCAGTTTGCAACTAGAATAAATCGTCTGCTGTACCTTCCTGCGATGGTATCTGCTGAATGCGTGACAAAAAAGATAAAAATGATGATATTGATTGTTGACTTGGTAAAATCGGAGATGTTATTATTCTGCATAATTAATTGAACTGTTTTGTTACTGACCTATCCGCAGTCACATTCGTCGCTACTTGCGCCTCCATTGATAGTCACGGTGTAACGCCGTACTGAACAACCTGGCAGAAATGAAAGGGAGTCGTATGAAATCCTGGAAAAACGGTCTTGGTGCACTTTGCCTGCCCATCTTCCTTTTTTTTCTCTTGTTGCCCTTCAGCGCCTTCGGCGCGGTCACTGCTCCGGACACCTGGAACCCGCAGGGGTTTTACCCGGAAAGTCTCTATCAGGTCGGGACGGCAGCATACAATGGGAAAACAGTTATCTGCAATGCCGTACCCGGTAGACCGCCGAAGAATTTTCGCATGACCCCGGCCAAGCTTCCGAAAACTACTGACACCGTCAACATACTACCCAACGCCCCGGCATTCGATTGGTCCTATGGCTGTACCGCGACTTCGGCGGCTATGATGGCCGGGTATTATGATAATATCGGTTACTTTAACATGTACACCGGACCGACCAACCACGGGGTCTGCCCGCAGACCAATGCCGTGTGGGGGGCTGGGGAGTGCCCGTTAAGCGCCACGCACCAAGGGTATGATGGACGGTCGACGCGCGGCCATGTGGATGATTATTGGATCTCGTATGGCAGCCAGGGTCCGGACCCCTACGTCGTGAACGGTTGGCCGGAGCATGTGTATGGCGATTGTACTGCCGATTTTATGGGCACGAACCAATGGAAATACAGCAGTACCGATGGCAGTACCTGGATCTGGACATACAACGATGGGACACGACTCTATGACTATACGGGCGCTGATGCGACCAGACGGGATGGGTGTCACGGGTTGCGCCTGTTCTTCGAGTCGCGCGGGTATCAGGTGCTCGGGAACTACACCCAACGTATTTATGGGAGTAATGGCAATACTAACGGCTGCACCTTCGCGGATTACATGGCGGAAATCAATGCCGGTCGTCCGGTCATCATCCAGGTGAGCGGGCATTCCATGCTGGGCGTAGGGTATGACAGCACCAATCAAACCGTCTATCTGCATAATACCTGGGATTATTCGACGCAGACAATGACCTGGGGGGGCACCTACGCGGGCATGCAACACTATGCCATGACGGTCTTTCAACTCGCGCCCGCGCCTTTGCCGGTCGTCACGCCGTCAGCGGGTGACGGCGGCGTCATCAACCCCGCGACGCCGCAAACCATGCAACTCGGTGGAACGGTCACCTTTTTCGCCTTGCCCACCGCCGGCTACGCGGTCGACACCTGGTCGATAGATGGCGAGGTGGTCCAGACCGGCGGCACGTATTGTATCGTGCCGAATGTCAACGCCGATCATACGATCAAAGTGACTTTTGCCCGATGCCGGTATACTCTCGTCAGTTGGGGGAGCGATGCGAACAACCAGCGCACGATGCCAGGTGAGGTCAGTGAACCGGTGGCCATTGCCGCCGGTGATGTCCACAGCGTGGCCCTGCAGGCCGACGGCAAGGTCGCTTGCTGGGGAAATGACGACAATGACCAGTGCGACGTGCCGGACACATTGACGAACGTGGTCGCCGTCACCGCCAGATGGAGTGATACCCTGGCGCTGACGGCGGAGGGCGCCGTGGTCGGCTGGGGAAAAAACGATTTCGGCCAGGATGACATCCCCATCGACTGGACCAATGTGGTGGCCATCACCGCCGGCGAGGCGCACACTGTGGCGCTCACCGCCGACGGGAAGGTCCATTGTGTCGGCCGCAACGATGCCCACCAATGCGATGTGCCCGCGGACTTGCCGCCGGCTGTCGCCATCGCCGCTGGCGTCAGTCATACCGTGGCCTTGACCGCCGCGGGCACGGTGCGCTGCTGGGGGGCGAATGATGCCGGGCAATGCAACGTGCCCCCAACCCTGACCGGGGTGAAGGCCGTGGCCGCGGGTCGAACGCATACCATCGTGTTACTCGGCGATGGCTCTGTGCGCTGCTGGGGAAGTGACGACCATGGGGAAACCGATGTCCCGCCTGACTTAACCGGGGTGACCACCATTGCTGCCGGCCCGTTTACCTCTCTGGCGATTACCGCTGGCGGCGCCGTGGTCTGCTGGGGGTTGAACGCCGACGGGCAATGCACGCCGCCGGAACATTTGTCCGGGGTGAGCGCCGTCGCCGGCGGCAGCCAGCATTCGCTGGCGCTCATTCGCCAGTTCCTCATCACTCCCTCGGCGGGGGACGGCGGCGCCATCAGCCCCACCACGCAACAAACCGTGCAACTCGGTGGAACTGTCACCTTTTTCGCCCAGCCCATCACCGGTTACGTGGTCGACACCTGGGTGGTGGATGGCGAGGTGGTCCAGTTCGGCGGCACGCAGTACACGCTGGAGAATGTAACCGCCGATCATACGATCGCCGTCACCTACACCGTGGCCGCTTTCACCGTGACCCCGTCGGCGGATGCCAACGGCACGATTGATCCGCATACCCCGCAGACCGTGTACTACGGTGAGGATTGCACCTTCACCGCCAACCCGGCTACCGGCTACACGGTGGATAGTTGGTATCTCGATGGGAACGCGACGGCGGTACAGACCGGCGGCACGTCCTTTACGCTGGCCACCGTCACCGCCGACCACGCCGTCAAGGTCACCTTCAAGCACATCACCTTCACCATTACGCCGGAATCCGGCGACCATGGCGGTATTGCACCGAACACGGCGCAGACGGTCAATTATGGCGATGGCCTTACCTGCACCGCAACGCCGGCGACCGGCTACACGGTGGCGGCCTGGACGGTCGACAGCGCCGTGGTGCAAACCGGTGGTACAAGCTATCACCTGACGAATGTGACTGCCGATCACCACGTTAAAGTCACCTTCAAGCTCATCCCCTTCACCGTGACTGCCTCGGCGGGGACCAACGGGAGAGTTTCGCCCACACCCCCGCAAACCGTTGATTACGGCGGGTCCTGCACCTTCACCGCGCTTCCCAATGCCGGCTATGCGCCGGATAGCTGGTACGTGGATGGCAGTGCCACCCCGGCGCAGGTGGGGGGTGTTACCTTCAAGTTCACGAACGTGACCGCCAACCATACGCTGAAGGTCACGTTCGGCAAAGCAGTGGTGATCACCCCGAGTGCGGGCACGAACGGGAGCATCTCGCCCAATACCGCCCAGAGCATTGCCAGCGGGCAGAACATCACCTTCACCGCTGTCCCGAATACCGGGTATGCCGTGAGCACCTGGGCCGTCGATAATCTCACCAAACAGACCGGTGGGTTGCAATTGACGTTGAGCAGGGTCACCGTCAACCACACGGTAAAAGTGACGTTCGGCACGGCGGTTACTGTAACGCCGTCGGCAGGTCCGCACGGCGGCATCAACCCCAATACGCCGCAGACGGTAGCCTCCGGGCAAAGCCTGACCTTTTCCGCCAGCTCGGACCTGGGGTACACGGTCGATAAATGGTTCGTAGACGGCACGGCAAAGCAAACCGGCGGGTCGACGTATACGCAGACCAATATCACCGCGGCGCACACGGTGACTGTCGCCTTCAAACAGCTGACCTTTACCCTGTCGCCCTCTGCCGCACCGAATGGCGGCATCTCGCCGAGGACGGTTCAGACAGTTTCCTATGGCGGCAGTCAGACCTTCACCGCAACAGCCAATACCGGGTATGTCGTGTTAAGTTGGTCGGTTGATAACACTATTGTCCAGTGGGGCGGCGCCAGCTATACCTTCACTAACGTCATCGCTTCCCATATCATTAAAGTCGCCTTTACCAAACCGCCGATCCTCACCCCGCAAGCCGGTCTACACGGTAGTATAGCACCCGCGACGCAACAGACAGTGGTGGTGGGCAGCAATTTCACCTTTACCGCTAACCCCGGCACCGGATATGTCGTCGATAGCTGGTTGGTTGACAATGTGTCGAAGCAAAAGGGCGGAACATCGTTCACACTCACCACTATCACCGCCGGGCATACGGTGAAAGTGACATTCAAACCCGGGTAAGGGCATATCTTCCCAATCGGCATATGCACTTTACTCATGTAGGCATTTTCAAGATATCCGTTCGAACAACCCGCCGTGCTCTTCGGGCATGCCCTGAAGGACATGCCTATCCGATCAAGCCGGGTGAACCCGGCTCCGGGAGAAGGCGAGCGCGCTTCAGCGTGCTTGATCGGGTAGCCGCCCCCTTCAGGGGGTGGGTCGAAAAACACGAAAGGACATCCGGAAATCCAACATGAGTCAAATGTATATGCCGCTTTCCCAATTGCTTCACCTTCAGGGACTGTGCTGCACATCACCCCATACCGGGACCCTCGGTCATTAAGCTGGGCATCGACTGAGTGTTCCGGTATAACCCGCGTGATTGTGCGCCTGGGGCCAGGCGCGCTCTTAGTGCGCGGTCGCACTCACTTAGGCAGGACTTTCGCTTCCGCTGCTCCCCTCTCCTCGGGGAGAGGGGTTGGGGGTGAGGGTAATACGCTCGCAAGCGAAAGTCCTCTTCGTAATTGGTTACACACGACGTTTCGCGTCGTCCTCCCGCCGGGCCGGGGTAGTCAAAGATGCCATTCTCGTGTTATAAAAAGGCTTCATTCTTTGTGGAAGATCGGAAGCAGTCTCGTGAAGGTAGCAAAGTTTGGCGGCAGTTCCCTGGCGTCGGCCCCCCAGGTGCAAAAAGTTTGTGCGATTATCGCGGATGATCCGGCACGGAAAATCGTGGTGGTTTCCGCGCCCGGGAAACGGGATAAAGGGGACACCAAGGTCACTGACCTGCTCATTGCCGCGGCGCAGGCGCGGTTGCAGGGGGCGTCCGGAGCGACGGAGATCGCACGGGTGATTCAGCGCTACGACGACATCGCCGCGGCATTGGGCTTGCCCGCCGCGGCTACCGCGACCATCGCGGACAACCTGCACCAGTGCCTGGCCCACGACACCACCCACCCCGGCGTCTACCTGGATACACTGAAGGCCGCCGGTGAGGACAACAGCGCGCGCCTGGTCACCGCGTATCTTAACCATCTGGGTCTCCCGGCTGTTTATGTGAACCCGCGCGAAGGCGGAATGGTACTCTCCGATGAACCGGGTAATGCCCGCGTGCTGGAAGAATCCTATGCGCGTTTGGCAACGTTGGCACAGCGCGATGAGATCGTGGTCTTCCCCGGGTTCTTCGGCTATGCGCCTACCGGCAACGTGGTCACTTTCCCACGCGGCGGATCGGATATTACCGGCGCCATTCTGGCGCGCGCCGTGCAGGCCGACCTCTACGAAAACTTTACCGACGTTGATTCCGTGTATGTCGCCAACCCCGCGGTGGTCCAACACCCGGTGGCCGTGCAGGTCATGACCTACCGTGAAATGCGTGAACTGGCCTACGCGGGCTTTTCCGTGTTTCACGAGGAAGCACTGGAGCCAGTCTTTCAGGCCGGCATCCCGGTGGCGATCAAGAATACCAACAACCCCGCTGCGCCGGGCACGCGTCTGGTGACGTCGCGTGAGGTGACCAATGACCCGATCGTGGGCATCGCCGCCTCCGACGGATTCTGCATGGTTTATATCAGCAAATACATGATGAACCGCGAAGTAGGGTTCGGTCGCCGGGTGCTGCAAATCTTTGAGGAAGCGGGCATTCCCTTCGAGCATATGCCGTCCGGCATCGACAACATCTCGGTCATTGTTCGCGAGTCATTGTTTACCCCTGCGGTGGAAGCCCGGGTGCTGGCACAGATTCGCGAGACACTCGTGCCGGACGACGCTTCGGTGGAGCGCGGCCTGGGGTTGGTGATGCTCGTTGGCGAAGGCATGCGCCATACCGTGGGCCTGGCCGCGCGCGCCTGCACCGCATACCATCGCGCGGGCATCAACCTGGAGATGATCAACCAGGGATCCAGCGAGGTGAGTATGATGTTCGGCATCGCTACCGCGGACATCCCCGCCGCCGTGCGCGCGCTCTATCAGGAATTTTTTACCGCGGATTCAGCGAGCATGTAGCCTGGATTTTCCACGGTTTTTGACGTGTTCGTATACTATTCACTCATACAGTGCTACAATATTGGTGTGTCCTCCTCACCAATGGGGGAGGTGAAACGCCATGATGACGCGTGTCAACAACTTGTGGATTCTGCCGGCGATGGTGCTCCTCGCCGGGCAGATCGCGATGGCGGCCAGCTGGTCGTATAATGCCCACGCCTTCCCGACCTATAATGGTGTTTCGTTAGTGCCGCTCCGCGCCATTTCCGAGGGGTTGGGCGCCAAAGTCACCTATGACGCGTTGAATGAGGCGATTACTGTCCTGGACGGGCGGCATAAAATCGTCCTCTATCTGCATTCGACCATCGCTTATCTCGACACCACCACGGAACAGATGCCCGCGCCGGCCATTATGCGCGAGGGCAAAACATATGTCCCCTTGCGCTTTCTTGCGGAAACCCTTGGCGCCGTGGTGCAGTATAACGATGAGGCGGGTCAGGTGACGGTCACCCGCAAGTAATCTGCGCCTTCGACCGGTCACGGCACGCCAGCGTCTACCGGCAGGTGCATACTCGTCTATGCTGCCGATGCTCACCCGCGCGGCCAATACATGATGACCGCCACCCCGAGCAATGCGATACCGCCACCGAGGAGATCCACACGGTCCGGAATGACCCGGTCGATCCAATATCCCCACAGGATAGAAAGCGCGATAAACACCCCGCCGTATGCCGCATACACGCGGCCAAAACTCGCATTGGCCGGTTGCATGGTCGGCACGATACCGTACAGGATAAGGATGATCGCGCCAAGAGCCGCCAACCAGACACTTTTCCCTTCACGCAGCCAGAGCCAGATCAGGTATCCCCCGCCAATCTCACATAACCCGGCCAGGAGAAAATAACTTAAAGATATCACGATACTCATGGTTGTCTCCGCTTCGGATCGCTGAGTATGATGCAGAAGTTCATGTCTCAGGCGACCGTACCGGAACAAGATATACCCCATACAGATTTCCATGCGGTTACCGCGCACTGCAAGCACACCCACTTCAGCGGCAGCATAATTTGCTATAATAGCCACATGCCAATGCACCATCTATGGTACGATCCGGTTATTCTGGTGTTGCTGGTCGCCTCTGTCGCGTCATGGGTCATGATATTCGAACGGGTGTTGACCGTGGTGCTGAGCGCGCGGGCGGATCGGGCCTTCACGCCCGACTCACCGATCGACTCCTCTCCGTTGGCGACCTGCTACGCGGAACGTCAGCGCTATGCCGGGGCCGGCCGGGAACATCTGGCGACATTGCTGGATGCAGCGATCCTGACGCAACGTCAGCGCCTGGAAGGGTCGTTGGCCGTGCTGGGGGTTATCGGCAGTACAGCACCGTATGTGGGATTGCTGGGTACGGTGATCGGCATCATTCGTGCCTTTCAGGCTATCAGCACCGCCAACAATATGAGTCCCTCGGTGGTGTCCAGTGGTATTGCGATGGCGCTGGTCGCCACCGCCGCGGGGTTAGCAGTGGCGATTCCCGCAGTGGCCGCGCACCATTTGTTGAAGGCGGCCATCGCCCGTCGCGTGGCTGCATGGGAAACGATCATTGCCACCTGGTTACCGGATGCCACGGAAGGGAAAAATACGTGATGACGGTGAAATAGCTCTGCTGTTTTTTCGGCGCTTGTTTATGGCGTCAAGTTTATCGTCCTGCAAGGAGATCTGGTTTGAGTCTATCGCGCCGGCATGTCGCTGAGCCGATGCCGCACGTGGAGATTAATATTGTGCCGCTGGTTGATGTGGCGCTGGTGTTGCTGATCATTTTTATGGTGACGGCCACTTTCGTGAAAACCACTGGTCTGGCCGTGACACTGCCCGGCGCTGCCGCGGCGCAGCAGGTCGCGCCTGCGAAACGCGAAGTCGTGATCGGCATCGCGCGCAACGGCCAGTTCTCCTGGTCCGGCGTCCCGGTCAGCGATGCCCGACTGGCGCTGCTCCTGCACGATGAAGCCGTGCGCGATGGTGCACAGGCGCGCGTGACGGTACAGGGGGACACCCACGCTGAACACGGACGCGTGGTAGCCGCCATGAGTTGCGCCCAGGACGCCGGCTTCACCCACCTGATGATCGCCACGCGACCGGAGAGCGGGGAGACTCATGACCGACCATAAGCACCTCCGTCTCATCGCGGCGTTATCGTTTTCGCTGCTCATCAACGGGATGCTGGTCGCGGGCATGGCGCGTTTCACGCGCAACGCCGTCCCGCGGCGACAGACCGTTATCGCGGTCGAGTTGTCGCCACGGAGGCCCGTTAGCCACGTGATAGAACCACCGCACTTCGTGCCGCCGTCCCGCGTCCTTCCGCCGGCACATGCCGCCGTGTTACCCGGGGTTGCTCCGACAACGAGCACCGAGGCGCACGTTCTTCGAAACCCGCAACCGGTGCCGTCGTCAGCGGCGCCGATCCCCGTAGCGGCCTACTTCCCGGCGCAACCCGAGGAGACATCGCTACCCCCGACGCCGATTCACCTCACCCCGATGGGCGGCTATCCGTCACCGGTCAATCCGGTGACTGCTGCACCGGGAACCGGCAGTCCAACGCCGGTCGCACCCCCGCACGCCACCACTGTTCCGGTGAACCCCGTACCGGAAACCCCGCATCCGACGTTCATCTCACCGGCGCCCGCGACCCCGGTCGCGCCGCGTGAGGTGGAACATACTGCACCACCACCGCCCCCGCCCATCCATGCGGAGCAACTCCCGCTACCCGCGGCGAGTATCCCCGCACCGGCGCCGCATGGGGAACGCCGTGGTGCACGCGTGGTGCAGAACACGCAACCGGCCTACCCGCGCGAAGCGCGGGACGAAGGCCGCGAAGGGACCGTGGTGTTGCGCGTCACGCTGGATGCCCAAGCCCGCGTGACCGGCGTAGAGCTGTTGGCGAGTGCGGGCGACCGCCGCCTGGACCGTGCGGCAGAGCGCGCGGTGCGCGACTGGACCTTCGCTCCGGCGCTGGAGGAAGGTAAACCAGTGGAAGCGAGTTTGCGCGTGCGCGTGCAATTCCGCTTGGAATGACGACGGATTCCCGGTTGCTGAATCAGCGCTTTCTTCGTATACTGACGTCATTGCCGTGTATAGTTGCGTCGTCACCGGCACATCAAGCGCAGTCTTTTCACCGGGCACTCGCCCGTCCAATTACTCGACACGCGTCTCGGAAAGGACGATACCCCCATGTCTACGCACCGGGCACATGTATTGCGGTTTACCGTCAGCCTCTGTCTGGCACTGGCTTCCTGCGGAATGGCGCGTTTCGCGCATGCCGATACCGCGACTCCCGCACCGACCGCGGACCCCACTATTGACATTCAAGTCACCGCACGCCGTTGGTCCGAGCCGTTGCAGGCGGTGCCGGGCAGCATAAGCGTGGTGTCGTCGGCGATGGTGCAGGCAGCGGGTGTGCAGTCCGTGCGCGAAGCCAATTACGGCGTGCCCAACCTGACACTGCCGGATTTTTCCGCGCGCTGGTTGAGTTTTCCCTATATCCGCGGCATTGGCTCCGGGCGCAACAGCCCGGCGGTGACCACCATCATAGACGGCGTGCCCCAACTCTCGTATGTGACGGCGAACCAGGAGTTACTCGATGTGGGACGCATCGAATTCCTGCGCGGGCCGCAAGGCAGCATGTACGGGCGCAATGCGCTGGGCGGCGTGGTCAATGTGACGCCCGCACAACCGAGTGAAGAGTTATCGGCGCGCGTCACCGCCGGATTCGGCGACTATAATTTACGTGATGTTCGCGCCACGGTGGGGGGGCCGGTGGGCAAGGAACTCGGCGGCAGTCTCAGTCTCGGGTATAACGCGCGCGATGGCTACACCACCAATGACATTACCGGCCACAGCCTGGATACCCGAGAAGCGCTCTTCAATTCCGCGCAACTCGCCTGGGCGCCGGCCGGTCCGTGGACGATGCGCTTCAGTGTAACTGGTGAGCGTGATCGCGATGGCGACTATGGTCTGGGCGACCTGACCGCGTTGCGCGCCAACCCGCATCATGTTGCTCACGACTTCGAGGGGTATAATAACCGTGATTTGGCGCAACCGGTCTTCACCGCCGTGCGCAAAGGCCACGCGTTTGATCTCACGTCCATTACTGCCTGGCAGTGGTGGCGGATCAGCGATCTTTCCGACACGGATTTTTCCGCGCTCGATCTTCTGCGTCGCGGCACGCGGGAAGAACAGCAAGCCTGGCTGGAAGAAGTACGCGTCAGCGCTCCGGCGGAGACGCCGCTGGCGCTGGGGGCGCATACGTCGGTGCGCTGGCTGGCCGGCGCGCTGGCCTTTACCTCGCGCGATACCCAGGATCAGTTTACCCACTATAGCGCGACCTTCGCGCAGGGGTTGGGCGTTCCCTTCGGCTTCACCCAGCATGACACGGCGTTGTTGCGCAATACCGGGGTGAGTCCCTACGGACAGGTCAATCTGTCGTTTTATCAGCGTCTGGACCTGACCCTGGGCTTGCGTTATGACTTTGAGCACAAGACCGCGGATCTGAACGGTTATAGCGATCCTGCCTTGCAGCCGGGCACCCCGGTTGCAGCAGCGCGTGATTATCACCAGACCAGTCCGCAGGTGTCGTTGGCCTACCACTTGACGCCGGCGCTGTTGTGCTATGCCACAGCGGCCAAGGGTTACAAATCGGGTGGCTTCAATGCCCCCGCGCCGGCGGGGAAGACGGCGTACAACGAGGAGCTCAGCCAGAATTACGAGGCTGGCGTGAAAACCGCCTGGTTGCGCAACCGCGTGACCGTCAATGCCTGTCTTTTCCATACCGCGTGGGACGACATGCAACTCGACGTACCGGCAGCCCAGCCGGGGGTCTTCTATATCGACAACGCCGGTCGGGCGACCAGCAATGGCGGTGAAGTCGAGGTGACAGCGCGCCCGCTGACCGGCTGCGACCTGTTCGGCGGCGTCGGCCTGCTGGATACCACGTTCAAACCGGGCAGCCAATCCGGCGGAACGGACGTAAGCGGTAAGGAACTGCCTTTTGCCCCGCGCACCACGTGGCGCGTTGGCGCGCAACTCGCGCATACCGCACCCGGTGGCATCCATCAATTCGCGCGGCTGGAAGTGCTGGGAACCGGCAAATTCTTCTACGACGCTGCCAACGGGGCGTCCCAGGCAAACTACGCACTCACCAATGTGCGCCTGGGCGCGGAAAAAGGTCGCGTGCGTCTGGAAGGCTGGGTGAAGAACCTGTTTAATACGAAATATGTGCCCGTCGCCTTCCCGGCGCCCCTGCCTACTTTACCCTCCGGGTACGCCGGTGAATCCGGCGCCCCACGCACGATAGGGTTGACTGTGACATATGCGATGCCGTGAACCCCGCCCGACGGTGAGCAAGAGGCAGCAATTATTGGGCAGGGTTAATGTAAGCGATGATTCGCACGATCTCTTCCGGTGTGAAGTCATCGCCGTGTAATCGCTTGAATAGTTCGCCGCGCAGGTCAGATTCGGTGATCTCGGGGTGTTGTTGCCGGATACCCGCCTTCATCAAGGTGAGGGCGGCATCATACATGCTGCCCACCAAACGCAAGCGTTCGGAAGGCGTTAATCGCGCGTAGTGTTCCCGTAGGCGTTCTTCGATTTCCGGGGGGGTATCATGCATGATTTAACGCTTTCTCCAGTAAGTCACCAACCCCGAGGTGCGTTGCCCACTGGCGCAGATAGGTCAGATCAACCTTCTCGCTCCGGTTGATGAGTTGCTGCACATCGCGGAATTGTAATTCTGACGCAGCATCTTTCGCCCACACCAGTTTTGAGAGGATGAGATCCTCAGGCGCAACCACCCAGATCGTCTTTCCATCGATAATCACCTGTTGCCGGTTGGTGAATTCTTCCTCACGATACGCTTCGTCTTTTCGAACGATGAAATCAATTTTCATAAACGTGGTCAGGTTGATGAGATTGAACATGGTCTGACGACGTATTGCGTCGCGCACGGTTTCGGGATCGACATAATAATCCACGGAGAATGCCGTGAGAATCTTTTCCACATCGGCTACAGACAGGTGGATGACAATATCGATATCCCGGGTCATGCGTGGCGTCGCATACACCGCTAACGCCATGGAACCGGTCACCATATAGACAATGCCCGCGGCTTCCAGTCGCGTTACCACGTCAAGCAGAATTTCGATCTCTTCAGACATCACATCACACTCTTCGCCCACACCTGTTCCCCGTTGCTTACCCCAACCGCATCGTAGCTATCTCCTTCGCGCGCAAAGGCAGTATCCAGCCGTGCGCATCGGCGGTCAGCGGTTCCAACACCTCAACCTCATCCATACGGATTTTGTCGATTCGCGTTAGCGGCAGCGGGGAGGAGAGGTGGGCGGTGACGGGGGTGTCGGCACTGTTCCACACGCGCAGGATATAGGCGGCGCCGTCTTCACTCTGGCAGAATGCGGAGAAGCGCACGTGCTGGTGCGGGGTGACGGAGAGCAGCGATTGGGTGACCGGTTGCGAACCCGCGTGGGGGACGCCCTGCAAGATGCGCCAGGGGGTGATGAAGTCATACGCTTCCAGCATGACACTGCCGTCACGCCAGTCGCCGGTATGCGGCATGATGGCGTATTCCATTTCGTGCACCCCCAGCGAGTGTTGACCGGCATTGCGGTCGTATTCCTCCGGCGTCATCTTACCTTTGTTGGCCAGCATGTATGCGCGGTGGCTGCGCATCAGGGTGATGGCAATGGTACGGCGCGCGTCGTCTATTACTTCATATTCGCGTAACCCTTTGCTCATGAAGGCCAGGCTTCCCTCGTTGCTGGACAGGTCGATGAAGTTCAGCATCGGCTGAAAGGGGTAGTGCCCCTCGTGATTTTCGGCGGTAACCAGCCATTGCACCGGACGGCGCACCACGTCGAACGCCGACTCAACATCCACCACGTTCGTTTGCACGTCGGAGGGGAACAACACGCGCAACTGGTGGTCGCGGGCCGGGTTGTCGAAGCGCGTTTTGATTTCGACCCGGCGCGAGTTTTTTCGCAGGGTGATCCAGGAAGTGATCGGAAAGGACACCGTTTCGTGCAGGCGATTACGGCCATCCAGGTCAGCGCCGGCGGGGATGTCCAGCGATAGGTCGATGCGCCAGGTGGCGCGCAATTTATTGTTCTCCGTTAAACTGAGGCGTGCGGCATTGCCCAGGCTGGTGATGGCCGCGTCGCGCAACGGTTTTTTATGCAAGTGCGCATTGCCGACGCTGCCATTGTCCACAAAAAAATGTTGGCCGGGCATAATCTTCCCAGTGAGTTTATCGGTGAGCGTGAAGGTACCGTTCGGGGCGATTTCCACCTTGAGGAAGCCGTTTTCCAGCACACCCTCCATGGTGGCGATCAGCGGGCGATCGTCGCCGGTTTTGGGGTGGTGGAGATATTCGCGCTTGCGCGGGCGCAGGGCGTAGGTGCGATAGCCCATCGCCGGGATGTCAACATCGAGCAACATGCGATGACGATCCACGGTGTAGAAGACGGCATTGGAATCCAACGGCGTCTCCGCTTCGATTTTCGTTTCTTCCTTTTCCACCACCGTGTAGGGAATCTTGTTGCCTTCCTCGTCGATAATGTCGAAATAGTTATACGTGATCAATTCGTCAACATCGATCCCTTCCAGGATCGGACCGGCGCCGGTGCACGGTTCGATGAACAGATCGCCGAAATCCGCGACCGGAGTGTCGACGATGGCCGGCAGCACGCCGCGACGCGGGAAGAGCTCGGAGTTGAAGAAGGTCAGGGTCAAATCCTCGCCGGTGTAGGGTCCCGCAGTATCCAGTTGCGCCCAGAGTTGTTCGCACGCACGACGGCTGGTCTCGTAAGAGAGCTGTTTCGTATTGCGTGCGCGGGTGGGGAAGTCCGCGTGCGCTTCGTCGATAGCCGCGCCACAGAGCGTGTCGTGCGGGTGGTTTTTCAGCAGATTCAACCAGGCGCGATCGAGGAGGCGCGTGGGGTATTCGCCACCCAGCAAGCCGCACAGCGCGGAGAGCGGTTCCGCCACGGCAATCAATTCGCGTTCAGCGGCATGGTTGAGCAGCTTGAGGATAACCCGTGAGGAGTGCGTGCTGCCGAGTAACCCATTATAGCCGGCGATGATTGCGCCGTAGCGCATCTCGCCTTCATGCACCGGCAAAGGTTGCCCCTGCACGTCCTTGATTACCGCGGTAACATATTCATCCAATGGTGTAAGGCGGAAATCGTAAGTGTCCTGCACCTGGTTCAGGTCACGCAGCATGGCGGGGAGTTGGAAGAAGGGGACGGCGTTGTCTTCCATGTCCAGCGCCAGGATATGCTGGCCGATGGCCTGCGCCTCGCCCACGGTCATGAAGTGGCGGATGGCGGCGCACATCTTCTCCGGATCGCGGTTGTAGTCATAATCGACGTGGGTGAGTTGGAAAGCCACCTCATATAATTGCTCATCGGCCATGTGTACGGGAAAATTGGCTTTGTCATATTTGATGCGCAAGTCGCGCGGATCCTTGCCCAAGACCAATTCGTAGTGCACGAAGAAGTACCAGGTGTTGCGCGTCATCTCATCAAAACAGCGAATATGGTAGATGCTGGTGCCATCGGGGGCGCGCCACTCGCAGATAGGCGGGACCTGGTATTTATTAGTGCCGCGGTAGGTCATGGCCGCTTGCAGCCCGAACCCGCGGTAGATCTGCGGCATTTGTGAGATTTGTCCATAGGACGTGGCCGTGTAGCCGGTCAGCATCCCACCCTGAAATTCGTCAGAGGTGCGTTTGCCGACCAGCAGGTTGCGGATGAGTGCCTCGGGGGCCACTGTATTCATCTCCGGCAGTGTATACCAGGGGACGGAGATCACGCGGCCCTGCTGCATCAGCCGCTGTAACCGATCTTTATTCTCCGGTCGCACCGCCAGGTAATCTTCGATGACGATCGTGCCGCCGTCCAGGTGGAAGCAGGTGAACTCCGGCGTGGATTCGAGGATGTCGAGGAGATCGTCGACCAGTTGCGTTAAGCGCAGCAGGGACTGATCCGCCGTATACCGCCACTCGCGGTCCCAATGCGTGCCGGAAAGCACCCAGCAAATCTTGCGTTCGCCGATGGTCGTCGTCATCAGAGCACTCCTTAAACCGAGATACTTCAGCATAGCATATTTAGCGCCTGTCCCCAAGTCCGGCAGCTATCCTCACGTGTCTCCTCGACAGCAATGATTTTTTTAGTTATAGTAAAGATCGCCAAGCACCACGTATTGACCATGCCGATGACCGGCGCAACTGTAGGGGACGCATAATGGAAGACCAGCCCGTGATTCTGGTTATCGACGACGACGAGCAATTGACGCAGATTCTTGTCCAGGTATTGACGCAAGAAGGCTATCGGGTGCAGGTCGCGTTGACCGGGAACGAGGGCATCGCCAGCGCCAGGTTGACCCCGCCGCGGTTGATTCTACTCGATTTGATGCTGCCTGATCTCTACGGTCGCGAGGTGTGCCGCGAAGTGCGAAAGTGGTTGGATGTGCCGATCATCATCTTGTCCGCCCGGGATAGCGAACAAGAAAAGGTCCTGGCCCTTGACGAAGGCGCCGATGATTATTTGACGAAACCGTTCTCTATCGTGGAGTTGTCCGCGCGTGTTCGCGCGCATTTACGCCGGGTACGGCCACAGCCCACCCCCCCGCAGATGCTCAACGTTGGCGACCTGATTGTCGACCAGACCCGTCGCCAGGTGACCCGCGACGGTCAGGTTATTGCCCTGACCGCCACCGAATACGCCATCCTCTGTTATCTGATCCTCCACGCGGATCGCGTGGTGACCATACGCGCGTTACAGCAAGCCGTGCAGGATACTTCCCAGGGAGATCTCGCGTCGCTGCGCGTGCACATCAGCCACTTACGGAAGAAAGTGGTCCTGGATACCGACACCCCACCGTATCTCAAAACGGAGCACGGCATCGGGTTCCGACTGGTGACCTTTGGGATAGGCGACATTCCCGAGGTTGCGGCTTCAGTGTCATAACCCGCGGAGCCTTGTTTCCCATGACAATCATAGCGCGAGACACTCAAAGCAGACTCGTCCGCACCTTCCGGCGCGGACGAGTCTGCTTTTCATCTTTCTATGGCGACGACAGCTTTGCATGATTCATAAGCCCGAATGGGCTTACTGTTTCGTCGTCGTGGCCTTCACCTCGTCGCGTTTGGTATTGTCGGTGGCGGAGATAGCCAGCACCGGCACTACTTTAAAGGCACTGTGCGCCAGTTGTGGTGCGGGGGTGAGTTCGACGCGGAATTCCTTCCAACTATTGACGGGCATACCTTTCAGCGTCCACCCATATGGTCCGGCCACCAATGCGGTGACATCGTGGCCCCCGGTGGGGGCGTCGAAAAAGTGGAGCATCCAGGCCGGATCACCCAGACTATAGATAATAAGATTATCTACCGCGGCGCCGGCGTTTACCACCTTCAGGTAATAGACGGCCTTCCCCCCCGCGGCGACGGTCAGCGCCTTCGATTGACCATCTCCAGTCGTGTTGAAGATGCCGCCACCGGTGTAGACCGCTTCATTTGCGGTGCGGATGAGTAAATCCGGTTGCGCACCGTTGCCTCCGGCATTTGCCGCTGAGCCGGCCACGGTAAAGGTGAAGGGGGAACGGCGGGTGTCTGTCGAGACCAACGATACCGGTCCACTGAAGTTGCCTACGGACGCTGCTGTCAATTGGAGCGTGAAGGTGGTGGAGGCCGCGGGCGCCAGGGTGACGGCGCCGAGGCCGGCGGCAACGGCAAACCCGGTCGGCACGGTAATGGGTGGGGTTAGCGTCAGCGGCGCGGCGCCCAGGTTTTTCACGGTGATGATTTTTTGCACGGGCGTGCCCACTGTTGTGGCGTCAAAGGTAATAGTTCCCGTGCCATTGGTAATTTCCATCCCGCCGTCATACAGGTGAATTTCCGGCGCCGTGGTGGGCGGCGGCAATGCCCCGGCATCACGTACCAGGCGTACGTAGTTATAAATGCGAATCGCATCGCCCTGCGGGCCCCGGCCGACGGGAAAATTCGCCGGATTTCCGCTCTTGGGGTCGCTGCGTTGCGCGCCGGCGCCGTGGACATCGCGCCAGGCATTACCCAGATACCCCATCGCTCTTCCGAAGGCGATGTAAATGCCGGCCCCCCCTGTACCATCCGACGCCGCATGGGTGGTGCCAGTCCAATAACACGGATAGTCCGCGCTGCCCGCCTCATTAATGATGGCCGTGGCGCTGAAGACCGGGTCGATAGCCGGGGAATTCGAGGAATCCGGGGAGCGCGTGTAATCCACAATGCTCTGTAATTCCTTGGCATTCGGCAATCGCCAGTCAGTATGGTTCAGGTATTTCGCGGCGTTCTTTGTCTGCACCCAGGCGAGGGCATGCTGCCAGTCCAACGCGGTCTGGCTGTCGGCTTGCGACCACATCAGACCCGTGGCGGTATCGGTCACCGTGCCGTCCGCGTTATCGACGAAGGTATTGCGGCCATAGCCGGCATTCCCGCGCACGCAGAGGACAAAGAAGGTCTTCTCCGCCCCTCCGGGCATCGTCAAATCGTATCCTTTTATCCGGCCGTCGGCAAAGTTAACGCCAAAGAGTTTATCGCAACCGAGAAACGACTTGTTGACATACAGCGTTTTTGAGGCATACTGGGAGTCGATCACCCGTTCACCGGCACTCGTTTGCCCGTAAGCAAAGGCGAAAAATTTCGTGTTGATGAACGGCGTCAACCCCAAGGTATCGGTGCCGGTGAACCCACTGGGATCCGTGCCCCGAAAGTCGATCAGGGAATAGAGTTCTTTGATCGTCGGCAGGCGCCAATCGGTGAAGCCCCCGTAGCGGACGGCGTTGAGCGCCGCCGGGCGCGCCTGTGCTTGCGCCCAGGTGAACTTGTCGCCTGTCGTCAGGGCACCGTCGCCGTTAGTATCCGGGGAGCGCTGCCAGGTCAAACCGGTCACAGTGTCATACACCGTCAGACCGTCGTTACTGAGGGTGTAACTGGACGGATTCCCGGCGAATTGTGCGTCCTGGCCATAAAACGCCTGTCCAGGCGTGGGGGCTGTGATTGCGGTGATCGCGTTATAACATTTCGTTTGCCCGGTATCCACTACCGGATAAGTGATCGCGCCAGTTGCGGCGCCCGCTGCCAGCAACAGTACCCCTACGAGCCAACACGTGAAACGCGAATGTCTGAGCATACCTCGTCCCCTTTCGAGTGTGGAATGGCCGGCAGGCAATCGTTGTCTACCAAAGAGCTACCTTATCATACACAACGAAGATCACAGAAAGATCACTATTAGATCGCTTTTCTGCGGGATTGCCGCGTTATCTCGATAAACGGTGGCGGGTACAGGCCTGGCAGCCCGTGGATAAAGTCTCGTCGGCGCTGCCACCGATCTTTTCGTGTGCTGCTTCACACGATATCTGCCGTCTTGTCCTCACAGAGTTACAGATATCGTGTTCGCCTGACGCGAAAATCTCGGTAGCAGCGGACAACGATACTTTATCCGCGGGCTGCCAGGGAATCGGGTAAATCGTCTCCCGCTTCTAGCGCGTCCTGGCCTACAGGGACACCTGGACGCTTGTGACGTCCGCCGCGATCGCCACACGTTCGCCCCCGGCGATCTCAACTCGCCAGGGTTGATTGCCCTGTTCACGACGCACCGTGACGGTCAGGCCGTCGCGCCGCACACGAAAACGAGCGGCGGTGTCACCCGTGGCCGTGGGGATACGCACGAGAAGGTCGGCGCCATCGGCAAGTTGATAACACCGCAGCGTGACGCCGTCGGCGAAGTCGTAGTCCGGACGCGTCTCTTCGGTGCCCAGCGCGAGCACGCTGTTCTCGCGCACCCACAGCGGGATGCGAAAGAAGTCCAGGGATTCTTCGCGCATCCAGCGACCGCCGTCGCGCATCGCGCCGGTGAAGAAGTCGGTCCAACGCCCCGCGGGCAGGTAGTATTCCACCGGTCCCTGATCGGAAAAGACGGGAGCCACCAACAGCGCGGGTCCCAGTAGATACTGGCGCTCCAGGTGCGTACATGCCGGGTCGTTCGGGTATTCCAGCACCATGGCGCGCATCAGCGGGGCGCCTGTCGTGTGTGCTTCCACAGCGGCTGCGAACAGATAGGGCATCAGCCGGCATTTTAGCTGGGTGAAGTGGCGCAGTACGGCCACCGCTTCCTCGTCAAAATTCCACGGCACACGGTAGGACTTGCTGCCGTGCAAGCGGCTGTGCGACGAGAGCAACCCGAAGGCTACCCAGCGTTTGTAGAGTGCCGGGGTGGCGGTGTTTTCGAAACCGCCGATGTCGTGACTCCAAAAGCCGAAACCGGAGGAACACAGCGATAACCCACCGCGCAGGGAATCGGCCATGGAGACATAGGTGGCCTCGCTATCACCACCCCAGTGCACCGGGAATTGCTGCCCGCCGGCGGTAGCGGAGCGCGCGAAGAGCACTGCTTCACCCGCGCCGCGTTCTTCAACCAGCAGGTCGAAGACCGTTTTGTTGTACAGGTAGGTGTAGTAGTTATGCATGGCCAGCGGGTCGCTGCCGTCATGGTAGGCCACGTCGGTGGGGATAAGCTCACCGAAGTCGGTCTTGAAACAATCGACCCCCATCTGTAACAAACGGCGCAGGTGTCCGGCATACCAGCGACAGGCTTCAGGGTTGGTAAAATCCACGTAGCCCATCCCCGCCTGCCAGCGGTCAACCTGCTTCACGTCGCCCCGAGGCGTCTTCAGCAGGTAACCGTGCGCCAGACCTTCGGCGAAGAGGGCGGAGCGCTGGGCTATATAGGGGTTGATCCACACGCACAGGTGCAATCCGCGCGCCTTCAAGCGCTGCAGGAATCCGGCGGGGTCAGGGAACATCGCGGCGTCCCAGGTGAAGTCGCACCAATGGAAGCCCTGCATCCAGAAGCAATCGAAATGGAAGACACTTAATGGGAGGGCGCGGTCCGCCATTCCCTGGATGAAGCCGGTCACCGTGGCCTCATCATACTCGGTCAGGAAGGAAGTGGTGAGCCACAGGCCGAAGGTCCACGGCGGCGGCAGCGCGGGACGTCCGGTAAGCGCGGTGTATTTGTCCAGGATCTCCAGTGGACTGGGGCCGTAAATGACGAAGTAATCCAGCCGCTCGCCCGGCAGGCTGAAGCCCACACGATCCACTTGCTCGGTGCCCACCTCAAAAGAGACCGGCCCGGGTGAGTTGACAAAGACGCCGTAGCCTTTGTTGGTCAGATAGAACGGCACGTTTTTATAGGCCAGGTCGCTGGCGGTGCCCGGGTCGTCGTTCCACATTTCCACGCATTGCCCATTGCGCGCCAGTGTGCTGAAGCGCTCGCCCAACCCGTAGACATACTCGTCGACCGCCAGATCGAGTTGCTCACGCACATACGGCTGGTTATCGGCGTCGCGCACATACGCCAGAGCGCGCTTGCCGGAGGCGGTGAGCAGGCGGTCCGCGTCATGGAATTCGAGTCGCCAGGGTTGTCCCAGCGCCACGCGCGCCTGCAACGCGCCGGAATGGAAGGCGACGGCGTCCGCGGTCCGTGTGATCTGCACTTCCGGTGTCTCCTCGTGCAGTGTAAAATGTGGGCCGATCTGCCGCGTCCCCTGGAAATGGACGATCTCCACATGGATGACATCCGCCAGGGGCGAAGTGAAGCGCACACTGAGCAGCGGGGTGTTGAGTGTGCTGCCGCGCCCCGCCGGCGTTGACCCCTGTGCGTAGACGGTCAACGCATCGGTTTCCTCCTCCACCTCGACCACCTCGTGGGGCAACACGGCACGCACCCCATCCCGCCAGACCCAAATCCCCTGTGTGAAGCGCATTTTGTCCTCCAAAGGCCATCACTTCGTCTCTTTTTCGCCCAGGAAGGCGAGATTCCTACCACAGAGCTTGTCCCAACGTCCGGGATGTTTTCTCGCGCGCAGATTTTTGGGGCAGGCGCGAAGCGATTTTCGACTGTATCGAGAAGAGACAAACGAGAAAATCGCCACAAAGCCTGGCGCAATAATCTGCCGCGAGGAAATATGCCGGACGTTGGGACAGGCTCTACCATAACAGATCGTTGATATGACGCCAGTGGAAAAAGGCCGCGGCATGCATGCCGGTTTGCGGGGTATAATGCAATAGTTCCCTTCTCGCTGCTCAGTGGCTGTCGATATGAGACTCCAGACCGCGCTGATGGTAAGCACACCCCGAAATACGGAATATACAAATACGACCTTCCGCGCTCTTCTTGCGTCTGGAGATCAGTCGTGGTATATATACGGCATCAGCGCGGCTGATGGAGCCCGGAGTATGCACACAGGTGTTGACTGCCGGGCTCACCGAGGCATCATTCGCCTTGTGCTGAATAATGCAGCAGCTAGCCGAAGCTTTATTCGCTTCGCGATTAAAGCTGGGGTAGAGATGTTATGCGACGAGTACGTAAACAACAAGGTGTCGTGTTTGTGCTGGCGATGGTCGCCATGCTCGTGTTGATTATTGCCGGTGGGCTAACCCTGCAGTTTTCTCTCGAATCCGAGCGCCAGGCGAGCATCGCACAGGCGTATGAAGAAGCGTTGACCATGGCGGATGCCGGCGTGAACGCCGCGCAAGCCTATCTCGCCGCGCAAACGACGGCGCCGGCCGCCGGCACCACCACCTATTACCCCGGCCCCGGTCAATACAACACGGTCTCGCTGGGCAATGGGAAATATCGTGTGGTGATCACGACACGCACGAATGTCTATAATACCTGGTCCGGTTGCGCCTATGTCGCCACCGCCTATGGCGCGTCGAATCGCGCCGTGGCCGGCGCGAGCACCGGGAAATTAGTGACGGCAACGGGCGCCAGCCAGTTCATCACGCGCAAGGTTGTGGCCACATTGTACCCCCAGAGTTTCTCCCTGTACGGCTACTTCGAAGACACCGGCTTGAGCAACAACTGGTGGGTCAGCGGCATTTCCCGCTTTGACGGTCCCTTCCATACCAATGGCAAGATGCAGATCGACTGGACCAAGACCGCCACCCAGACTATTTTCAGCGACATGGCTTCGAGCTCGAGCACCACGGTCACCTGGGGTTCGACAGGCGCACCGCAAACCGCGGCGGATTATAATAAGATTTTCAGTGGTGGGCAATCGGCCATGCAACTCGGCGCCAACTCGATTCCGTTCCCCGGCAACGCTTCCGTCCAGCAAGCAGCGGCCTGGGGCAGCACATCTGGTTTCCCCGCGGCCTCGGAGGCGTATATCAATACCACCGATGTGACACAAGGCGGCATCTACATCAATAGCGGCGGGCAAAACTGCACTTTGGCATTCAGCGTGGATACCAGCGGAAGGCAAGTGCTGACCGTGTCGCATTACATCAAAAACGCGCAAAGCCAATGGGTGCAAAAAACGACGCTGCTCACCATTGATCTGGTCAATAATACGACCACCCGATCGACCAAGCTCAGTACGGACACCAACTTTTCCACCCCGGTGACCTACACCGGCGTGCCCAATGGCGTCCTGTATTGTACCGGGGCGATTACCGGATTGAGCGGGACACTGGCCGACAGCTACGTGGCCAACAACCTCATTGTGCGCCCCAATGCCTGGACGATTGCCACTGACTTCTCGTCAACCGGAAAAGCGAACGTCACGCTGACCAACAGCCTGCAATACCAGCATCCGCCCGATTTTACCAAACCGATTACGGATGTCGTGAACCTGACAGCGCCGGTGCTGGGGGTGCTGGGTTATCAAATCCATGTCGCCACATCCTGCCCCACCAATATGACAATGCACGGCGTCTACATGGCGTCCAGCCCCTCGACCAGCGGCTCTATCCTGGTGGACGACATTGCTGCACAACATTTACGCGGCAACCTGAATATTCTGGGCGGCACCATCGTGAAAACCGCGGCGATCCTGGGGCAATACAACACCTCGACCAAGACGACGCAGTACGGGTATAACGAGCATTACTCCTATGACCCGCGCATGGCCAAAGGCCCGCTGCGCGCCTTTCCGCAGACGAATAATTATGATGTCGCGACCTGGCAATATCAGGGTCTCTATGATAGTACGGATAAGATCTTTTGAGATCGGGAGCTGGCATGCAGCAACCTGGCGATAATACGAAAAGGACGACTTCAGCCACTGGTCGGCGACGCCTCCGGGGGTTCACGATCGTGGAGTGTCTGGTCGCCATTGTGATCGTGGCGTTCGGCGTATTGGCGGCGGTCCAGTGTCTGAATGCGGCGTTGCTGCTGAATCAGGAAGCCAGCAGAATGTCGCTGGGCACGGCGCTGACCGATCAGATTTTGAACGACGTGCGCAGCCAGGGTGTCGCCGCCTATATCGTGACGGCGCAGGCGAATCAAAGCGCGACCGTCACCACGGTAAGCGGCGTCACGACGATCACACAACCGGTGGTGACCACCTCGACGATTTTGCTCAACGGTACGCAAAAGGTCGTCATCAGCGGATTCACCGACGGCACCGGCAGCAGCCCGAAAATGAACAATTTATTGAACACCGTCCAAGTCACCGTCAGTTGGACCGGCAACCGGAAGGCGACGGAATCCACGTCTATTACTACGCTGATCAGTATTCCACAAACCTGACGGAGAAAGACGACACTCATGCGGATGCGCTCCCATGGTTTTACCCTTACAGAACTGCTGGTCTCCACCGCGATCATCGCGTTGATCGGGGGGGTTATCTGCGCCATCCTGGCAACCAGTTATCGCATCTGGAAACGCACGAACGTGATGAATACCGCCTTTCCCCCGGCCTACGCCGCGCTGAATATCATCAATGGCGAATTGCGGAATGCCGCCTATGTCAATATTACCGCTGCGAACTCTGTCGTGATCTATGATGCGATCATCGAAGACCAGGATACGACGCTGGCTGCGCATAAAGTGGCTAAAATGCCTTTGCAAGCCAGTATGAGTTCCATTTCGCGCTATTACATCTCGGACAGCAGCGGCGCCGAAGGCAGAACCACCGGCACCTGCTTGTGGCGCATGACCTTCAATGAAACGCAAGGGACCGGGGCCACCACGGTGTCGGCGCGCCGGAAACTGGCGGACAATGTGTCATCGCTGTCCTTCCAATCCGATTCGACGTCGACGCGCATCCTGTCAATCTATTCTATCGCCATCACCGTCGTGGGTACGGATACCGGGGAAACGTACAGCAGCGTTTTCAACTCGAAAATCGCTTTTCGCAATCCCATGGTGTCGACAGTGCCCACCACGCCGGTGTTTAACTAACCTGCCTGTCCACTGGACTATGCGGTAGCAGCAGAAATGATAAAGGTAGACAGGTTTTCAAGAGGCGGAGAGGATTCCGCCGGTAAAGAGGATGCTCTTATGTCAAACCCGATCGGCTGGTTACAGGGATACTTTCAACTAAAAAAGATGGCGGGATGGGTGTTGCAGATTCCGGTGTCCTGTTGGGAAATTCGCCTGAGCGCCGGCCCCGATTATCCGCAAAATCTCAAATTCTCCGCCTCCTATGAGGGCCGATCGGTATTGGTCGCCAAGCATGCGGCGATCGAAAACATCGGCGACGTCGTCGATACGGTCTTCGATTCCTACCAATTCTTCATCAGCGACATGATGCTCTCCGGGCAAAAATACGAAGATGGCATCATTCAGGAGCTGTATAATAACCTGACGACACGGTTGGAATCACGCATTACCGAGTATGTACGTGAGGAACGCCGCAAAGTCCGCGACGCAGCAAATCCGGGTGCGGAGGAGGAAACCGGATAAAGCGGGCTAACACCGATCTTTCCGCGTGATGCTTCACACGATATCTGCCGTCTATAGTTTCATAGAGTGAGCAGAGAACGTGTTCGCCTAACATGAAAATCTCGGCATCAGCGTACAACGATTTAAGCACCGACGTCTATTGCTCAGTACAGACGGCGCACCCCTTGCGGGGTGCGCCGTCGTCTTGAGTCGAACGATGCAAATCCAGTCTCGCGATCATTGTACAACGAGCATGGAACCAGCTACGGCTAATGCGTCGTGTAGAGAATACCGGCCGTGCCGAAGGCGGTCCACCCACCGCCACTGGGGGGAATGTAATTGCAGGACCCACCCGCGCCGCCGCCATCCTCTTTAAAGGACTGTGAGTAGTCGTAATCGACGCCGGCTTGCAGGTACATCGAGCCGGTTCCACCCCAGCCGGGCCAGATGACATGTGGCGTAGCGGGGGTGGTGGTGTTATCGACAATGGTAACGGAGACGCCGTCGTCGCCGCCACCGTTGAACTGGTAGGTCCCGCTGGTCTGGACATTCAGCACTCCGGTCCACACGACCATGTAACCATCCACACGTCCGCAGCCCACCGGACCGCCACCTCCCCAGTTGAAATTATTGATGTCGTCGTGGGGCAAGGCGGGGTTGAGGCCGGCATGAACATCCGCGACGATCGGATCGCCGATGGTAATCCCGGCGGCCTGCGCGTACACTTCTTCATAGTACCCCGGGT
>Ga0073936_10000168_pt1 | contig 91770 bp, 62 predicted proteins | sample AliMusrvi5mmetaG_FD_87041 | JGI IMG/M metagenome (GOLD analysis project Ga0073936, IMG submission 87041) | Freshwater lake bacterial and archeal communities from Alinen Mustajarvi, Finland, to study Microbial Dark Matter (Phase II) - Alinen... | ecosystem: Environmental > Aquatic > Freshwater >... | reverse complement strand
GCTCGGCACCGGCGCAGCCACGGTCTATCTCAACGGCGATTACTCAGCCTTCACCGGCGTCTGGAACATCGGCATGAGCGCGACCGCCAATGCGGCGAAAGCCATGATGAACGGGCCCGACAATCCGGCGGTGACCCTCAACTTGATCTCCAACGCGACGCTGATGTGTAACGGCGCGGCAACGCACTCGGCGGCCATCACACTTAAAGGCGGCGATACCGGAGAAATTTACGGACAGCTGCGGATCGAGAATAACGCCGTCTGGGCCGGCCCCGTCACCCTTGCGGGCGACATCACCACGGGCGTCGACGGCCTGCTCGGCAGCACCTCGGGCACCGGTACGATCAGCGGCGTGATCAGCGACCTGGGCGGAGTTCCCCACCCAGTGACCAAGATGGGCGGCGGCACCCTGGCCCTCACAACAAACAATACCTATGCAGGGCAGACGTGGATCCGCGCCGGCACTTTGGCCGTCAACTCCATCAAGAGCGTGAATGGTGGCGCCAGCGGCCTGGGCGCACCCACCACGGCCGCTAGCGGCACCATCCGGATCGGCAGCAACACCACCAGCGCCGTGCTGAGTTACTTCGGAACGGGCGACACGTCCGACCGAGTGATCGATCTCGCGGCCACCACCGGCGGCGCAACCCTCGACCACGCTGGCACGGGCCTGCTGAAGTTCACCAGCGATCTGACCGCCTCTGTGGCAGGAAACAAACAGCTCTCGCTGACAGGCGCCTCGAACAATGTAGGCGAGATTTCAGGTGCCATCGTCGACAACAGCGCGTCAAGCACGAACAGCGTCTACAAAGACGGTTTCGGAGTTTGGACACTCTCGGGCAACAGCACCTTCAAAGGCGGGGTCACCGTCAATGCGGGCATCCTGAAGATCACCAAGAGCGGTTCTCTGGGCATGGGCGTCAAAGCGGTGCGGGCGTCGAACGGCACGATCGGAAACCCGCAGCTCCATCTCGACGGCACGGACGCTCCCATCGTCCTGGGCACGAACTTCACGTTCTACACCAGCAACCAGACCGACGGCTCGATCCACAACCTGGCCGGCACAAACACCATCGACGGCGACATCAGCATGACGAGCGGCGGCGGCGCCACGATCATCAATTCAAGGGCCGGGAAACTGACCCTCAGCGGCAAATTCACGCCCGACACAACCGGCCGCGTGCTCTATTTGCGCGGCAACGGCGACGGCGAAATCTCGGGCATCATCCGTAACGGGGGAAGCCCCAACATGCCCGTTCTGCGGGATATGGGCACCGGCACATGGACGCTCTCGAACACCAACGCCTTCACGGGCGTAGCAACGATCAACAGCGGCACGCTGGCTCTCGGCGGCACCTCCGGCGCACTTGCCGGCGGCGTGCTCGTCTACACCGGCGGCACCTTCGTGGTCAACAACAGCGCCGTCTACAACAACACCAACCGTCTGAATGATGCAGCCGCAGTGACCATGAGCGGTGGCACGTTCATTTTCTCCCACACCGCAGGTTCGGTGAACTACGGCGAAACGGCGGGGACTCTAGTCGTCAACCAAGGCACAAACCTCCTCGTGACGTCTCAGGCCGACATCGGATACACCTCAGCCCTGACCTTCGCGTCACTGACCCACTCCGGCAACGCCACAATCAACTTCAGCGGTACGGGCCTGGGTGCCAACGAGCGCAACCGGGTCATGATCCCCGCCCTGACACCTGGCCTCATCGGGTTGTGGGCCACCGTCAACGGCACCGATTTGGCCGCTTATGACGCAATCCAAGGCGTCTTCCCTGCACCCGAGTCCGTCTTCACCAATATCGCAGCGTGGGGTCCCTCGATCATCCCGAACGCACCGGCCCTCAATGCCCGCATCACCGTTCAAGGTGTCAGTGGCCAGATCGATTTGGAAGGTACACAGACGAACAGCATCTACACCTTGCAGCAGAACACCGGCTTCAGCGCCGTCGTAGGCACGGCCGGCAAAACGCTGCTCACCTCCGACATTCAGATCGGTGCGGATCAGGCAGACCTGACCATCGGCGCATCGGAGGGCGACGGTGCCCTGGCCTCCATCGCGGCCGGCGGCGAACTGATCCTGGCCAACAACTCGACCAACCGTCTGACTGTCAACGCCCCGATCATCAACAACACCTCGGCGTCCTCGCTCTCCAAAACGGGCCCTGGCACGGTCAAGCTCACTGGCGCGAACAAATACACAGGCAACACGATCATCAGCCAAAGCGACTTGATCTTCGGCGGCAGTTCCACCCAGACCCTCGTAGGCGTCGTCAGCGGCCTAGGCTCGCTCGTAAAGGAGGGCACGAACCGCCTCACCCTCGCTGGCGCAAACACCCACGACGGCGAAACCGTTGTGCGCGCAGGCATCCTCTTCCCGCTGAACAATACGGCTTTCGGATCGACCGTCTCAGGCACAGTGATCTCGAACGGAGCGACGCTCGACCTGGGAGCCGTAGGTGCCGCCAACCTCTATGACTTCGGCGACGAGATATTCACCGTCGGCGGTGCAGGCATCAACGGCAAGGGCGCGATCATCAACTCAACGACGAACTCGCAGTACGGCTACCTCAACAAGGTCATCTTGACCGGCAACACGACCTTTGGCGGCAATCAGAGCGCTGCGCGCTGGGACATCAGGAAGAACCGCGCTGTGAATGCCGCGTCCTTGATCATGAACGACTTCAACATCACCAAGACCGGTTCCAACACCGTCGGGCTGACAAGTGCGGCTGTCACCCCCGGAGCAGGCAATATCGAGGTCCAGCAAGGAACGCTCACGCTCGAAACCAGCACGACGCTCGGAGGCGGTTATGCAAACACAATGACGGTTCAGAACGGTGCCCGAATGGATCTCTATAGTTTGCCTGCAACGCCGTTATGGAGTTTGGTGCTGAACAGTGGCGCAACCCTGTATGGCCGTCAAGGCACCCTCGTTCAGAACAATTGGGGCGGCCCTGTGAACATCAGCGGAACGACATTCATGGACGTCAACTCCGGCTCATACCTGACGGTCAGCGGCGACATCTCCGGCAGCGGCTCGCTGGTCAAGGTCGGCGCGGCCACCAACATCCTGTCGAGCCAGAACAACGCGTACGGCGGCTCAACGATTGTCAGTAATGGCACGCTCTTCACCTATTATGCCGGATCACTGCCCGGTTATAGCACCACAGGTAAAGTGACTGTTGTCAGCGGTAGTGCACTCTTTGTCAGGACGGGCGATGGCACGACGGGCTGGAATTCCAGCCAGATCGACGCCCTTCGCACCAATGCCACGTTCACTTCGAACACCGCCGTGCTCGGCATCGACACGACGCTGGGTGACCTGACCTACGCCAGCGATATCAAACAGGCCCTTTCGCTCACCAAGCAGGGAACCAACACGCTCACGCTCACCGGTGTGAACACCTATTCCGGAACGACCCGCGTCATCGGCGGCACACTGACTCTCGCCAGCACAAGCACCAACGGCATAGGCCCCATCATTGTCGGCGGCGCAACGCCAGGTGCAACGCTCAACGCCAACGGCATGGTCACGCTGGGCACGAATACCAGTCAGACGGTGACCGTCGGTGCGGCAAGCGGCGACCGCAGCGTAGCGACCTTCTCAACCAACGCCGTCATCGGCAAACTGCTGATCGGCAACGCCAGCGGCGCTTCGGGCTCTGTCATCCAGAACAACTGCGCTCTCTCGGCCGGGCCGACAACGTACAGCACCGATGTGCTTTCCGTGGGCAACGGCGGATACGGTTACTACCGGATGAACAGCGGTTCCCTAACCACAGGGCAGTTCGCAATACCCGGCAGCGGGGGCGGCAGCGGCGTTTTCGATTTTTACGCTGGCACCATCAACGTCCTTGGCGTGGCAGCCAAAGGCGGCTGGCTGATCTGGGGCTGGGCCAACAGCAGCGGCGTGCTCAACATGTTCGGCGGTTCGTTGACCTCCCCTGCCTTCAATGACACCACAATGGCCTATACCAGCGGCAGCGGAACCTACGGCATGCTCAACATGCTAGGGCCTAACGCTTTATTGAACACCACAGCCAATACAGCGAACCGCGCGATCAACATGGCACTCAGCGGGGGATGCATCCTCTCGGTCATCAATCTGAACAGCGGAACCATTCTCGCAAACAAGGTTTTCGCGACAAGCTCTGGAACACCAACCGTTTTCAACTTCGGCGGCGGCACACTGAAAGCCAACACGCCCTCCACCACGTTCCTGCAAGGCCTCACGGCGGCGACGGTCTACCCGGGTGGCGCAGTGATCGATTCCGACACCAATGCCATCACCATCAACCAACCTCTGCAGGCTCCGGCGGGCTATGGCTTGATCTCTGTTCCGCTAACCGGGGGCGGTGCCGGATATATCGGCGCACCGACCGTCGTGATCACCGGCGGCGGCGGAACAGGCGCCACCGCTATCGCGACGGTTGACCTGAACCCCGCCAGCCCCACTTCCGGAACGGTTACCGGCTTCACCGTGACCAGCGCGGGAACGGGTTATCTGCCGAGCGACACGCTGACCGTCGCACTGAACGGCGGAGGGTTCATAACTAAGGCGGTTACAGGCACCTGCGTACTGGGGCCAAACACAGCGAACGGCGGCCTCACAAAACAGGGGACAGGCATACTAACCTTGGGAGGAACGAACACGTACGGCGGCTCGACGACCATCAGCAGCGGTACGCTCAAGCTGGGGAATCCCTTAGCTCTTCCCACGGGCACTCAAGTGACTCTCGCAAGTGGCACACTCGACCTGAACGGCTTCACTGTGACAAACACTTTCAGCGGAAACGGCACGGTCTCCAACGGCACGGTCGTCACCGTCATATCGCCTGCCGGCGCCAATGTGCTCGGCACTTACTCGCTCGGACTGAAGACAGCCACCGTGCAGGGCACCTACTTCGCCGACGTGACCGCCGACGGGTTGAGCGACCTCGTGTCCATACAGGGCAATGTTGACCTGTCCGGCCTTGCGCTGCAGATCGTTGATACGGCCCAGTTAGACCATGCCAAGTCCTACACAATCCTGACCTGTACCGGCACGCTGACAGGCACGTTCACTTCTAACAACCTGCCTAACAGCCGCTGGCATGTGATCTATCAGTCAGACGGCACCGTGAAGCTCGTTTACGTTGACGGCACCGTGCTTATTTTCCGTTAGACGATTGCAAATAGAGCCAGCGAGGACGCACGGACAACCCTGCCGTGCGTCTTTTTCTTTGTGCCCCTTTTGTCACCTCGGCGTCTGCCCTACTGGTGCCGACGTTTCATTGCGAGGCGTGAAAATACAGACTCGAAACCCGGCGGCCGCTTTGGTATGGTGACGGCCGTTCTATGCGTTACAGAGTCCAACACCTTTTCGAGTATGTGGCCCTGCGGGGAGTCGCCGCGTTGTTGAACGTGCTGCCCTACCGTGCGGCACTGGCAGTGGCGTGGGTGCTGGCCGGTCTCACTTTTCATGCCTTCAGGTTCCGCAGACGCGAAACCTTCAGGCGCATCCGAGAAGTGTTCGGAGCCGACTTGCCTGCGCGCGAGGTGAAGCGAATCGCTTGGCGCTCCATGCGCAACATGGCCTTCAACATCGTCGAGATGATGCGAGCCCCCTCCCTCGACATCGCCTGGATCGACCGTCATATCCCCGATTTCAAGAACCATATCCCTGCAGTCTCGGAACTGGTCGCACAGTATGGCGGCGCGGTTTTCACCGTACCTCACATGGGTAACTGGGATCTCGCGGGCTGGGCCTGCCACCGCTATGGCGTCCGGATGTTCAGCATCGCTGGCAAACAAAAGAACCCGCTCGTCAACGACTGGATCAACCGGCAGCGCGAGTCGGGCATGACCATTCTTGAGCGCGGAGGCGGCACGCTCAAACAGATCATCAAGCTATTGCGCAGCGGCGCGGTGCTCGCAATCCTGCCGGACGTGCGCATGCCAACCCCGGACCTCAAACTCCCTTTCCTCGGAGCAACGGCCAACTTTGGAAGAGGCATGGCTATGTTCGCCATCGCAGCCAAGGTTCCAGTCATCCCCGCGGTCTTCAGGCGCGAGGGATGGGCACGCCATGGGTTCACCCGTTTGCAGCCGATCCTGCCCGATCCGTCACTGGACAAAGAGCAAGACGCGCGACGCATCACCGAGCGGGTCATCGCACAAGTCGACGCCGCCATTCGCCAAACCCCCGAACAGTGGTTCTGGTACAACAAACGCTGGGTGCTCACTCCCATCCGGGAAGATGCGCCCCCCCCACCCGCGCCCTGATTTGAAAGGAAAAACACACCTATGATCCGAATCAACGAGAACTACGCAAAACTTCAATCTTCTTATCTTTTCTCCGAAATCGCCAAGCGCGTCAAGGCCTATCAGGTGGAGAACCCCGATAAGCGAGTCATCCGCCTCGGCATCGGCGACGTCACGGAGCCCCTGCCGCCCGCCTGCATTGACGCGATGCACAAGGCCGTCGACGAAATGGCATCGCGCGCCACCTTTCGCGGCTACGGCCCCGAGCAGGGCTATGATTTCCTGCGCGAAACCATCGCGAAAAACGATTTCCAAATGCGCGGAGCACCCGTCGAAGCCGACGAAGTCTTCGTCAGCGACGGCGCCAAATGCGACACTGCCAACATTCAAGAACTCTTTGCCGACAAGCTGACCATCGCCATTCCCGATCCGGTCTACCCAGTCTATGTGGACACCAACGTCATGGCGGGCCGCACTGGAAAAAACACCAAAGGGCGTTACAAAGGGTTTGTTTATCTCGACTGCACAGCAGCCAATGGATTTGTGCCTGATCTGCCAACCCAGCCAGTTGACCTCATCTACCTCTGCTTCCCGAACAACCCGACCGGTGCGACCGCCACCCGCGACCAGCTCTCAGCCTGGGTGCGCTACGCTAAAGAGAACAAAGCGCTGATCCTCTTCGATGCCGCCTATGAGGCCTTCATCAGGAACCCGGCACTGCCGCACAGCATCTATGAGATCGAGGGCGCGCGCGATGTGGCCATCGAGTTCCGCAGCTACTCCAAAACCGCCGGCTTCACCGGGACGCGCTGCGCCTTCACCGTCGTCCCCAAATCGCTTGTCGGCTACACCAAGAAGGGCGAGGCAGTTCCGCTGCACCCCATGTGGAACCGCCGCCACACGACCAAATTCAACGGCGTCTCCTACCCGATCCAGCGTGCCGCCGAAGCCGTCTATTCGGAAGCAGGCAAGGCACAGACCAAGGCCCTCATCGACTTCTATCTCGGCAACGCCGCGATCATCCGCTCCACACTCGCCGATCTGGGCTACGCCCTGACCGGCGGCGACAACAGCCCCTACATCTGGGTCAATGTCGGCAAGGACTCCTGGAAGTTCTTCGACAAGCTGCTCAAGCGCGCACAGGTGGTCACCACACCCGGCGCAGGCTTTGGCCGCTGCGGACAGGGCTTTATCCGCATCAGCGCCTTCAATAGCCGCGAGAATGTGGAAGAGGCCATGAAACGCCTGCGGAAAGTCTTGAAATAATGTCGTACGTGTATTCATAAAAGCACGCTCATCGACAGTCAAAGTGACAGGGTGAATGATGCGCCGCACTCCTGATTGATATGGCTATGAGAAAATCCGGTTGGCTACAGCGGTTTGACCAAGACTGTCCTGTACCAGATAACGGCTGACAATGTTGGGGTCTAGCCCTCCCCCCCCTGTGCCGCTAGCCGAGTCCATTTGCTCAAGCGAGACAGCTTTTTAAGTCTTTTGTGACAAGAGAACCAGCGCATAGCCGGTTTTCAACCGCAACTGATTATGGACGGCAACGGGACTGGTGATTTGTCTTTCGGATGATATAACCGCTAACATAAAGCCACCTCATTTCCAGAAGTGGACGTACGTTACTTTTTACTTACTGGATTGTCCGGTGATGCCCGTATTCTGGCCGAAGGCCAAAGGCAACAGGAGGTCACTCGGCGGCCATGACTCACTGGTTCAGGTCCTTTTTGTTCAGTGCGCTTGCCCCGCGCGGCCTGCGCAAAAATTGCGCAGGCCGCACTTGAAAGCCAAAAAATTGCGCAGTCGTCCAATTCTGTTTAGCCATAAATACGTTATTTTGACATCGGCACGTTTCGTGCATGTAACGAACCACGCATAGGCTCTTAGCCAGTGAATTAAACTTAACCGCACAAGAAAGTAACCTTATGAGAATAATCCAACGACTGTCTGTTATGGCACTGACCGCAGCAATGTGCATTCCCGCGGGCATACTGATCGCGCAAGACGACAACACGGTTAAAGCAAGCTCCGAAAATGGCGGCCCAGGACGCCGCAATCGAGAAAATTTCGATCCGGCACAGTTTCAACAGCGCATGATGGAGAATGTTCGGGGCAAGCTGGCGTTCACCAATAACGAGGAATGGGCGAGCGTGCAGCCTCTGGTGCAAAAGGTCCTCGATGCCCGTCGGGACACCATGCCGGGCGGATTCAGGATGGGTGGCCGTTCAGGCGGCGGCGAAGGAAGACCTCCCGCGAGCGGCGAGAGCCAGGGTCAGGGCCGCCGCGACTCGGCCTTCAAGCCGAGTGCCGAGGCCGAGTCCCTGCAGAAAGTGCTCGACGACAAATGCCCCACAGCCGAAGTTAAAACCGTGCTGGAAAAGTATCGGGCCTCCCGCAAAGACAAGGAAAGCAAGCTGGCGGCCGCGCAGGACGACCTGCGCAAAGTGCTCAGCGTCCGGCAGGAAGCCCAGGCGGTCCTGTTGGGGTTGTTGCCGTAGCCGCTGATGCAACGAGTTGGGCGACATGAGCGATACAAAGACCAGCACCCCCTTGCTCGACCAGATGGTTGCCGAGCGCCAGTTGTCAGCACCCGATGCGGCGACGCTGCAACGCGAGCAGCCGTTTGTGGCGAGCGAGGAGGCTGTGCTGCGCTGGCTGGCTGGCGAATACGGTCTAGCGTTTACCCCCCTAGACGAGATCACGCCGAAACGTGAACTCCTTTCGCTCTTCCCGGCCCGCATTCTGCTCAAGGAGGAACTGCTGCCGCTCCAGCGCGTGAACGGCATAGTGGAAATTGCCACCGGACATCTCTTTGCCACGCAGGGGCTGGATGGATTGCGGACGTTGACGGGGTTGAATCTCAAACCCGTACTCGCCACCAGCGAAGCCATTCAGCGGGAGCTAAAAAAATGGTTGGGCGTTGGCGCCGATACCATTGGCACGCTGGATGAGGAAAAACGCATCCAGGTTCTCGATGAAACAGGCGAGGAAAATGATCTCGATGCTGCCGTTGAAGACGAGGCTTCGATTATCCGCTTCGTCAACCAGGTTCTCCGCGATGCCATTGAACTGCGCGCCTCGGATATACATCTGGAGCCGTTCGAAGATGAGTTTCGCATTCGCTATCGTATTGACGGCATTTTGCAGGAAGTTCCTGTTCCCGCGCAAATCAACCGGTTCCAACCCGCCATTGTCTCGCGCGTGAAGATCCTGAGTCATCTCAATATCGCTGAAAAACGGCTGCCACAGGACGGCCGCATCAAAATCCGGCTCGACGAGCACGAAGTGGATATCCGTGTTTCCGTGATTCCCATGCTGCATGGTGAAGCCGTGGTCATGCGCCTGCTTCGTCAAGACGGCACCTTGCGCGGTCTTTCTGAGCTGGACATGGACAATCGTGAACTGGATTGTTTTCGCCGGGTGCTCCAGTTGCCGCATGGCATCATCCTAGTCACCGGACCGACCGGCAGTGGAAAAACCTCCACGCTCTATACCGCGCTGCATGAAATCAACGATGCCGTCCGTAAAATCATTACGATCGAAGATCCGGTCGAATATCAACTCAAGGGGGTCAACCAGATTCAGGTCTCGGAGAAATCCGGCCTGACTTTTGCGCGCGGCCTGCGGTCGATCCTGCGTCACGACCCGGATGTGATTCTCATCGGCGAAATCCGCGACTCGGAAACCGCGCAGATCGCGGTACAGGCATCTTTGACTGGCCATCTGGTGTTTTCCACGCTGCACACCAACGATGCACCCGGCGCGTTGACCCGGTTGGTGGATATGGGAGTCGAACCGTATCTGGTCGCTTCTGCGCTGGAAGCTGTGCTGGCGCAGCGTCTCGTGCGCGTGCTCTGCAAGCACTGCCGCCAGGCGGACGACTCTTCGTCCGCGCAGACGCTCAAGGCGCAGGTCGGAATTTCTGGCGACACGACTATTTATCGCTCTGTGGGGTGCCGCGAATGCAGGCAAACCGGGTTTCATGGACGCCACGGTATTTTTGAATGGATGAATGCGGACGAGAATATCCACCAAATGATCCTGAAGCGTGTCTCGACCGATCAGATTCGCGATGCCGCCCGCCGAGCCGGCATGCGCACACTGGCGGAAGATGGCTGGCGTCTGGTGCGGCGCGGCATCACCACGTTTGATGAAGTTCTCAGTGTGACCACGGCCAAAGAGGTCGCCGCGAGTTCCAAAACGGAGAAATCAGAGATACATGATTGATGACGACGAGGTGGCCCGGGCCACCTTGCCGCCAGCCGCTTCATTATTCTCCGGACGTTCATCCATGCCCTCCTTCCACTATAAAGCATTGCAGGCAAACGGCACGATGTCCGAAGGCCAGATCGATGCTGCCGGACGTTCAGATGCCTTTAATCAGTTTGACGCTCGCGGTTTGCGTCTGGTAGCGCTCACCGAGGCGGCTGTTCCGGGAGCCGGATCGGCGACAGCCCTGCCCGCAGACTGGAACACCCTTGTGCGCGCCTTCAAGTCGGAGAAAATTTCAGCGCGCGTGTTGGAAAATTTCACGCGGCTTCTTTCCAATTTATTGGCGTCGGGTGTGCCATTGAGTCGCGCATTGACCATTTTGCACCGGGAGGCGGCAACACCCTTGGCGGCGGCGAAATGGCTGGACCTGCACGCTTCGGTCGTTGACGGCCTCTCGCTGGCCGCCGCCATGGCCAAAGCGCCCAATGTCTTTCCAAGCGTGTATGTCGCGATGGTGGATGCGGGCGAGACGGGCGGGTTTCTCGATGTGGTGTTGACGCAGATTGCGGACTTCCAGTCACGCGAAAAGGAGCTGCGCTCCAAAGTTTCAAGCGCCATGCTGTATCCATGCATCCTGCTGACGCTCGCGTTCGCCGTTCTGATTTTTCTGCTCGTTTTCTTTATCCCGAATTTCGAGAAACTTTTCGCAGGTTTTGGCGGCGCACTTCCAATGATCACGCGCCTGATCATTGAAGCCAGCATGATCGTCCGCTCCTACGGGCTACTTGTCGCGGCAGGCGTTTTTGTCGCAGGCATGCTCGTTCGCCACTGGGCTTTCTCTCCGCAAGGGCGACGCGTCTGGGAGGGTCTGACCCTTCGCATCCCCATGCTGGGCCCATTGGTCGCACGCTTCGCCATGGTGCGTTTCTGCCGGATGCTCGGCACGTTGCTGGCCGCCGGCGTGCCTCTCGTGCACGCGCTGGAGGTCGCCCGACAGTCGCTGGGCAACCAGATTTTGGTGGACGCTGTCTCCTCCGCCATCACGCGCGTGCAGGAAGGGAGCCGCCTCGGGCAAAGCCTGGCCGATTGCCGCTCGCTCTTTCCGGGTTCCGTGGTGGAAATGGTGTCTGTCGCCGAAGAGAGCGGGCGCTTGGACGCCGAATTGGTGCGCGTGGCCGGCGTAACCGAGGGCGACCTGGACCGGCAGCTGCGAACCGCGGTCGCGTTTGCCGAGCCGCTCATGTTGTTCTTGGTCGCCGGTTTCATCGGCGCGATTTTCATCGGCATGCTGCTCCCCATTTTCACCCTGCAGGAATACATCAAGTAGAGGAAGAAAGACCATGACTACGAAACAGAAATCCACGCTTGCATTCTTTCGCCGCAGTTCGACCAGCGCCTTCACGCTGGTGGAGTTGCTTCTGGTGCTGGTGATCCTCGGCATTCTGGCGGGAATTGCGTTGCCCAAATTTTCAGGCACCAGCCAGCGCAGTCGCATCGTCGCGGCACAAACGCAGGTTTCCGCCTTCAAGACCGCACTCGACGCCTACGACGTCGACATGGGCGGCTACCCCAGAGGCAAGAACGGACTCGTTGATTTGCTTCAACGGCCGCGCGACGCACAGAACTGGCACGGGCCGTACCTCCAGAGCGACTGTATCCCCAAAGATCCTTGGAATTTCGACTACATCTACGAATGCCCGGGACGACACAATCCGGATTCGTTCGACATTTTGTCCGTAGGGCCGGACGGGCGATCTGGAACCGAAGATGACATCTGCAACTGGACAATTAGACGTTAGGCGCGGCTTTACGTTGATCGAGCTTTGCCTCGTGTTAGCCTTGCTGAGCGTCGCTGCGGCGCTCATTGCGCCATCGCTTTCGCGTTTCATGTGTGGACACACACTGAATGCGGAGGCCCGTCGGCTGTTGTCGCTGACGCACGCCGCGCAGAGCCGTGCGGTCTCGGAAGGCATTCCCGTCCTGCTTTGGTTTGACGCGGCACAGGCCACGTATGGAACGGAAGAGGAATCTCGGTCGGAAGCGACAGACCCCAAAGCCCTGCAGTTCACGCTGAGCGACCGCCTGCGACTGACGGTGGTGAAGGCCACGTCGTTGGCCACGCAAAAAAAACATCTCCCCGCCATGCGTTTTCTTCCCGACGGGAGCATCGACGAAACAAGCCCGGCCTCGGTGCAGCTGAGCGACACGTTTGGGACGGCGTTGACCCTGCAGCAAACACGCAACCGGATGGGTTACGAGATTCAACATGCCGAGTGAACAGAACAAAGCCGGTTTCACCCTCGCAGAAGTGCTGGCCGCACTGCTGCTCATGGCGCTTGTCATTCCCGTGGCCGTCTCCGCGCTGCGGGTGGCCAGTCTGTCCGGCGAGGTCGCCAAAGGCAAGTCGGTTGCCGCGCGGATCGCGGACCGCGTGTTGAACGAAGCGGTCGTCACAACGCCAACGGGCCCGTTCGCGCCCAGCGGGACCTTCACCGAAAACGGCCAGCCCTACCGTTGGACGATGCGTCAAGAATCCTGGCCGGTCATGCTGACGAGCACGTCAGCGGTGCATGTGCTGACCGTGAACGTCGCATTCGCGGCGCAGGGACGCGATTTCGATGTTCGGTTGAGCACGCTGGTGAACGCGCAATGAAACGCACATCCATAGACTCGCTCCAGGCCTTCACCCTGATTGAGATCATGCTGGCCGTCAGCATCATGGCGCTCGTCATGGTGGCGATCAACAGCGTTCTTTTCGGCGCGCTGCATTTGGTCGGTCGCACGAGTGAGTCCGTGGAGCGCGCGCTTCCCGTGGAGCACGCCGCCGATGTGCTGCGCCGCGACCTGAAGTGTGCGATGGCACCCGGAGGCGTGCTGTCCGGCGATTTCAAGGTCGGCGTTGTCAGCGAACTCAACATGAGCCAGCCCGTGGCCATCGAGATGTACACCGCCACCGGTGTGCTGCGCGTCGACGAGCCTTGGGCGGACATCCAGAAAGTGACCTACGCGCTACGATCTCCCGCCGTCCGCTCTTCGTCCGGGGGAAGCGAGTTGATCCGCAGCGTGACGCGCAACTTGCTCTGCACTTCGGTTCCCGACGTGGACGACCACTATCTGATGAGCGGCCTTCAGAATCTGCAGTTTTCGTGCTACGACGGCTCACAATGGGTGGACGCCTGGGACACGACGAACGGCAACACCAACCTGCCCGTGGCCGTTCGCGTACGTATCCAACTGGTCGGCGCCTCGGCCAACGAACCCATCGAATGGGTGGTCCCCGTCGTTTCGCAATCGCGCACCAACCAAGTGCAGGTCGCCACAGCCGGAGGGATCAAATGACGACGATCCGGCGAAGAGACTGCAAAGGTGCCCGGACGCATTGCCCACGGATGCACGCCGGGGACGGAGCGCGCCGCGCGCGAGGCTTGCGTACGGAGCGCTCGAGCGCCCTCGCCCAAAACGGCTCCGTGCTGGTGATCATGCTCTGGATCTCGTTCGCGTTGGTCGCAATCACAATCTGTTTCGCGGACGCCATGTCGTCGGAGCTGCGCGCATCGGCTAACCGTGCGGCGGGCCTCGCGGCAGACCAGGCCATAGAAGGTGCTGCGCGGTATGTGGGCGCGATTCTCTCCACCTTCGCTACAAACGGCGTGGCACCGGATCTCACCATGTACCAGGCCGAAGCGATACCGGTCGGCGACGCCCACTTCTGGATCATCGGCCGAGACCCCAGCGGGACCGTTTCGTCCGAACCGTATTTCTCCCTGATCGACGAAGGGGCAAAAATAAATCTGAACCACGCCAACACCAACGAACTCGAGGCGCTGCCCAACATCACGCCCGAATTCGCGCAGGCGATTCTGGACTGGCGCAATCCTTCCGGCTCCCTCGGGTCCGCCATCAACTACGCCGCGCTGAGCTACGCCGCCAAAAACGCCTCGTTTGAAACGGTGGACGAACTCCGGCTTGTGTACGGCGCAACCGTTGATTTGCTGGCGGGCGCGGACATCAACCGCAACGGCATCCTTGACGCAAATGAAAACGACATTAACCACAATGGCGTGATCGCACCGGGGTTGTTCGAGTACCTCACCGCCTTTAGCCGGGAACCCAACCTGCGCAGCGATGGGACCGCCCTCGTCAATGTCAACACGCGCGCGCAGCTTTCCCCCGTCCTGCAGACGGCCTTCGGCTCGACGCGCGCCGAACAGATCCTGTCGCGCGTCACACGGCGGTCCGGCCGGCCCTCGATAGTGTTTAACAATCTACTCCAGTTCTACCTTCAGAGCGGAATGACGTCGGCGGAGTTCTCAAAAATCTTCAACGCCCTCACCGCCAGCAGCGCCTCCACCATCAATGGCCGCGTCAATGTCAACACCGCCGGTGCCGTGGTACTCTCTTGTTTGCCCGGCATGGACACAGGCACCGCTCAGCAGCTGGTCACCTACCGGCAACAGAATCCGGACAAGTTGACGTCCATCGCGTGGGTCGCGGACGCCCTTGGGAGCAGCAGCGCCGCCGTCGAGTCCCTCGCGCAAGGCGACTACATCACCACGCGCAGCTACCAGTTCACCGCCGACATTGCCGCGCTCGGACCCTATGGCAGAGGCTACCGGCGCACCCGGTTCATTTTCGATCTGAATTCTGGCAATGCAAGAATTGTCTATCGACAGGATTTGAGCCGTCTCGGCTGGGCGCTCGGAAACGCAGTGCGAAGCACCTGGCTGGAAAAGGAAAAACGATGAACTTCCTCCCGACTTTCGCCAAACGCCGCGCCCTGCCCTCCGTGTTGGGGCTTGCTCTGGATGGCAACCATCTGGAGGGTGCGGTCGTACACCAGCGAAAAGGAACGCTGCAGCTCGTGCAGACGTTCACCGCTAAGTTGGTGCTTGATCCGCTGACCAACGAGCCTGAACTGGTCGGCAGAGAAATCCTCAACCAACTGGAGAACGCCAGCATCCGCGAGCGGTACTGCGTGGTTGCGATACCGCCGAGATGGGCATTGACCACGCAGGTCCGCATTCCTCCGCTGCCGGAAGCCGACGTGGCGGGATTTCTCCAAATCGAAGCGGAACGGGGCTTCCCCTGCGATGTCGCGACGCTTCGGGTGGCCACATCCCGGTCGAAGCTTCAACCGGGGCTGGACCTCGCAACTCTGATCGGCGTTCCCACCGGGCATTTGGTGCGTCTGGAGCGGGCGCTGCGCGCCGCCCGGTTGAAGCCGCTGAGTTTTGTGCCCAGCATCACCGCCTTGCAGCCGCCCTCGGAGGAGCAGTCCAACGGCGTGCTGGCGCTATTTCTCGGCGAGGGCCAGCAGGCTTCATTGCAAGTGACCTGTGGTGGCGGCGTCGAGGCCTTGCGTATGCTGGACGGCGCGCTAGAGACCGACGCCGGCCACCCCGTGGTTCATGCGGATCTGGTGATGCGTGAGACGCGCATTGCGCTCGGCCAGTTGGCTTCGGAATGGCGGGCCGCCATTAGGCGTATTCGTCTCTTCGGCCCTCCAGCTCTCACGCGCCAGCTCGCCGCGGGGATGTCCACCTATTTCAGCTCGCCAGCGCTCTTGATCGAAAGCGTGGCGCACTATGGTCCATCGGAATTCGGCATGACCACCCCGTCCGACATTGCCGTATCCCCGGCCTTCAGTCTAGCGGCGCGTTTCCTGACCGGCCAGGCCTGCTGCTTGGAGTTTTTACCGCCCTACGTTTCGCCTTGGAAACGGCTCGTACAGCAGTGCGCGTCCGGACGGCTGCGTGCGGCAGGCGCTGCGGCGGCGGCCGTGCTGGCATTGGCCGTCGGCGCGTTTGGTGTCCAGCAATGGCAGTTGTCCAGCCTGACAGCCCAATGGGAGAAGATGTCCGGCACCGTCGGCGAGCTCAAGGCCATGCAGCAGCAGATCCAGCAGTACCGCCCGTGGTTCGACGAGTCGTTGACCAGCCTAACCATTTTGCGCGAGCTGACCTTGGCGTTTCCCGAGGACGGCAGCGTGACGGCCAAAACGGTGGAAATACGGGATAACAGCGCCATCAGCTGCGGCGGCATGGCGCGCGATCGTGCCGCCCTCTTGCAGACATTGGTTCGATTGCGCGCTGTGGCGAGCGTGCATGACGTGAAGGTCGAGCAGATTCGTGGAAAGACACCGCTCCAGTACACCTTCGCCTTCCAATATGGCACGGAGGTCAGCCATGAAAAGTAACAACCGAAAGCGCTTCCTGATGGTCGTCGCGCTCGCCTTGTTCGGCGTATTCGTCGCCGACCGGATTGTGGTCGGGCCGCTGACGGCGGCCTGGGCCGCGCGTTCCAAGCGGATCGCTGCGCTGCGCGGAGAGGTCGCCGAAGGCACGCAGCTGATGCGGCGCGAGGACAGCCTGAGAAAGCGCTGGAACCTGATGCGCTCCAACACGCTGTCGGAAAACTCGTCCCAAGCTGAACAGCAGCTGCTCAAGACGGTCGATTCGTGGGCTCAGGAAAGTCGTGTCGCGATTTCCAGCCTCACCCCTCAGTGGAAGCAGAACACGGATGACTACCGGACGCTGGAGTGTCGGATCGATGCCGCGGGGAATCTAAACGCCTTGAGTCGATTCCTTTTCAATGTGGAGAAAAGCCCGATGGCGCTCAAGCTGGAGTCCGTCGAACTCGCCGCCGCCGATGCGACCGGCCAGGAGTTAACCCTCGGCTTGCGTCTCAGCGGGCTGGTCTTGACGCCCGAAGGAGAAACCAAATGAGGTGCGAGCTATTCCTGTGGATTTCCGTGCTGGGGATTGTTGCGTGCGGACGGTGTTTGGCCGCACCGACCAACGTCCTATCGAAGACGGACTATGCATTCTTTGCGACCATTCCGGAGCGAAACATCTTCAACCCCATCCGTCTGCCGCATCGCGAGCCACCCACCAACCACGTCGAAACCGTTGTCGCCGCGCCGACCGACGCCTTTGCGCTGGTGGGCACCATGACCTACGAGAAGGGAACCTTCGCCTTTTTTTCCGGCGCGTCCACCAATTATCAAAAGGTGCTACAACGCGATGGCGAAATTGCCGGCTTCAAGATCGCCTCCATCACGCCCGACGCCGTTACGCTCGCTACAAGCAACAGCACCGTGATCGTGCGCGTCGGCTCCCAGATGCAATGTGATCGTGTCGCTGGCTGGACGCAAGCTCAGTACGCCACGACGCAAATGGTTGACCAAGCGACGGCACCGGTGGTGCCACCCGCCACGGATTCGGCCGGAAGCTCTAGCGATATCTTGAAAAAACTGATGCAAAAGAGGGAACAGGAGTTGTAATGAAAACAAATCCCCTTGACCAGAGGGCGCGGGCGTATCGCCTGCATCTCACGCTCGTAAAAGTAGCCATCCTTTGCCAACTCATGCGTCCCGTCCCGATGCTGGCGGATGCGGCCGCGTCCGCAACCAACAGCGAACCGGCGGCGCAGGGAGAAATTTCGCGCGCGCCAAATCCTGGCGAATTGCAGCTGAACTTTCGCGGCGCCCCCATCGAGATGGTGTTGAGCTATCTCAGCGAAGCCGCCGGATTCATCATTCAGCTGAACACGCCGGTGCATGGCACCGTCGACGTGTGGAGCAAACAACCCGTCTCCCGCGAGGAGGCGGTCAACCTACTGAACACCGTGCTCAACCACAACGGATTTGCGGCGATACGGAACGGACGCTTGCTGACCATCATGAGCCGGGACGACGCGCTGCACGGCGATATTCCCGTGCGCGTGAGCAACGACCCGGAGACCATCGAAAAGACCGACGAAATCATCACGCTGATCATCCCGGTCCGCTTTGTGGAAGCCGAGCAACTGGTGAAGGACCTTTCGCCGCTGGTCTCTACGCATGCCACTATCATTGCCAACGCCGCAGGCAACTCTATTGTTGTGACCGACACACAGGTCAACATCCGGCACCTCGCGGAGATCATCAAGGCGATCGACAACAGCGCCGAAGACATGACCGAGTTGCACGTCTATCACCTGAAGCATCACGATCCGGTGGAGATAGCCTCCCTGCTGAACAGCTTGTACTCGGACCAGTCCAGCACGACGGGTGCGCAGGCCCCCATCCGTTTCGGAGAAATGGGAGGGTTTGGCGGGCCCGGATTTTTCGGCGGCCGCAGCGGCGGCGGCAACACCTCGTCGGCCAACAATTCGCAAAGCGCCCGCATCAAGCAGCGGGTCCGTGTCGTGGCGGTGGCCGATCCCCGCACCGTATCGGTGGTGGTCAGCTCATCCAAGGACATGGCCGAGCAGATCGGCGGAATGATCGATCAGCTTGACCAGGAGTCGACCAAAGTGGCGCACGTCAGCGTCATTCACCTCGAGAACGCTGACCCGCAGCAGGTCCAACAAGTCTTGCAAGACATGTTCCAAAGCAGTACCAGCACGCGCAGTTCGTCGACGCAGGTCAGCCCCCTGCAAAACCGCGTTCAACAGCAAAGCACGACCACCTCCTCGTCCGGCTCAAGCGGCAGCAGCATGGGAACACTCCGATCCAATTCTGGCCTGTCGTCGTTCTAACCCGTTGGAGAAATCGATATGAAACCACGTTCCTTTTTCAGATTTCAAATTTTGGCGGTCGGGCTCGGCTTGCTCGCCGTCTGCAACAGCGCCGCGCAACAGTCGCCGCGTTTCGGCGGATCGCAAAGCAGCGGCGGCTACAACAACCGCGCCTCTTCCGGATCCGGCGGCGCGGGGAGCAGCGCGTCGGGAAACATGCAGTACAACGCCAATGGTGCTGTGGGCAACGCCACCATCTCCATCGACCCGGACACGCACAACGTGACGATCCTCGCCGACGACGACACGACAAAGTATATCTCCTCGGTCATCACCAATCTGGACCGGCCACAGGCGCAGGTGCTGATCAAGGTCGTCTTTGTGCAGGTCACCCACAGCGATGCGTTGGACTTGGGCATTGAAGGCTCCACTACGCCCAGCTTCGGCTCCAAGGTGAGCGGCATCTTCACCCATTCGTTCGGCCTTTCCGCGCTCAGCTCGGCGGTGGCGTCGAACGCCGTCAATGCGCTCGGCCAACCCACCGCAAGCTTCCAGCAAATCTCTCCCTACACGGCGGGGTCGGGCGCTGGATTGTATCAGATCTTAGGCAACGATTTTCAGGCAACGATCCGCGCGATCGCGGCGTCCGGCAAGGCCGAAGTCCTCTCGCGGCCTTCGATCCTCGCCCGCAACAATCAGCCCGCCTCGGTCGTGGTTGGGCAATATGTCCCCTTGGTCACCAGCGTCAGCTACAATTCAGTTTCCGGCGAGCCGATCAATTCGGTGTCCTATACAGCCGTGGGCATCATCCTGACCGTCACGCCGTACATCACAAGCGACGGTCTCGTTCAGATGATCGTGGCTCCGCAGTCATCGTCCCTCGATTCCAGCAGTTCCGTCACCATTGCGCAGGGAGTCAGCGCGCCGATCATCAATACCGTCTCCGCCAACACGGTGGCCATTACGCCCAGCGGACAAACGGTCGTCATCGGCGGACTGATGCATCGTTCGAAATCTTCCAGTGTGAGCAAGGTCCCGCTGCTGGGCGACATCCCGTGGCTCGGCAATCTGTTCAAGCGGACCACGACCAGCAACGACAGGGAGGAACTCCTGATTTTTCTGACTCCGTATGTCATCAAGGCGCCTTCGCAAATCGCCGCGCAATCCGACTTTGAGCGCAGCCACTCGCTGGTTCCCAAGTCGTACACCGAGGCGGAATTGGATAGACTTTTGGATAAATTACCGACAAACTCTCTCCACAAAGCCACTTCGGCCTTGCCGAAGAAAAATTGATTTTCTGGCAACAAACGAGCCTGCCGATGAAACTACAATCCAACCGAACTCAACTGTGGGTCTATGGCTGTCTGCTGATGGCCTGGACATTGGTTTGGGGGTGGCAAGCAGCGGAACATACGCGCGTTCAGAAGGCGGCTCGGACGGCGTTGATCGAACGCGCAAAGGACATCTCGACAACCGTGGGGATCGTGCTCCGCGCACAACGGCGCTACGGCGGCGTGATCTCTCGCGAACGCATCGAATCCGCATTGACCGATTTGATCAAGCCCGACGATTTGAACGGCGTGGCGCTGCTGAACGCCACCGGCAGCGTGGTGGTGTCCGCCGGATCGCTGACCAATTTCGCTGGAACGTTCGGAAGCAGTCCGTGCGTGCATTGGGAGCCATCGACCGTCGTCGTCATGAATCTAGTCGATCTCGGCACAAACGTGACTCAAGACGTGGAGGCCTCGGCCCCGCCCATCGTTTTGTCGAGGGAAGAGCGTTTTCGCCCCGGGGATACCAATCACGTCGATCATCACTTTATGCCGTTCCCCCCCCCTCCCGAATATCAAACCAACGCGGTGATGGCGGTCAATCGGATGCCGCCAGACAACCGACCGCCCCCTCACTTTTCGCGTCCTCCCTGGATGAGCCCAGCCGAATACAGAAAAATGCTCCAGGAAGAAGGCGTGCGCAGTTTCGTGCTCGTGATGTCCACGCAGACCGTCCAAACGGCCAGCCAGCGGGATTATCGGCTGCGCGCCTTCATCATCCTTCTGGCCACCATTTCAGTGGCTGGATCAGGTCTGGCATGGCGCACCCTCTGCCGAACGGCTGAGTTGCAGCTTCGGTTGTTGCGAGCCAGCGAGTCGGCGACGCACGCCAAAGAGATGAATCTGGCCGCAGCCGGACTTGCCCATGAAACGCGCAATCCGCTGAACATCATCCGCGGCATGGCGCAGATGATCGCCAAACGCACGGACATCACGGCAGAGATCCGCGAACGATCGCGCGCCATCGTCGACGAAGCGGACAAAGTCGCCGCGCAGCTCAACGAGTTCATCAACTATTCCCGCCCGCGGGACGTCAACTGCTCCAGCGTCGCCTTACAAGCAGCAGTCAAAGACGTGGTTCAGGCACTAGGCTACGACGTGGAGGAGAAGCACGTCCAAATCAAGATCCTTGGCGACCCCATTGTTATTGAAGCCGATGAGCAACTGCTGCGGCAGACACTCTTCAATCTGCTGATCAACGCGGTGCAGGCGGTTGCCGCCGGCGGACAAATTGAAGTGGCGACCGGCCGAACAAGTACAACCCAAGGCTTCCTAGACGTCCGCGACGACGGGCCGGGCGTGCCGGTCGAACACCGGCTGGAAATCTTCAAGCCGTATTTCACCACACGGCAAAGCGGCGCAGGGCTGGGGTTGGCGATGGTACACCAGATTGTACAGGCCCATGGGTGGGAAATCATCTGTCTGCCCAATGAGCCACAAGGCGCGATTTTTAAGATCACACACATAAACCTCGCGGTGAAAAAGTGAAGTCGGTTCCCCGAATTCTGATTGTGGATGATGATGCCGGGCAACGCAGCCTGCTGGACACCTTTCTGCGCAGCCAGGGATTTGCAACAGTCGTCGTCGATTCCGGAGAACATGCGCTGGAGTCCATCCGCCAGGACGAGTCGATTGTGCTGATGATCTCCGATGTGCGCATGCCTGGCTTGTCCGGGCTGGAAACGCTCCACCAGACACGTCAACTCCGCGCAACCCTGCCGGTGCTGCTCGTCACAGCTTATGCCGATATCCGCGACGCGGTCGACGCCATGCGGGATGGCGCGGTCAATTATCTCGCCAAGCCGATCGATCTCGATGAACTGCTCGTGACCGTTCAACAGGCAGCCGGCCTGACCCTGCCAGCGCCGGTGCTGTACAAAAAAAATCAACCCTTGCCACCCTACGTCGTCGCCGAAAGCCCTGCCATGCAGGCCATCCTGCGCGATGTCGCGCTGATCGCACCTTCAGACACACGCGTGCTGATCACCGGCGAAAGCGGTGTGGGCAAAGAGGTTCTGGCAGAGATTATCCATGCCTGGAGCACACGGGCTGCGGGTCCATTGGTCAAGGTGAACTGCGCCGCCATTCCGGAAACCCTGCTGGAAAGCGAACTGTTCGGGCACGAACGCGGCGCGTTCACCGGTGCCCACGCGCAACGCATCGGCCGCTTTGAGGAAGCCAGCGAGGGCTCGATCTTTCTCGACGAAATAGCCGAAATGTCGCCCCAACTCCAGGCCAAACTGCTGCGCGTCACGCAGGATGGCCGGTTTCAGCGCATCGGGTCAAACCGCGAAGTTCAAACCCATGCCCGGATCTTGGCCGCCAGCAACCGCAATCTCGACGACGAGGTCAAGAATGGCCGGTTTCGTGAAGATCTTTTTTATCGTCTGAATGTGGTCGACCTGAACATTCCACCCTTGCGGGAACGGCGAGAGGACATCCTGCCGCTGGCGCTTCGGTTCATCTCCGAATTCGCGAAAGGGCGTGCGCGCTTTTCTGAAACCGTCGCCACCTGCCTTCAGAATTTTTCATGGCCAGGCAATGTGCGCCAGTTGCGCAATGCCATGGAGCGCGCGGTCCTGCTGTCCGGCAGCGAACTGATCCTGCCCGCGCACCTACCCACACGTATACGCGAGGCAGGCGAACAGCCGGTCCCGGCCGTACTGACAGAAGCGCAGCACCTGGAAGAGATCGAACGCAACGCGATCCTCGACGCTCTCCGCAAGCACAACTTCAACCGCACGGAAACCTCTAGAAGTCTTGGCATCAGCCGCCGGGCACTGCTTTACAAACTTCAGCGATTCCAGAAGCTGGGTTACGGAATTAGCCCGTTGTGATTATGTAGTGGCTGCAACGGGAAGGGATGAACTGCTGAACCGTCCGTTCGTATGTGGCAAAAGGCCAAAGGAATAAGCCGTGAGGTGTTTACAGCCATCGAACGCTTGCAGTAAACACCCCGGCGCCAAGAATCGCGCAGCGCGAAATCAGCGGACGCCTATCAGCGTCCCTTTCGGCGGAATGGTCAGCCAGACGGCACTGCCTACCTTTGTCAGAGTGACCCCTTTCGCCCCGCCGACGAAAACGAAGTCGCCCGAAAGCGTGCCCCCCGTGGACTCAACCACTTTCCAACTTCCTCCGCGGCGGGTTTGGTCACCGCTGACCCGCAGTTCCACGTTGGTGCCGACGGTCACGTCGCCGACGACAGAAACCGCGTCCGCCGAGGGCGGCAGCACATCGATCAGCAGCCGACTGCCGCTCTGGAACGTCAGCGTCCCTGCAATGCCTGCGCGACCCACAACCCCCGTTGCGCCTGCGGCAAAGCCGCATCCCGTGCCAACCGTCACCGCCGTGTTTCCTAGGGAGCCGTTTATGCAAAGGGTTCCGTTGGACACCGAGGTCGCGCCCGTGTACGTGTTCGTGCCCGACAGCGCCAGCGTGCCGGTCCCGTTTTTCAGGAGTGCGATCACGCGGAGCGCGCCGTTGCTGATCACGCCGGAAAAGGCGGTGTCCACCGACTGGTTCACGGTCAGCACGGAGGTGCCAGCGGCCCCGGTGTCAGTAACGAAGGCACCACCGCCCGGAGCGCTCAGCGATGGCAGCGTGAGGCTACACGTATTCAGGTCCATCCCGGTGTTCGGATAGAGCGTCAGTCCACCGCTCCCCAGCGCGCCAACATTGCCTAACTTCACAATCGCGTAGTTGGTCAGGACTGTGCCGCCTGCATACGTGTTGGCCGCGTTGATTTGCAGGGTGAAGCCTTGCGGATTACGCCCGTCGGCAATACTGTTGAGCGTCAAGGTGCCCGTGCCGAGGTTGATCTTGCCGTTCACAGTAGTGGCGTATCTCCACTCGCTGAGATGAAGTTCCAAATTCTTGCCGATGCCCGTCGCCGTGATCGGACCGTTGAGAGTGCAGTTGTCCCGGTGCGTGATCCTGCAGTCCGTCGTCAGCGTGATCGGCGAGGTCAGCGTCACGTTCTGCCCGACATGCAAGGCGCCCCACGTTCCGATGCCGGTACCGCTCAAATAGAGCGCGTTCGTGACCGTATTTCCGTCCCAGTTCGCATAGAGGCTGCAACTGGCCCCTGACAAGACCGTGATCGGGCTGGTGGCGTTCTTGAGAGACGCTCCGTTCAAGACGAAAAGGGTTCCTTCGCCAACCACGACCGGACCGCCGAAGGTGTTCGTCGTGCCGCCCGAGAGCGACAGCGTGCCGCCGCCGTCCTTCATGAAGCCCTGGGTTCCTGTCAGCCCCGAGGCAATTGTAGCGGTCCGGTTGTTCATGGTGACAAACGGTACGCCCACGCTCGTCGCCAGCGCCAACGTCGAATTGGTCACATACCAGTCGTGGCTCGCGGCCGTGTCGCCGAAGCGCAGCTTCCCAACCGTGTGAGGAGCATCGTTGTTGACGTAAGAAGCCACGGTGAGGTCAAGCGTGCTGAAGTCCGCGATCGCATCCGTGCTGTTCGGAACCGCAGCCGACCAGTTGGCGGACGTTCCCCAGTCGCCGCCGGCGTTGCCGCCGACCAGCTTAATCCACGTGCTCGACGCCCCGACGGCGGCCGGAACAGCCGTCACACTGAGGTCAAGCCGCTTGGCGGACGTGTTGTTGACCAGCGTCGCGGACAGGCCAGCGGGTAAGCTGGCCAGATTGAAGGAACCGGGCCCACTCAGAATGCCCGTGTAGCTGACGAGCGGATAGGTTCCAGTGGCTGGCCAGTATCCGTTTCGCACCACAATGTCAACGGTGCCTGTGACACTCAAGTCACCATTGATTTTGAGAGGGGCGAGCAGGGCGCTGACAGGGGGTGAGGCGAAATCGATATCGAGGCTGGCCGAACCGCCCATGTAAGCCAAGCCGGAGCACGTCCACTGGTCGCCGTACGCGAGGATACTGACCCCGTTGGTGGCGCCGTCCGCCACGGTGACCCGGCTGTTCAGGCACGAGCCGCCGGTTGCCCCCACCAGCTTACCCGCGTTCAACCGCGTCGCACTGCTGTAGGTGTTGTACCCTGAGAGCGTCAGCGTGCTCGTGTTGGTCTTGGTCAGGCTGCCCGTTCCCGAGATTACGCCGGACAAGGTCTGCGCTGCGCTGCTGCCGTATATGAAGGTGCCGTTGTTCACTATGCTGCCCGCATACGAGCCGCCGCCCAGCTTGCCCGAACCGCCGATGGCCAGCGTGCCGCCGTAGATCGTGGTCGCTCCGCTATAGGTGTTCGCGCCGGTGAGCGTGAGCGCGTTCGCGTTGGTCTTGACCAGCGCGCCCGCGCCGCTCATGTTGCCGGAGTAGGTGTTGTCCGCCGTGGAGTTGAAGATCACGGAGCCATTGGCCGTGGCGACAAGCGTGCCGGAGCCGGCCAGGCCGCCCGTGCCGCCGTTGCCGAAAGAGAGCGGACGGTTCGCGGTCAGCGTGCCCCCCAGCGTATTGGTGCCGAGAACAATGCCGAGCTGGCTGGCGTTGCCGCCGTCGAAGGTGAAGCTGCCGGCCCCGGTCAGATTATTGTAGTAGATCGTACCAGCCTGTTGGCCGGAGTTAAGCGAGACGGTGACACCGGCGGCGACATCGAAGGTGGGGGCGTTCGCCATCGAATTTGCTCCGGTCCACCAGAACAACCCGCTGTTCACGATGTGCATCGTCGTCCCGGCGGCTCCCGACACGACGGTTCTGCCGGGGCTGGTTGATCCGAACGTGAGATCGCCCCGCGGCGTGAAGTCGCTCGAGACTGGATTGGCCAAGACAATGCCGGCACTGCCGCCGTCGACCGTGCCGGTAATCAAGCCGTTGGTGAGGGTAACCTTGCCAGCTCCGACGTTTTGGATCATGCTGGGAGCGGAGGTGACGGACGAATTGCCGAGCGCAGCCGCGCCATTCATATTCAGATACAAGGTCGTGTTTTGACCCAGCGCCAGCAAGCCGCTGCCCGCGCTGGCTGTTGCGCTGCTACCATCGCCGATCTGCAGTCCTCCGGCTCCGGACAAAGTGGCTGTGATCCCGCTGTAGGTGTTCGCGCCGCTAAGCGTCAGCGTGCCGGCACCAGCCTTGGTCAAGCCGGCAGAACCGGTCAGCACCGAGGCCACCTTGGCGGCGCCGCCGGAGTTGACTGTGAGCGTCGGGGTCGTGCCTGCGAGGTTCAGCGTGCCGCCCGCGATTGTCCAGCCGTAGGTACCGCTGTTGGAGAAGGTCATTCCATTGATGGTCCACGGCGACGAGTCCACGGTCACCGTGCGGCCCGCAGTGATGGCCATCGTGAAGGTGGCCACGCCCGTCACGCCCGTGGCCGCGTTGCCGCCAGCCCACTTGCCTGTGTCTGACCAGTTGCCATCAGCATTCTGATTCCAAGCGGCCGATACATCCGCCCGCACCGAAAACGGGAGCCAGGCAAGACTTGCGACAGCGAACACACTCAGCGTCTTTTCTATACCATATCTTGTCTTCATCTCTCATCTCCTGCATTGACTATCACAAGACGACGTCACGGCAGTCTTGCACGATCCGTTAACGATTCGAATCTTACCACATCGCCATACTCCTCGTCCATGGACGCATAACACGCGTCGAAAACGACCCGGCATTTCTTCGCTTGGATCAGCCTGATCGAAGCCTGCACGTCCTCCTGAGCGTCCGAGCGGCCCAGCGGCGTGTGCAAGTTCGACAGTTGATGATGCACATCCTTCGCAAAGCCTGACACAAGAAAGCTGTCCGAAGGATCGGCCGCAATCTGTTTTAGCAAGCCGGCGCGGTCGCTTGCGTTCGCGAGCAGGGCTGCGAGCGACGGAAGCGCCTTGAAGTTCGGCTCGTGTACCAGATTAATCCAGTGATTCAGGTTGGCGAAATCGGCCGTCATGTTTTTCTTGGGCGTCTGCCGCAAGTAAACTGAGATCCCGGACTCGGCCGCTTTTCGCGCCCATTTGCGGCAATTGTCGCGCAGCGAGTCGTTCGCCTGCGCACCCGTCATGTTGTTCTCCGGGAGGCGGTGAAGGGTGATCACCAGCTCTTTGCTGCCCAGCAGGCGCATCTTCTCAAGCACGTCGAGCAGCAGGGCCTCTGACCGGGCGGTCTCCTTCGGGTCGTTGTCGATCAGGCGGATGTCCGGGTAGAGGTCGATTCCAGAGGACGCGTCAACCAGGATGTGCAAGCCTTGGCGCTTCAGCCAGCCTGCCTGCGCAGCGATCTCCATCTTGTCGCGGCTCGAAAGATAGCGCCAGTCGATCATCACGGAATCGTAATGCCGAAAGAACGTCGGACGCCTGAGCAGCGACTCCTTGATCGAGCACGGCTCGCGGAGCGCCAGCACACGGGCAACCGGATTCGGCGACGGCCGCTCGAAAAGGATCGGCTCAACGGCCTTCCCCTCGTCGAGAGAGACCCTGAACAGCCGCACAGCGCCGCCTGCGATCCGCGTCGCGGTGTCGCTCCCGACAACAGCATTCGTCACAAACTCGGGAAGGAAGCCCACCGCAGTTCTTTCAGACCCGTCCGTCTTCAGCTCGGTGATCTGCCTGATTTTTCCGGCATACGGATAAAGGGTCAGCGGCTTTTCCTCCCATGTGTTGTTGCAGACCGACACCGTGTACTCGCCCGCACCGCGGCGGCAGGTGATCAGGCTCAGCCCGTCGTTCGCCGGCTCTTTCGCGGTTCCGAAAATCATCTGGCTCTGGAAGACCTTGGCCAGCACCGCGCGGACAGGGTTCAGCAGCGGGTACGGCTTTTCAAGCGGCGCGTCTACGCCCGACTTCGCCGGCAGACCACACTGCGGCTTCTCCGCAATGCCGTACGGCGAAGAGAGAACCGTGACGAGCCCTTTTCCCAGCGTCTGGCGCGCAGCAACGGGCTCGCGCACCTTGGGCGCTTTGACGGCCTTCGCGCCGTCCGTCAGGCTGAACGCGTGAAGCGTGATGTCGCCCTGCGCGGTTTTGCAGGTTTTGGTCTCGGGCAGAACACGGATGCCGCCAATCCCATCCGGAAACAGTTTTCGTGCGTTCGCCGCGGTCATCACCAGATGGCCGCCTTGTCTCACATACGCGGTCAGCGTGTCGCTGAATTCCCGCGAAGTCTCCATTCTCCCCGCCAGAACCAGCACGGGATATTGACGCAGCAGCCAAAGCGGAGCATCGCTCAGCAAGCAATCCGCGATATCCCCGAACGGCGTCGGCGCGATGAACCCGCGCTCGTCGTGGTAATAGGATGAATCCTGATAACCCGGATAAAGCAGGTCCAGCACGCCATCGGTCAAGTAGTCGCCTTCGTCGTAGGGCAGGTTGCCCCACACTTTGTAGATGTCGGGGGAATAAAGATGCCGGGGAAAACTCCAGCCCGCATAAAAATCCACCATGACCGCAACCGGCGTGTGCATGATTCCGGGCGCGCCGAACGTCTCAGACCATTCCACGGCCGCCTGCTGGATCCTCCCGAGCGGACTGAGCCCGTTTGTACCGTAGCATGAGGCTTCGAAACCGACTGCCGAGCAGTTGTACGCGATCTGCGAATACAGCAGCCGCTTCAGAAGCGCAAGGCTCGTGCCTTTCGTCGGGCCGCCCTGCGGATCGCTGGGCGCATACCGCTTGTGACCCCAGCGGTTGTAGATCGAGGCGTTCCCGAACCAGGGCACGCCGTACTGCTTGCCGGCGCCGCGGATGAACGAGTAGTAAAGCTGCCCGTTCGGCAGCGCCTGGGCCGTTTCCGCGCCGATCAGCGTATAAATGTTTTCACGCAGGAAGTAATGGCCGAAATTGAGCGAGACGAGCGTCGCCAGTTTGTTGCCGAGCTGGTCACCCATGCGTTCGAAGTGCCGCTGGAAATGCAGATACTGCTCGAAGCGCCCGGCTCCGTAAGGCATGATCTGCCCGGCATACCCGCCGGCGTAGCGGCCGTCCTGCTCGCCGTTGTCCATGCCGAGCCACCGGTCGCCCAGTTCCCGCTCGAACATGTCCAGCACGCCCTCTGGCGGAGAGAACTGCGTCCAGCCCCCGATCCCTGATCCGGGCACAAAGCCCCAGATGTCGAAAAGATAGAGGCCGCGTTTCTTCAGCTCCCGCGCCATCGCCTCCGCGTCTTTTTCGTAAAGCACCGAGTAGCTCGGCCACACCACGTCGCCGAGCTTGTCCTTCTTGGTGTAGAGGTCAAGGTCCGCCATATAGCCCGGGCCAAGGCTCCGCAGCGCGATGAACTGGAGTTTGTTCTTGAATGTGGCCTGATCCGGCGGTTTCACCGAGCGTCTCGCGTCGTCGGGATGCTGCCGCGGATCCATCGGGTACGGATACACGTTGACCGCCTGAGCCCATGCGGCTCCTACAGCTGAAACGAGTGCCGCCGTCAATGCGTTCCTCAACCGATGCCTATTATTTATCATGGTTATTTTTATCCTAGCGCCTTCAGCCTCACTCGTCCATCACAATAAATGCTCCGTTTTTAGACTCCCCTTTCCATGCCGAATCCAGTACTCTTCTCACTCGATTCGGATGCCCGGTAACCGCCGCGGCCGAATGACCCCTCCCCCCCATGCGTGTCTCGCGTCTCATTATCTTCTTTTTCGCCGCGCTCGCCGCGCGGTCAGACGACGTTTACCCTAAAACGGACTGGAAGGACAGACCGGATCCGCTGGCAAGCCCTCACGCTGTGCCCGGAGGCATGTTGCGCTTTGCCGCCTTTCAGCCTCCGAAATGTCTCAACTACTACGTTGACAACAACACCTATACACGCCAGATCTTCGACTTGATGTACGAGACTCTTTTGGGGACCGATCCGGTTACGACCGAGTTCACGCAGGGGCTCGCCAGCCGCTGGACCCTGTCCGACGACAAGCTCACCTACACCTTTGAAATCGATCCCACAGCCGTCTGGAGCGACGGCGTCCCCGTCACCGCCGATGACGTCAAATGGACGTTCGACCAAGTGATGGACCCGAAGAACGCCACAGGTGCATCCAAAGTCGCGCTCGGCGTCTTCACCTCGCCTGACGTGCTCGGCCCGCGCACCGTTCGCTTCCACGCAAAAGAGAGCCACTGGCGCAACCTGCTAGCCGCCAGCGGCTTCGAGATCATGCCCAGACATGCGCTTGAAGGACAGAACTTCAACCGGCTCGACTTTGACCATCCGATCGTCTCGGGCCCCTATGTTCTGTCAGGAATCAAAGAGCAGATCGAAGTTCGCATGAGCCGCCGTTGGAACTGGTGGGCCGGACAGAAGCCCTCCATGCGAAACACCATGAATTTCGACACCCTTGTCTTCCGGTACTACACCGATAACGAGAACGCTTTCGAGGCTTTCAAAAAAGGCCAGGTGGACGTCTACGCCGTCTACACGGCACGCCTCTGGGCCAACGAAACCATCGGCGAAAAGTTCGACAAGAACTGGATCGTCAAACGCCGCGTACGCAACCACAACCCCATCGGTTTCCAAGGTTTCGCCATGAACATGCGTCGCCCGCCGTTCGACGACCTGCGCGTGCGCAAAGCCGTCGCGCACCTGGTCGACCGCGAAACCATGAACCGCACCATGATGTTCAGCTCCTACTTTCTCCACCGCTCCTATTTCGAGGATCTCTACGACGGAGCCCACCCCTGCACCAACGAGTTCTTCCGCTTCGATATCGCACAGGCCAAAGCCCTGCTGCGCGAGGCCGGTTACACCGCCAACCCCCAAAGCGGGATTCTTGAAAAAGGAGGGCACCCGTTGCGATTCCGCTTCCTCACGCGCGACGGCAGTTCGGAGAAGTATCTCGCCCTCTGCAACAGCGCGTTCAAAGAGGTCGGCATCGACATGACAATTGACCGCAAAGATTTCGCAGCCTGGATGCGCGACATGGACGCCTACAACTTCGATATGACGTGGGCCAGCTGGGGTGAGGTGATCTTCCGCGACCCTGAGAGCACGTGGTATTCGCATGAAGCAGACCGGCCCTCCGGCAACAATCTTACGGGCTTCAAGGATCCGCGTGTAGACGCCCTCATCGAGCGGCAGAAAACCATTTTCAGCATCACCGAGCGCAATGCGATCTACCGCGAGATCGACGCGATCGTCACGGCAGCCGTGCCTTACGTCCTGCTTTGGAACACGGACGCCACGCGTCTGCTCTACTGGGACAAATTCGGCATGCCTGACATCGTGCTAGCAAAATTCGGCGATGAGCGCTCGCTGCTGGGCTACTGGTGGTACGACGCCGACTCCGCCGCCGAACTCAAGTCCGCCATGACCACCGGAGACCTCCTGCCGCAACGTCCCGTCCTCGTCGACTTCGACAGTGTGTTCACCCCCTAACTTTCCGCTTCAGTTTCCTCACTTCTATCATTCCACCCCTAAAGGATCCGTCCTCATGTTCCCTATCAAGCTCGACCGCCCTCTCATCGTCTTTGACATCGAAGCCACAGGCATCAGCCCGCGCGCTGACCGCATCGTCGAACTCGCAGCCATCCGCATCGATCCCGACGGCACCGAAACGAACGGTTACTGGCTGCTCAACCCCGGAGTTCCCATCCCCGTCGAAACCACCGCAATCCACGGCATCACCGATGAGATCGTCCGCTCCTGCCCGACTTTCAAAGACAAGGCGCTTGAAATCTTGACCTTCTTCGGCGAAGCCGACCTCGCGGGCTTCAACGCCGGGCGCTTCGACATCCCCATGCTCGCGGAAGAGTTCACACGCGCAGGCATCACCTTCGACCCTGACCGCCGCCGCCTGCTTGACGCGCAGCGCATCTTCCACACCAAAGAACCGCGCGATCTTTCCGCCGCTCTGAAGTTCTACTGCGACAGGCCTCACGCAGATGCGCATGGCGCGGAAGCCGATGTGCGCGCCACGCTCGACGTTCTGCTGGGCGAATTCAAGCGCTACCCCGACCTGCCGCAGGACATGGAAACGCTTGACCGCACCTTTAACCCCATCGACCCCTTCAACGCCGACCGTTCCGGCCGCCTACGCTGGATCGATGGCGAAATCGCTGTGAACTTCGGCAAGAAAAAGGGCGCCAAGCTCAAGGACCTTGTGAGGGATGACCCCGGTTTCTTGAAATGGATCATCAAGAACGATTTTCCTCAAGACACCCGGCTAATCTGCGAGAATGCGCTCAAGGGTGTGTACCCGTTGCCTCCCCGTCTAAAAAATGCGACCGTCGAAACTGTGCAATAGTCGGCTTGCACCCACACGTCTGATTCTTTACAATAACACTTTCAGTTTAAAGGAGTTCAACGTATGAAACGCATTGTCCAGTGCCCCAAATGCCAAACCAAGCTCTCCGTGGTCGACATTGGCAAACCGATCAAGCAGAAATGCCCTAAGTGCAAAGAGAATTTTGAAGTCGCGTCTGAAGAGGCCAAATCCGATGACACAAAGAAAGAGACTTCAGAAGATGCGGCTCCGGTTGCAGCCCAAACCGATCTGAAAGCGGAAGTCAAAGCTGACTCTCCAGCGGGAGATAAAACCAGCGTCGGGCCCAAGCTTGAGGCCACGCCCGAAGCCAAGTTAGACACGAAACCGGATGCGAAGCCGGAGTCCAAAGAGACCGCAACACCGAAGTCCGTTTCCAAGCCCGTTTCCAAGCCCGCCGAGCCAAAGCCCGCCGTCGCGCCTGCGCCGAGACCCGAAATTCACGAGCATCACAGCGGCGTCGGGTTCCAGCACATCTTAGTCGTCATCGTCCTTCTGATCTTTGTGCTCATCATGCAGTTCAAGTCCATGTATTACGCAGCTCAACGGTTCAACGACCTCGAAAGCCAGATTCACAAAAGCAAATAGCTTGCAGGGGCAGGCGGCTGACCTTGCCCCTGTCCGGCATTCCACCAACCGATGACCCCGCCCGCGGCGAGAGCGCTATCGAACCGCGAGCCTCCTCAACCTCTAAACTCGGATCACCTATGGACACTGCCACTATTGAAAGTAAGCTTAAAGAAATGATCGTCGAGCGCCTGTTCCTCAGCGTTGCGCCGGCAGACATCCAGACCGATGCCTCATTGGTCGACACGTACGGCGTGGACTCCGTATGCCTTTTGGAACTCGTGGTCGGACTGGAAGAGGCTTTCGGCGTCGTCATCGAAGATAGCGACTTCGACGTACGCAACTTCATTTCCGTTGCCGCACTCCGCAACTTCGTCGAGGCGCGGCTTCCCTAACTCGGTCTGGCCGAAACGAAACGTTCAACGCCCTCGTTTAACGCCCAGAGGCCGAATCGACAGAGTCAGTGAGATTTGAGCGTTCAGCGTTGAGAGTTTTTACCGATGCTCACCGAACTCAATCTCGTCCTTTCGCCTCGCGAGGCAGCCGACACTTCGCACCTCGCCGTGCCCGCAGCACGGGCACTGGACGTTACGCCTGACCGCGTTTCCACTGTCCGCGTCTTGCGGCATTCGGTCGACGCCCGCCGCTGTCCTATCGCCGTCAACCTACAGGTACAGGTGGCCGTCGATGAACCCGGCCCCGTTTTCGAGGCGCCCGGCTTCCGCTACGATGACGTCTCCGGCAAACAGTCCGTTCTCGTCGTCGGTGCAGGCCCCGCAGGGCTTTTCGCTGCGCTGCGGCTCATTGAGGCCGGGCTGAAACCCGTGATTCTTGAGCGGGGCAAGGATGTCTCCAGCCGCAAGCGCGACATCGCTCTGATCCATCGCGAACAGGCGCTCAACCCGGAGTCGAACTACTGTTTCGGCGAGGGTGGCGCAGGCACTTTCTCGGACGGCAAGCTCTACACGCGCTCGAAGAAGCGCGGTGACAACCGGCGTGCGTTGGAGATCCTTCGTTTCCACGGCGCGCCTTCTGAAATTCTTTACGAGGCCCACCCGCACATCGGCTCCGACAAGCTTCCCAGCCTCATCGCCAACATCCGTAAGACTATCTTGCAGGCCGGAGGCGAGATCCGCTTCGAGACGCACGTCGATGGCCTGACGATCCGCAACGGCGCCGTAATCGGCGTGACCACCAGCCAAGGCGAAGCGTTCCCCAGTGCAGCCGTCATTCTGGCAACGGGCCACTCGGCGCGCGATATATACGACATGCTTCACCGTTCCGGCATTCTGATAGAAGCCAAGTCCTTTGCTGTGGGTGTGCGCATCGAGCATCCGCAGCCGCTGATCAATGCGATCCAATACCACCGCGAACCCAGTCAAATCCCTTTCCTGCCGCCTGCCGCCTACAGTCTCGTTCATCAGGCCGCAGGCCGCGGCGTCTATTCGTTCTGTATGTGCCCAGGAGGCTTTATCGTTCCGGCTGCCACAGCGCCCGGCGAGACGGTGGTCAACGGCATGTCACCCTCGCTTCGCAACTCTCCTTTCGCCAATTCGGGAATTGTCGTAGAGGTCCGCACCGAGGACCTCGGCGCCTACGCGACGCACGGGCCTCTTGCCGGACTTCGCTTCCAGCAGGAACTCGAGCAAACCGCCTTCCGCAACGCGGGCGGAGGCCAGACCGCACCGGCCCAACGCGTGACCGATTTCGTAGCGGGCCGTCATTCGCACGACCTGCCGGAAACCTCTTACCTTCCCGGCCTGATCCCGTCGTCTCTGCATACCTGGCTGCCGCCGGCCATCGGAAACCGTTTGAAAGAAGGTCTCTCGGCTTTCGACCGAAAGATGCGTGGTTTTCTGACCCGCGAAGCCGTCCTCGTCGGCGTCGAATCGCGGACCTCCTCGCCTGTACGCATCCCTCGCGACCGCGACACGCTTCAACATATCCAAGCCCGAGGGCTCTTCCCCTGCGGCGAAGGCGCGGGCTACGCCGGAGGCATCCTCTCGTCCGCTATCGACGGCGAAAACTGTGCCGCTGCAGCCGCAGCCTGGCTTTTTGAAACCCGTACGGGCACGGCATGCCGTGCCCCCGCACCCGTCTTATGAAACCATCCCAAACACCGCTCGACCCCGCCCGCCGAGCCCAGATTCAGGCCGAGTTGCACCGCGACATTGCCGCCCGTCAGGACACTTACCGCGAGCGGGCGCTCAAGCTCTTCCCCCACATCTGCGCCAGTTGCGGGCGCACCTTCGAAGGCAAGCGTTTGCGCGAACTGACCGTTCACCACAAAGATCACAACCACAACAACAATCCTCAGGACGGCAGTAACTGGGATCTTCTCTGCCTCTATTGCCACGACCACGAGCACGAGAAAAACAAAATCGCGGGCTGTTACGAAGGCGCTCGTGCCCAAAAGGAAAAGCTCGCTCCTTCAATTTTTTCGCAGTTTTCAGGGCTCGACGCGCTGCTCCCCTCTGCCGCCGACACCAAAGATGAAAACCCCACTGAAAACGGTTGACCAAACTCACCGGGTCGGGATAATTAGGTAACGAAAGGAAAAAGAGTATGACGAAGTACGTTTGTAACGTGTGCGGCTATGTGTATGACCCCGAAACAGGAGACCCGTCCAACGGTATTGCCCCGGGCACTCCGTTCGAAGCCGTTCCAGACGATTGGTGCTGCCCAGAATGTGGCGTGGGCAAAGACCAATTCACGGCGGTTTCGTAAACGGATCGACAGCTCCTCGCCCTCCATCGCCCACTATTTCCGTTGGCGGGCGAGCGTCCTTAGGAGCCGTCGGCTCCGCCTGCTCACGCCGACGCCAGTCCGTACTGCTTGACTTTGTAGCTGACAATGCGAGGCGTGGAAAGCAACAAGCGTGCGGCCGCCGCGATGTTGCCGTGCGTCAGTTTCAACGCTTCAGTGAGCAGCGCTTTTTCGTAACCTTCCACCATCTCGCTTAGAGCCGTCCCCTCAACCAACATCGGCGCGGCACCGATCTCGGGACGTTCAGGCTCATCCGCCACTTGAATCGAAGACGGAAGAACCTCTGGGCGGATCACCTCTCCATCGGCCAGCAGTACGGCGCGCTCGATGCAGTTCTCCAGTTCGCGAACATTGCCTGGCCAGCGGTGACGCATCAACAAGTCAAGCGCCTCGTTGGAGAACCGGTCCACCTTCTTGCCGTTCTCAGCCGCGTATTTAGCCATGAAGTGATCGGCCAGCAGAATGATGTCTGCTTTGCGCTTGATGAGCGGCGGAACGAAGATGGGGAACACACTCAGGCGGTAGTACAGATCCTCGCGGAACTGCCCCTTTTCCACCATGACAGGCAAGTCGCGATGAGTAGCCGCAATGATGCGCACATTCACCTTGATGGTCTTGATGCCGCCGACGCGTTCGAACTCCCGCTCCTGCAAGACCCGCAACAGTTTGGCTTGGATGGATAGCGGGATTTCTCCGATCTCGTCGAGGAAGATGGTTCCGCCGTCGGCGAGTTCGAAACGCCCTTTGCGGTCCGACACCGCGCCGGTGAAAGCTCCCTTCACATGGCCAAACAACTCGCTCTCGATCAGGCTTTCGGGAAGCGCGGCGCAATGCACCCGCACGAACGGATCGCTGGCGCGGTTGCTAGCGTAGTGGATCGCGTGCGCGACCAGCTCCTTGCCGGTGCCGGTCTCGCCGTTGATCAACACCGTCGCATGGCTCTTGGCCACCTGAAAAATCTGGTCGTAAACCCCCTGCATTTCGCGCGAGTTGCCGACAATGTTGTCCGGATGGTAACGCCGCGTGAGCTCTGCACGGAGCTGGCGATTCTCCTCCTTGAGGCTCTCCTGCTGCTCGAGAACATCGCGCCGCAACAAGACCGCCTGAGCCACCATGGAGGCGACAATGCCGAGAATAGTCGCGTCCTCTTTCAGCTGCTCGTCGTCGGCGAACGGACGGTAGACGCTCAGCGCGCCGACCACCTCCTGCTTCTCTTTCACCGGCACGCAGATGAACGCCGTGTCCGCGCTCTTGCCCTGCTTGGTGCGATTAAGGAAAATTGGGGATTCGCTTGTGCGCGGGATGATCATGGGCTCGCCCGAAAGCACCACTTTGCCAGTCACACCCTCGCCCAACTTGTAGTGACCGAGCTGGGCTTGCGCACGTGTCAGGCCGTGCGCCGCCTCAATCAAAATATCGTCGCCCCCTTTGCGCAGCAAGGTGATGGTCGCCAAACGAAAACCCAGACATTCCGCGAGCGCTTCCAGGATCGGATGCACAACGGAACGCATGTCGATGCTTTGGTCCACGATCGTGCTGATGCTGTGAAGCAGCCGCAGTTCCTGCATGTGCCGGGTCTGATCCATTGTGTTTGCTCCTACACGAACCGTTTGTTCGTGAGTTTCTCGTAGGCTTCGGCGTACTTCGCTCGCGTCTTGAAAACGACGTCTTCGGGCAGCTCAGGCGCAGGCGGCTGGTGGTTGAAGCGCACGCTGTCCAGCCAGTCCCGGACGAACTGTTTATCGAGACTCGGAGGATTGCAGCCGACCGCGTAGCTTTCCTGTGGCCAAAAGCGGCTCGAGTCGGGTGTCAGCACCTCGTCCGCCAACACCAGCCGCCCCCCGGCATCCGTGCCGAACTCGAACTTGGTGTCGGCGATGATGATGCCACGGGCCGCCGCGTGGTCTGCGGCAACCGAGTAACATCCGATCGAGGCATCAGCTAGCGCCTGGGCCTTCTGCTGACCCAGCGAGGTCTCCAGATCTGCCAGTGTCACAGGCATGTCGTGCTCGCCCTGTTCAGCTTTGGTGCTCGGCGTGAACAACACGTTATCCAGCTTAGAACCGTTCTGATACCCCTCGCGCAGCGGCTGCGAGTTGACCGTCCGGCTCTTCTGATATTCTTTCCACCCCGAGCCGGTCAGATATCCGCGGACGATGCACTCGAACGGAATGATCGAAACTTTCCTGACCAGCATCGACCGGCCGCGCAAATCCTCTTTGACGTTCCGGAGCACCGCCGGATACTCGTCGACATCCGCAGAGATCAGATGGTTGGGCATCCAGTCCAGCAAGCCGAACCAGAACACGCTGAGACTGTTCAGGATGCGCCCTTTGTCGGGAACGCCGTTCGGCATGACCACATCGAATGCGCTGATCCGGTCCGTGGCAACCAGCAACAGGTTCTCGCCCAAGTCATAGAGGTCGCGCACTTTACCGCGGCGTGGCTCGGGCAGACCCGGGATCACACTCTCAATCAAGGCATGGTTCTTATCGTACTTCATTCTTCCTCGCTCTGTTTGCGTGCCGCTCTACCGAAAGAAGACGGCGGAATCAAAAAGACCGCGCGACTAAACGCTCACCGGTTCGCAGCGGCGGCTTTCACGAACGCCGCAAACAGCGGATGGGGAGCCACTGGATTCGACTTGAACTCCGGATGGTACTGGCAGGCCACAAACCACGGGTGCTCTTTCAGTTCGACGACCTCGACCAGCTTGCCGTCCGGCGACGAACCCGCCACAATCAGCCCGTTTTTCTCCAGCACTTCGCGATACCCGAGATTGAACTCGTAACGGTGGCGGTGACGCTCCGAGATCTGGGACTCCGCATAGGTCTGCGCCGCCTTGGTGCCCTCTTTCAACACGCACGGATAGGCACCGAGACGCATCGTCCCGCCCATGTCGGTCACCCCGCGCTGACCGTCGAGAAGCGAAATCACCGGATGCGTCGTGCCCGGCGCCAACTCGGTGCTGTTGGCGTCCTCCAGCCCGCACAAGTGGCGCGCGGCTTCGATGACCGCGCACTGCATGCCCAGGCAGATGCCGAAGAAGGGAATCTTGTTCTCACGCGCATAACGGATCGCCTCGATCTTTCCCTCCACGCCTCGTATGCCGAACCCGCCCGGAACCAGGATCCCCTGCACACCCTTCAGCTTGGCCTCAGCTCCAGCCTGCTCGATTTCCTCCGACTCCATCATGCGGATATTGAGCTTCACACCGGAGGCGATGGCGCCGTGCGTCAGCGCCTCATACACGCTCTTGTACGAGTCGCGCAGGCTGATGTACTTGCCCACGACCGCGATCTCCACCTCGCCGTTCGGCGGGCGGATCAGCGTGTCCAGCATCGCATTCCACTCGTTCATGTCCAACTCGCGGACCGGCAGATCGAGCATTCGCAGAATCTTTTCATCCACCTGCTGCTTGGACAGATCGATCGGCACTTCGTAAATCGTGTTCGCCACGTCGCACTCTTCGATCACATGCTCAGGGCGCACGCCGCAGAACAGTGCCAGCTTGGCTCGGTGCTCGGCGGCGAACGGGCGTTCGCACCGGCAAATCAGCAACTCCGGAACAATACCGATCGAACGGAGAATGCCGACCGACTGCTGCGAGGGCTTGGTCTTCATCTCGCCAGCCGCGCGGATGTACGGAACGAGGGTGAGGTGAATGAACAGGCTGTTGCCAGGCCCCAACTCATGGTGGTACTGGCGGATCGCCTCCAGATAGGGCTGCGACTCGATGTCGCCCGCCGTGCCGCCGATCTCAGTGATGGCGATATCCGTCTGATCGTCCTCGATCTCGCGGATCGCCCGCTTGATCTCATCGGTGACGTGCGGCACGACCTGCACGGTCTTGCCCAGATAACCGCCCGCGCGTTCGCGGGCGATCACGTTGCTGTAGATGCGCCCAGTCGTGTAGTTGCTGTGCTGATCGCAGGGGATCCCCGTGAACCGCTCGTAATGCCCCAAGTCCAAATCGGTCTCGCGGCCGTCCTCCGTAACGTACACCTCGCCGTGCTGATACGGCGACATCGTGCCTGGATCGACGTTCAGATAAGGGTCCAACTTCTGCATGCGGATACGATAACCGCGCCGTTTGAGCAGCAGTCCGATAGACGCCGCCGTGAGACCCTTGCCGAGCGACGACACAACGCCGCCTGTCACAAAGATGTGCTTGCAACTCATACGAACTCCTCTAAAGGACACGGCAGGCCATGTCCCTACTGTGCGGGCGCGGCAGGCCGCGCCCCCATCCGTTCTTAACGCTTAATACCCGTCAAATCAATACCGTCGCGCCTGGGCAGATTGCTCGACCCCATCAGCCACGAGTCGACCGAAACCGCGCAGTCGCGGCCTTCGGAAATCGCCCAAACGATCAGCGACTGGCCGCGGTGCGAATCGCCCGCCGCGAACACGCCCGGCACGTTGGTCTGGTAATCCTTGCCGGTCTTGATGTTGCTGCGCTCGTCCACCGCTACGCCCAGACGCGCGATGACGCCGTCCGTTTCCGGCCCCAGAAAACCCAGCGCCAAGAAAACGAGATCCGCATGCCACTCTTGCCTCGTGTTGGGGTTCTCGCGCAGCTGCGGACGCTCGCCTTTCTTCGTGGGCTTGGTCCACTCGACGTTGACCGTCTCCAGCGAACGCACGCGGCCGTTGTAGCCCTTGAACTCTTTGGTGAGGATGCTCCAGAAGCGGTCACCGCCCTCCTTGTGCGACGAGCTGGAGCGAAGCTTCATGGGCCAGAAGGGCCAGGGATAATCTTCTGTGCGCGAATCCGGCGGCATGGGCATCAGTTCGAAACTGTGGACTGCGGCAGCACCCTGCCGCAAGGCCGTCCCCACGCAGTCGCTGCCCGTGTCGCCGCCGCCGACCACAATGACGCTCTTGCCCTTGGCGTTGATCTTGCCCCACTCCGGAGACCCGTCCGGATTCGACCCCAACAGCCGGTTCTGCTGCGTAAGATACTCCAGCGCGAAATGAATGCCGCTCAGGCTGCGCCCCGGAATCGGCAGGTCGCGCGGTCGTCCTGCCCCAGTCGCAAGCACCACCGCGTCGAACTCTTTGAGCGTCTCAGCCGTCGGGTCGGTGTTCGTGACGAACTTCACCCCTTCTGACGACATGATCTCCAGCCGGCGGTCGATCACCCACTTCTCTAGCTTGAAATCGGGGATGCCATACCGCAGCAAACCGCCGGGCTTCTCGCTCTTTTCGAACACCATCACCTCGTGGCCAGCGCGGTTGAGCTGCTGGGCAGCGGCCAACCCTGAGGGTCCCGACCCCACGACCGCGATGCTTTTGCCCGTACGCTTCGAGGGCAGCACCGGCTTCACGAAGCCATGCGTGAATGCGTATTCGATGATCGTTTTCTCGATGAGCTGAATGGCCGTGGGATCCTCATGAATGCCCAGCACGCAGGCCTCTTCGCACAGCGCGGGGCAGAGGCGCCCCGTGAACTCGGGGAAGTTGTTGGTCGCCTCGAGACGCTCCCACGCCTTCTGCCACTGGCCGCGATAGACCAAGTCGTTCCACTCGGGACAGAGATTGCCCAGGGGGCATCCGCTGTGGCAGAACGGCACCCCGCAATCCATGCACCGCGCCGCCTGCTGGATGATCTTGTGCTCATCCATCGGCCGATACACTTCCTTGAAATCGTGGAGCCGCTCCTCCACCGGACGCGACTCGGCGGTCTCCCGCTCGTACTCCATGAACCCTGTGATTTTACCCATAAATTGATTTCCTCTGAGCGAACGCTTAGGTCCGCAGTTGCCGGACTGACACGCAGGTCCGCCTCTACTCCGTCACCGTCCCCATCTCTTCGCGCTGCAATCGAGCCAACGCACGTTTGTAGTCGCGCGGCATCACCTTCACAAACTTGGCACGCAACTGATACCACTGGTCGATCACGCGCTTGGCCACAGGACTGCCCGTGTACGTGTAGTGCCGGGTGATCATGCGCAGAACTTCCGCAATCTCGACATGGTCATACATGACCTCGAGATCGACCATTTCGCGATTGCACCGCTTCTCGGCAAACACGCCACTTTCATCGAGCACATAGGCAATGCCGCCGCTCATGCCGGCCGCGAAATTGCGGCCCGTTGCGCCCAACACCACGACCCGACCGCCGGTCATGTACTCGCAGCCGTGGTCGCCCACGCCTTCGACCACCGCGTTCACGCCGCTGTTCCGCACACAGAACCGCTCGCCCGCGATACCGCGGATGTACGCCTCACCCTGAGTCGCCCCGTACAGCGCCACATTGCCGACAATGATGTTCTCCTCCGCTACGTACGACGCATTCGCAGGCGGATGGAGGATCAGCTTGCCACCCGACAGACCTTTGCCGAAGTAGTCGTTGGCGTCACCCTCGACCAACAAGGTCAGGCCGCGCGCGCCAAAGGCGCCAAAGCTCTGTCCGCACGAGCCTTTACAGGTGATATGCACCGTGTCGTCAGGCAGCCCCACCGCGCCATACTTCTTCGAGATAACGCTGCTCAGCATCGTACCGATGGTGCGGTTGACATTGCGGATATCGACGTTCAACTTAACCCGCTCACCGCCCTCAAGGGCCGGCTCTGACAGTTTGATCAGCGTCCGGTCAAGCGTGTCGCTGATGCCGTGGTCCTGCTGCTGCGTGCAGCGTCGCTCAGAGGGCTCGGAAGGCACCGACCGCAGGATCGATGAATAGTCGAGCCCCTTGGCCTTCCAGTGCGTGATGGCGTCCTGCATTTCGATCAGATCCACGCGGCCCACCATTTCGTCGACCGTCCGGAAACCCAGTTCGGCCATCACCCGGCGGAAATCCTCCGCAATGAACTTCATGAAGTTCACGACGTACTCGGGCTTGCCTTTGAATTTCTTGCTCAGCCGCGGGTCCTGCGTGGCGATGCCCTGCGGACAGGTGTTGAGATGGCACACGCGCATCATCACACAGCCCATGGTCACCAGCGGCGCCGTGGCGAAACCGAACTCTTCGGCTCCCAGCAGACAGGCCACAGCCACATCGCGCCCGCTCATCAGTTTGCCGTCGCACTCGAGGCGCACGCGGCTGCGCAACTTGTTGATGAGCAGCGTCTGGTGAGCTTCTGCCAGCCCCAGCTCCCACGGCAGTCCGGCGTGCTTCACCGCCGTCAGGGGCGACGCACCGGTGCCGCCGTCCCATCCGCTGATCAGAATCACATCGGCCTTGCCCTTGGCGACGCCCGCCGCCACCGTGCCGACGCCTGCCTCGGAGACCAGCTTGACGCTGATTCGCGCGTCCGGATTGGAGTTCTTCAGATCGTGGATAAGCTGCGCCAGATCCTCAATGGAATAGATGTCGTGGTGCGGAGGCGGCGAGATCAACTGCACGTACGGCGTGGACATGCGGGTCGCCGCGATCCACGGGAAAACCTTTTCTGCCGGCAATTGTCCGCCCTCGCCCGGCTTGGCTCCCTGCGCCATCTTGATCTGAAGTTCGCGGGCATTCACCAAATAGTGGCTCGTCACGCCGAAACGCCCCGACGCAACCTGCTTGATCATGCTGATGCGCCAGTTGCCTTCAGGATCGGGACGGAAACGCTCGGCAGCCTCGCCGCCCTCGCCGCTGTTGCTACAGCCGCCGATGCGGTTCATAGCGATCGCCAGCGTCTCGTGTGCCTGACGGCTGATAGAGCCGTACGACATTGCGCCGGTCTTGAAACGTTTCACGATGGAAGTCCATGGCTCGACCTCCTCGATCGGAACCGGTTGCGCAGCCTTCTTCAGCTTGAACAACCCGCGCAGCGTACACAAATCCGCCTGGTCCCCGCTGACACGCTCGATATACTGCTTGAACGCCGCCGGATCTTCCTTCTGCACGGCCTGCTGCAGCAACGCGATCGTGGCGGGATTGTACAGGTGCGCCTCGCCATCGCGCCGCCACTGGTACAAGCCGCCGGGGGGCAGGTCAGGCGTACCCGCCACCTGCTCTTCGAAGCACGACACGTGATTCCGCAAAGCCTCTTCGGCGATCTGCTCCAGGCCGGCTCCTTCGATGCGCGAGACCGTGCCCGCAAAATAATGCCCGGTCACATCGCTGTTCAGGCCCACGATTTCGAAAATCTGAGCGCCGCGGTAGCTCTGCAGGGTCGAGATGCCCATCTTGGACATCACCTTGAGGATGCCCTTGTTCACAGCTTTGATGAAGTGCGCGCAAGCGTCTTCCGGCTCATCCTCGAGGTAGAGTCTCCTCGAGCACAGGTCGCGCACCGAAGCATAGGCCAGATAGGGGCAGATCACATCGGCACCGAAGCCGAGCAGGGTCGCGAAATGATGCACCTCGCGCGGGTCGCCGGTGTCCACGACCAACGCCACATGCGCACGCAGCTGCTTTCGCACCAAGTACTGGTGCACAGCCGAGACCGCCAACAGCGAAGGGATCGGAGCCTGCTCAGCAGACACGTCGCGATCCGAAAGAATGAGGAAGGTCTTGCCATCAGCCACGGCCGCCTCAGCCTGCGCGCACAGCCTGTCCAGCGCCGCCTTCAGCGACGGTCCGTCGCCCTTGGCGGTGAACAGCATCGGCAGGGTCACGGAGCGGATCACACCGTTCTCAGTCTTGCGGAGCGTGAGCAGCTCCGACTCGGTGACCAACGGCTGCTTCACGCGCAGCATGCGGCACAGCCCCGGTGCCTCGGAGAGCAGATTGCCCTGCTTACCCAGGAAGGAGACCAGCGAAGTGACCAGCTCTTCGCGGATCGCGTCAAGCGGCGGATTGGTGACCTGGGCGAACAACTGATGGAAATAGTCGAAAAACAGGCGGGCGCGATTGGACAGCACCGCCAACGGGGTGTCGTTGCCCATCGACCCCGTAGGCTCGATCCCCGCACGCGCCATCGGCGCCAGGATGATCTTCAGATCCTCCATGCTGTAGCCGAACAGCCGCTGGCGGGCCGCAAGGGATCCTTCGCTCAACGCGAGCCTCTCATCGCCCTCGGCCGCCGGCAGCTTGTCGAGACTCATCAGATTGTCGTTCAGCCATTGTCCGTAAGGCTTCTGGCTGCTGAGCTGCGACTTGATCTCCTCATCGTCGATGATGCGGCCCTGCTGCATGTCCACCAAGAACATGCGGCCCGGCTGAAGACGCCCCTTGCGCACGATGTTCGAAGGGTCAATGTCCAACACGCCCGTTTCCGAGCCCATGATCACCAGGCCGTCCTTGGTCACCGTATAGCGGGAAGGGCGCAGGCCGTTGCGGTCAAGCACCGCACCGATGACCTGTCCGTCGGTGAACGGAATTGAGGCCGGACCGTCCCACGGCTCCATGATGCATGCGTGGTACTCGTAGAACGCCTTTTTCTCAGGGCTCATCTCGGCGTGGTGGTTCCACGCCTCGGGAATCAGCATCAGCACCGCGTGCGGCAGGCTGCGACCCGCGTGGTAGAGCAGCTCGATGGCGTTGTCGAGGATCGCCGAGTCGCTCGCGCCCTCGGTGAGAATCGGGAAAAGCCTTTCCAAGCCGGTGCCCAGCAACTCGGAGGCGAACAGCCCCTGCCGCGCCTTCATCCAGTTCATATTGCCGCGGAGCGTGTTGATCTCGCCGTTGTGGCAGATGAAGCGGAAGGGATGGGCCAGCGGCCAAGCAGGGAAAGTGTTCGTGCTGTAGCGCTGGTGCACCAGTCCCAACGCAGACGTAAATAACGGGCTGTTCAGGTCGTCGTAAAAAGCCGCCACGCGGAAGGAACGCATCAGGCCCTTGTAGACGATCAACTTCGACGACATGCTCGACAGATAGAACTGCTCGCGGCCCTCGAGGTCGCTGGTGAGGATCTCATTTTCGACCAGTTTACGGGCAATGAAGAGGTGCCGGTCCAGCGCGTCGGCAGCGACGCTTCCGCGCCCCACAAAAACCTGACGGATGAACGGCATGGTGCTGCGGCCGAGTTCACCGATCGCCTCAGGCTTCACGGGCACATCGCGCCATGAGAGAACCGTCAGCCCCTCGGCCTTCAGATGCTTCTCCAACTTCTTCTCGCACACGCTCCGGCTCTTCGCGTTCTGCGGAAGGAAGACCATGCCCACACCGTACTCGCCGGCCCCGGGCAACCCCTTCACGACAGAAGCGAAAAACGCATGCGGCACCTGAATCAGAATACCCGCTCCGTCGCCGGTCTCCGGATCGTAGCCGGTCGCGCCGCGGTGCTCCAGATTCGCCAAAACCTGCAAAGCCTTGACCACGATATCGTGTGATTTCTCGCCCTTTAGACTGCACACCATGCCGACTCCGCAGGCGTCCTTTTCGAAAGTGGGGTCGTACAGTCCTTGTTTCTTGGGGTAGAGACTCGCTTCATTCATACTCATCTTGTTTCCTTAAAACTTCCTTTTCATCAGGCCACCTTAGCGGCGTGCCTTTCTACTGCATCAACACGCCATAGCGGTGGTGCCGGTCCTCTAGGTTCTCGACACCGTTGTGATCCAACGCATGCTTGCTCGCCACATGTTCGGTCGCACAAGGATACTGCCCCTCGAAACAGCCGTAACAGAAGTGCTCGGGACTGCTCAGCACCGACCGCAGCCCCTCAATGCTCAAGTAGCCAACCGAATCCGCCCCGCACAGCTTGCAGATTTGGTCCACCGAGCGGTTCGTCGCCACCAATTCGCTCGCCTCGGGAAAGTCGATTCCGAAGAAACAAGGGTGCCGCGTGGGCGGGCAGGAGATGCGCACGTGGATCTCTTTCGCACCCGCTCGACGCAGCATCTCGATCCGCTTCTGGATCGTGTTGCCGCGGATGATGGAGTCGTCCACCAGCACCACGCGCTTGCCATTGACGACCTCCGGCACTACCGCGAGCTTCAAATCCACACTGTTTTTGCGCGACCGCTGGGTCGGCATAATGAACGTGCGCCCGATGTAGTGGTTACGGATGAAACCCAGTTCGAAAGGGATGCCGCTCGCATGCGAGAAGCCCAAAGCCGCCAGCACGCCGCTGTCAGGGATCGGCACCACGACATCCGCCTCGACCGGATGCTCCTGTGCCAATCTCTTGCCGATCGCCGAGCGTACTGTGTACACGCTCTGACCGAACACGTGGCTGTCCGGGCGCGCAAAGTAAATATGCTCGAACACGCACTGCCCATATCCGCCTACAGGCACCTCACCGAAACGCAGGCTCTTGATGCCGTTGTCGTCGATCTTCACCAATTCGCCGGGGTTCACGTCGCGCAGGTACTCCGCGCCGATCTGCCTCAAGGCGCAGGTTTCGCTGGCCACCACATAGCCTTTGCCGAGCTTGCCGATCGAGAGCGGGCGGATGCCCCAGGGATCGCGGGCGGCGAAAATGCAGTTCGGACGCGCGATCACAAAAGCGAACGACCCGCGCAGTTCGACCAAGGCCTTGCGGATGCGGTCCTGCGCGTTGAAATAGGCGGGATCGGCCAGCTGGTGCAGCAGGATCTCGCTGTCCGTCGTGGTCTGGAAAATGGCGCCCTGCTTCTGGTAGCGGTCGCGCAGTTCGCTCGCGTTCACCAGATTGCCGTTGTGAGCGACCGCCCACATGCCGTCGCGGCATTCGCCCAGAAAAGGCTGCACGTTCGCCGACTTCGAAGCGCCGGTCGTCGAATACCGCACGTGTCCGATGCCGATTCTGCCTGGCAAATGCTCGGTGAAGTCGCCGGTGAAAACCTCGCTCACCAGCCCCATGCCCTTGCAAAGATGCATGACCTTGCCGTCGCTTATCACCATTCCGGCGCCTTCTTGGCCCCGGTGCTGCAACGCGAACAGGCTGTTGTAGATCGTCAGCGCCGCATTGTCCACGCCGTATACCGCAACCACGCCGCAATGCTCGCGCGGTTCGTCCCGTGTCTCGGTATCACCAAAATTGTCATCAGGTAAAATCATGGCCATAACAATTAGCACTCCTCATGCCAAAAAACAGAACAGGGCGCCGACATCCACCACTCACGCGTCGAGATGCCGTCGGGCAAGCCGCTTTTCGCCTCATTCAACGCAACAGAATTGTCGATAAGACGGAACCGCCTAATCGACAAACGTAAAGACGTCTCAGATACATCCGGCATGGCTGACATTCTTGTCGCCAGCGCCCGATACGCAGCCGGTATCGAACAATTTTGTCGCGCCGCTGAAATCGTTCGCACGCCTCCACTTTCAAAATCTTGAAAAGAGTATCATAATCTCATGGCGCATGCCATGCCGTTTTTGTATCATGTCACCCCGTTCTGCCCCTATAGCGTCGTGCGCCTCACTCGAGAGCCCTTGGCACACGCCTTGCTGACTCTCATAAGGAATAACGCACACGTTCGACCGGAGCCTAAAACGATGCCCAAAAGAAACGACCTTTCAAAAATCATGATTATCGGCGCTGGTCCGATTGTGATCGGCCAGGCCTGCGAGTTCGACTATTCCGGCGCCCAGGCCTGTAAGGCCCTGCGCGAAGAGGGATACGAAGTGGTGCTGGTGAACAGCAACCCGGCCACCATCATGACCGACCCCGAGTTCGCCGACCGCACCTATATCGAACCGCTCACCATCGAAATTCTGCACGAGATCATCCGCCGCGAGCGCCCCGACGCCCTTCTGCCCACGCTCGGCGGACAAACAGCCCTCAATCTGGCTATCAATCTGGCCGACCAAGGCATCCTCGAGCGTTATCAGGTCGAAATGATCGGTGCCAACGCCGAAGTCATCCGGCGCGCCGAAGACCGTCAGCTCTTCAAAGACGCCATGATCCAGATCGGCCTGGAGGTGCCTCTCAGCGGCACGGCGCACACCCTCGAAGAGGCCTGGAAGGTCCAGAAAAAGATCGGCGTCTTTCCGATCATCATCCGGCCCGCCTTCACCCTCGGCGGCAGCGGGGGCGGCATCGCCTATGACGCCCAGCAGTTCGAAGCCATCTGCTCGAACGGCATCGCTCTCAGCCCGGTCAACGAGATCCTCGTCGAGGAATCGGTGCTCGGCTGGAAAGAGTTCGAGATGGAGGTCATGCGCGACAAGAAGGATAACATCTCCATCATCTGTTCGATCGAGAACTTCGACCCCATGGGCATCCACACCGGCGACAGCATCACCGTCGCGCCGGCCATGACGCTCACCGATCGCGAGTACCAGCTCCTGCGTGACGCCTCCATCGCCGTCATGCGCGTCATCGGCGTCGAGACCGGCGGCTCGAACGTGCAGTTCGCCATCAACCCCGACGACGGCCGCCTCGTGGTCATCGAAATGAACCCGCGCGTCAGCCGCTCTTCGGCCCTCGCCTCGAAAGCCACCGGCTTCCCCATCGCACGCATCGCAGCCAAACTCGCCGTCGGCTACACCCTCGATGAGTTGCGCAACGACATCACCCGCGAGACGCCGGCTTGTTTCGAGCCCGCCCTCGACTACGTGGTCACCAAGGTGCCGCGCTTCGCCTTCGAGAAGTTCCCCGGCTCCAACCCGGCCCTCACGACCTCCATGAAGTCGGTCGGAGAGACCATGGCCATCGGCAAAACCTTCCAGCAGTCGATCCAGAAGGCCCTTCGCTCCCTTGAGATCGGGCGCGGCGGGTTCGGCGCGGACGGCAAGGACGTCGAAGTCAGCCGCCACTTCACCGACGAGTCGCTCGAGAACGCCCTGCGCCACGCCGGACCCATCCGCATCTTCCACATCCACGAGGCCCTGGTCCGCAAGTGGAGCGTCGAGCGCATCCGCAGCATCACGAAGATCGACCCCTGGTTCCTCAACCAGCTCCATGAGCTGGTCGCATTCGAGGACGAGATCCGCAAGACCGGCTCGCTCGTTGCGCTGGCCGCCGACCTGCCCCTGTTCCGGCAGACCAAGGAGCTCGGCTATTCTGACAAGCAGATCGCCTTCCTCACGCGCTCGACCGAGACGGATGTGCGCAACACCCGCACGTCGCTCGGCCTCGACCCTGTCTACGGTCTGGTCGATACGTGCGCCGCGGAATTCAAAGCGTTCACCCCATATTTCTACTCGACCTGGTCAACGGCCAAGGACCTCTCGGACCTGCCCGTCACCGCCAAAACCAAAAAGCGTTTCATGATCCTCGGCGGCGGCCCCAACCGCATCGGCCAGGGCATCGAGTTCGACTACTGCTGCGTCCATGCCTGTTACGCCCTGCGCGAGGCCGGCTTCGAGACCATCATGGTCAACAGCAACCCCGAAACAGTGTCTACCGACTACGACACGTCTGACAAGCTCTATTTCGAGCCTGTGACTCTCGAGGACGTGCTGGCCATCTACCGCCGCGAAGCTTGCGACGGCGTGATCGTCCAGTTCGGCGGCCAGACCCCGCTCAACCTCGCCAAAGCTCTTGCCGCCAACGGCGTGACGATCATCGGAACATCGCCCGAGAGCATCGAAAAGGCCGAGGACCGCGAGTTCTTCAAGCAGCTCGCCGATAAGGTCGGCGTGCGCCAGCCCGAAAACGGCACGGCCCTCGACTACGCGGGCGCGCTCGCCGTGGCCCGCCGCATCGGCTTCCCCGTGCTGGTCCGCCCCTCCTTCGTGCTCGGCGGCCGCGCCATGGCCATCGTGTATGACGAGGAGTCGCTCGCCGATTTCGTGAAAGAAGCTTTCCTGGTTTCCGAGGGACACCCCGTCCTCATCGACAAGTTCCTCGAGGACGCCATCGAAGTGGATGTGGACTGCATCTCCGACGGCAAGATCCAGGTGCTCGGAGCGATTATGGAGCACGTCGAAAAGGCCGGCATCCACTCCGGCGACAGCGCGTGCAGCATTCCGCCCCGCACCCTCTCGCCCACGGTCTGTGACCAGATTCGCACCTACACGCACGCTCTCGCAAAAGAGCTGAACGTGATCGGCCTGATGAACGTTCAGTACGCGGTACAGAACAACGTGGTCTACATCCTCGAGGTCAACCCGCGCGCCTCGCGTACGGTGCCCTATGTCAGCAAAGCCATCGGCGTGCCGCTCGCACGTCTCGCCGCACTGGTCATGGCCGGCAGCACGCTCGAGGAACTCGGCTTCACCCATGAAGTCACCATCCGCCACTACGCCTTCAAAGAGGCGGTGCTGCCCTTCAACCGCTTCCCCGGCTGCGACGCCCTGCTGACCCCGGAGATGCACTCCACCGGAGAGGTCATGGGCATCGACCACGACCCCGGCATGGCCTACGTTAAGAGCCAGCTCGGCGCGGGCAATCCGTTGCCCGAGGCGGGCAACATTTTCCTCAGCGTCGCGGACCACGACAAGAACGATACGATCGTCATGGCCCGCGAGCTGACGGCCCTCGGCTATACGATCTATGCCACGCGCGGTACGGCTACGGCCCTCCGCGAGGCCGGCATCAAAGCGCGCGCGGTCTTCCGCATCTCCGAGGGTCGCCCGAACGCCCTCGACCTGATCTTGGACAACGAGGTGCAGTGGATCATCAATGTCCCCTCCGGCGCGAAACCGGCCAAGGACGAAGTGATCATGCGCACAGAGGCCATCCGCCGCGGCCTGCCCATCACCACCACCGTGCGCGGACTTCAGTCCGCCGTGGACGGCATCAAGCGCCTGCGCACGCTCAAGCGCTGCGAGGTGCTCTCCCTGCAGGAATACAACCGCAAAGCCAGCCACTCCCACGCCTGATCTCTCAGTAAGGGCAGGTCTCCGTGCCTGCCCCTCCCATGAAAGTACCCGCTATGTACAACTGGAAACAACAGCGCGAAAAAAACGCCTTCCTCGCTCTCGCGGATGGCACGGTCTATCCCGCTTGGTCGTTCGGCGCGCCCGTCGACCGCCTCGGCGAAGTGGTGTTTAACACCGGCACGCCGGGCTATGAGGAGATCCTGACCGACCCCTCTTACGCGGGCCAGATTGTCACTCTCACCGCCCCCGAAATCGGCAACACCGGCTTCAATGCGCCGGACTACGAGTCCGCCCACATCCACGCCGAGGGCTTGATCGTCCACCGCTACAACGAAGCCAGCAACTGGCGCTCGCAGCAATCGTTGGCTGAAGCCCTTCAGGCTGCGGGTGTTCCCGGCCTGGCGGGCATCGACACGCGCGCCCTCACCATCCGCCTGCGCAACGCCGGCACGCCCAAGGGCTACCTCTGCGCGACTGGCTCGGTCACAGCCGAAGAGGGCGTCAAGCGCGCCCGCGCGTGGGAAGGTCTGGATGGACAGGATTACGCGCAGAAAGTTTCAACTAAGAAACCGTACCTGTTCGACCCCGACAACAAACTCTCGACCACGTGGGGCATTCTGGATGAGCCGCTGCCCGAGGCCGAGATCCCGATCGTGGCCTACGATTTCGGCATCAAGTTCAACATCCTGCGCCGCCTGCGCCAGCAGGGCATGAAGGTTACCGTGGTGCCCGCCAAGACCCCGGCCGCCGAAGTGCTTGCAATGAAGCCGGCAGGCATCTTTCTGTCCAACGGCCCCGCCGACCCCGCCGCGCTGGCCTACGCCATTGAAAACATCCGCGCCTTGATTGGCAAGGCTCCGATGATGGGAATCTGCCTCGGCCACCAGCTTCTCGGCTGGGCCATGGGCGGACGCACCTGCCGTCTGAAGTTCGGCCACCACGGCTGTAACCATCCCGTGCAGGAACTGGGCTCAGGCAAGGTGGAGATCACCTCCCAGAACCACAACTTCATGGTGGACATGGGTTCGCTCGACAAGGCGATCGTCGAAGTCACGCACATCAACCTCAACGACAACACGGTCGAAGGCATGCGTCATCGCCGCGAGCCGGTCTTCTCGGTGCAGTACCATCCCGAAGCCGCGCCCGGCCCCCACGACTCGCGCTACCTCTTCACCCAGTTCAAGAAGCTGATCCTCAGCGCATAGTGGCGGCTGATTTCAGCCGGTTGGGGCCGACGTCTCCGTCAGTACAAGCGAAAGATGGTCCCGGTGATTTTCCGCAGGTACCCGTTGGGGTTCAGGCCCAGCCACACGGGGTTGCCTTCCACCGTGATTCTCCCTAGTTGTTCGGGGGTCAGTCCAGACGCACTGGTGCCGAATCGGAGCGCGGTCGGTATCAGCGTCCCTGTGAGGTCAAGCGTACCCGTCCACGCCTGGCTGCTGCTGTCGGCGAACTCCAGCCGGCACGAACCGGCCCCCAAAGCAAGCGCGCCGCGGATGATGCCCGTGATTCCCATATAGGTGTTGTTGGTGCAGGCGATGACCACCCTGCCGCTCCCGGCATCTCCGCTGACCCAAAGATTGCTGTTGGCACTGTAGCTGGGTTTGATCGGCCCACCGATGATGAGCACTCCCGACGACTTATACCCGACGCGCGGAGCCCAGGTGTTGCCGTCGTTCAGCATGACCACGCCATTCCACGTTCCCGTGCTGACGTTGGCGGCTTGCAGCGCGCCTCGGTTGTTATCGCCGTTGCCAGCGATGTAGATCATCTCGCTTTCGACGACAGCCCCGTTCGTCAACATCATCGTGGAACCGCTGCCGACATCCGAAGCGCTGTTGGTCGTGCCAAGCGCAGCGCTGTTCGCCACGATCAGCGTGCCCAAGCTGACGGTCGTCGCGCCGGTGTATGTGTTGGCCCCCGCCAGCGTCAGCGAGCTGCCTCCAGAGACGGTTATCCGTCCGCCGATCCCAAGACTCCCCGTGAGCGCCAGCATGCCGCTGCCCGTCACCGTCAAGGCGCAGTTGCTCCCGCCATCGCCCACGCTGCCACCGAACGTCAACGTTTTGGCCGAGTTCGTCACCACAATGCTGCGGCAGAGAGTCACCACACCCGTGCCGAGATTCAGATCCTTTGTGCCGACAAAGGTGAAGTTGCTGGTGATGTTGATTGGGCCATTCTGCGAGTTGGAAACCGCCGCAGTGCCGGTGTTGTCGATCTTGCCTCCGTTGATGGTGAGCGTTCCGGCCCCGAGCGCGCCCGCATGGCTGATACTCAGGGTCCCTTCGTTGAGTGTCACGGCTGCCAACGTGTTGGAGTTTTGGAGCGCAAGCGAACCCGACCCTACCTTGGTCACCGTACCCGTCCCGCTCAGCGAGGCTGCGATTGCCACGTCGGACTCCTGCGAGTCCAGGCCGACATTGCCGTTCAGTTTATAGGTCAGGTTAGCGTTGTTGGGCAGCCAGGTGGAGGCGCTCTTCCACGCCTGCAAGGTGCCGCCATTGAGATTGATTGTGGTGGCGCCAGCCGAATAGGATAAACTGCTTAACGACAGCGTGCCGCCGTTAAGGCTGATCGTGCCTAAGACGGCGCCACAGCTCAACGTCGACACCCTGGCCGAACCGCTGTTCACCGTCAGCGTCGAAGTCGCTGGAGTTTACACACCCAGCTGAAAGGTGATGTTGGTGCTGATGTAGGCGCCTCCGTCGACCAGCAGCGCGCCGATCCCGGTTCCGTTACCCACAAAGTCGCCGTTGCTACCGCCGCGCGTCTCCAAGCTTCCGCCCGTGATGGCGAACGAACCGTAGGAGCTGTCGCCGATACGCAGAGGACGGGCTGAGCTGGTAAAAAGACTGTTTCCGTTCGCGGCCGTATAGTAGAGCGTGTTATTCGCCTTGTTCGTGACGACGAGGACAACGTCGTTCGAGCCGCCGGTGGGCGCAACGGAGCCCCCATTCCAGTTCGCCGGGGCAGACCAATTCGTGCTGACCGCGCCACCCCAGCCATACGTGGCCGCCGACGCCGAGCCTGTGACGCCCCCCATAAGCAGTATGAGGCTGAACATGGCAGGCATGGTGCACGAACGCGTCACATCTTCTGAACGCTTGCTCATTATAACCTCCAGTCACTGTCGCAGCATACACACAGGTCTAAGGAGCAACAACGGTTCTCCGCGTTGTCACCCCGCCAGCCTTTCATCCACTGTTAAACCGGTTTTCAAAGTCGATTATAATACAATATATCCCTTAAAAAAGGTGTTTTTTCTGTGCTTAATTTTAACCGTGTCCTTCGGGCTGCACCGTCTCTATGGCCCATGCGGATTCTTTACACATAATGCGCCATGGTTTACAAGACACGGATAGAAGGAGTTTCTATCATAGGCATACAGTAAGGTTGGATGTGGTGTAGGCTGAGGCCTGCCCCGCGAAACACAAGGGAGTTGCCATGAAGATTCAATCTGCGACCGAACTAAAAACCGTCGGAACCAACGTGAAGTCTTTGGCCGATGCGGCGCTCAATCAGGGCAAGGGCGTGCTGCGCCTCGCGCCGAACTGGGTGCCCCGTTCCTTTCTCCATCCCGGACGCCGCATCAAACTGCACCCCGATGACCTCTATGCTTACGGACTCAACCGCGGCGGCATCGACGAGCGCTGGTTTGCCTCCACCACTGAGGCCGCCAACGAAGGCCGCGTTCCTGACGAGGGCCTGAGCTATGTCGTCTTCAAAGGCCAGCGCTTCCTGCTGCGCGATGCGGTCGCCGAACTCGGCGCAACGGCGGTCGGCAAGGACATCTGGGCGAAGTACCGCCGCTGGCCGGTCTACAGCAAGTTTTTCGACAATATGGGGCCCATCCCCCACCATATCCACCAGAATGCCAAGCAGGCGAAGCTGATCGGCCAAGAGGGCAAGCCCGAGACCTACTACTTCCCGCCACAGCACAATAACGTCGGCAACAATTTCCCCTACACCTTCTTCGGCCTCGTGCCCGGCACCACCAAAGCCCAGGTGCGCCGCTGCCTCGAGAACTGGAACAAGGGCGACAACGGAATCCTCGACATCTCGCAGGCCTATCGCCTGAAACCCGGCACCGGCTGGATCGTCCCGCCCTGCGTGCTGCACGCGCCGGGCTCGCTCTGCACCTATGAGCCACAGTGGGGCTCCGATGTCTTCGGCATGTACCAGAGCCTGGTCGAAGGCCGCGAAGTGCCTTGGTCACTGCTGGTCAAAGACGTTCCCGCTGAGAAGAAGTACGACCTCGACTACATCGTCGAGCAGCTCGACTGGAAGCAGAACACCGACCCTAACTTCCACAAGAACCACTACCTCGAGCCCGTTCTGGCGGGCGGTTCGTTGAAGGAGGGCTACCTCGACAAGTGGATCTGCTATGGCCGCATCAAGGGCTGGCAGTGCGTCACCGCCAAGGAGCTGACTGTCCTGCCCGGAGCGGCCTGCACCATCAAGGACGGCGGCGCCTACGGCCTCATCACCGTGCAGGGCAAGGGCAAGATCAACGGCCAGCTCCTCAGCAGCCCCAACCTGATCCGCTTCCACGAGCTGACCGATGATGAGGTCTTCGTCATCGACGAGGCGGCGCGTGCTGGCGTGGTCTTCGAGAACACCTCCAAGACCGAACCGTTGGTCGTTCTGCGTTATTTCGGCCCCGAAGTCAATCCGAGCGCACCTGATGTGGGAGGAAAAAATGAGTAACACGTACCCGAAACTGCACAATGCCACATGGCCAGGCGTGGTCGGCAAAGGCCCAGGAACGCCGGAACCGCTGATCGACCTGCAGACCATGATCGACCTGACTGCCGCCGCCGAAGTGAATGGTGTGCGCTTCGACGGCGTCGACCTCTTCCTCTGCGCGCCGCACGTCGACATCGACTCTACGGACGCGGACCTCGCTCGGCTGGCCGCCACGCTTAAGAGCCGCAATCTCGTTGCCGGCTCGCTCGTTGCACCGGTGTGGCCGCCTGCGGGCGGCGGCACCGCCTTTGGCGATCAAGCCGCACGCGACCAGTTCGTGACGCAGGTGCGCAAGTCCTGCATCATCGGCAAAAAGTTGCGCGACCTCGGCGTACGCCCGGATGGCGTGATCCGTATCGATTCGGCGGGCTCGCCGTCCGACTGGGCAAATAACCCGACGGGGAACACGGGACGGATCATTGACACCTTCTCACGCGCCTGCGACGTTGCTGAAAAGCATGGTGAGCGGTTGGCTGCTGAGGGCGAAATCTGCTGGGGAGGCATGCACTCTTGGCGCACCATGCTCCAAGTACTTGAAGGCGTGGGACGCCCACAAACACTCGGCTTCCAAGCTGATATGGCGCACACGCTGCTCTATCTGCTCGGCTATAACGCACCGGAAGACCGGCTCGTCCCCGAGAAGTTTGACTGGAGCGACACCGCAACGTTCCATGCTGCTTACGCCAAACTCGCCGCCGCGCTGCGTCCATGGACGATCGATTTCCACGTCGCCCAGAACGATGCAACGGTCAAAGGCCAGGGCACACATGACAAGACCGGGCGGCACTGCCTGCCGACCGATCCGAACGGTAAACTGGACATCGCATGGGCCGCAGGCCAATGGCTGCGAGACGAAACCGGCAAACCGACCCGCAAGATCCGCCATCTCTGCTGGGACGGCTGCATGTTTTCAAACGAAGTCATGCACAAACCTGAAACGTGGAATTCGATTCTGTCGGCCATGGTCGATGTCCGCAACGCCCACGGCTGGAAAGAGTAATGTAAACTCGGATGAATCGACGGATTCGAGGGTTCAATGCCTCGGTTCTGTCGATTATCTCGATTCATCCGAAAAGAAGGACTTCGCATGAAACCCCAGAAGAAACTCAACATCGGCATGATCGGCTACGGCTTCATGGCCCGCGCCCATTCGAATGCCTACCGCAAAGTGAACAATTTTTTCGACCTTGGCTACCGCCCGGTCCTGAAGGCCGCCTGCGCCCGCGATGAAGCCAAACTGCAGGCCTTCGCCGACACGTGGGGCTACGCCTCCATTGAGACCGACTGGCGCAAGTTGGTCGCGCGTGACGACATCGACGCGATCGACATCTGTGTCCCGAACGATCTGCACCTGCCGATCGCCAAGGCCGCCGCCGAAGCCGGCAAGATGGTGCTCTGCGAGAAGCCGCTGGCCCGCAACGCCGCCGAAGGCCTGAAAATGTGCAAAGCCGTTGAGAAGGCCGGCGTCATGAATACCGTGTGGTACAACTACCGCCGCGTACCCGCCGTCACTTTGGCAAAGAACCTCGTTGAAGAGGGGCGCCTCGGACGCATTTTCCACTACCGCGCGAACTTCCTGCAGGACTGGACCATTTCGCCCGACCTGCCGCAAGGCGGCACGGGGCTTTGGCGTCTCGATGCGGCTGCAGCCGGCAGCGGCGTCACGGGCGACTTGCTCGCGCACTGCATCGACACGGCGATCTGGATCAACGGCCCCATCACTTCCGTCACGGCTATGACCGAGACCTTCATCAAAGAGCGCAAACACACGCTCACGGGCAAGGTGGAGAAGGTCGGCATCGATGATGCCTGCGCCTTCCTCGCGCGCTTCGCCAACGGCTCGCTGGCGATCTTCGAATCAACGCGATACGCGCGAGGCCACAAAGCGCTCTACACGTTTGAGATCAACGGCGAACATGCGTCCATCGCCTGGGATCTGGAGGACTTGCACCGCCTGAAATATTTCGACCACGCCGACGACTCCATCGTACGCGGCTGGCGCAACATCCACGTTAGCGACGGCGACCAGCCCTACATGGGCAAGTGGTGGGTTCCCGGCCTGCAGATCGGCTACGAGCACAGCTTCGTTCACCAAGTCGCGGACTTCCTAACCGCGCTGCAAAAGGGCGAACAGGCCACGCCGAGTTTCCGCAACGCGCTCGAAACCACCAAAATTTGCGATGCGGTGCTATCCTCCGCCGCCAGCAAACAGTGGGTGACGATCAAGTAAAGCGAAGTCGTTTGGCCTGCCGCCCACTGAGCTGGAACAAACGAAAGAGTGGTTTCTTCCGAACGATTAGAACTCAGATTATGAATACGATTGCGAAGGGCTGTTTATCCCCCTACTTGTAATCGTACCCATAATCTGACTCGTTCGAAGTTATAAACGGACACGAAGAAGGCGCATGCACTGCGGATGCACGTTCCTCGCGTCTTTGTGTTAATCCTCTGAACCCGCATATTCGCGCCAAGCGTCGCGGAGCCAAACGATGGACTGCCACGGCGCGGTATAGGGCGTGTTGCAGCTCGCCGACAGCATGAACCGGTGCGCATGCGGCCGCATGCGTTCGAACAGCTCCCTCACGTACGCGAACACCTGCTCGCGCGTGCGCAGCCGTTCGAACTCCTGAGCGCTAATTCCGCCAGTGATGATCAGGCGGTCACCGCTGAGCCGCATGGCCTCATCCAACTCGACATCGCCCAACGTCGGGAACGCTACGCCTTCGAGGCCGTCCACGCCGAGCGACGCAATGAGCGGCAGGTTGTCGCGCTGCCGGCCGCAGGCGTGGATGAAGAACAGGCTGCCATGCTCGTGACAGATCCGGCTGGCTTTTTCATAGAACGACGCCGAGTAGCGCTCGACGTAATGCGGCGGATGAAAGGCCGAATCGAGATTGTCCATCGCCATCATCACGCGCACACCAGCCTGCGACATCTGCCTGACAAGATCGAGCTGCGACGCTTCATGCAGCGCGAGCAATTCCGCTGCGCGCTCAGGATAATCCATCAGGCAGTACGTCGCGTCCTGAGGCCCCAGCAGCACATAGAGCATTTTCAGGGGGCTGGTCAGCTCACCCGCTACGACAACCCCCTCGTCCCCGACCCTGCGCTGGATCGCCGCATAACGTTCCGGCACGAAACACCAATGCCGCGAAGTCAGCAACGCCTCAAGATCGTCGAGCTGATTCGCAAAGTCGTCGACTGCGAACTTTTCCTGCACTAGCGTCGACTCCTGAAACACGTAGCGCAACCGTTCCGTCAGCCTGCCGTAGGTGCGCTCGATGAGCCTGTCGCAGCCCTCATGCCACTCACGCACCGAACCGTTCCACGTCTCCTCGCAGAATCCGCCCCACCAGCCGCGCTGTTCGTCGCAGTAAACGTTGCGGCTGAAGACGTCGAGGCCGAGCTCCTGAATCAGCTCGAGCTGATCGCGGCAATGCGCGATTTCCGGAGGCAGCAGTCCGTGGTTCCGGTGATGCGCGAACCACTGCCAGTAGTTCGGCGCATAGACGATCCGGTCCGGTTTCCGGCGATTTAAAATATCGAGCACGCTCATGCGGCAAGCTCCATGCGCTCCAACTTCGGGACCAACAGGTGCATGACACCCAAAGCGACGAGGTAAGCCAGCGAGGCGATCGCAAACGGGACCGCGTAGTTGTTGTTCGTGTATTGCAGGATGTGCGAGACAAGCTGCGCGAAGCACATCCCTCCCAGCGCGCCCGCCATGCCGCCGATGCCGACCACCGAGCTGATACCCTGCTTCGGCACCGTGTCGCTGACCAGCGTAAACAGGTTAGCCGCGAATCCGCAGTGCGCCGCCGCGGCCAAACCGACCAGCGTCACAGCCACCCACGGGTTCGCCACGAACGGAGTCGCCACCACCGGCACCACACACAGCGCACAGACCAACAGGGCTGTCTTGCGCGCCGCGTTCACGGTCCAGCCGAGCTTGAGCAGCTTCGACGACAGCCACCCGCCGCCGATCCCGCCGCCGCTGGCCGCAAGAAACATGATCATCAGCGGCAGACTGCTCTGCGTCAGCCCGAGCGCGTACCGCTTATTCAGAAAATCAGGAGCCCAGAAAATGTAGAACCACCAGACCGGCGCGGATGCCGCCATGCCCACCACGAACGCCCACGTCTGCCGGTGCCGCAGCAGTACCAGCCACGGAATCTTGCCGATGGGATCAGGCGGGTCTTTGCGGATATATGCCAACTCCGCCGACGATACGCGCGGATGACCCTCAGGCGATCGATACACCAGAAACCACACAGCCACCCATACGAACCCGATCGCGCCTGTTATAATGAATGCAGCCTGCCAGCCCCAACGCGTCGCCAGCCACGGCACGATGAGCGGACACGTCACTGCACCCATGTTGCTGCCGGCGTTGAAAATGCCGGTCGCCAGCGCGCGCTCTTCCTTTGGGAACCATTCCGCCACTGTTTTGATCGCGGCAGGGAACATGCCGCCTTGCGCCAAACCCAGCCCCGCCCGAGCGGCGCTGAACCCGATGGCCGTCTGAGCCGCAGCGTGCGCCATCCCCGCCACGCTCCACAGCGAAACCGACAACAGGAGACCGAGCCGTACGCCGATGCGGTCGATCAGCCGCCCCGCGAACACATACCCGAGCGCGTAAGTCAACTGAAAGGCGGTCACAATCCAGCCGTATTCGATCTGCGTCCATCCGAGGTCCTTCTCCAGCATCGGCTTCAAGATCCCGAGCACGGCGCGGTCGATGTAGTTGACCGTCGTCGCAAAGAACAGCAGCGCGCAAATGATCCAACGGTAACTCATCATTCCTTTGCTCCTTCCACCCGTTCCAACACCACCCCGGAAATCACGGCCTTGCCCTTGATGGGCGTCAGAGTAACCGTGACCTCACCCGGCGCACGCAACGTCACAGGAAAGACGCGCTCCAGCAGTTTGTTCGCACCGCCCGCCTCCTTGAACACATCCACGCTGTCAGCGTCACTGTTCCCAGCTGTGGCGCGGCGAAGGTGCGCAACGGCGCGCCACTGCTTGCCGTCCCGGGATGTTTCGATCTCGAACTTTGCCTGACGCTTATCGCCCATGTACCATGAGAATCCGATGCGGTCCGTCACAGTCTGCGGATCGAGCCTGAACTGTAGCCAGTGGTCAGAACCGTTCGCGGCCCAGCGCGTCTGCGGGTCGCTGTCGATCACCGCGCTTGCCGGGCAGCCCTTGACCTCCGCACTCGCGGTCACGCGCGGACTCCCGTCCTCCTTCGCCAACGTGTCGATCTTCACCTCATACAGGCTATTCCACTCGTTCTCGGACGTGCCGTGGCAGCGCAGGCGCAGGAAAGCGGCCTTGACTGGCTCGAACGCCCACTGCTCGTCGCCCTCGGACGCCTTGACTGAAACGGCGAACTCGCGCTGCCCCGCCGCAGTCGAATCTGGATCCACGAACTGCAGGCGCAGCCGATAATCGCCGGGCAGCAGCGGCGCCTTGTGCGCGATCGGCCTGACCGCGAGTGTAAGCGGCTTGTCGCTCCGAACGCCGTGCCGCCCGATCTCCGCCGCGACCGACGGCGCCGCGAATGTCTCAGCCCCTGTTTCCTCTGTGCCGAGCGTCTGCCACATGTTGTGCTCCGCGTCGAAGAAGTAAGTGAAGCGCCCGGGCGCCTGGGCCAGCGGGTCATGCGAGGTCGGACCGAAATTATAGCGCACAGGCTCCATGCCCAGCATCTGCCGCAAGCGGAGGTAGTAGACCAGCCAGCGCGTGTTCAGCGAAACGACCAGCCCCTTCTCGCCTCTCGTCATTCCTCCGATTGAACTGAAAGCCGCGAACTGCTTGATCACCGACTCGGGACTGCACGTCGTCATCAGCGACCGAGCCTGTGCCACGTGATTGCTCGTGAAAGCCATCTGCGCCCGCTGGAAAAGATCGTGAGTCTCGAAGAAGGCTGCGGTGAAGCGTTCCAGCCCGCGATAATAGTCCGCATTCGGCCCTTTCTCGGCTTCGAGCATCGCGAGCCGGTCGCGGCAGCCGGCGATGACGACAGCGCAATTAGTCAGTGGCCGGTCGATCAGGTGGTCGCTCGTCTCGCGCGCAAAACGGGGCGCTTCAGTGATCCACTTGCTCAAATACGGGCCCAGTCCCGGCTCTCCGAGTGTCTCTGCAGCAAACGCGTCGCACGTGGCTCGAAGCGGCTCGTCTTTCGTGGCCTCAAACACCTGCCTCGCGTGACTCGCGAAGTACAGGTCGAGCGGGCGCGTGGTCCAGTGGATCACGCCGAAGCCGGCAGCCTTGGCATCGACCAATTTGGAGTGGAAATCGTTGAGCGGCGTATAGGGCCGCCCGATGTAATGCCCGTCGTCATGGTGCGCCCAGATGATCGGAATCACGGGCCGGCGCGCTCCGACCTCACCGATCACGGCCCGCGATTCAGCCGTGCCGAGCTGAGGCCGCTCGTGGATCACATCGTAATCGAGCCCCAGCAGCGACACGCCCGCGGGGAAGAAGCGGTCGGACGCGCGCAAGAACTCGAAACCCCACGTGCCCGCCGCGATGTGCGTGCCTCCGGCCCCGCACTCCTTCCGGGCTCGCTCGAACGCTTTCACGATCTTGCCGATAGCGAAGAGGCCTGCCGAATGCCAGTACTTCTCCGCCTCCGGGGTGCGGGCAATCTCGGCCGCATACTCCGTTTGCCACGCGTCAGGCAGATCCGCGACTTTAAGCTCCATCCACGGGGTGCCGCCACGACGGAACCACACCACCAGCTTCGTGATCTGCGGATAGACCTTGAGCAGCCCTGCGACCTGCGCGCGGTAGTAGCCGTAGCCCTCCGGCGTGTCGGGATTCGGCAGCCAGAGACTCGGCGCAACCTTGCCGACGTTCGAGTACGCTTTGGCTCCTATCTCAAAGCGCGCCGACTTCGGCAACAGGGCCACGAGCTCCGGCGGGTTTGCGGTAGGCGTATCCACATCCACGGCGAACACCACGCCCATATCTCGCTGCGCCGCATCGGCGAACACCTTGCCCATCAGCTCCTGTGCGGCCTCAACGCGGCACTCATCCGGCACCATCGCCGCATCGGCACCAAACACGGGCCCATCGAACACTTCGCCTCCAACCAGCCGGCGCACATCGTTCACGTGCATCGTAGACCAGTCCCGGCCCTTGACCGTGGTGGAGAGGTAGCCCACCGGCTTAGGCTTGCCCTGAAAAGTGAACCCTGCCATCGGGTTGTTGCCGTAGGCGTGGACCATAATCGCATTGTACCCCATCTTCTGCGACTGCGCGGTCCAGCGCTGCCAGTCCTCGAGGTTCCACGTCGAGCAGCCGCTCAGAAAATTGTGCCAGTTGAAGACGATCCGCTCAGGCACAAGCGGCCTGTTCGACGACTCTGCTGCGAACAGCGTTCCAGCAGACGCCATCAGTCCGGCGATGACGCCTGACAGCACTTTTCTTCTCATCGGATCCCCCCTGGTTGCACGCTCGGCCTCACTTGCCGTCATGCGGATAAAGCCGTGGGAAGTTCGGCGCGAACGGTTCCTGATACTGGTAGAGCTCCGGATACCCGCAAGGCGGATGGAGCGGCGGCCGAGGCTCGCCTTTCAATGTGGCCAACAACGAGCGCAGCCGGTCGCGGCTCTCCTCAAGGCCGACGAACCGCTCACCGGCATACCACGCAGCCCACTTGACGGTTTCCGCGCGGTGCAGCGCGTCGAAGAGTTCGGCGGCGGCGCACAGCGCCTGCTCCGCGTGGACGACGGCCTGAGACTTGTCGCCTTGTCCGTATGCCGTCAGCGCCGCACCGTACTGCTCCAACATCTCCAGCGAGTGGAGGTGCAACTGGATCGGCGTCATTACGTGAGCCTGAAAAAACTCCCGGCGTTCGGCAGGCACGCGCGCGGCGAGCAGCCCTGCATCGGTCGCGAGGGCTGCGACCGTGGCGAGATTGCTGACGGCGAACGCCTGCATGTCGAGGGCCTGCGCCAACTGTTTTTCTGAGAGCGTCTTGCCTTCAGCCAGCAGCGGCGCAGCCGTGCGGTCAAGCGTGTGCAGCATCGTGTGGAGACGGTTGTCGCCGTGGCGCGTCTCCCTCCGCTGGTACGAAATATCGAAGTAGCGCGCATACAGGGCCGCGACGTCGCTTGCTACCGCTGTACCGAACTGCCGCTGGCTCCAGTCGGCGAGGAAAGCATCCATGTTCTCACGGTCGGTCTTGCCGATGTACGGCGCGGCGTTCCAGACAAACCGCATCGCGCAGTCGGTGGATAGCGGCACGGGCCTCACATCGCTGACGTTGACGAGAAAGAAGTTCGTCGCGCCCGCCTTCACGAAGCGGCTGATCTCGCTGGTGATACGGCCGGGGTTGACCATTTCGCTGAGCTGATTGTGGCTGCCACTCAGCATGGCGGTGTGGAAGTAGATGCCCTGCCCCGCCTGCACGGCGCCATTGTCGCGGATTATGCCCGTGCCGTCGTCGGGCCAAACCTGCACAACGCCTGCGGGAAGCTTCAGGTGTCCGGCATGCATCATTTCGGCACCTTCCATCCAGAGGTTGGCGATGATCATGGCCTTAGGATCAACCTCGCGAATCAGCTCCACCTGCTTGGCGATGGCCTGAGTGATAACGGCACCGCGCGCCTCCGGCGTGCTCAGCTCCGGCTCGTCTGTCCAGAACGGACGGTCATGTTTGCCCCGGTAGCCGACGGTCCAAACCACCTCACGTCCTTTGTACGCCGCAATACAGTCACGCCAGTACTTGACCATGATGTCGGGATGTTTCGTGTACGAGAACGGCATGTCTTTAGGCCAGCGATAGGTGTTAAGCCCGACCACGAGAATATGGTGCATGTTCAATGCGAGTCCGCGCCGTGCGGCGAGTTCCCAGCAGCGTTCGTCGGGGAAATTGAACGTGCCTGGAACGATCATGTTGCCGCGCAACCTCAGAACGGTCTCGCAGATGCGGTCGAGCATCTCAAGCGAGAATACGTTCTCGCGCAACGGATCGGGCGCAAAGCCGCCGAGCAGGTCCTCGTCGTTGATGAACCAGCCACGGTACCGGAAGGTCGGCGGCCCGAACTGTTTGTTGAGATCCGACGGAACCTCAATCTGCCGCCTAGGCACCGGCTCGTGATCCGTCCAGTAATGCCATGGATCGACTCCAAGGATCTCCTCTGCCAGCGCGTACGCCGCGTAAATCGCCCCGCGCGCGTCCGCCCCAGAGGCGATAAGCTTCGACTGCCCCGTCGCGTCGCGCTGGATGCGCAAGACGAAGCTCTCCGGCGCCGCCGAGACATCGCGCGCCTGTTTCGTGCCAAGGTACACCACGGTTCCGCGCCACGCGGCCGGAGACTCGCTCAACACCACCGGCCGATGGCCGAACACCTTGTACCAATCGCGCTGCACATCCGACAGCGCCCGCTGCACGGCCTCAGGCTCATCCGCTGCGACCACCCACGGCGTGTCGGCGGTGATGCTCACAGTGTCCCCGCCATCCGCGCATACGGCTGCGGCCAACAAACCAACTGCGGCTGCCAGACACCGACCGATACTCATACGAGTTCTCCCTCACCTGACTCCAAACCTGCAAAATACCGCGACGCTTGAAGGGCACATGAGCAATACTCCGCCACCACCTACTTGCCAAGGGCCAGCCGTGTGGCCAGTTGGGCGGCGGACGCGGCGTCAGACGAATAGCCGTCCGCGCCGATCTCATCGCAGAACGCCTGTGTCACCGGCGCACCGCCGACGATCACTTTCACTTCGATCCCGGACTCGCGCGCAGCACGCACCACGTCACGCATGTTGACCATGGTGGTGGTCAACAGAGCGGAGACACCGATGACCTGCGCCCCGTGCTCCTTTGCAAGTTCGATGAACTTCTCAGGGGCCACGCCAATGCCAGCGTCCACGACCTTGAAACCAGCCCCCTCCAACATCATGCCGACCAGGTTCTTGCCGATGTCGTGCAAATCCCCTTTGATCGTGCCGATCACCGCCGTAGCCAAGGGCTGAACTCCGGCAGCCACCAGATGAGGCTTCAGAATTTCCGTCCCTTGTTTCATCGCGCGGGCTGCCAAAAGCACCTGCGGCACAAAAATTTCGTTCTTCTTGAACCTCTCCCCGATGATTCCCATGCTTCGGCACAACCCGTCGTCGAGAATCACAGATGCCGCGACGCCTTCTCTCAACGCTTGGGACACCAGCTCCGCCACAACAGGAGCGCGGCCTTTGATCAGCGCCTCCTGAATCTGCTCAATGATCATTCTTCTCCCTGTCTCTTTTCGTTGATCGCAACTTACTTTTTCAACCGCATCCAAGTGGCGATTTTGACGTTCCTAGCCTCAGCAGACTGAATCTCGTCCGGCGTCCCGGATCTGGACGACTTCTCCAACGAATCGATCCGCATCAACAAGGCCTGCTGGCTGCCCTGAAACTGCTCGCGCTCCGCCTCTCGGTTTTTCCGTTCGTCCGCAAGTTCCTGTTCGCGTTTGCGGAGCAGTTCCGAGAGTTCCTGCATACGGCGTCCGGCCTTGTCTCCTTCGGCCGCCAGTGCCCGCAATTTGGTCGATTCGGACTCAAACACGCGCAGTTTGCGCTGCAGGTCGCGCTCGTTTTCTTCTGCCAGGCGCACCTGCCGCTGGTGGGCGACTCTCAGGTCGTCGAGCTCTGCGCGTAGGCGGGCAGCGTTCGGATCGGAAGGTTGCTCGCGAACCGCACGCCTCGTCATCTCCGCCGGGCTGCCACCGAGCTGCATCAGCAATGTCTGCTTCCTCTCCAGGAGTGCCTGCTGCCTCTGCACGCTCCACTCCTTCAACTGCTCCACATGCACGCGCTCCAGCTCCATCGTTTTAGCCAGCTCGGCGATTTCGGTATTCACCAGTTCATATACTGCCGCTTGATCCGAGAAGAACCGGGCGGTTTCTTCGGGCGGTTGAGCGCACACCTTTTCCAATGCCGCGACCTTTTCGGCGTACGCGTTGTCGCGCGCATTGGCATCGCTTAACAGCTCCGCAAAAGCCGCTTCGCTCTCACGCGCTTTCCGCTCCGCCGCGTTCACGTCACGCTCCGCCGCCACAAGCCGTCGCTCACACTCGGCCACGCGAAGCCGCTCCGCCGCCAACTCCGCCTCCCGCACATCCAGAATTTGCTGCGCCTCGGCGCTCCGCTTCTCATGGAACTGAACGGCCTGCTCCAGGGTCGACACACGCGACCTAAGCGCATCCAGCTCCTGCTCGAACGCAACTTGCGCCGCCTCGGCCGCCGTGCGTGACTCCGCCAGCTGGCGCTCCGCACCCGCGAGTCTCTCACGCACCTCTTCGGCCGCGCGCGTCAGTTGGGCGCTCTGTTCGGACGCCTCGCGTCGCGTCTGCTCGATCAATAGCTCTTGCGCCTCGACCGCAGGCTGATTTCTTTCCGCTGCGTCAACAGCCTGGTCGCTCAGCAACAGTCGGCTGGTGGCCTCCTCAAGTTGCTGCTCCAACTTCCGAATCTGCTGGCGCAACAGCTCCTGTTTTCGCTCAGACGCCCGCGAGTCTTTTTCGGCGTTCCGCAAAATCGTGTCCCGCTGCGTCTCCAACTCTTTCACCAGCGACGCCATCACGTCGCGCTCATGTTGCACCGTCTCAATCGCATCAGCGTTCGCCAACTTGGACAGTCGCTCACGCTGCCCCATAACCAAAGACTCCAGCTCACGGACCCGAACCCGCAACACATCCTCCGGCACTTGGTCGTGCGACACTTTATCCGCCGGAGCGGCAGGTTCTTTCTCTGGCGCTGCAGGCGTTTCGACGTCGTCCGCCGATACGATCTGCGCCCCCTCTGGAACCTTACCACTCTTGATCAGCGCCTCCGCTGCCGACCGGTTCAGTGGCCCGCGCAGCTCCCCTTCACCGTCGTCTACAAACCACCGCATATCGAGCAACTCAACCGAGATGGCTTGGATCCATTTCTTTCTGTCGTTCGACACCTCATGTCCCGGAAGTATCCGCCCCTGCTCCGCCCAGACGATCAATCCTTGGGTGGAGACCGGGCCAAAGACTGACTCGCCACCGGTTCTCAGAAACCACTGGCGACTGTCCGCATTTTCGTTTTGCTTGTCAGACATAGGATGTGTTTGCTGGTTAGAGGTTACAGGTTAGAATGATTCACGGTTCAGCGGTTGACATCACTTTTTTCTTTTGAAGATATTCGCACCCTGTGCGCCTAGACGCTCTAACTCTCTGCGCGCCTGCTGCTCAAGGTCAGCCAACGAAGAAAGCCCAGGTGCCACGCGTCCCGGATTCGGCGCAGGCGGCGTTGTCTCCGCTGGCTTCCTGTGCCACTCGGGCGCCACACGCTCTGCCTCCGGCATTTTGGCCGAAGGCCTCGGCTGTTCAGGAGGCAACACTTCCACTTCAACTGTTTCGGCTGTGACGCGTTCAACCACACGCGCCGCATTCGCAGCCTCGCGCGCCGCATTCGCCTCAGTGGCCTGCCGGAATTGTGCAAACAGCTCCTCCACCAGCCGCCGCACCACAGTCAACTCAGCGCTGACATCCACCCAAGCCGTCTCATTGGCGCGGTGAGACTGGGCCTCTTCCAGCACGGCCTCAAGTTTCGCGCACCGCTCCTCGGCCTGCCTCGCCGCATCCTTTGCGCTCGTTAACGCCTGTTGCAGACCGGTCCGCTCTGCATCTAGAGACCGGACCTGACTCTCCAGCGCGCCGCATTCAGCCCCCACGCCCGCTGTCCCTGCCAACGCCTTCTCAAGTTGCGACAGCCTAGCCTCGCGGATCTCAGCCTCCGCCTGCACATGGCTCAGCGCGGCATGCAACCCCTGCCGTTCGGCTTCGAAAGCGCGCGTCTGTGTTTCCAGCGCCGCCGCTCGGACGTCGCGCTCCGCCCGCAGTTCAGCGGCATGCTCCACAGACTCCGCATGCTCTTTGCGAAGCCTTGCGACCTCGTCCGACCAAGCCTCAGCCTTGGACAAAACCAGACGCTGAGCCTGTTCCGCATGCGCCGCCTGCTCGGCCATCTGCTGCATAGCCGCACACAGGCGTTCTTCGGCCACCGAAGCCTGTTGCCGGGCCTGCTCCGCCATTTGCTGAACAGTCACACGCCGGTGCTCTTCAGCGGCAGAAGCCTGTTGCCGGGCCTGCTCCGCCTGAGTCGCCAAGGCCGCTGCCTGCTGTTGCGCCTGTTCTGCCTGAGCCACCCAAACCGCTGCCTGCTGTTGCACCAAACGCAACTGCTCCTCGTATGCAGCCACCTGTTGTTGCGCCAGGCGCAACTGTTCTTCGAAGGAACCGACTTGCCGCTGAGCATGCTCTGCTTGCGCCGCCTGCTGTTGCCGCATCTGCTCCACCTGCGCGGCGTACGCAGCCACCTGCGACCTCACCTGACACGTCTGCTCATCGCTTGACGCTGCGCGTTGCCGAGCCTGCTCGGCCTGCTCGGCCAAGTGCCGCAGCCTCTCGGCCTGCGCCGCCTCACCCTGCTGATCAGGCCGCTCATCCATCCCGCGACGGATAAAAAAGAAACTCTTTGCAGAGATGGAGCCGTCCTTTATCAGTTCCTCCATCGCGCGCCGATGGATCGGGCCGTAAAAGGTCCCAGGCGTGACTTCAGCCACCCAGTCCATCTCAAGCGCGCGGACCGCTGTGGCGAGTTGCCACTCGGAACCGTTCTCGGAAACTTCGTTTGTCGGCGCGAGACGACCGTCGCAAGCCCACGACCTGAGCGCATCGAGATCGACAGGCCCGAATATTTCGCCTTGCTCGTTCCGGACATGCCAGCTTTCGCCTTTCGTTCCGTCTCCAAGCTTCCGCGTTGCTGTTCCCACAATCACACCTTCTGTTAATGGCCTCGACTCGTGCCTTGGCCATACGGTCGCTTCAACTCCTGCATCCGCCTTCGCGCGCTCTGCCGAGACGGATAAAATACATCACCTTAATGATAGTAAAATCGGGGGGTTGTCTCAATGCGATTATTCCGCGCATTTGCTGTTGACCCAAGGCACAACTTCTCTTACCCTAATGCGACTTTTTTGACCTGTTAGCTACCGGAATAACACACGCTGAAAGCTGCACGAACGCATGAGTGAACCTTCCATGATTTTGTTGGCCATTTCCGACTTGCACTACACTGGCCTGGCACGACAGACCGCCCAGCAGCCACCCTTGCGTGGCGAGTTGGCGCGCTCGCTGCTCAATAAAGTTTTCTTGCGCTTGGAACACATGGGCATCAAGCCGGACCTGACGGTTCTTCTCGGCGATCTGGTGGAGAACGGGACAGACCGCAACGCGGACCTGGACCTGGTCTCGCTGCACGGAGAACTCACTCGCAGCGGAATCCCTGTGCTGGCGCTGCCCGGCAACCATGACGCCGAGCCGGCAACGTTCAACTCGTTCTTCAACACCGCACCCGGCCTGCATGAATTTGGGGGTTACGGCTTCATCGTTTTCAACGATACGTTCAACGAGGCGCACGAGTCCATCCGCTCCGAAGAGTCTCTGGCGATGACCAAAAAGATCGCGGAAACACATTCCGGTCTGCCGCTCGTCGCGCTGCAGCACTGCCCCATCTATCCCGCCATCGACTCACACTACCCCTATCGGCCCACGAACGCCGCAGAAATCATCGACTCGTTCCAGAAGGCGGGCGTCATTCTCTCGCTCAGCGGCCACTTCCACAAAGGACAGAAAGCACGCGCGCATGACGGAGTGCTCTATCACACCGTCCCCGCGCTCTGCGAACAGCCGTTCCGCTTCAGCCTGATCCGCCTGAACGGCTCCCGTGTGGAGGTCGAAGAACTCAGCCTCGCCATGCAGGTGCCCAACATCATCGATGTGCACTGCCACACCGAACACGCCTACTGCGGCACCACCGTCGACACCGCCTCCTGCATCGCCCTGTCACAGGCGCTGGGAGTCTCCACCCTGTGCATCACCGAACACGCGTTTCAGCTCTACTTCGAAAAAAAGAGCGCCATGGGCTTCAAATGGCAGTCCGACGCCGCATGCGTTGGGCAGGTCTGGGCCACCCCTGGACGCTTCCGCATGGAGGCTTACCGGCAGTTCGCCGAGAAACTGCGCTCGCCCTTTGTAAAGATCGGCCTCGAAGTCGACCTGTATGACAACGGGAAGTTGCTCCTCGCGCCAGAAGATGCGAATGCCGACTGGGACATTCTGATCGGCGCCGTGCACTTCATCCAAGATTATGTGCCGGGCCAGACATCGCAGAAAGACGCGGAAACGCTCTTTATCCGCGATGTCGAACGTTTGGTCGATCACGACATCGATGTCCTCGCGCACCCGTTCCGTTTCTTTCCGCGCAATCGGCTTGAGGTGCCGCGCCACCTTTTCCCCATCGTGGCCGGACTGCTCGCAGACAGCGGTGTCGCCGCCGAGGTGAATTTTCACACCAACAGCCCCGATCCGGAATTCATCCGCCTCTGCATGGAGAAGGATGTTAAGATCGCACTCGCCTCAGACACACACGACCTGTCCGAGGCTGGCGAGTTCTGGCCGCACGTGAATGTTCTCAAGCAGGCGGGTATCACCCCGAAAATGTTCTCCGACGTCCTCTTCTCGTTCTAGGCAATCGGGGATAGCAGGCTTCAGGGCACAGAAAATCCACAGCCGGAAGTTCGCCCGAACTCTCCCTCGGTTCAGCCATGCAGCACGCCTAACCAGACTCCCGCGTGTTGTGCCACCTGAACCGCGGAGAAAGCCCCCTGAACCCTACTTCTTCTGCCAGCGGTCTTTCGGCTCAAGCACCGAGCGAGGGCCATCGCCGTCGAGCCAGGCTCTGGCCGCAGCGTCTCCTCGCAGATAGGCATCCCAGAAGGCCGTGCTCAACGCCAGAATCGCGCGATGGTGATTGGGATTGCGCGCCTCTTTGTCGCCGGGCAACGGGCGGTCACCGAAGGCTGAGTGCTCCGCCCCTTCTAATACCAGTTCGTACTTGCCGCCCGGCGGCAGCGCGGGAAAAACGCCCAGCCGCGACGCCAATCAGCCCCGCCGATGATCGAAACGTCTTTCGTACCTGTCATCAACATCCACGGGGTCTTAACTTCGCCGAAAGCACGCTCAGCGCTACCCACGCGCGGCACCCCGGGGCTGAACATCACGGCAGCCGTGATCCGCCTGTCCGTGTAGTTGATCATCCCGAGTCCGAATTTCTGTCCGCTCACAGCCTGTGTCGTTACCGCGCCGAACGAATGCCCCGACATGCCGATGCGCGTCAGATCGAGCCGGCCTGCAAGTTCATGTCCCTTCTCCTTGCCCCATTTCTCGAGTTGGTCGAGCACCGCCGGTATGTCTCTCACGCGTAAGGCTAAATTCTTGGCGCTGGCCGCCTCGCGCATGTCCTGCATGCGTTCTGCCACCGGTTTTTCTTTCCACACCGATGTGTCGCTGCCCTGGTGCTGCACAAAGACCGCCACGTAGCCGCGCGCCGCCCAATGCTGTCCCAAATACGGATTGTTCTCGCGCGACCCGCCCAGCCCGTGGCTAAACAGCACCACAGGTGCGGCATTTGTGCCTTTCGGCAGATAAACCCACACCGGGATGTCACGTTTCCGATCCGCATCGTGAACCTTCAGGTCAAGCGCCACAGGCTTGAACGGTTCATCGACCTTCAGAGGATTATACGCCGCCTCTGCCGCACGAACACCCGATGCGACGCACAGAGCAGCCGCAAGCACCATTCTCGATACGCTAGGATTGGACATAACAACGCTCTCCTGTTTCACTTCATGTGACATATCAATGTACACGCGGACAGGCAGAAACGTTACATGCGATCACGGATAATTCTGTCCCGTGGGACGGATTGTGATATCGCTTACGTTGATGTGCGGCGGCAGAGCGAGCAACCACGCAATACCGTCGGCGATCTCCTGCGGTTCTAACAGCTTGCCGTACTTCTCCACGGTCTTGCCGAAGTTGTCCTCGGTATAGCCGGCCACCTGCTGGAATCCGCTGACCACGATGCCCGGCATGACGGTCGACACACGCACACCCCTAGCGCAGATCTCCTGCCGAAGCGCTTCGGCAATCGCACCCACCGCAAACTTGCTCGAGCCGTAAAAGCCGCTGAAAGGCGAAATGTTGCGTCCCACCACCGAGCCGACAACCACGATGTCGCCGCGCTTCTGCTGCGCCATATACTGGCCGACACGCCGCAACAGGCTCGCCGTTCCAAGCACATTGGTCTGATACAGTTCCTGCCACTGAGCCTCATCACTGCTGAGAATGCCTCCGGCCAGTCCCCGTCCCGCGTTAGCCACGGCGACGTCTAACCTGCGCCCCCCAGCCTCCCACGCCAAGGTGCGCGCCAACAGCGTGTCGATGTCGTCTTTTGCCCCCGCATCACCAGCCACCGCTAAAACGGCGCCTCCAAGTTGCGCAATCTCCGCAGCCAGTTCGTCTAACTTCTCGCTGCGGCGGGCGTTGATCACCACGGCCGCACCGTCCCGCACCAGCGTCAGCGCCACCGCCCGTCCGATCCCTGAACTCGCCCCCGTCACAATCGCCGTTTTACCAGAAAGTGGTTTGCTCATATTCTTCCATCTCCCTCATTCATCAGCGTCTGATTACACACGTCCCACAGATGGGCGCGTCATATTCGGAAGGTCCTGTGAGCACCCCTGCACATGAAGCGTGCCACACATAGAAGAGTATCAACCGTACGGCGCGTTTTACAAGTCACAATTCCACTGGCGAGCCCCTGTGGTCTGCGCTACACTTTGCCATATGACAAACGTTTTCTCTGACGCACAACGCGCTGTTTTGCGTTCTCAACTTCGCAATGAATTGACCGAGGCCATCGTCTACGACAACCTGTCCCAGCGTCAGCCTGTGGAGCACAACCGCAACCTGCTCGCCCGAATCGCCGCGGATGAGCGCCGACACGCGAAGCAGCTTGCATCCCTGCTCGGAGAAGAGGCCCGCCCCAACCGCTTCAAAGCCGCGCGCGCCATTCTGGTCGCACGGATTCTTGGCCTTACGTTCGGCCTCAAGCTCATGGAAAAAGGCGAGGGGCTCGCAGGCGATGCCTACCGGATGTTCGCCAATGACCTGCCAGAACTGATCAAAATCGCCGAAGATGAGGATGCTCACGAGACCGCGCTGCTCTCGCTTCTCGACGACGAACGCCTCAACTACATGGGCGCGATCGTACTGGGACTGAACGACGCGCTGGTCGAACTGACCGGCGCACTGGCCGGCTTCACCTTCGCCCTCAACGGCTCACGGCTCATCGCCATGACCGGCCTCATCACCGGACTTGCCGCAGCCATGTCCATGGCTGCCTCGGCTTTCCTTTCGGCGCGCGCAGACAGCGACAGCACCGACCGCCATCCCGGCAAGACCGCCTGCTATACCGGCATCGCCTACGTCTGCACTGTGATCATCCTGATTATGCCCTACCTGCTGCTGTCGAACGTCAAACTGTCGCTAGCCATCATGCTGGCCTCGGCACTTGGCATCATTGCCCTTTTCAACTTCTATCTGAGCGTGGCAAAGGATGCGCCCTTCCGCAAGAGCTTCCTTCTGATGGCAGGCATCTCCACCTTCGTCGCGACGGTCTCCTTCGGCATCGGGTACATTCTCAACCACACCCTGGGCGTGGGTTGAGAATCAGGGTCTCGCTAGAAGCGTCACGGGGCCGAGGAGTCCCGATGTCAGAAGCGGGTCCTCCGGCTTATAGGGATTGATGTTCGTCTCCGTGAACCGCTTCGACTGAGGCAGCGCCGCGTCGCCAATCAGCCGGTTCGGCCACAGATTCGTCACACGGATTTCAACTTCGTTTGTTCCTGGACGTAACGCCTTTGTCATCTCCACACGCCACGGCTGCGTCCAGAGCGCACCGAGCGCCTGACCGTTGAGCGTGACCTCGGCCAAGGCCTGTACGGCGCCGAGGTCCAGATACACGCGCCGCCCCGCCCGCATCAGCGCGGTGTCCGCCTCAAAGGCGCTGCGATAAACAGCGGCTCCTGAATAGTGCCGGATGCCTTCTTCGGGGCGTGTTGTCCAGTCCTGCAGCGTGGCGAATGTCGCCGACTCAGGCCCACCCCACTTCGGATCGAACGCCACCTGCCACGGTCCGCTCAACACCTTCAGCGGCTGATCCGCCGTGCTCGCGTTGCTCCCCGATTTCCCCGTCTTCCTGAAAATCACAAACAACGAACCACACGGAGGCAGCGTGAGCGCCACTCGCGTTATGCTGCCCGCCTCGCTAAACGCAACAGGCACGACATCGCCCGTCACCGCATCTCATATTTCCGGCTGACATCCCACCACGCGAAACGCGCACGTCACACGCTCCTCCACCGGTTCGCGGCTCGCCACAAAATAGATATCCGAATCGTCGCTACGCCGGTGAATCCAGTCGACAGAGCCGTTGGTGCTGACCCCTTGACACACAAAGTCAGGCGCGACACCCTCGGCCCGCAACACATCGCGCGCAGCGGCGAGTGACGGAATCACGCGCCCCTTTCCAACCTTGCGCACCGCGCCGTTCTGCGTGCCGCCGCGCGGCCCCCAAAGCTCGTCCGCCACCGAATGATAGGCGGTGCTGTCGTCTTCCATGCTTGACGGACCGACCGGACGCTCGCCTGCGACCGTCGCGCCCGCCCGAACCAATTCCGCGATTTTTCGCATAGCCGACAAGGTGAGCGGATGTTTCACGGGCGGCAGCGGCGGCTGGGGCGGCAGCTTGCCGGGACTCATTTGGGCAGCTTTGGGATTGCGTTCAGAAAGCATCAACACACGATAGCGGGTTCCCGGCGGCAGCAAGATGAATCCGTCGTTGACCGTCGCGCGTTCCAAAATTTCGGTGTTGCAGAAATCGTAGTCGAACCCCTCGCCCAGCGCATCGGAGGGCGTCTTGAGTCCTGCAAACATGTCTTGGCCGTCGCCGTGATAGAGCAGTGCATCGGCAACAAACACGCCTCGCTGGAGCATCCATGAGCACCGACCGAGATACAGGTTAAACGCAGCCGACTGAAGCCACCACGTGGTCTGTGGATTATAGTGCGTACCCACGTCGCGGATCATGCCGGGTTTCGCGGTGAGTGACGGCGAGAGCATCATGCCGTGATAGCAGATGCGGTTGAGACCGTCACAGAACGCACGGTCAGCCGCAGGTTTCATTGTGGCAGGCGATTCGATCCAATACGTGTTGACCGTGGTGAACGATTCGGAGAGCACTTCGCGAATGCCGTAGATATGCGCCGCTGTCGCAGCGTCGCGCACCATGAAACGCTGCGGCGGTGTGGGACGGTGTGCCGAAGGCATCCAGAACTCGCCCATCGACACATCGCATCGGCCTGAGAGCCGCAGCACGTCCGCCTGATGCTGATGAGGCCCCGCCGCTTCCGCGATTGAAATCAGCCCGTGCTTGTTCGCCACCTCGCGCTGATACGCGTAGTGGTTGTCCGCCAGCAACTCGCTGATCGTCTCTTTGAAATCTCGTTGGAACCGCGCGGTTTTCGGCTCCCCTTCCAGCACCACACCCGCCAGCGCAGGCAGCCAGGGAATCACGTTGTAAGCGCGGCGCTTGGCAAACTCTTCGGGAAAGGTCTGCGTCCAGCTCACCGTGCCGGCCTCCCAACTGTCGCACATGACGCCCTTCAGAGCGCTCCGCTCATCGGCCTTCAGCTCCGCAAGAAGCGGCTCCATGGTGATGTGCCAATGCTCGTCGAAAGCCGCCTTGCTCAAGTGGTCAATGTAGCAGCCACCCCAGCCGAAAATGTTCGGCGCATAGCCGACGCGCAAGAGACGCCAAGCGCCCTCGGGCGCGTCCCAGGCCAACTGTCCCGTCGCCGCATCCAGACACTTCGAAATGTCGCGCACAGCGGAAAGGGGCACAGGACTTTTCGTGTCTGGCACGGCGAACACGGCAATGTCCCAATACGATTGGGGAGAACCATCTGCATTCTTCGGCGTTTTGACCGCGCCCCTCTTCGGAAGCACAACCTCGACGCGTCCCGGGCCTTTCACCCTTTTCTCGGAAAACGTCAGCTCCTTCTGCGCAAACTCCGGCTGCGTGTGTTTGGACTCGCAACCTGCCGAGCCAATGCAGACCACCGCATCAAGACCGAGCCGCGAAGCCTCGTGCAGCGCCCAGCGCACCTTCGTCCGCCACTGCGGCGAAGCGTCCGCCGAGCCGCCGTAGATGTGGAAGCCGGATAGGCCCACAGCCTTCATGCCCTCGAGGTCGCGCGTGATACAGGCATCCGAAGCCTGACTATAGGTGCTGAACCACCACCAGACCTGTGGGCGCACCTCGTGCGGCGGGTTGACGAACCCTTCCTCAAGCGTCACTCCCCGCGCAAGAAAAGAAACCAAGACCGCCAACGCGCCCCATCTTTTTTTCATCTGCCCTTGCTCTTTCTATCAACTTCTGCAGCCTATGCGGATCATGAACAGGACGAATTCAATAATGTGGTTTATTTTAGCAGAACCCTATCGCACGTCACACAAGAATGAGTTCGTGGATATTTCTCAAACGTCACAGATCTGACGCCTTGCGACGTTCCTCCCGCTGATGGATCACCCTCACAATATCTGACGATTTCTGCGCAGTTAGAACTTCCTTCCGCCACTGATCGTCTCGCGCAAGTCGGCTGACCGCACCCAGCAGCTTGACATGACATTCGGGCGGATCTGTGGGAGAAACCAAAAGCAACATGATCCGAATAACATGCCCAGACTGGGGATCTTGGATGCCCGTCCCAGCTATGCCAAGGGCCATGAGCGGCTGCCGCAGCCCAGCTAGCCGCACGTGAGGAATCGCCACATCTTCTCCGACAAAAGTCCCACCCTGTTGCTCCCGTGCGACAAGAGCTTGCCATGCCGCATCTTTGTGTTCCGCACGGGAACGACAGCATGCATCCAGCAGCTGCCGCATCGCCTCCTCTTTTTCAAGAGTCGCCTCCCAGAAGAGAATGCAGTGGTCAGGCAGAATAACATCCCGCTCCAAAAGGAGATTTCGTTTCCCCTTGATCATCCGATGTGCGGTATCGCCGGAACTGACCCGTTCCTCTGCCGGACGGGCCTCCTGTGCCGCGTTGGCATTCAGAACGACAACGGTGACACCGCTCCCCTCCGTGACAAGCCGCTCCACTAAGCTGACAGTCCCCCTCAACCGCTTCCAAAAAGGAAGCCTCCTCCCTGGAGCACCGACTACGATATGCCCCACACGATATTCCTTGGCGAATTGAAGGATGGTTTTTACGACATCGTCGCCTCTGTAAGTGAAGACCGTCGCACCCAACTGTTGGGCGAGCGCCAACGTGTTAGACAGGCTCCGTTGCGTAGCTGCATCAATAACCATAGGACGCTCGTGAGAAGTCTGGACGTACACAGCGTACCAGTTGCGATTCAGGCGTCCGGCCAAACGGGATGCGTAACGGAGAAGCGCTTTGCTGTTAGGCCCCCTTGAACTCAACGCCACCATAACTTGATCCGGACTTGAGGGAGGGTCTTCAGCGAGAGGGTCGCGCCTCTTCGAGTCAATTTGCGCAGCCAATTCGCGCAGAGTCAATTCACGAAGCTGCTCGAGGTTGGCAGGAAGGAAGAAGTGGCTCAACGCGCTGTCGATGCGCTCCTGTGTATAGATCTTGCCCTCTTTCAACCGCCTGAGCAAATCCTCGGAGGTGATATCGACATTGACCAATTGATCGGCTTCCGCAACCACTCGGTCAGGTATTCGCTCGCGCACCCTGACGCTAATGGCGCGCTCAACGGTTTCGTACAGACTTTCCAAATGTTGCACATTCAGAGTTGAGATGACATGGATGCCTGCCGCGCGTATTTCGTCCACGTCCTGATAGCGCTTGACGTTCTTACTTCCAGGAATGTTGGTGTGGGCAAGTTCATCTACAAGCACAACACTCGGACGACGGAACAGAATAGCGTTCAGATCCATTTCGTCGATTTCGATTCCACGATAGACGGTTTTGCGACAGGGAATAAGCTCCAGTCCGGTCAGCAACGCCCCTGTGTCCGCCCTTCCATGAGTTTCAACAAGCCCGACGACCACATCGACACCATCCGCCTTAAGCCGATGAGCCTCGAGCAGCATTTGGTACGTTTTACCGACACCAGCCGCATACCCTAAGTAAATTTTCAACCGACCTCGTTGCGACTTGCGAATTAGCCGCAGAAAACTATCGGCACGGTTATCATTCATTTCGTTTTTCCAATCGATTCAGCGCCAAATTCACCAGTAACACATTGACCACCGGCTCACAGGTAAACACACCTCCAGGGCGGTTTGCGAATTTTTCGAGAAATCCAATCACAATGCCGACGGATAGACCTCTGGCAGCAGCGACCCTTTCAGCTTGGAACTTAGCCGCTACCAAAGAGATGTGTGGGTCAAGACCGCTCCCCGATGCGGTCACGAGGTCGGCAGGAATGGGATGGGCGCTGTCAGCCCCCATCTTCGCAAGGATGCCTTGCGCCCTGGAACGAAGTTCGGGGTTGGTTGGGGACAGATTACTCCCGCCTGATGCCAATGCGTTGTAGTCCACCGCTGACGGTCGGGGCCAGAAATACTCCGGGCGAGTGAAGGCTTGGGCGATGAGTTCACTGCCGACGGGCTCACCCTGTTCGTTGAGAACAAGCGACCCACTGGCACGCCTGGGCACGAGAGCATGTCCGAAGGCCAGAACTGCCAGTCCATATAGCAAGCAGCAGACGGTCATTGTAAAGGCAACCAGACGTCCTGATGTTCTTAACTCTTGAAAGAAACCTGCGCCTTTCATCGTTCTTTTCCCCTAATGAAGTCCAGCCATGACCAAAGCAACATCGATAAGTTTGATTCCCACAAAGGGCGCGACGATGCCGCCAAGACCATAGATAAGCAAGTTTCTCCGCAACAGGCTGTCCGCACCCATGGGTCGGTACTTGACTCCCCTGATGGCGATGGGAATGAGGGCAGGGATGATCAGCGCGTTGAAGATCAAAGCCGAGAGGATCGCACTCTGCGGGGTTGCCAACCTCATGACATTGAGCACCGCTAGCTGTGGGATCGCCAACATGAACATGGCAGGAATGATGGCGAAGTATTTGGCAATGTCGTTGGCGATGGAGAAGGTTGTCAGAGCACCTCGAGTCATGAGCAATTGCTTCCCGACTTCGATGATCTCGATGAGCTTGGTGGGGTCGCTGTCCAAGTCGACCATGTTCCCCGCCTCCTTGGCCGCCTGAGTGCCCGAGTTCATCGCAACCCCGATGTCTGCCTGAGCCAGCGCCGGGGCATCGTTCGTCCCATCTCCCATCATGGCGATGAGCCGCCCCGCTCGCTGTTCCTTGCGGATATACTCGAGCTTGTCCTCCGGCCTGGCCTCCGCAATGTAGTCGTCAACGCCAGCCCTCTCCGCGATTGCGGCGGCTGTGAGCGGATTGTCGCCCGTCACCATGACGACGCGGAGCCCCATGGCACGCAGACGTTCAAACCGGTCGCGCATGCCTGGTTTAAGGACATCCGCAAGCGCGATCACTCCGAGCACGTTCTTGCCTTCGGCGACGACGATGGGTGTGCTACCTTGCCGGGCCACATTGTCCACAAGCCCCTGCAAGGCCACAGGCATTGAGCCCTTCTGAGTCTGGATGTAGGCCTGAATCGCATCGAACGTGCCTTTGCGGTAAGAGCAGCCATCGGAAAAATCGAGGCCACTCAGCCGGGTCTGAGCTGTAAACGGAATGATTTTAGCGCCCGGTGTTTCATGGGGCGCGTTCGCCCCGAGCGTCAGCTCTCCCAGCTTTACAATGGATTTCCCCTCGGGCGTCTGGTCGCCGAACGATGAGCACATGGCCGCCGCGGCGAGTTGCGTCTGGGTCACATCCGCCAGTGGATGATACTCGGTGGCTTGACGGTCCCCCATGGTGATTGTTCCGGTCTTGTCTAAAAGCAGTGTATCAATGTCGCCAGCCAGTTCCACCGCTTTGCCGCTTTTCGCAAGAACATTGGCCGAGAGGGCGCGGTCCATTCCGGCAAGACTGATTGCAGCCAACAGGGCGCCAATGGTTGTTGGGATGAGACAGGTCAGAAGAGCTGTCAAGGTCGGAATCGGCAGATCAACACCGAAGTAGCGACCTGTCGGCCACAGCGCACCAGTCACCAGGAGAAACGCGAGTGTCAGCCCTGCCAGAGTCACGGTCAGCGCGAGTTCGTTGGGAGTCTTCTGCCGGACAGCTCCTTCGACCAAGGCGATCATGCGGTCGAGAAACGATTCGCCTGCGCCAGCGGTGATACGGACCGTGAGGTGATCAGAAAGGACGCGTGTACCGCCTGTGACACCGGAGTGGTCGCCGCCCGCCTCACGGACAACGGGGGCAGATTCCCCTGTGATCGCCGATTCGTCGACTGACGCAGCCCCCTCGACCACTTCGCCGTCGCTCGGGATAATCTCTCCAACCTTCACGAGGACGATGTCGCCTTCGCGCAACTCGTCCGAATTGACGTGTTCCTCTGCCCCCGAAGTCACTTTGCGGGCTGGAGTCGTTCGGCGGGTCTTCTTAAGGGTGTCCGCTTGCGCCTTGCCCCGCGCCTCAGCCAGCGCTTCCGCAAAATTGGCGAACAGAACAGTCACCCAAAGGATCAGCGCCACGGCAAGCGTGTAGAGGATGGAGACGGAGTGCTGAAAAAGGTCTTGGACACACACCAGTGTAGTCAGAAACGCGCCAACCTCGGTGACGAACATAACAGGGTTCCTCGCCATGAGCCAAGGCTTCAGCATGATCACGGACTGTTTCGCGGCAACTCGCAACAAGGTCTTGTCAAAGAGCGAGGCCTGGCGAGCGTGCCGCCGTTCAAGTTTCGCCCGCGTGTTAACGTGATTGTCGTCGTGATTCATAAGAACTTTCTTTTGCAGGCCTGCTGTCACTTTTCCGCGACAGCCAAATGCTCCGCTATGGGCCCAAGAACAGCGACCGGGAGGAACAGCAGTGCGCCGATGAGTGTCACGCTTCCCAGAATTACCCACCCGAACAGAGGAGTGTCCGTGCGTAGCGTGCCGACCGTTTCGGGGGTAGGTTTCTTGGCGGCCAGAGAGCCCGCGATCGCCAACGGAAGAAGAATAGGAATAAAACGGGCAAGCAACATGACGATGCCGGTCGCCACATTCCACGGCACGGTGTTGTCGCCCAGTCCTTCGAATCCTGACCCATTGTTGGCGGCGGCAGAGCTGAACTCGTAGAGGATCTCCGAAAACCCGTGCGCCCCGGGGTTATGCACAGTTGCGGCTCCCCACGGGGTCGAGGCGAACAGGGCGGTCCCTCCCAGGATGAATAGCGGATGGACCAAGAGCGCCAAAAGGGCCAGCTTCATTTCGCGAGTCTCCACCTTCCGTCCCAGATATTCCGGAGTGCGTCCCACCATCATTCCACAAATAAACACTCCGACGATGATGTAAATGAACAGGTTGATCAAGCCAACACCGACACCGCCAAAGGTCATATTGAGCCACATTCCGACCATCGGCATGAGACCCGTGAGCGGGTTGAGGCTGTCATGCATACAGTTCACCGAGCCGTTGCTGGTTGCTGTTGTGACGACGGCCCAGACCGCGCACGCGTCGGCTCCGAAACGAAGCTCCTTGCCTTCGAGATTGCCGACTGACTGAATCGGCTGGTTGGCAAAGGCTGCTGTCGGGGCATTTTCAAAATAGACGGCGAGCCCGACTTTTGTCACCAACAACAGCGCCATGACCGCGAAAACAACAGCGGCGTGACGCATCCGGCCCATGATTCGACCGAACAGCCAAACACAGGCCATTGGAATCTGGATGATGCAGATGCACTCGACAAGGTTAATGAGAAATGAGGGATTTTCAAAAGGGTGTGCCGCGTTGGCTCCAAAGTATCCGCCGCCGTTGGCGCCGAGTTGCTTGATGGCGACAAAAGCTGCGACAGGCCCCCGTGCGATTGTCTGCACTGCTCCCTCCAGCGTTCTCACAGAGGCCGCACCTTGCAGCGTCATCGGAACTCCGCCGAGAACAAGCAGGATCGCAACCACGAGGGCCAGCGGGAGCAATACGAGAAATGTCGCCCGCAGGAGGTCGCGGTAGAAATTGCCGATCCGCGTCTTGCCCGCCAACCCCCGGGCCATAGCCGTAAGCGCCGCGATCCCTGTAGCGGCAGAAACAAACTGCAGCCACATCAAACCGAAGACCTGCGAAAAAGTGCTCATCGAAACTTCGCCCGCGTAGTGCTGCAAATTGGTGTTCGTCACAAAGGACGCCACCGTATTGAAGATCAGGCTGGGCTCCAAGCCGCCCTTGCCGTCAGGATTGAGCGGCAGAAAGGGCTGTAGCGATAAGATCGCAAACACGACAACAAACAGGACCGCGTTGAACAGGAGCATGGACAAGGCATACTCCTTCCATGTCTGATCTTTGCCGACCATACGCCCGCCCGCCAGCTGAAACAAGGACTCAATGCCTTGCCGAAACCCGCCGACATTCTCGTGGGGGTACATGGCCCAGATCATGCCTTTTGCCAAAGGCCAGGACAGCATGGATGCGATCCCAAGGATCAGTGAAATAAACAGAACTGACATGGTTTGTTTCCGCTAAAACTTCTCGGGATAAACAATGGCATAAACAAGGTACACCATACACAAAATCAGCGTCAAACTTGTGAGGTAAAGCATGATGACCCCTTATATTTTTTCGCAGGCAAGCGTGAGACCAGCCAATGCGAAAAAAATGAATACTCCAAGAAATAGGTACAAGATGAACAGCATGATTCAATTCCTTCAGGTTGTTGCCGAAAGCGAGGTGTTCGAAAGCTCTTTCAGTGGCAGCGTAAAGCGAAACACCGATCCTTTGCCGACTTCGCTTTCGACGCCAACAGTTCCGCCATGGGCGGTAACCAGTTCCCTCACGATAGCCAGTCCCAATCCCACGCCGGAGTTTTCAGTCTGACCTGGCACGCGGTAGAACAGTTCGAACAGACTATTTACGTATTCCGATGGAATGCCTTTCCCTGTGTCCTCAACGGAGAACACCATCCGATTGGGCTCCACGGATGCCCGAACGGCAACTGCGCCTCCGGGGCTTGTGAAACGAAGGGCATTTGAGAGCAGATTAGCGAATACTTGGCGGATCTTTTCTCGGTCCGCCATAACCTCGGGCATTTCGTCTGTGACAGTATTTGTTAGCGCCACTCCTTTATCCTTAGCCTCCACGAGAAACGGCTCCAGGGCATCCCGAACCAACGCATGAGGCGATACGGCTTCAAGCGATATCTGAGCTTTCCCCGACTCGATACGGTTGAGATCGAGCAGATCATCAAGGATGCCCACCAACCGGTCACTGTCGTCCCGGGCGGCAACAAGCAGTTCGGTCTGCTTTTCGTTGAGGGTGCCAACCCGCTCCTCCAAAAGGAGATAGATCGACATGCGGAGCGAGGTCAGCGGAGTTTTAAGCTGATGCGAAACTGTGGACACCACACCGCGTTTCAATTCGTGCTGCTCGTGCATCTGCGTAACGTCTTTAAGGATCAACACCACGCCGGTGGGCTCCTTGCTATCAGGGCCTGTGCATATGGGAACGGTCAAGGGGTGAAAGAAATGTTCCTGGTTATCAACAAATTTTTGGAAACACGCTCCCGTTGATTCGCGCTGCTCGACATGCTCTTCGCTCAAGGCCTTTCGAAACAAAGGAGTCAACCACTCATATCCAAGATCGCCCACACCTACTCCAGGTTTTAAGCCGAAAATCCGGTCCGCAGTCTCAGACGACGTCTCAACCCTCCCGTCCAAATCGAGCACGGCGATGACGTCTGGGAGCGCGTGAAACACCTCTTCCGTTGCGCGACGCGTCCGTATCAGGCTGAGTTTGTCCGCCTTGCGAACCTGCCGCAAAGCAACCGCCATGTCATTGAAGGCTTCCGAAAGTCGGCCGATTTCGTCCCTTGCCCCGGCTTTCAGCACGAGGTCGAGGTTCCCCTGTCGGATTTCATTCGTCGAGTCGATCAGCCGGTTGATGGGATTCAGTATCCACCGGTGCGCAAGAAAACTGAACAGCGCAGCCAGAAACGCCGCGACAGCGATGGCCGCGATCATGCGATGGCGGGCGGTCTGCGCGAGGTGCCTCGCCGCGTTGTTCGCTTCGTCCATGTTCGCTTGATTCATCAGCAGAATCGCGTGGGCCGCATCCTTGATCTGGAGAAACAGCGGTTGAAGCGTCGAGAAATAGTCTGCCCTTCTAGCCTCCAGCGCCCGGCTAGCCAGCCGCATCGCCGGCAACGATGCCGCGTAACGTTCGAACAGAATTCCGAGCCGTTTCGCTTTTTCGCCCTCTCCGGGAAGCGTAACGTTACCGAGTTCCACGTCCAGCGCAGCTCGGAACTTGGGCTCATTCTCACCGATCAGGCGAACGCCTTCCCTGTGCTCACCCGCAAGCGTAAACAGGAGTCCACTGTCCATTCGTTCCAGAGATTCATTCATCTCCTGGCAGGCCACGACGCTACGGTAATTTTCCTTGAGGATCACATCGATGGCTTCGCCAAGCTGATCAATCTGCGCCATGGTTAACAGGCCGACCGCAACGATTACAGTAAGCAGGCCACCAAAGCCCAACACCAGTTTCTGTCTGATACCGATCATGACTCCGACCTCCACCTGTTCTTTATGCAAAGCGCATGCCAATAATTTAACTCGCTTTACACCAATGGGATACGAAGTCAGAGTGCGATGGAACCTTGTGATCTGCAAGGAAACGGTTAGAATGGACTTGCAAAATGCAAGGCCAGGGGGGGGGGGAGGCGCACATCCGGTCAGACGCCGTACTGCTTGCGCTTGCGCCAGAGCGTGGCTTGATCGATGCCGAGAATATCGGCAGCCTCCTGAAGTGATTTCGCGGAGGCGATGATGCGGCGTATATGGCTCTCCTCGATCTTCTCCAAGGAAAGCGGGTCCCCCAGCTGAACAGGCGGAAGACGTGGGACAATAGAATCGGGAAGCTGATCAATCCCAACGGTCACACACGCACACAGGATGGCAGCCCGTTCGACCACGTTGCGCAGTTCCCGTATATTCCCCGGCCAGGAGTGACCCCGCAACGCACGCATGGCTTCGTCGCTGAAACCCTTGAAAACTTTATGGTTTTGAGCGCCAAAGAAGGCCAGCATGTCGTTTGCCAGAAGCTCCACATCCTCTGGGCGGTCAGCCAGAGAGGGCAAGAAAATCTGGATAACATTCAGCCGGTAGTACAGATCCTCCCGGAAACTCCCTCTCTGCACCGCCTTCTGAAGGTCCACATTCGTGGCTGTGATAATACGGACGTCCGCCTTCCTCGTCTGTTGATCGCCCACGCGCTCATATTCTCGATCCTGGATGAAGCGCAGGAGCTTGGCCTGAATCGGAAGTGGCAAATCGCCGATCTCGTCTAAAAAAAGCGTGCCTCCCTCGCATGCGGCAACCCGGCCAGGATTGTCGCGGAGCGCCCCTGTGAAAGCTCCCTTCACATGTCCGAACAGTTCGCTTTCGAGGAGCTCCGGACTCAGCGTAGGGCAGGAAATATTACCAAACGGCTTATCAGCCCGCGGACTCCAACCATGGATGGCCCGCGCTAACACGGTTTTGCCCGTGCCGCTCGATCCTCGGAGCAAAACCACCGCCTCGGAAGGAGCCACTTGCTGGGCAAGCTCGACAGCACGCTGCATCTCCGGATGCTTGGAGGCGAATGACACTTCGGGATGCAACCGCCTGAGGTCCTCATTCAACGTCGCAATTCGTCGCTCCATGCTGCAGACCTTTGCCACGCGGTCGGTGACAAGCTCCACCTGTTCAGGCGTGAAGGGCTTGGGGATATAATCGGTCGCCCCACGGCGCATAGCATCCACCGCCGTTGTCACCGAGGCATACGCCGTGATAACGACAATCTTTAGCCGAGGGCACATGCCAAGAAGCGCAGGGATCAGATCGAGGCCGCTCTCTGTTCCCAACCGCAAATCCAAGAACGCCAGATCAAATGTCTGTCGGTCAGCCTCCGTTCGAACATCACGTGCGTTGCTGACACAGGTCACCCGATGTCCGCGCGACTCCAGGCAGACAGCGAGTGTCTTGCGGATATTGGCCTCATCGTCCACGACAAGAACGTTGAGCTGGCCAGATTTGTTCTCGCTCTTCATCATCACAGACGACCCGCATTAGCGCCTATTTGCCCAGGATCGCGTCCAGTGCTTTTGCCATCGCGCGTTCGACATATTCGTTGACGGGAAGCCCCTCTTTGGCTGCCGCCGCAGCCAACTTGTTGTAGTCTTTGAGAGAAACCGTCTTGTTGATTTGAAGTTTTGTAGAGGCGGGGATATCGAGCCATGCGGCTTTGGCCTTCGCGACCTGCGCGTCGTCCAAGCCAAGAGCGCGAAGGACGCCTTCGGCCATCATCTGATCCCCCTGCGGCGCCATATGCACACCGTCGCTGGTAAGGTAATTCGCACGGTTCGGCTTGGGCGCGTTGGACTCCTTTGCCTTCTTGAGCGCCTCCTGCATCAGGCTGTTAAGATCCGCCAGCGGATATTTACGCTCCAGGGCGAACGTCCGCAAAAACTCGTTATACGGCCCCAGCGCCTGATTGAGCGCGTTGGGGGCATCCTCGAAAATCATCGTCGATGTGAGGATCACGGGCTTCACGCCTGCAGCCTGCACCTTGTCGACAAGAGCCGTGATGTTCTCCTTGTAGCTGTCGAGCGGGACGCCGTTCTTACCGTGCCACACATCGTTGACGCCGCAACTGAGCGTCATGACTGCGGGTTTCTTGGAGAGCACATCCCTGTCGACGCGCGCCAGCATATCGTTGGACTTGTGCCCGCTGACGCCAGCGAAGACCGGCTCAACCTTGACGCCGTTCGACTCCAGACCGCTGACAACCAGCCGCACATAGCCGCCAGGATGGTCAGCGCCGAACTGGGTAATCGAATCGCCGAGAAACGCCAGCTTGTCGCCGCTTTTGACGAGCAGCTCCCCCGCGCAGCAATGTGCGAGGGTTGCAGCCATCAGTCCGACCGCCAAGCAATACTTGAGAACGCTCATGGGGTGTTTCCTTTCAGGAACATCAGTTCCTATGCCGTGTTTTACTTGCTGCTGATGGCCTGCTTCGTCGGGTTCGGCGGGTTGTACCCGTGCGTTGATCCCTGCATGTACTCGAGGGTTTTCGGCGCCTTGATGTTGTTGTAGAGAACAGAGACACCTGACGGAGGACAGACGTAGTCGCCCAAGCCGGTCGTGATGGCGGTCGGACACTTGATCCTCTTGCCCATCGTCGCTGTATCGTAATACGCTAACCCATCCGTAAAGTCTGGACGCCAGCCTCGCAGACGGTTGAGCTTGATGCCGCCGAGATCGCAGCACCACGGCTTATAGGCGTTGCATTGGGTGACATCGTGATCGAGCGCAGCCGCCGTAATGGCCTGCAGGCCACCCTGACTGCCCCCTGCGGCGACGAGCACCTTGCCGTTCCATTCGGGACGCGACTTGATATACTCTAATGACCGCAGAAGGCGAAGCATCATGCCATTGAAGTAGGCGGTCTCTGGCTTGGCGTTCTCGACTGAGCTGAACGCGTATCCCTTGAGTGCGCCCTCCTGAAGAGCCTTGTAGTACTCGGGCTCGCGCCCGTTCTCAATGCCATGCGCATTGATGTCTAAGACGATCATGCCGCCCCAGCTCTGCTGGTCGGCACCGCCCACTCCATACCCGTGGAAGCTCACCTGCGCGCCCAGCGATTTCGGCTTGGCATTTTCCGGAATCGACAGATAGCCGGAAACCGGTTTGCCGCCTGCGCACTCGATCTTAACGTCGTAAACCTTAAAACCAGGCTTCTTCGCTTCGACCTCTTTCAGCTCAGCCTTCATGGGAACAGCCGCAAGCCTTGCCTTCTGCTTCTGCCAAAACTCGTCAAAGTCTTCCGGTTCCGGACAACCTTCAAGCTTCGTGGGCTCGACACCTGCGCCACCTTCGAATTTCAAAGGGGCATTCTTGGCGTCTTTGACCAGCGTACCGTCCGTGTTGAAGACCGAGATCTCGAGGCGCACGAAGCCGGGCTTGTCGGTGGAAGTCTTGATTTCGACCGGCTGGGACTCCGAACTCACGCCCTCGCCCTTCGCGCTCTTTCCGTCGTCACCCGTGCGAAGCCACTTGAGCACCTTGCCCGCGAGCGGCTTTCCGTCATCGACGAGCTGAGCCTTGAATGTCATCGTTTCACTGGGCCTATAAGAGACCGGCTCTTTATCGGTTGACCAAGTGATCGAAAGGGTTCCAGCCATCACAGCCGCAGTGGCAGAAAGAAAGGCCGCAAAAGCCGCAGAAAAGAAGCGTGTGTGCATAATCATTTCCTTTACAGTTTCGCTAGAAAATTAGCAGAAGTTCAACGACAGGGCAAGGCCACTGTTCCATGACAGGCAGAGACGTGGGCAGCCCACATTGCACCCGTGTGACACAAGCAGCTTTTCCGTCCGCTACTACTGCTTGCCACCCTCAAACCAGCAACAACGCCATTGACGCGCCGCAATCTCATAAGTCGCACCGTCCAAGCAGACTGTGACAGGCTCATCATTAAAGTTATCGACGACCCAACTTCGGTCAGCGAAGAGACAAAGGCTGACTTTGCCCGGAGCATGGAATACACAGCCCAAAGACCGCAGCAAAGGCGTGCGGACCGCGTCCACTTCAGCCTGAGACCATGCGAGCAGTGTTTTGGGGTCGCCTTTCACTCGTAAAACAGAGACATTGGCAGCATCCGTTTTGACCTTCCCCGCCAGCCTCTCGGCCAAACCGTCGGTCATAAGCACCGGCCTGCCCGTGTCGATAAAGGCCGACAGTTTTTCAGCCAAACCGGAATCTTTCAGCGCATGCAGGGAAAAGAAAGCCGCCTTGGCATCGGCCGGAAATTCGTGACAAGGAACCAAGGGAAAGCCCAGCATACCCATGAAATCGAATACCCGCGCTTCGTTTTCCGGCTGGCTGCTAGGCGGTTTGTAGGCGGCAATCCCCAGAAGACTCCGGTGGCTCACCTCTTCGGCCACGCGGAACAGCTCCGGAATCTGCGGCCGAAGGGCTTCGATGTCCTTCGGCCCGCCAACGGCGCTTTTTTCCAAGTGGCCTTTCGCCAGATAGCCATAGCTGTGGAGAAGCGATTCCCTCGCGCCACCCAGCACTGTCTGCCGGGCCTGTTCGAGGTAACTCGCCTCTGTCGTCCCAAGCGGATCGTACCAAGCGCCACCGCACTTCGCACCACCTACTCCACCGAGCCACCGCATGATGAAGAACCCGGCGTATTGCGGAGTGCCGCCCCATTGTTTGTCCCCATAGTCACGCGTCTCGGTGCCCACCCACATCCGATCAAACTCTCTCGTCTCACGAACCACGTCGTATCCCTGTTCCTGATATCGCTCATACCACTGGGGATATTTCACAGTGATCTGCACACGGGGGTTGACTCGCTTGGCCGGTTGCAGGATACGCTCAAGCGACAATCGGAACATCAGCTCACAGCGATATTCCCCCCACGTGTCACCCGGCACGGAATACGTCCGCTCGCCAACCGTAACCGTCTTGGACTTCCGCGCCGCATCACAGTCAGCGCAGGTGCAGTCAGTGAACCAAAAATCGTCGATCATGATTTCGTCGAACAGCCCAGCCGTGAATTCAAAAATCTCCTGCAGCCGTTTCTGCGTGGCCTGATCTGTGTAACACCCGACCACGCTCCAGCCGGTGGATTTCTTGCCAACAGTGGCCGTGGTCACGCACCCAGAAACCAAAAATCCAGCCGCCTGAAAACGCGCCTTCGCCCGCTCCAAAACGGGCCGTTCGACCTGATATCCGTAGCGGAAAGTCTCGAAGTAGATTTTCGTAATTCCGGTTCTTCGGCACCAGCCGATAGCCGACTCGACATCCTCCTCTTTGGTCAGCAGGTCACGCATTTCCTGCGCCTTGACGGTCGTCGAAAGCCGATGAACCGAGGCCTTGCTTTTCGCAAGGCTCCAAAGATCCACCAGCCCGTCCGGTTCGGCTGCAACCGCCAGTGTTCCGACAAGCAAAAGTGCGAGGTACAGCTGTTTCATCACGCGAGCACTTTCGTGGCTACCTGAGCGAACTGTCTTTGGGAACGGAAACACAAAACCATGCCTCAATGTTTGTCCAGAACCGTTTGCCGTTGCACCTCGACTGCGCAGCCATTCCACATTAGGCGCGAGTCGCCAAACCCGTGGTACACGCGCACGCGGGCCGACCGTTCGAGCGGCTTTCGGTCGAGGCTCTGCAGCGTGAACAGCGGCGCACGCTCGTATATGAGGCCCTGAAAACGCGTGGCTGAGAAGGCCAGAAACTCCGGGGCTTGAACGATAAAACCATTCGGCGGAAGCACCACGTCGCCCCACCGTTTCGAGTGAACCGTGTAGTCGCGGTTGCCGAGATTGGCAACCGCCTCAATCTGCCCGTCGCCGAAGACGGATCGCCGGACAGAGCCGTCGGGCGTGAGCAGCTCGTATTCGGCGAGTGCCATCTGAGAAGTGAGTCGGTTCAATGGCGAGAGAATTTCGTGCGTGTTCTTGACGAAACGGTCGAGCGGATGCAGCCCCTCGGCCCATCCGTTGTCGGCGCGAACGAAGAGCCCTTCCGCTGCGTTCGGGGAACCAGGCGAAACCTCTTCGAAGGCGATCCCGTCGGGCTTGATCTGAAGACGCCCCACAACGCAGCGG
>Ga0073936_10000161_pt1 | contig 92923 bp, 72 predicted proteins | sample AliMusrvi5mmetaG_FD_87041 | JGI IMG/M metagenome (GOLD analysis project Ga0073936, IMG submission 87041) | Freshwater lake bacterial and archeal communities from Alinen Mustajarvi, Finland, to study Microbial Dark Matter (Phase II) - Alinen... | ecosystem: Environmental > Aquatic > Freshwater >... | reverse complement strand
TCAAAACCATTTTGCAATGAAAGCAAGAATTTATCAGGCAGCATTGAAAGCAGCACATAACGAACTGATCAGGTTATCAACACCCAAAGCAGCATAATGACTAAAACAATGCGTAACGTGAGTCAATAATAAAGAAGTAATTCCTTTCAAATTTGATTATGCAGGAGATTTCAATAATAACAGAGCACCAGTTCGTCATGATTTAAACGGTAAATATGGAAAGTATGGATATATAAATATTGAAGGAAAGTTGATTATTGACTATATATTTGAATATGGATATTCATTCAAAAATAATTTAGCTCAAGTAAAAATTGGAGGACAAAAAGGGTATATAGATGTAAACGGTAATCAGTACTGGGAAGACTAACAAATAAATCGATGAGAATAGAAACACCTAAATCACTTGAAGAATTTTCAGAAATATTTGATTACTACAATAACGATGGGAACGATTATTATAGAGGTCAAGCTGATTACTCTTGGGATATTACGCCAGGTTTGGCTAGAAACAAGGGGATTAAAAACATCAATGATATAATTCGAATAGAAAGTAAACTCATTGAAAAGTTTAGAAAGAAAATTAAAGACAACAAATTAGATAGTCTCATTCCAAAAGTTGAAAGTAGTTACGACGAAATTTGGATATTATTAATGGCAGCTCAGCATTATGGCCTTCCAACAAGATTTATAGATTTTTCAAATGATATATTCACAGCTCTTGAATATGCTGTTGCCGATATGGAAAACTTAAATAAGGATGGAGCATTAATAATATATAAAGATGTCAACTCAATACAAAAAGATTTTTCAATATTGAGTTGTCCATTTAACATCAACTACAATGAATCTTTCTTTTTACAAGTACCTTCAATTTACAATCCTAATGAAAATGAATGTATTTTAAGTGAACATAGGAAAATTATTCAGGGAAGCAAATTTTTCTATCGAGATACTCCTAATCTTTGTGAATGCCTCTCTTCTGATAAGTTACATTCTGAAAGATTAACAAAAATTCTTATCCCTCGTAAATTTAAACTCGATATTATCAACTATCTTATGAAAGTTGAGCGGATAGCATATGATTTATTTGCAGGTAAGAATGACCTGGATTATTATGCTGCTATTTTGAAAAATGAATTTTGCCATTTGAACGAAAGCAAAATAGATGATTACCTTAAATCAGATAATCTATTATAACCCATGCCACAAAACACCTACCTCCAATCAATCCTCGGCTATTTCACTTAAATGGATATAGTCTAACTTCGTATTTATATGAAAGATGAATACACCTATCAGGAAACCGCAAAAGCGATATTTCTAAACGAGGTTGACCAGATTTTTAATGAACAACCAACGATTTAATTTAACTTAGAATAAAATGCTCTATTCCGAAGATGATTACCTGAAAGCACTAGCGAAATATAGTGACCTTGAAAATAAAGCATGGTTACTGAAATACTTTGAGTTATATAAAAGCACTTTACTTTGGCCTCCTGGCCTTCCTCCAATTAAATGGCCTCGTATAATAAAGGGAACATTGATTGCGAAATTCCACTCTCATTATGGTGAAACTCTTTCAGAATTCAGCCATAAACTAGATAATGAAAATCAAACTCTTGAAATTGATTCTATTTGAAAAGGCAGAACGTGCAGAACGTGCAGAACGTGCAGAACATGCTGGAAGTTGAGGAAGTCAAGGAAATGGCGAAAATGTCGGAGTTGTCGGAAACTCTGATGAGCAGGTGAATAGTCTTCTTTGTGTCACCTGCTGAATAACAGCTAAGCAAAACATACCATCTGAACGCAAAATTCACCGATGTATTGGATTGTAGTGTTTTCGTATTTACATTTATGAAATAAATGCCGGATATGGGTTTACGGACCTAAAGTACAAACGAGAAAGTTTAATCAGACAGCAGATTTTAGGGTACTTGAGGAAATAGTTGGGTTGATTGTATCTAAACTAACACTAAATCCGGTGGCTGTATGCAGGAGTAAAAAACGTTCTTTGACATGTTGTAATATATAAAGTGGGATTAACATGGGTATTATGAAAAGAGATTATTGAGCCTATGCAGGAATAACCTTCAACAGGGGTGAACGAAGATGAATTGTGGGTATCTGTTGCTTACAGAAAGTTCTTGTCCAGGAACTCCTGAAACTTGTCCTTGTACTGATCGCTTACAGGAATATAGGCTTTGCCAAAGATGATGCGGCTTCGCTCGATGGTATCAATACGGTCGAGGTTGACGATGAAGGACCGGTGCACACGCATGAATTTGTTCTCGGGTAGTTTCTGTTCTAGCGACTTCATTGAATTGAGCGACAGTACCGGTTTGTCTTCACCGGTAGTATATACTTTGATGTAATCTTTCAGGCCTTCAATGTAAAGAATGTCATTGAAATTGATCCGCCTGATCTTGTATTCCGACTTCAGGAACAGAAACTGGCTGTTTGCTTCTATTGATGGCAGCGCATTGGCTTCCAGTTCTGATTGTTTACGCGCTTTCTGGGCAGCCTTCAGGAATTCTTCATAGCTGAATGGCTTCAGCAGATAATCGATGGCATTCAACTTAAATCCTTCGACGGCATATTTCTCGTAAGCAGTAGTAAATACAATTTTGGGTGCGTTTTCGAGACTTCGGGCAAACTCAATACCGGTAAGATCGGGCATCTGAATATCGACAAAGATCAGGTCGACCGCTTGTGTAGATAGAAAATCTATAGCATCGAGCGGATTGTCGAACGTACCAAGCAGCTCCAGAAATGGCGTTTTTTCGATGTATTCGCTCACCAGGCGAAGGGCAAGCGGTTCATCATCTATAGCAATGGTTCTCAGTTTCATACCTTAACATTTTCGTTTTTGATAGAAAGGTCTACCTTGAAAACAGTATCGCCTTTGTCAATCTTCAGATCGTATTTTCCTGCAAACAATAAATTTAAGCGTTTTTTTACATTTTCAAGCCCAATACCTGAATGCTGAAGATCTTCTGAAATAGCGCCTTTTCCAATACTGTTTTCAGCATAGAAATGAATCTGATCGCCTTCAATCTTCATCTGAATGGTTATGAATGAACGTTCACGGTAACTGACTCCGTGCTTGAACGCATTCTCAATAAACGGTACAAAAAGAAGGGGTGGCACAGTAAAATCGGTAAATACCTTCGGAAAATCAATCTGCAACTCAACCTTCGAATTCAGGCGTAATTTCATGAGGTCGATATAATTGGTCATGAAATCAATTTCATGGCTCATCAGTGTTTCACCATTCTCCGATTCGTAAAGCAGGTAGCGCATTAGCTTCGATAATTTCAGTACCGAGTCCTGTGCTGTTGGTCCGTCGATGCCAATCAGTGAGTAGATGTTGTTCAGTGTATTGAAGAAAAAGTGGGGACTAACTTGATTCTTCAGGAAGGCAAGTTCAGAATTCAGCTTCTCCTTTTCCAGTTCCTTTTGCTTCTTCTCATTCTGTTTAAGCCTTTCCATTACCCCCAGACCCATAGCGAATCCTGAAATCAGGCCGGATGCCAGAATATGGTTGAAGAATCCAAATACGCGGAAGGGGGGTGTAGTGTTATCTCCCGTCACCTTCTTATAGGCTTCCATAAACCTGGCATCCCGAACAGGATCGCTGAGAAGATTATCGTTTATAAAACTGGTAATCATGTAGGAGAGCAGGATAATCCCAACCAGAATGACAAGGTAAAGTGCCCTTTTATCTTTCAGAAAGAACTGTGGAACCAACCATAAGTATCCCAGATAAAAAATAACCACAGCCGAAAGTGTATGCACATAAAACTGATATAAACGGAGCCGATCGCCACCACCAAAGGCATAGTTCAGGTAGAGTGGAACAATAATAACAATAATCCAGACAATGGCATGGAGGATTAATGCAATACGCTTATCGGGTATGGATATCGATTTGAACATGGTTCATTTTTATCAAAGATAACAGATCAATTATTATTTACCATTTACCGATTTACTATTTACTATTTACTATTTACTATTTATAATATTGGATCACTTGATATTGTTATGGCGTCCCGGCTTGCCGGGATCAAAATCAATATTCAGGTATGCTTTTTCTGAAAAAATCTTAGTCTTTTGAAAAGATCTTAGTAATTTAAATCAGTCCATGCAACCTTAATCTTATCTATTTTATGAAAATGGTCCTGATAGTTATCGGGATTGTTTTCATCACTCATTATTGACATCCAGTAATTATTTGATAGATAAGATTGGTATCTGGGGAGCATTGCCTGGTTATCAAGATTTAATAAAAAGTAAGATTTTTTAAAACTCACTATTGACATTGCTTTCCCCACATCAATATAATTTGATCCATAATTTACCCTGCTTTTTAAATCGTAAATCGTATAAAAGCTTAATTATTATTCGTAACGCAAAGCATCAATCGGGTTCAAACTTGCAGCTTTCTTGGCAGGATACCATCCAAAGAATATACCGATGGCCGAACAAACCAGGAAGGCAAGGACAACAGACTGTGTGGTAATCACTACCGGCCAACCCATTAAAGAACCGACCATGGCGCTGATCAGGTACCCGAGCATTATCCCGAATACTCCACCGGAAACGCTCAACATAGTTGACTCGATCAGGAACTGCATTAAGATGTCCTGCCCCTTGCCGCCAATCGACATACGCAGACCAATCTCGCGGGTGCGCTCAGTAACTGATACATACATGATGTTCATGATTCCGATACCGCCCACCAATAAGGAGATTCCTGAAATAGCTCCTAAGAGTGCCGTAAGAATATCGCTTATCGAGGTAAATGTTTTTACCAGTTCTGATTGCGACATCACCCTGAAATCATCGTCTGTGGGTTTACTGATCTTGTGCTGTTTACGCATTGTGGCTGTCAGTTCATCGATGGCCTCAGTCGTTCGGTCCTCGCTGATAGCCGAAGTGAATATGCCCGTAATAAAGTCAATAGCCAGAAAGCGTCGTTGTACAGTGGTGTAGGGTGCGATCATTACATCATCCTGATCCTGGCCAAACGAGTTATCACCTTTTTCGCTTAAAACTCCAATAATAGTCATCGGAATATTTTTAAACCTTATAGTTTGACCGATGGGGTCAGTACCTTTAGGAAAAATATTTGTGATAACCGTTTTCCCGATCAGACATACCTTTGCCAGGGAGGTAATTTCCCTATCGGTAAATATACGACCACTTGCAACATCTAACTTTTTAATTCCCAAATATAAAGTATTTGCCCCAAACAGGGTAGTCGGCCAGTTTTGATTACCGAAAACAGCTTGCCCATTGGAGCGCACTTCAGGTGAAACAGCAATAATATCGGGGCAATTTTGCTGAATGGCCACCACATCCTCCATTTTAAGGGACTGGCTGCCCGAGTTTCCCATCATGACACCACCACGCTGTTGCGAGCCCGGCATAATGAAGACCAGGTTAGAGCCCATGCTTGACATTTGGTCCTGAATGCTTTTTTTCGATCCCTGACCGATGGCGAGCATGGCGATGACCGATGCCACGCCAATGATGATGCCCAGCATGGTAAGAAACGCACGGAATTTATTTCGCATCAGTGCATTCTTTGCAATCTTCAGCAGATTTGAATAGTTCATTTTCTGAAGTTTTAAATTTCGTGTTCCCCCACGGGAAGTGATTTAAGCATGTCGGCGGCGTATAATCGGTCGTCGACCATTTGTTCCTTAACAACCAGGCCATCGCGGAAAATAATGTTCCGTGAGGTCAGTCGTGCAATATCAGGTTCATGAGTCACAAAAACGATGGTCTTTCCTTTATCGGCATTTAACCGCTGAAAGAGTTCCATGATTTCGTATGAAGTTCGTGAGTCGAGGTTTCCGGTTGCCTCATCAGCCAGTATTACCACCGGGTCATTCACCAGTGAGCGGGCAATGGCCACACGTTGCTGCTGTCCGCCAGAAAGCTGGTTGGGCATGTGATGCATCCGGTCAGCCAGTCCGACTGATTCGAGAGCTGCAATGGCTCTCTCTTTACGTTCCCTGGCTTTCACCTTGCTGTTATAAAACAGCGGCAGTTCAACATTCTCGAGTGCCGAGGTCCGCGACAAAAGGTTATAGGACTGGAATACAAATCCCAGTTTCTTGTTACGCAGTTCTGCCAGTTCATTCCTGTTGAGTTCAGAAACGCTGATCCCATCAAGCTTGTATTCGCCACTGCTGGGTTTATCGAGGCATCCCAGGATATTCAGCATGGTCGATTTTCCTGACCCGCTGGCTCCCATGATGGCAACGAATTCGCCTTCCCTGATCTGGATATTAATGCCTTTCAATGCCCGTACTGTGACATCGCCGACAAAAAAATCTTTCTTAAGGTTAATGACATCTATTATTGCGTGGTTCATAGTTTTACTTTTTTTGTCCCGGACGTGTTGGCATGAACGGGCTTTTTGATGCCTTTTTTATCTCCGCGGCTTTCTGGATGGCCATTGACAGGACAATTTCATCGCCTTCATTCAATCCTGATACCAATTCATAGTTTATCCCATCGTTGGTACCGATCTTAACTTCGCTCTTTTGAATGATTCCACCATTCTTAATCCAGATAAAATTCATATCCTTTTGCATCGGATTCACTTTCGGTATGGTTGTGTCCATCTTTTTCTGCTCCTCTTCAGGCAAAGTTTTCAGGTAAGCTGAATAAGTGGTTTCGTCAGGGGTAAAACGGATCGCTTTTCCTGGAACAACAAGTATATCCTTTTTCTCATTTACGAAAATGACAATATTTGTTGTCATTCCTGGCATCAGTTTTAGTTCAGGATTAGGTGCCTGAACAATGACGGTATAAGTCACCACGTTTGAAGTTACAACAGGCTGCAAGCGGATTTCACTTACCGAACCGGCAAATTTTACGTCAGGATACGAATCGACTGTAAACTCAACCCTTTGGTTTAAGCGGATCTGGCCTATATCGGCTTCGTCAACCTTTACTTCGACACGCATCTGAGTCAGATCGTTGGCGATTGAAAAAAGTGTAGGCGTGTTGAAGCTGGCAGCTACCGTCTGGCCTTCATCGACTGCACGGTCGAGGATGATACCGTCGATAGGCGAGTAAATCCTTGCATACGAGAGATTGATCTTGTTTTTGTCGTATACGGATTTGGCGTTGCTGAGCGAAGCCACTGCATTGTAATAATTAAACTCAGCCAGGTCAAAATCTGTTTGGGCAATCAGTTTCTTCCCGATCAATACCTTGTAACGATCATAGGTTGCTTTCTGATACTTAACCTGGGCATCAGCTTGGTCAACCGAAGCTTTAGACTGTTCCAACTGAGCCAACAAAGGAGTTTCGTCGATCTGGGCCAGCAACTGTCCTTTCTTTACCTGTGAATTGAAATCAACAAAAATCTTCTCAATCACCCCAGAAACCTGGGTTCCAACGGCAACCGTTTTAACTGCTTCCAGGGTACCCGTTGCTGTAACTGTTTTACTAATTGTTCCCTTGCCAATTTTCGCTGTTTCGAATGCAAAGGTCTGCTCGGCATTGCGAAACGACCTGAATCCGAAATAACCGGCAGCAAGAATGAGTATTGCTGCTGTGGTGTATAAAATTCTTTTTTTCATGATATTGTATTTAATGTTTTTCTTCTCTAAACTATTTTCAAGCTGTATATCGATAACTCTTGTTACAGTGTCAACGGAATTCCTTTATAAAAATCAAGTACCTTTAAGGTGAAAATCAGGTTGTATTTTGATTGAAGCAATTTGCTTTCAGAGGTAATCAAGTTTGTTTTCTGTACCAGGAAATCGACCGAATTGAGTAGCCCTACTTTGAATTTTTCGTCGGTCACATCATATGATTCATGGGTCGACTGCAGTTGTTCGAGACTGGCGTTATACTGTTCCTGGGCCGAGACGACATCCACACAGGCTTGTTCGATTTCTTTCCTCAACTGATTCTTAGCGTTGACCACATCAAGTTCGGCATTGTCAACGTTGATAGCAGCAATCCCCACATTGGTTTTTATCTGTTTTTTCTGGAAAATGGGTATCGAAAGACTTAGCCCAAGCGATGGGTTTATTTTATCATTCAACTGATTGGTGTAGCTTGAATTTGTTGTCAGGCTCGAATAACCACTCGATAATCCGCCATTCACTGAAATAACCGGCAGATAATCTGATTTGGCGATTTTCACATTCAGGGCAGTGCTTTCTTTGGTCAGTTCAGCATTCTTAATCTCAGGTTTAATCCCGAGGGCAAGGTTATAAATATCCTGTGAGTTAGGCTGAACAGTTGCAATCAATATGCTGTCGAGGTTTGGAGAACTGACAGCAAAACTCGGATCAACAGGTAATTCCATTAACTGCTCCAAGGTCACATTGTCGATGGCGTAAGTGCTTTGTGCCGTTGCCAGAGTTGATTTCTCGGTAGAGAGTTCAGACTTGATCTGTAAATAATCAGATGACGAAATCAGACCGATATCCATACGTTCCTTCGCCAGACCCAGCTGTTCAGTTGTCGATTCGATCTGTTTCTTTGCATTCTTAACATTTTCATTGGCATACAGCAATTGCAGATAGGCATTGACGATATTCAAGCCAACCGATTCCTTGACCGATTCCGAATAATACTTCCCGCTTTCAAGGTTCAACTCGGCCTGTTTGATCCGTGTCTTTAGTTTATCCCCGTTATAGATCGAAACACTGGTATTGAGGCCGTAGTTCGTACTATTCGAACCAGCGCTGCTACCATACTGACCTGTTGTTGCATCAAATCCCTTGTACCAGTTCAGATTTTCGCTGACTGATGCACTGACTGATGGCAAGCGGTTAAATTTAGCCTGATCGGCATTGAGCTGATTCTGATCATTGGTCAGGCCTGACTTCTTAATCTGGATGTTTTTGTCCAAAGCGTATTTGATGCAATCCTCTAAGGTCCAGACTTTACTTTGTGCTTTAACCGATAATCCTGCCATCATAAGCAGTAAAGCGGTAATCATTAATCTTGTTTTCATTGTATTCATAGCTTCAAGTACTAATTTGAACCAAAACTACTAAGCGATCATTAACTGTTAAAATGCAATAGACGTTTAGGTAGATTTTATCGACAGATTGGGAGATTTTAGGATTCGCAGGTAGAAATAAATGCTGCAATGTTTTATTTCAAGGCTATGTAACATCATCCCTGTAATAATAATCTGTTCATATTTCATTTTGTATAAACAAAAAGGATTATAACCTGTTTTATTAACTAATTCCATGACTGTCCACTTAAAATAAGCTGAGTGACAGTTGTTTACAATCAAGTTCTTTGACATCTTTGTAATCTGCATTTGCAAACAGTTCATTTACAGGCGTTTTGTCCAGTAGGGATATGCCAATTACCTGTAATATTTCGTATGTTGACCGCTCTATTTTCAATTCTTTTCCTACGATAGCCACAAGGCAATACGTAATGATGGCACTGTAGATTTGGATGCGAACAGCGTTTTCGGAAGTTCCCCAAAAAGATTTGATCTTCAGGTGTTGCTTTATCCATTTGAAAAAAAGTTCTATCTGCCAACGATTTTTGTATAACAATGCAACCTGATCGGATGTGACCTGAAAATTATTGGTTAGAAAAACAAAAGTCCGTTTGGTTTCCTTATCGTAAAACTTAACCCTTCTCAGTTTCACTGGATACTGCTTGGATACATAAAATCCTTTCAGTTTGCCAATTTGATCACATAAAACTCCGGTGCTTTTGTCAATCTTCAAGGAGTACATCCGGTCAAATTTGAGGTTTGATTTTGCTCGTATTACGAAAAAGGCGGAATGGACAGTTATCTTATAGAGCCTGGTGTAATCCACATATCCTCTATCAAAGATATAGAATGCATTCTGCTCATAGACCAGATAATCCATTGCTTTCATATCATTCATCGTGGCAGGAGTTATATGCACAAAGGCTGGTATTTGCGTTGTTATCTCGAAAAGAGTGTGAAGTTTTATTCCTGCTTTGGTTTTACGAAAGGTTGCCCACCAGAATACACTCAGACACAAGTCAATGGTAGATGAGTCAAACGCATAGATTTTGCCTTTAATCTCAAAATCATTGTTGGCTCTTTTTTTTCTGGCAATAGCGATGAGATGATAAGCAAACGCCTCAAATATTTTGCTGTTTCGCGTTTCATTGGCTTTTGCCAAATTACTTCTTGTAACGCTTATGCCAAAGCCAAGATGGTACGATTTACTGCTATGGGCATCCAGAGCAACAATTAGATCCCGAAGACTATCCCGATTGGTGAGTTGACCGAAAAGCATACAGAGTAACTGGTTCCAGCACGAAAAATGTTTAACGTACTTATTGCCATTATACTTCTCAACAAAACGATCGAAAACCCGCTGAGGTAAGAACTCAACGATCTGTGCGAAAACATATTTTCCTTGATTCATAGTCGGATGTTTTTCCACCTAACCTAATCAATTCAAATCGTCACGCTACTCAAACTCTTGCAAATTATAGATTATCAATGATTTCAATGAACGTATTAATTTTTTTAATGGACACTCATGAACTAATTCAATAATGAATTTTTACTTTTTTAATAATAACAGAAAATTAAATCTTATGAAAAGACATTTTTATGTATTCGCAGCCATCCTTATCTTTTTTGCTTCTGCGTTCACTGCTTTTCAATCAGTGGATTGGAAAATTGCTGACAGTTATTCCATAAAGTTTGATGGCGGGGATCCATCGGGTGAATTTAAGGGATTAAAAGGCAGTATCAGTTTTGATCCCAGCAATCTAAAGGCTTCAAAGTTTGATGTCTCCATTGAAGTGGCAACCATTAATACTGGTAATGGAATGAAGAACACCCATGCCAAAAGTGAAAAATGGCTGGATGCTGAAAAGTACCCTTTAATCTCATTTACTTCAAAAGAAATTACAAAAGTTGCTTCGGGATATGAAGCCAAAGGAACCCTTAATATGCATGGTGTTCAGAAAGAGATCACACTTCCTTTTACATTTGATAAAGATATTTTCACAGGAAGTATATCTGTAAACCGCATGGATTATAATATTAATACGGCAGAGCCAAATCATGGTGCCCAAATCATGAAAGTTGACATCCAGGTACCGGTTACCAAATAGTAATAAAATGTTCAAAAAAGACTTTACACATGGAATAATTGCCGGCATATTGGCTTCAATAGCCGGCATAATTTATTCCCATGTGTATTTGTTTGCCAACGAAGCTGATTTTTCCAAAATTGTGAATCTATTCAGCATCCTTGGTATGAATTTGTCAGTTTCTATCCTGATCGCTTTTTTACATGCAGCATTTGTAAGATGGATAAGTAAAAACGCTGAATTGTTTTTTAATCTGACGTTAGCTGTCCTTTCTTTTGCATTGATTGTGATTCCCGTTTCAATCACACTTCCCTTGAATATAGAATTTCCTGAATTATTCCCCGGACTTGTTGTCCCGATGTTGTTTTTCCCTTCAATTGCATGGTTTGCAATCAATCCGATCTTCAGCAATCGGTAAAAATGAGTCATTCATTGGTATTCAATAGTCATTCGTTGTCATTAAAAATGACATAAAATTATTGACAATCAACGACAATCAATGACGTGAAGCTAATTATCCAGCCAATTCTTAAACTCCTGAACCCGTTCGCGGGCTACAATGATATCAGAATCGTCGATACCTTCAATTTTCAGGCGAAGACGAGAGTTTGTCCATGCCAGAATATTGGAGCAGGCATTAATCGAAACAATGTATTTACGATTTATGCGGAAGTATTTCTCAGGATCCAGAAGCGGCTCTAACTGGTCAAGCGCATAGTCTATACAATAGGTATGAGCATCGCTGGTGCGAATATAACTTGCTTTTTCCTGACTGAAAAACACTAAGATATCTTCAATTGGAACACTTTTAATTTTGTCTCCTATCTTCACCATAAAGCGTGATTTGAATAACTTCCCGGTATCAGGATTGTTGATAGCAAGAATCTTTTCGAACAACAATCCAGGAGAAAAGTGTTTTGCTTTCTCGATGGCCTGAATGAGACGTTCTTCCTCAATAGGCTTCAGCAAATAATCGATGCCGTTAGTCTTAAAAGCTTCAATGGCATAATGGTCGTAGGCTGTGGTAAAAATGATCGGACACCTAACCTGAACCTGGTTGTAGATTTCAAAACTCAAACCATCGGCCAGCTGAATGTCAGAGAATATGAGTTCAGGTTCAGGTTTATTTTGCAGGTATTTTACTCCTTCACGCACAGATTCGAGCCTTGCAATCACAACCATATTTGGTGCAACCTTCGTCAGCAATCTCTCCAGATAACTGGCAGCGCGTGTTTCGTCTTCAAAAATTATTATCCTCATTTCTCCAAAGATTTTAAGATTGGAACTCGAACCTTGTATGATTCATCTGAAGAGATAATTTTTATAGGCTTTTCGGAGAAGAAGGCAAACTGCTGGGTGATGTTTTTAAGACCAGTCTTTTTTGAATTGTCTCCCACATTCTTTAACTGTAAATTATTTTCAACTTCAAGCCATTCACCTGTTTTCCTGATTATAATCCGGAGAGGAAAAGCTTCGGAAACTTCATTGTGTTTAACCGCATTTTCAATCAGAAGCTGAAGTGTCATCGGGATGATGTAATCATTTTGATCGGGCTGTACCTCAATGTCAATCTTCAGCTTTTGTTCAAATCGGGTTTTCAGTAAAAAAGTAAAAGACCGGATGAATTCAATTTCTTCGCCTAAAGGAACAAGCTCTTTGTCACGGCTGTCGAGTACATATCGGAAGAGGTCGCTCAGCTGGCGTATAAACTTAACTGCAAGCTCTTTATCGTCATATACAAGATCGCTAAGAACATTTAAACTATTAAATAAGAAATGCGGATTTATCTGGTTTCGGAGCGATTCATATTTGTAGGCAAGCATTTCGACCTTTAGCTTTTCGGCCTGAATAAATGACTTTTTCCAGGAGTGAAAGAATCCGACAACAGTAAATATCAGCGAAATAATCAATGAAATCAATAGAGTATAAGGAACTGCCATAATGATCAAACTCCATGATTTTGCTGGTGTAATATTCATCCATACTTTATAATTAAACATCTGGACGAGTATAAACGCAGTGATCGAATAGGTCAGGAATGCCGCAATTTGTACAACAGTCTTCTTCACAGGGGTCTTTATCCAGGAAATATGCTGGTCAATATAATCATATATCAACTGTAGTCCGGCCCATTGAGTAATACAGATACTAAAAATCCATAAAAAAGAAATCCCAAATGCATGCCAATCCTGAAATACACTTTTCATCATTATCAAAAGGAGCAACATGCTCAATGCAATATTGAGCAGAATAAATTGAAATATGGAAAGATTTTTATCAGATGATCCGGGAACATTCATCAGGCAAATATTTTAAGTATATGATATGGTAAAGTTAAAATTTATCTGGTTTCGGATAAAATTTTTCCCGAAACCAGATTTGACATTTATGAGATTGTATTGGGGGAGTATAAAAATAAAAAAAACATAAATCTTTTAATGACTTATCCAGCTTATCTAATTTCTATGTTTATTGACAACCTTTTACAATTCCTTCAATCTGCTCTTTTCCCCATTTCGGAGAAATCGGTGATTTTGGCTTGAAATTATCCCAGTTTGCAAGTAATTCTTTGGCTTGAGGGCAAAACGATTTGGCATCTAAACCCATATATGGGGCTGATCCAATATCCATTTGGAGTTTCATTAACTTTGCACGAGGATTGGAAGGATCGATTGCCATGGCCTTACCGGTTGCCTGAGCAGCCAAACCACTATATTCCTGCCCACGCTCCATTGGGTTCACAACTAAACGTCCGGTAAGATAAAAAGCCTGCAATACATAAACTTCAGCTTCACCAGGAGCCATTTCAATCAGTTTAGAAATTGATTTTTCGGCTACATCAAGATAACTATCTTTCTTGGTGGCATCCTGTTCTATAAAACTCATCATGATATAGCAATGTGCATGATAATACAAAGGAAGCCATTCGGCTTTTTCGACATTGGCAATCATTTCGAATTTATTGCCCAAAGCCTGAAAATCGGATGCGTCTTTGCAGTTCGCATACTGACTAAGAGTTTCGCCCATTGACTGAAAATATTCAGGCTTCTGTGCTATTGTAACTAAACTGACTAATACTACAGCAATTGATAAAATGATCTTTTTCATGTTTGTTTTATTTAGTGTTTAACGTTATTGTTCAAGCTGGTAATATACTGAATACTTTGACTGAATAATGAACATTCTTTTATTCAATCTTATCGAGTTGGTTGGCATTGCCTTTTCGTGTCAGGGTGATGAAGCATCCCAAAACGTAAAAACGGTTCGAACTTGGCGGGACAACCGCACCCGGATAATTTCCTGAAGCATCGGGTGAACTTGCATAAGTCTGCCCGAACTCATTCTTAAAACCTGCTACGTTGGTTACGGCTCCGTAAAAGATAATGTTCTGACGATACAAGAAACTCCAGCTCACATCCAGACTTCGGTAAGGCAACATCTTTTCGCCATTAAAAACTTTTGAATTCGGATTGTTATACACCCTTGGCGACGAATACTTGAAATTTATTCCAGCCAGCGATCTTAGATTCCCGAACCAGTGTTTATAGACCATTGAAAAATTATGCTTACTGGCAAAAGTCGGAACGGCTTCCTCAGGAAAATTACGATAATCGCGTTTGGTATCCAAATAAGAATACGAAATCCAGTAATCACCATTCTTGATTGTCTTTTTATCTCTCCAGAAAAGATCAAGGCCTTTGGCATAGCCGAATCCATGATTATTATAACTTGTCGGCAGATAAAATTCTCCCCCATTCAGCTTGACCAAATCCTTATAATCTTTGTAATAAAGTTCAACCCTGATGGTACGGCTGTTTGCAAACGACTGAAAGCTAAAAGTATAATGGTCTGCACGTTCGGGCTTCAACTTACTGGTATATAGCAGATAATCATCCAGCGGATTTTGGAAAAACCATCCGTAAGCCAACGAGAACTGACTTTTATCGGTTACTTTATATGCAGCCGACAGACGTGGCGATGTCTTGAAACTCTTAAGGTAATCGGAATACTCCACTCGTCCCCCTATTCGGGTAACGAACTTCGACGACGCATATATCTGTGCCTCTGTGAATCCTGAAATCGTACGATTGGTAAAGCTGTTATCGTGTATTTCGGAAGGCATCTGTATGTTTTGAGTAAAGGCTTTCTGATAGAACTCACCGCCAAATTTCAGCGTAAACTGATCAGCGAATGGATATGAAAAAACATCTTTCAAAAATATCCCTTGAATGTGTTTGATCACTTTCGTCTGGTCATAACGAATGTCATCCAGATTATTGGTAAATGAGCCGGCAGCATTCATAGCCCACTTTTCACCAAGGTTGCTGTTCCAGGAGGCATTCATAAACTGATTGTCGTTGACCAGTTTATAATTTACTGGAATTCCACCCAAATCAAGATCCTTCTCGCGAATGGTAAAGCCGCCCTTATCTAAGCTGCTGTAAAACTTAAATAATCCTGTTTTCCCGGTTTTCTGCCGGACACTAAGTTGGCCGGAATAAGATTCAGGGGCATGGGGCCATTCCAGATTTTGAGGGGCAAGACTCATATATGGAGCAAGATTCGTGTAACCCAGTGTTCCGGTTATGGCACCAGTATTCCACTTTTTTGTTCCGGCTAAATCCATACTAACTGATAAAAGAGATATATCCAACTGGTCCTCTGCAGGCATGTCATTGGTGTTCAACAACAATACCGACGATAGCGCTTGTCCGTATTCGGCAGAGTAACCTCCTGTACTGAAAACCATCCCTTTAAACATAAAAGGGTTAAATCTTCCCCTTGTACTCACATTAGGGGCTGACGAATTATAGGGAACAGCAACAAGCGAACCATCAATGTAAGTCTGTGATTCCTCACTATCGCCTCCTTTTACAAACAAGCGGCCCGATTCGCCATTGGTTGTCGTGCCTGGAAGAGACTGCAAGGCACCGTAAACATCACCGGCTGCTCCTGCCGTAGTCATCATATCAAGTGGGGTGATTGTAACTGCCTGTCTTTTGTCTCCTGCCTCAAAAGTTCCCGCTGTAATGTTAACTGCATTCAACTGATTAAATGCTTCTTTCATTTGAATATTCATGTGAATGGTATCACCTTTTAGTTCCAGCTTTTTCGAATAAGTTTCATAACCTGTGAATGCAACAAGCAGATTATAGGTTCCTGTTTTGGTTGTTTTTATTTTGAATTGTCCATTGGCGTTTGTAGAAGTCCCATCATAAGTTCCCTGCAAATAGGCATTTGCTCCAGGCATGGCCTCTCCATTTTCCTGAGTCACTTTCCCGGTAATGACTGTTTGTGATTGGGCATTCACGCAGATTAAAAATAAAATAATTGATATAACTTTTGCTTTCATGTCTCTGACTTCTTTAGTTTTAATGATTCAAAGATGAAACAAAGTTATCCGTACTCAAAAAAACTGTTGCTGAACTGTCGGAATTTGTAGATGAAGTGCAGAAAACTGATGGAAAACGGAAAGGAGCAAATAGAAAAACTCAGGGCAAACGCTTTTAAAAAATGCTGTTTATGCCAAATGCTCCCCTTGAAGCTAAGTGGGTCAACCAAAGTGATAATTAGCTACATTTAAATATGCAATGTCGAAAGGTCCGTTCCCGACACTAAACCGTATGGCTGAACCTTGAACAGAAGTTAAGGAGCTCCTGCTAATCGGATTCCCCCAAAGTTATACCAAGCTCTCTACTTGTGTGCTTCTTGTGTGCATATGCTGTGCTTCTTGTGTGCTCAGGAAGTTTCTGAGCACACAAGAAGCACAGCATATGCACACAAGAAGCACACAAGTAGAGAGCCGAACACCACTCCTTTAAAGCCCATTGGCAATCTGTGAACAACATTTCCCAGCTTCCGGATTTGGGAATAGGGAAAATTGACACTATAGATATCTATTCCTTAAGAATCTGTAAGGGGAAAAAGCTCACAGGGGTGCTTGTGGCAAAATGGTATTTTCTAAATGCGTTTGCCCTGAAGAAAAACTGGCATTACTCAGCTAAATCGCGAACAACCGCACCAGTTACCTTGATTAAATCTTCAGGATTAAGAATGAGCTGTAGTCCTCGTTGTCCGGCACTTATATAGATCAGATCAAATAAAAGGCAGGTTTCGTGAATGTAGATTGGATAGGTTTTTTTCATGCCCAGGGGAGAGCAGCCACCCCTGATATATCCTGTAAGTCCAAGCAATTCCTTTTGATGAATCATCGCACAATTTTTATTTCCGGAGACCTTGGCTGTCTTTTTCAGGTCGACTTCGGCATTTCCGGGAATGACAGTCACAAACACACCTGTCCGATCTCCTCTAAGCACCAGTGTTTTAAAGATCTGTTTCACATCCTGTCCGATCTTTTTAGCCAGAGTTACAGCACTAAGGTCAGTCTCATCTACCTCATATTCTGCAAGTTCATAAGCGATACTCTTGGTATCAAGCAGACGAGCAGCATTGGTCTTTTTCATCAACTTAACATGTCTTATGTATTGAATCTAGAAACCGTTATCAAAGTCCAATTCTTCCAGGCCAATAATGGCTGATGTTACATGCGATTGGCCGGGAACCAGACTGATGGCATCTTCGAAGGCATTAACGGTTTCGACACATACAAAGGTTTCATAGGCATCATCCTCCAAATCGGCAATTTGGGCACATGTTTCTTCCCAGGGGTTCCATACCGTGGTTGCCTTACTTCCTGTCTTGTCAATCCGGATTCTTCTTCTGTAAATGCTGTCTACAATTACGACCGGAGCTTCAGTATCGTAATAATGACGAGTTATGGCTTCACTTATTTCGAGTTTTTCTTCTTCCTGAATGGAGTCGCCTGGTACAAGCTGGTTGTGATATTTTGCCCCCTGCAATCCTTCGATCGTAAGGTTACTGATGAGAGAAAGATTAAAATACGAATGCAATGCACTTGAATATTCAATGGATTTTGAAGAAGTATTAGTTACTTTCAGTGATATGCCAAGCTTCTGTCCAACCACAAAGGTCATTTCGGCACAAAAATCATGAGGCCAGAAAGCCTTAGTTTCTTCCGATGAGTTGAGTTGTAATTTAATAACGGTTTCTCCACCAGGCAAGGTGGCTGTACTGGCAACATCCCAATACATCAGGCGGCCAAAGCCATGCTGCGGCATTTCAGTATCAGATTGATGAGGACCAAACCATGGAAAACAAACCGGGATACCACCTCGGATGGCTTTACCGACTTCAAAATTACTTTCAGGACTTAACCATAGGAGATCTATGTTGTTTTGCGGACGGAAACTTGTCACATGAGCGCCATACAGACAAATATCTGCGTCAGCATGTATATTAGAAACAGTAATAAATACAAGGTCCTCTTCCAGTTCAGCAAATCCGACTTCGCCTTCAATGCTGAATTGGTCTTCCAGTTCATCAATATCAATCATGGAATGTTCTATTTGTTTAATAGTATTGTTTTCAATCGGTTACAGAATCCATAGTATGCCTGGCCTGTGTCCGATATTTAGTGCAAGGTAGTAAACCTTTTTCGGAGATAAAAGTGGACCATCAAAAGCAATTACAAAAAAAATCAGATTGATGATATCTTCCAGTGAATCAGTAAATCTCATTAAACTTTGATTTTATTATCTCCTTGACTTCCTGCATATCGACCTTACGTCCCAGTTCCTTTTCGATGGAAGTAACCCCATAGGTGATAAATCCACATGGATTGATATAGTTGAAATATCGCATATCAGTATTGACATTAAGGGCAAACCCATGCATCGATACGTACCGGCTAATTCGTACACCAATGGCGCATATCTTTCTTGATTTCGCAGGGATGGTTGAATCCAACCATACACCGGTCGCACCGTCTTTCAGTGCACCCTCCAGTCCATATTCGGCTATGGTCCGTATGATGGCCTGCTCCATCCTGAAAATGTAATCCTTCACACCGATTTTATAGTTTTCCAAATCAATAATCGGGTATCCAACCAACTGTCCGGGACCATGATAAGTAATATCCCCCCCCCGATTGATTTTGTAGTAAACAGCATCTATTTTCTTCAGGAAATCTCCGTTGATTAACAGATTGTGTTCATCACCACTTTTCCCCAACGTATAAACATGAGGATGCTCAACCAACAAGAACCGGTTAATATCACTGCTTTTTTTTCCGGTCAGTTTATCCGTAACAACAGCTGCATGAATGGATTCCTGGTAATCCCAGCATTCTTTATAGTCTTTCAGACCAAGGTCTTCGTAATTGAAATCTGCCATTAAATTCAATTGAAATTAGATATTAGATATTAGATGTTAGATGTTAGACAGCAGACAGAAGTCTATCATCTGTTATATTTAGTCTTGTGTCTATTGTCTTGTGTCTATCATCTATTGACTTTTGCTTCCACATGTATATCAGCCCTGTAGGATGATCGCACCAAAGGACTGCTTTCAACAAAAGTAAAACCCTTTTCAAGCCCTATTGTTCGGTATTTTTCAAATTGTTTGGGAGAAATGTATTCTTTCACAGGTATATGACTGAGTGTAGGAGCCAGGTATTGACCGATAGTCATCACTTTGCAGCCAACTTCAATCAGATCGTCCATCACTTGTATAACTTCCGGTTCTGTTTCACCCAACCCCAGCATAATGCCCGATTTGGCAATAACTCCTGAAGCTGCAATATATTGGATAACTTTCAGACTGGTGCGGTATTTGGCGGCACTTCGGATGTGAGGAGTCAGTCGTTCCACTGTTTCCATGTTATGGGTTATAACCTCCGGAGCAGCATAAATCACTAGCTGAATCAACTCAGTCTTACCCTGAAAATCGGGAATCAGAACTTCTATGCTAGTATCAGGATTCAGGGCCTTGACTTCCCGAATGGTTTCAGCCCAGAAAGAGGCTCCCAAATCCAAAAGATCATCTCGGTCAACTGAGGTAATCACAGCATGTTTCAACTGCATGATTCGCACAGACTCTGCAATCTTATGTGGCTCTTCAGAATCAGGCATTAAAGGCTTTCCGGTTTTAACACCACAGAATTTACAGTTTCGGGTACAGATGTCACCCAAAATCATGAATGTAGCAGTTCCCCGATTCCAGCATTCGCCAATATTAGGACAATTTCCACTGGTGCAAATGGTATGAAGTTTATGCTGAGCGACAAGGTTTTTAACCCTGGAGTAACTCTCCCCTTTAGGCAATTGCATTTTCATCCATCGGGGAAGTCTTTCCCTTTCGTTCAACAGAGTATCCATCTGATCTAAAATTTCAGCAAAATTACGCTTAAAATCTGATGTTGCTGATTTATGCCCTGCAATTCAGACCACAAATCTTGATATTATCTGCCGGAAACGTTTTGGATTACTATTTTTGTAATTCAAAGTAAATTAAAAATCACGTTATGAAGATCTTGCTCCGGATCATATTTCTCTTGGTGCCGGCAATCGTTTGGGGGCAGACACAAGACTTGCAAAACAAGTCCGTACTGGCCAGCCAATATTATCAGAACAAAGAATTCGCGAAAGCTGCTGAATTGTATGAACAGTTATATGCGTCAACCAAATCTGAAGGATATCTCAATATATACCTTGATTGTTTGATGGGAATCCCTGACTATGAGAAGGCTGAGAAAGAGATACGGAAAGGATTACGGGGCAGTTCTGCGGATTCATATTGGTATGTCCAATGGGGTTACTTAAAAAAGGCCGAGGGTCAGGACAAAGAATCGGTAAAGATGTATGAAAAGGCCATTGCTTCGCTTTCGGGTAACCCTGCAGAATACCCAAACCTGGCCAATCAATTCATTAACAGGCGTGAGTTTGAGTTTGCTGAGAAGGTATATCTCAAAGGGCGCTCGACTCAAAATCCAGGAATATACAATTACGAGTTGGCACGTGTCTATTATTATATGCGCAACTACGATCAGATGCTGAAAGAATATCTGGATTGGATGAAACAAAAGGAAACTAATCTGGAAATTGTAAAAAGCAACCTGCAGTCTGTCTTAGCCATGGATAACGACCAGGAAATCAGCAAACAGATGAAGAACTATATTTTGAAGCGTATTCAGGAAGAACCCGGACAAATCATATACAACCGGCTGCTCATATGGTTATTTATTCAGGACAAGAACTTTATCGCAGCTATCCGTCAGGCTATTGCCCTTGATAAACGAACAGGTGAAGAAGAATTAAATATATTTAATCTGGCCAATGTAGCTGCCTCAAACAAGAACTATGATGAAGCTGTAAAAGCATACGATTACCTTATCGGCAAAGGTAAAAAGGCGGAATATTACAACATAGCCAGTCAGCAACAAATGCAGATGCATTACGATCGATTTGTTGATGAAGACAATCTGGATTTGGGAAAGGCAAACGAACTCAAGGCACAATTTAAACAGACCTTTAATATTCTGGGTCTCTCACCGGGAACTTCTGGACTTCTGGTTGAATATGCTCATCTTTTGACCTTTTATTTGCAGCAGCCAACAGAAGCCATTCAGGTATTAACCGATGGCCTTGCCATGGCAGGAATCAACATTCAACAATTGTCGACTATGAAGGCAGAGTTGTCAGATGTATATGTCTATTCAGGCAATCTTTGGGACGCGGTGATTACCTATTCGCAGGTCATTGAAAGTAATAAAAGCAATACTCTGGGCGATGATGTGAAATTTAAAAAAGCCAAACTAGGTTATTACATGGGTAATTTCAAATGGGCAAAGGCCCAACTTGATGCTCTGAGGGCAAGCACCTCGAAGCTGATTGCCAATGATGCCATGGATCTGGCCCTTTTTATCAGTGAAAATCTCGAATCCGACAGTACCGCTGCTCCGCTTAAGATATTTGCACGTGCCGACCTGCAGCTATTCAGGAATGACTTTCCCGCAGCATTGGCAACGCTTGATTCGATTGGCCATTTATATCCCGATAATTCGTTGATTGACGATGTTGATTTCCGCAAAGCCGGTATCTTTCAGAAACAAGGTAAATATGCCGATGCTGCCCTCCTGTTGGAATCCATTGTTAAAGACCATAGTTGGGAAATGCTGGCTGATGATGCCCTGTTTCAGTTAGCAGGAATCTACCAGAACAAGCTAAACAAGAAGGATGAAGCTATGAAACTTTACAAGAAAATGCTCACCGATTATCCCGGAAGTGTATATGTGGTGGATTCGAGAAATGAATATCGTAAATTACAGGATGCAGAAAATAAGACCGAACAACCTGCGCCCCTGGATAAAAAGTAAAGAAGCTGGTCATGAACAGAATACCTAAAGCCTATGTTTATGCCCTATTCTCTGTTTTGCTGTGGTCAACAGTTGCTACAGCATTTAAACTCGGGCTGCAGGTACTTTCCCCACTTTACCTGATATTGACTGCTTCCGTTTTTTCATTGGTTATCTTTTTTGTGGCCATTTGTATTCAGCGCAAGATCAGGGAATTATTCAGTGTTTCATGGACAGGCCTCGGAAAGTCAGCATTGATGGGAGCCTTAAATCCTTTCGGATATTATCTCATTCTTTTTCAGGCTTACAGTCTCCTGCCTGCACAAGTAGCGCAACCACTTAATATGATCTGGCCAATTACTCTGGCCCTTCTTTCGGTTCCTTTGCTCAAACATAAAATTACATTCAGAAATATTATCGCCATTCTAATCAGTTTCATTGGCGTTATCTTTATATCCTCGCAGGGAAGCTTGTCGGGCATGCGCAATACCAATTTGACCGGCGCCTTGCTTGCCATTGGAAGCAGTATAATCTGGTCGCTTTTCTGGATACTCAGTGTCATGGATAAACGCGACGAAATCTTCAAATTGTTCTGGAATTTTTTCTTCGGACTAGTCTACCTGTTGATTTTTGCCCTTATATTTACTGACTTCAGCTTGCCAAATCCAAAAGGAATTCCGGCAGCCATATATATAGGAATGTTCGAATTGGGAATAACCTATATATTATGGATGAGGGCCATGCATCTGAGTGAAAACAATGCCAAAACGGGGAACCTGATTTTCCTTTCACCATTCCTCTCCCTCCTGTTTATTCATTTTATCCTGGGGGAGACCATTTTTGCCACCACTTTTATTGGACTTGCACTCATCATTTCAGGTATCTGGTTTCAGCAGAAACACGTTAAGACATTCCCTGATTAGTCCCTATTATGCAGCAATGATTTAATTGGATAGGAAAAGGGAAAAAGGAAAGATATATTTGATCCTTATAATTTTCTAAATTGGATGTAGTCAAGTACTCAGGGCTTTCTAAAAACATTACCTTTGAATGTTGTGTAAACAACGAGTAACGATTTTTTCATGGATAATAAGCCAATTAAAATTCTGGGCATAGACCCCGGCACCAATGTGATGGGTTATGGACTGATTGAAGTGGTGAATAACAAACCACGCATTCTGCAAGTTGGTGTAATTAAAACCGCCGGATTCACCGATCATTACCAAAAGCTGAAACATATCTTCGACCGATCCAATGCTCTCCTGAATGAATTAACTCCTGATGAGCTCGCCATAGAATCACAATTTTACGGCAAGGATATTCAGGCTATGCTGAAATTGGGTCGTGCACAGGGTATCGTGATCGGTCTGGCTCTAAGTAAAAATATTCCTGTTTTTGAATATGCTCCATTGAAAGTAAAACAATCAATCACAGGAATGGGCCGTGCAGCCAAAGAACAGGTTGCTTATTTCCTAAAAAACATGTTTACTTTGACTGAACTTCCCAAAGAACTTGATGCTACCGATGCTGTTGCCGTCGCGGTATGCCACTATCTTCAGATGAAAAACCCGGCGGGCAAATCAGGAATAAAAAGCTGGGGTGATTTTGTGAGGAAGAACCCGGAGAAAGTTAAAAAGCAAAGCCCTCATTTGAAATAAGTAAAAAGGAAAGAGGAAAATTCCAACCACCAGGATGAATATTTTTCCTCTTTCCTATTCCTAATTACTTATTTCTATTTGATTTGCAAGGCAATTGCACCAGCAATTTCAGTCATTTCTTCTTTAGTATATGATTGTTTTTTTGAGAAATGAAGCAAGTCCGCTTCAGTTTGCATGGGTACCAAATGGATATGAGCATGAGGAACTTCAAGTCCTAAAACCATTACTCCAACTTTCTGACAGGGAATTGCTTTCTTAATACCCCTCGCAACTTTTTTGGCAAACAACTGTAATCCGATGTATGTTTCGTCATCCAGATCAAACAGGTAATCGACTTCTTTCTTTGGTATCACTAAGGTATGACCTTTAGTAACCGGGAAGATATCCAGGAATGCAAGGAAATTTTCATCCTCTGCTACTTTATAGGCAGGAATTTCTCCGTTTACTATTTTGGTAAAGATGCTGGCCATTGATAAATTATATTACATTGCAATGTCAATAATTTCAAATTCTATTCTCCCGGATGGAACCTGAATCTCAACGATATCACCAAGCTTTTTACCCATTAATCCCCTGGCAATTGGAGTCTGAATGGAGATTTTACCCAGTTTCAGATCAGCTTCTGGTTCTGATACAATGATGTACTGCATAGTTGCATTGTTCATTTTGTTGCGTATGGTCACCTTATTCAGCATCTGAACAGATGATGTATCAATCTTTGATTCATCAATAATCCTGGCAGAAGCAATTTTCCCACTCAACACGGCAATTTTTGCTTCGAGCATACCCTGAGCATCTTTTGCGGCATCATATTCAGCATTCTCCGAAATATCACCCTTTTCAATGGCCTCCCCGATCGCTTTTGATATAGCAGGACGTTCAATCCTGGTCATTCGGTCCAGTTCTTCTTTCATCTTCCGCAGGCCTTCTTCCGTAATATATGTAACCTTTACCATTTCTTTCTTCTTTTTATAAAAACTATATTAAAACAAAAAAGAATTTCGGCCAATGCGAAACTCTTTTGTGTTACAAATTTATATAAAATTTTTAATCTTTACGAACCAGTATGTTTTATAAAACAATTAATCAATTGAATAATAAAAGTTTCAGGATGATTATTTCAACATTCCTGAGTTTTGTGCAATGATATCAACTATTCAGGGCGCTTCCTGCCTTCAACGGTATAATTCATATTTCCGCGTCATAATCTCAGAATACACAAAAGCTTTCCTTAATGAAAAATCTTCCAGATAACCCGCCGTATCATCTGATTCCATTTCAAGCTCGACTTCTCTGCTAACTGGTTTTTTTACTGTATTCTGCATGTTTCTCTTTTGAAGATCGGGTAAAGTACGTTTGAAACCGGGATGATAAAGTTCCCTTGAATTTTTGTCTTTGCTTATGCCCAATGAATTAGGTGCTGAAATAGGATTTTTGCGTTTAGGAGGTGAAACATTTACTTTTTGTTCATCCCGAAACCCCACTCCCTGCAATTGATCCAGATAATAATTTCTTGAACGTTCCGGCTTTCCAACAACAGGATTTTTATCGTCCGACTTTTTCATATTCTGCTTAATTGCCGCAAAGATTGAAAGAGCCAAAGCTATGAGGAGAAAATAATAATCTTTCATCTTTAAATTTTTTATCTCCAAATAAAATAATTTGTTCTTTTCTTTGTTGTATAATAGAATAAAGATAGATAAAATGATTCAATTTCCACGAAGAGTATATCAAACAGTTTTATTTTGCTTCTTTTTTATTGTTGGCACCAACAGCTGTAAAAAGGACTATACATCCATTGTACCTTATGTTTATGTCAACATGGATTTCAATCCTACCAACTATATTGAGCTAAACATACCAGGGGGATCAGCTTTTTTCCCCAATGCAGGTTACGGTGGAATTATTATTTTCAAAGATCTTGTTGATAGTGATAATCCTTATTACGCCTTTGATGCTTGTTGTACTAAAGAAGTCTCCTCCCTAATCAGGGTCAAGGCAGATGGAAGCGGAACAGCTACCTGTCCAAAATGCGGTTCTCAATTCATTCTATTTGGTGGAAATGGAAGTCCCGTTAAAGGGCCTGCAACCGAACCTTTGAAACAATACCGCACTTCGTTTGTTGGAGGCCGAATCGGGGTCAGAAATTAACATTCTGAACTGTCAGTTTAATTTATTTATCGCTCTGTGTAATTGCAAATTTTAGAAATGTTATATTTGGAAGCGGAGAGACTTATTCTTTGATCTGCTGATCTATTATTGATCCCGCAAATCTATTTTAAATCCCTTCGGAAATCTCCAGCATCTGTTATTAATAGTTTTGGTCTTTGATCTATTTGTATTCAGGTCATATCTGCACTTCAGACATTAATCTATGATTGATCTTTATCTATACTAAGATTTGGATTTTAGTACTTATACAGATCAGTCATTGTACAGATATAGAAACGGAATACCCTCTTAATACCCTCTCAATACTGTACCATATATCTATTTGAATGGTTAATTTTAGAATATCCTGAAGCCCGCATTGGACCCGGGTTAAAAGAATAGATTCAGTTCAAACACTTTGCGGGATCTTAGTTCAAACAGAAATACCCTGTGAAACCCTGAGAAAAAATTCCAGTTTTCCAGTTTGTTGGACAGATTAAATGAAACTGGGATTTCAATAAGGTCGGCAATAATCAGTAACCAAATCTGGTTCAGCATTTTTTGCTTGTATATGGGTAGCTTTTCGTCCTTTGCATTAATTGTAAATTCAATATTCTCTTTTGTAAATTCAGGAGTTTGGTATCCCCGGATCTTGCTGGTAAAATGAGTGTTTTCTTTACTACTGGCAGGGCCGTGAAGTTTGGTGAGTTCTATCCCTATGGCTGTTTTAGATGAATCTTTTAGGATAAAATCGGGCGATTCTGTTTTAAGTAACTTCCCTTTGGGAAAATCAGAATATTCGTTACGAAAGAGCTCAATGATATACTCTTCTTCGATGATTTGTATGTTCTGATTCTGGCTCATGTTCATCGATTTTAATCCAAAAGAGAAACCCAAAGTTATAAAAATTAAAAAGGAGCCAATTCAGCTCCTTTTTAATTTTTATAACTTTATTCTGCAATAATTATATTGGGTATGCAGACAAATCATTTTCTTTTTTCCCGTCTCCTTTTTTCTGATTTTAATACCTGTAATGATCAGGTTTATATGGGCCTTCAACCGGTATTCCGAGGTATTCTGATTGATCCTTACTAAGAACGGTTAGTTTTACACCAAGTTGTTCCAAATGTAAGCGTGCCACTTCTTCGTCCAGGTATTTAGGCAACCGGTAGACATTCACTTCATAATCCTTTTGCCAAAGTTCAATTTGTGCAAGGGTCTGATTGGTAAATGAGTTTGACATCACAAACGAAGGATGCCCGGTAGCACAACCCAGGTTCACCAATCTGCCTTCAGCTAGAAGGAAAATAGAGTGACCATCGGGATAAGAGTATTTATCAACCTGTGGCTTTATATTTGTTTTGCGGATTCCCGGCCAGTACTCAAGACGCGCTACTTGAATTTCATTATCAAAATGGCCAATATTGCAAATGATCGCCTGATCTTTCATGGCAGCCATATGTTCTCCGGTTATGATATCCCTGTTTCCAGTTGTGGTAACAAAAATGTTTCCTTCTGTAATGGCATCGTCCATCGTTTTTACCTCGAACCCTTCCATAGCTGCCTGAAGTGCGCAAATCGGATCAATTTCGGTGACAATTACCCTTGCACCATAGCTACGCATGGAATGTGAACAACCCTTGCCAACATCGCCGTAACCGGCTACGATCACTACTTTCCCGGCAATCATCACGTCCGTAGCACGTTTGATGCCATCGGCAAGCGATTCACGACAACCGTAAAGATTGTCGAATTTAGATTTAGTTACTGAATCGTTCACGTTGAAGGCAGGAAATAAAAGCTTCTCTTCATTCATCATCTGGTATAAACGGTGGACTCCTGTAGTTGTTTCTTCCGAAACACCTTTGATAAAGTGCACCTGACGGGTCCAGCGTTGCGGATCATAGGCCAGAACTTCTTTCAGGCAAGCATGGAGTTCCCGTTCGTCTTCTGCCTCAACTGGTTTATCCAGAATTGAATTATTTTTTTCAGCTTCATAGCCAATATGAATCATCATAGTAGCATCGCCACCATCGTCAACAATCAAGGTTGGCCCATCTCCATTGCCAAAATCAAGAGCGCGTTCGGTACACCACCAATATTCGGCCAATGATTCACCTTTCCACGCAAATACAGGAATACCGGCAGTAGCAATTGCAGCAGCAGCATGATCCTGTGTACTGAAAATGTTGCAGCTAGCCCAACGCACTTCTGCCCCGAGTTTCACCAACGTTTCAATCAACACCGCAGTTTGTATGGTCATATGAAGAGAACCCATGATGCGTGCCCCATCCAATGGTTTTGATGCTGAATATTTTTTGCGGATAGCCATTAATCCCGGCATTTCCTTTTCGGCTATTTCAATTTCTTTCCGCCCGAATTCTGCCAGCGATATATCGGCAACTTTGTATGCCAATTGTTCCAATGTTTTTGTAGTCATTTCTTAAATTTAATATTTGAGTTCAAAGATAATCAAATCAATAGATCTAATTTGTGATTTTTGATCAGGACACAGAATAATTGTATGATTTATCCAGAAATTATATTCCTCTATTGTGTGAAAAAACGGATCGTATCTTCTTTATCCAGAGAAAGTTGTGTCTTTAAAGTATCCAGTGAACTAAATTTCTGTTCTTCCCTGAGTTTTTTAAAAAAATTCACTTCAATGAATTCACCATAAATATCTGAATCAAAATCGAGCAGATGAACTTCGATGCTCCGATGATCTGCATTGTTATTTATAGTAGGACGGCTACCGATATTAAGCATTCCGGTGTAGGTTTTATTCTGAACCTTTGCCTGTACAGCATAAACCCCATATCCGGGAACAATCTTGTCAGGATCTGAAGCTTCTATATTAGCTGTTGGAAACTGAATCTGCCGCCCAATCTTTTGCCCTTCGACGACAGTGCCATGCAGCGAAAACGTATATCCCAAAAACGAGTTTGCTGTTTCCATGTCTCCATGCTGAATCGCTTCACGTATTCTGGTTGAACTGACATTGGATTCATTTAAAAGAAGAACATCCAGCTTTTCAATCTGGAATTCATGTCTATCTGCACATTCCTTCAGAAATTCAAAACCACCCTGACGGTCTTTCCCGAATTTATGGTCATAACCCACAACAAGCAATTTAGTGTGAATCTGCCCGACCAGGATCTGTTCAACAAATTCTTCATAGGTTAAACCTGCAAATTCGGCAGTAAAAGGATAGATTATCAAATGATCGATTCCCGATTGTTCGAATAAAGCTATCTTCTCATCCAAAGTAGTTAACAGCCTTAGGTTTCTTTCATCAGGAGATACCACTTTTCGGGGGTGTGGATTAAACGTAAAAATAACTGATTCACCATTTGTTTTCTTTGCCAGATCAATCATCCTTGCAATAATCTTTTGATGCCCCAAATGAACGCCATCAAAAGTGCCCACAGTCAAAACCGGGTTGTTTGCATGAAAATTATTCAGATCTCTGTGTATTATCACCTGTATTGCTTATAAGTTCGGCTTCAAAATTAACTAATTCATGATTATTGGTCTCATAAAAATACTAAAACATAAAGCATGTTTCAAAACTTGACCAAATGGGCTCTATATCATGCCGAAATTATTATTTTTATGCCCGATATGGATTAAAAATTGTTACGTGAAAAAAATATTTTCGATAGTAATTGTAATTGCAGCATTTACTTATGCATGTAAAAAGCCTGTCGGTTTCGTTATCACTGGCAAAATAACCAATGCAGAAGGAAAATATCTGTGCCTTGAAGAATTAAAGGTTGCTTCAAGCATTCCTGTTGATTCGGTTCAATTAGATAAGGATGGTACATTTAAATTTGAAGGAAAGATTCATTATCCCAATTTTTACCTGCTTCGGCTAACCAATAAGAATTTTGTAACCTTATTGGTCGATACTATTGAAAAGATCAGAGTTTTTGGTGATGCTGCCAATTTTTCAAGAGACTATATTGTTGAAGGTTCTCCGGGTTCGCTATTGGTTCAGGAATTAAACAACCAACTGACAAAAACAAAACACAAACTAGATTCCATCAGTAGCCGGGTAAATGTCTTCAGATCACACGAAGATTATCGACTCCAGATCATAAAATGGAACCAGGAACTTGACTTTATCAAACAAAGCCAAATCAGGTATTCAACTGATTTTGTCCAGAAGCATCCCTTTTCAATGGCATCAGTATTGGCTTTATATCAGAAATTTGATGATTCAAACTATGTTGTTCAGGACCTCCAATCACTTAAAGTGGCTGCTTCGGCTCTAAATTCCTTTTTCCCTAAATCAGAACATGTTAAAGCTCTTTATGCGAACACACAACGTCTGATGATAGAGGAGAAAAATAATAAGATTCAACAGTTTATTGCAAAAAACGGTGTGAATTCTCCTGACATCAACCTGCCAAATTACAATGGACGTGAAATTGCGTTATCGTCATTGGCAGGAAAAGTTGTGCTGATACAGTTCTGGTCGGCTCTTGACAGGGTTTCGCGCATTCAGAATGAAGCGCTGGTTGAGCTTTATAACAAATACAAATCAAAAGGACTGGAAATCTATCAGGTAAGCATTGATACTGACCGCAGCGCCTGGATAAATGCCATTGAGAAGGATGGACTTACCTGGATAAATGTTGGAGATATGAAAGGAAGCATTAAAGCCACAAATTATTTTAATATTCAGACAGTGCCAGCAAATTATATTCTCGACAGAGACCGTATCATTGTCTATAAGAATCTAATGGGACCCGCCCTTGATCAGGCTATTGGAAAACTTACCCGGTAAGGATTATTTTCAGTCAGATTATATTGGACGGTTTGTCATTGGCAAGACTTGTCTGCACTTAAATTTAAAACTTATATTTGCGCAGTAAATTTCGAACCAAACCTAAGTGTTTTGAACAATCAAGACAAAAAAATATATTTTGTATCCGACGTTCATCTGGGAACCCCGGCTTTAAAGAATAACAAGGAGCGTGAAATGGCCTTTGTGAAATGGCTTGACGAAATTAAGCCAAATGCATCACACCTATTCCTGATGGGCGACATATTTGATTTCTGGTTTGAATATAAAACTGTTGTTCCACGTGGATTTACCCGTACTTTAGGTAAAATTGCTGAAATTGCCGATTCAGGTGTCGAAGTACATTTCTTTACAGGCAACCATGATGTCTGGGTTTTCGATTACCTGCCCAATGAGCTCGGAATGACCTTACATCGAAATGAATTCAGGACTGAACTATACGGAAAGAAATTCTTTCTGGCACATGGTGATGGTCTTGATCAGTCCGACAAAGGGTATTTGTTCTTGAAAAAGATGTTTACAAGTAAATTCCTTCAGTGGATGTTTGCCCGAATCCATCCAAACCTTTCCCTATCATTCGGTCACAACTGGTCCAAACGTTCGAGAATTTCAAAAGGTATCATTGGAGAAGAATTTAAAGGTACAATAAACGAAGGAATGTTTATTTTTGCAGAGTCAATACTAAAAAAGGAAAAAATTGATTATTTCATTTTTGGACACCGTCATGTAATGATAAACCGTCTGATTGGTGAAAATAGCCGCTATATTAATCTGGGTGACTGGATTCACTATTTTTCATACGGGGTTTTTGATGGAAATACATTTGAACTGAAACAATATAATTATCAAGGTCCCAAAGGCCACTGAAAATAGAATTATGACAAAACGGTTATACACAAAAATTGTTGGTACAGGAAGTTATCTCCCTACTCGTACAATTGGAAATGATTTTTTCTACAATTATACTTTCTATGACCCCAGTACTCAGCAACCCTTTGAGAAAAGCAACGACGAAATTATTCAAAAATTCAAAGAAATAACTAAAATCAGCGAACGCCGATGGATCAGCGACGAACTGCACAATTCTGATATGGCTGCGATGGCAGTTAAAGATGCATGTGAATCTGCCAACATTGATCCCGAAACGCTTGATTTTATTATCGTTGCTCATAATTTCGGAGATGTCGATCTGGTATCTACCAGAGTAGATATCCTTCCAAGTCTTTCAAATAAGGTGAAAGCCAAACTTGGAATCATGAATCCGGCTTGCTTTTGTCACGACATCATTTCCGGCTGTCCGGGATGGACTCAGGGAATGATTACTGCAGATTCGTATATCCGAAGCGGAATTGCAAAAAGGGGTGTTGTTGTTGGATCAGATGTACTCTCACGGATTTCAGATCCTCATGATCGTGATACCCTGATATATGCAGACGGTTCAGGTGCAACTATTGTTGAAGCAGTTGAAAGTGAAGAACCTGTTGGCATTTTATCCTCTTCGAGCCGGTCTGATTCAGTGAATTACTGGAATTTACTTACCAATGGGAATTCCTTTAATCCCGAATTAAATGGCAATGACCAGTTTATTAAAATGGCAGGCCACAAATTGTATGTTTATGCCCTGACTTACGTTCCCGGTGTGGTAAAGGACAGCATCGACAAAGCAGGATTGCATCTGACCGACATTAAAAAAGTGCTGATTCACCAGGCTAATGAGAAAATGGATGAAGCAATACTGAAGAATGTGTTCAAACTTTACAATGAAAAGCATATTCCTGAGGGCATTATGCCTATGAGTATTGAGAAACTCGGGAATTCATCAACTGCTACAGTTCCGACATTGCTCGATACGATTTTAAAAGGACGAATGGAGGGACAGGAAATCAATCCGGGAGATCACATTATTCTGTGCTCAGTTGGTGCCGGGATGAATATCAATTCGATTATCTATAAAGTATAAATAGATTCAAACTGTCAGGAACAACAAAGGTGCAATGAGAAATCAATGCACCTTTGTTGTTCCTGATACCGACATCCTTAATATATACCAGCTCAAAAGGGACTTCTCTGTTTTTTCAAGAACAGTAATCTGATACAAATGATGTAAATTACCACCGTATAGTTTCTTTTCCGTGTTTTTCCAGATACTTATTTGTTGCTGAAAACTGATGATTACCGAAAAACCCACGACTGGCAGATAATGGTGAAGGATGAACGGACTTCAGTATTAAATGTTTCGTTGGATCGATGAATTCGCCTTTGCTTATAGCATAATTTCCCCAAAGTATAAAAACCACATGTTCCAAACGGTCTGCTACCAAATGAATCACCGAATCAGTAAACTGTTCCCATCCTTTTTTCTGGTGTGACCCTGCCTCGTGTGCCCGAACAGTAAGTGTTGCATTCAAAAGCAATACCCCTTGTTTGGCCCAACGCTCCAGGTTGCCACTCTTTGGAATGGGTGCTCCTGTATCTGCCTGAATTTCCTTAAAGATATTCCGTAAACTTGGTGGAAAATCAACCCCATCGTTTACCGAGAAACATAGCCCATGCGCCTGTCCTGGACCATGATAGGGATCTTGTCCCAGGATTACCACTTTCACCCGATAAAACGGACATTGTTCAAAGGCATTGAAAATTAATTTTGCCGGTGGATATATGGTCTGGCTGGCATATTCCGACCTTACAAATTCGGTCAAATGCTTAAAATAAGGTTTTTCAAATTCAACCTGAAGCTGTTGCTTCCAGCTTTCTTCTATCTTCACATCCATAATCCCTGATTCATTTGATTAATCAAAGTAGCCAATAATTATTTAAACATTCAACCTTTTGACATTTAACCCAAAAGCATTTCAAAAATAATCAATAGTTTGCTCATTCTTTTTCTTATTTTTATTGAAAATCATACCGATGGAATATTTATTACTAATAGCTGGCTGTTGTTTTGGGTTCATCCTTACATATATTATAATGAAGTTGAATCTTCAGAATCAACTATCTGAATATCAGCACGAAAAGTTCCTAGCCGAACAACATTTCAATCAGGAGAAATTCGACCTTGAGAAAGGAAATGCATTGTTCGAAGACCGCAGTCAATCTTTACTGGTTGAAAAGGAGGAATTGCTTCAGCAAATCGCACAGCTTCGCATTGAAAACGGAATCCAGGGACAGCAACTGGCAAGAGCCGAAGCCGATTTCAGCAACCTTCAGGAGAAACTGGAAATCCAGAAGAAGGAGATGGAAGTCCTGCAACAAAAATTCACTACTGAGTTTGAGAATATTGCCGCCAAAATTCTGAAACAGAATACAGCGGATTTTTCAGTTTCCAATCATAAAAGCATCAGTGATTTAATTCTTCCGTTGAAAGAAAAGATACAGCTATTTGAGAAAAAAGTAGAAGATACCTACGAAAAAGGACTAAAAGACCAAACCGACTTAAAGGCTGAACTTAAGAAACTTCATGACCTGAACCTGAAAATCAGTGATGAAGCCAACAACCTGACCAAAGCGCTGAAAGGCGATGTTAAAAAACAAGGGAACTGGGGTGAAGTCATCCTGGAGCGAATATTAGAGCGGTCAGGACTCACTGAAGGACGTGAATACCAGAAACAGGAAAGTGTTTTCTCCGAAAATGGCCAGCGATTTCAACCCGATATTGTCATTCACTTGCCCGATCAAAAACATATTGTGGTTGATTCAAAGGTTTCATTGGTGGCCTACGAACGACTGGTAAATTCGGATAATGAAAGAGACCGGTCTTCTTTTATAAAAGAGCATTTACTGAGCATGAGAAGTCACATCAAGATCCTGAGTGAAAAACATTATCAGCATTCACCTAACTTCAACAGCCCTGACTTTGTACTGCTTTTTGTTCCCATTGAATCATCTTTCAGCATTGCGGTTCAGGAGGATCAGGATTTGTTTTCCTATGCCTGGGACAATAAGGTCGTAATTGTAAGCCCGTCAACTTTACTGGCCACTATGCGCACCATCGCATCGATCTGGCAACAGGAAAACCAAACGCGCAATGCAATAGAAATAGCCCGTCAAAGTGGTGCCTTATATGACAAATTTGTCACCTTTATAGAAGACATGGAATCGATAGGGAAAAGCCTTGAAAGCACGCGTAAGATCTACGATCAGGCCTCAAACAAGCTGTACTTGGGAAGCGGGAATCTGGTCAGAAGGGCAGAAACCATTCGTAAACTTGGAGCCAAAACCACCAAAGAATTACCGCCCGAGAAGCTTATCGATTAAGGAAAATCAGCTCGTTTAGTCAAGGATTCCAACTCTTTTTAGAAAGATGGAATCTCATGCTCAATGTTAATCTTCTTCCATGTATTCAGGATCCAAACCATCTTCACATACATCAATCGGAACCATCCAAACCACGGGTCTTCCGTTTCCTTCGCCGCCTTCCGATTCCCGCTTCGTAATCTCAGAACCAAAAAACACAGCTATATAATCGTGTGGAATGTTTTCATCGTCTTCATTACCAACAACTACAGCATTTATTCCATCGATGCGTACAAAATCGCCTTTTAAGAATGGTAGTTCGTCCATCATTTAATCTAATTATTAGTAATAAAAGGTAAAAAAAAGGATGCAACCAATATTGATTGCATCCTTTTATATTTTAAATAATCAGTTTAGCTTGCCTTTAACCTCACAGAACTCACAATGTCAATTTTCTCATGAGCGTATTCAAGGCTGATCTTCATGACGTTTACATTGGACGATGGGGTATCAAACATGGCATCGTTCATGATATTTTCACAAATGGCACGTAGACCGCGTGCTCCAAGTTTAAACTCAAGGGCCTTATCAACAATGAATTCAAGGGCCTCTTCATCGAAACTAAGTTCAATATTATCCAGTTTAAACAATTTGACGTATTGCTTGATCAGTGAATTCTTTGGTTCGGTCAGAATGCTTCTCAAAGCTTTCCGATCCAGAGGTTCCAGGTAAGTCAGAACAGGGATGCGTCCAATAATTTCAGGAATTAAGCCAAATGATTTTAAATCCTGGGGGGAGATATATTGCATCATGTTGTCCCTGTCCAGATGATCTGCTTTCTTCTGAGCCCCATATCCAACGATTTTTGTATTCAGACGCATGGCAATCTTTTTCTCTATACCGTCAAAAGCACCTCCACAGATGAATAATATATTTTTAGTATTCACCGGGATCATCTTCTGTTCCGGATGTTTCCGGCCTCCCTGAGGCGGAACATTTACAATCGAACCTTCGAGTAATTTCAGAAGTCCCTGCTGAACACCTTCACCTGAAACATCACGTGTAATGGATGGATTGTCGCCTTTACGTGCTATCTTATCCAGTTCATCAATGAATACAATTCCCCGTTCTGCTGCTTCAACATTGTAATCTGCTGCCTGAAGCAAACGGGTGAGTAAACTTTCAATATCCTCGCCTACATAACCGGCTTCGGTTAAAACGGTTGCATCAACAATGGTAAAGGGTACATGCAGCATTTTAGCAATAGTACGCGCCAACAGCGTTTTCCCTGTACCGGTTTCTCCAACCAGCAATATATTCGATTTTTCTATTTCTGTTTCATCAGCTGAAACAGGCTGATTTAAACGTTTATAATGGTTGTAAACAGCTACTGCAAGAATTTTCTTTGCCTGATCCTGGCCGATAACATACTGATCAAGAAAATCTTTGATCTCCTGAGGTTTCAGCAACTTGAGACCATTGGTACTAAATCCCTGGTCCTTCTTAAACTCCTCTTCAACAATAGCATGAGCCTGTTCAACACAATTATCGCATATATGTCCTTCCATGCCGGCAATCAGCAAGTTTACTTCTTTCTTCTCACGACCACAAAAAGAACATTTATCGATTTTCATTTTTGAGTTATTTTTATTCAAAGAACTATTATTTATGTCTGATGAGTACTTCGTCAATCATTCCGTATTCCTTGGCTTCAGTTGAAGTCATCCAGTAATCACGGTCAGCATCTTTTTCAACCTGTTTATATGATTTGCCGCTATGGTGAGCAATAATATCGTATAATTCTTTCTTCAGTTTCATGATTTCGCGTGCCGTGATTTCGATATCCGAAGCCTGGCCCTGTGCACCACCCATGGGTTGATGAATCATCACACGTGAATGTTGTAAAGCTGAACGTTTACCTTTGGTACCTGCGGTAAGCAGAACAGCGCCCATTGAGGCTGCCATACCGGTACAAATGGTTGCAATATCAGAGGAGATATACTGCATGGTGTCGTAGATTCCAAGACCGGCATGCACTGAACCTCCCGGAGTATTAAAATAGATCTGGATATCCTTGCTTGGATCAGCCGATTCCAGAAAAAGCAACTGGGCCTGAACAATATCAGCAATATAATCGTCGATTGCTGTACCAACGAAGATGATCCGATCCATCATCAACCTTGAAAACACGTCCATTGACGCAACATTCAACTGACGCTCTTCAATAATGTATGGAGTCAGACTGTTTGTAAAAATAGAATCAAAACGGCTCAAATTCAGGCTGCTGATGCCCATGTGATTCCGTGCATATTTGTTAAACTCTCTTCCGTCGTTCATATAATTGGTCTCCTTATTTAAAAAAAAACTTTGTGAAAATCAGTTACACCTTAAACAACCAAGGTATAATCAGGTTTTCACAAAGTTATAAAAATATACTATTGCCTATTCAATCAAGGCATTAATTTTCCAGCATTTTGTTAAACGCTTCGTAACTTATTTCCTGATTATCGAGAGTGACTTTATCTTTAATAGCTGCAACAATTACATCTTCCTGTTTCCTTGAAACCAGTTTCCGACGTTCTTCTTCGTTTTTCAACATATGTTCCGCATAATTCTCGAGATGCTCTTCGCTCACATTATTCAGGCCATACTGACGAAACTGCGCTGCAGCCATTTCTTTGGCCAATGAACGAACATCTTCTTCAGTGATCTTCAAATCATTGTCTTTTACTATTCTTTCTTTGATCAACTGCCATTTCAGGTCAATCATAAAGTTATCAAAATCAGACTCAATCTGTTCGTCTGTCATCTTCTGATTGGTTGTTTTGATCCAACGCTTCAGGAACGCCTCAGGCAAACTAAACTGAATTTCTTTAAGAAGGGCATCACGGCTGTCGATGGCAAATTTATAATCGCTCGATTGCACAAAGTTTTCTTCAATTTCAGTCTTTATTCTTGCCTTGAATTCTTCTTCAGTAGCGATCCCTGATTCTTCACCATATATTTTAGTAAATAAATCCTGGTTCAACTCAGCCTTCTCGAAATGAAGCACTTCAATAACGGTAAAACTGAAATTACCTGTAAGTTTTTCGGCTTCCTCATGCGATATATTCAACATATGCCCTACTTCGTGCTGATTGTCGTAAGCCTTTACAGGATCAAAGACAATCACATCACCAGCTTTTGCACCAAGAAATGAAGCTTTAATTTCTTCATCTTTCATAATATCGATGGCAATAACCACCTTCTCAGCCTTAATTCCACCCTCAAGTTCGTTTCCTTCTTCGTCCAACTGAACAAAGTTTCCACGAATCGTATCTTTTTCTTCAGCAACATCAACCACTTTATTTTCGCCCAGGCGAGCGGCATAAGCATCCAGTTGTTTATTTACAATTTCCTCGCCGGCCAGAATGTTGTAATAAGTAATTGTGGTCTGTTTATCGAGATTCACTGTAATATCAGGAGCAAGACCCAGATCAAATACAAAACTGAAGTCTGCATCTGTTTCCCAATTGATTGGCAATTGTTTTTCATTGTTTGGAAGTGGCTCTCCCAATACATTCAGATTTTCAGCGTGGATGTAATCGTTCAGGCTATTCGAAAGAAGTTTGTTTACCTCTTCGGCCAGAGCAGCCTTACCATACATTTTTTTGATTAATCCGGCAGGAACCATTCCGGGACGAAATCCCGGCATATTTGCTTTTTTACGATGGCTCTTCAGAACGTCATTAACAGTGGCTTCGTAATCATTCTTTTCAATCGATACAGTTACGATGGCATTCAGCTCATCGATGTTTTCTCTTGTAATATTCATACTATTTGACTTAAAGTTGTTGGTAATCAGAAAGGAAGAAGAACATCTAAAGGTTCCGGATCCAAAACCTGTTGCCTTAAATTAATAAAAACCGCTTGCTTATCCTTTCGCAAGGTAAAGCAAGGCGGTTATTCTTTTGTTGTGCGGGCGAAGGGACTCGAACCCCCACGCCGTAAGGCACCAGATCCTAAGTCTGGCACGTCTACCAATTCCGCCACGCCCGCTAAATGCGGTGCAAATGTAGGTCAAATTTTCCACCCCCGCAACAGGTCTGTGAATTCTTTTCAGATTGTTTTTTTGACAGAAAAAAGAATCAGACAGGGCACATCGTATCTATTTTATAATTCTGTCGAGTGGTGAAAATGTGCATCTTTGTAAATCTATGCTACCATTTTTTCTCCGTTTCAGGTTATGAACTTAGATGGTATCACCTTTAGATTTAGTATTACCATTGTCGCACCACTATCATACTTCAGTCATACCTGACGGGAAGGCTTGAAGATAAGGTCTGATTAGGGCCTGCTGAAAAACTCATAATATTAAGTGCTTCAATAAAATGACTGCATTAAAATTCAAAATAAGTTCAAAGAAATTTGAATTTAAACTGCAATATTCCTGCACCGGCTTTGTGTCGTGTCAACAGTAAATTGACACATCCACCTGCCCGATTTATCATGGTAATGAACTGAGCCAGCCGAATCTCAAATCTTCAACCTACTCTTTCCGAATAATTCTTTTGGTCAGGGAATTCAAAAAAACAGGAAGATATGAATGGTCCGTGAAGCTAATTCGGGCCGTTTAAAGATACCGGTAAGAAATCCGCCGATCTGCCCGTCAGTCTTCATTTCAGTGCGGTAAAATAAAAACGGGTCTGCTATGCCAAAATACTTCTTCCCAAAAGTGAAATGCTTTTCTTCCCTGTTGTGTCGCTTTAACAGAGCCTTTGCCCCTTTAAATTATTAGAAGATTATTAGAAGGTTATTCGAAGGTTATTCGAAGATAGTTCAATTCTATTCTAATAATCTTCGAATAGGTTTCTAATAATTAATGAATAAGTTTCCAATAATTTTAAAGCCTGATAGAAGGGCGGTATATGGAAGAACCAATCAACACTTTAAGCTTGAACAGATAATGGTTTTTAGAATCAAAACTAGGACAGGATGGAATCTGATTCCTCAATTTCGGGAACCAGGAATAAGAAGCTGTTCTCCAAGTCGCAAGAACAATTTAAACGTCGGAAAGTCAGAAAGCTAATTCATAGCATTTAACCAATAATCCATTGTTTCGGTCCCGGATTGAAATTCCAGGTTTTAATACCGCTTCAATTGTAATAACTATTTGTATCCTTCTCAGCAGACCCTATGCACCTAAGAAATGCTTCTAATGATACGGTTGAACTGCCTGATCTGCAAACTCCGATCATGCAAATTATCCTGATCTTTCGCACAAAAGATTAGGAGCAGTAACCCGAAAAGTTTTTGTCTGGAGCTCTTTGGGTCGGTGACCGAAAGAATGGAGGATTAAAGGCACTGTGTGTCCTATGTGCCTCTGTGGTTATTACTACAACCTGATTATCTAAGCTCGAAGTTCTGGCCCAGATAAACACGACGGACCTCTTCATCCGAAGCAAGTTCTTCGGCTGTACCCGCCTTCATAATCGAACCTTCATATAATAAATAGGATCGGTCGGTGATGTTAAGGGTTTCATGAACGTTGTGGTCGGTGATCAAAACCCCAATATTTTTATCGCGTAGTTTCCTTACAATATTCTGAATATCCTCCACTGCAATTGGATCGACCCCGGCAAACGGTTCATCCAAAAGAATGAATTTCGGGTCAATGGCCAAAGCCCGGGCGATTTCAGTACGTCTCCGTTCTCCACCCGAGAGTTGGTAACCCTGACTCTTACGGATATGCTGAAGTCCAAATTCGGTTAAAAGGGTTTCAACCTTCTTATATTGATCTGCCTTAGGCATTTTGGTCATCTCAAGAACCGACAGGATGTTGTCTTCAACACTCATTTGTCTGAAGACTGAAGGTTCCTGGGCAAGATAGCCTATCCCTTTTTGGGCTCTTTTATATACGGGGAGATTGGTAATTTCTTCGTCGTCGATAAATATTTTACCTGAAAGAGGTTTGATCAGACCAACAATCATGTAAAACGAGGTGGTCTTCCCGGCACCATTCGGGCCAAGTAGTCCAACAATTTCGCCTTGATTGACTTCGAAGGAGACTCCTTTTACAACAGTTCGTTTTCGGTATCTTTTAACAATATTTTCAGCTCTGAGTTTCATCTTTTTGGCATTAATAATGCTTCATTAAAGTGCTTCCTGTCTCTTTTTGTTCGCTTTATCCACGCGTGCCGAGATAAAAATACTTATCTCGAAAAGAAGAAGCAGCGGAATCGTTACAATAGTCTGGCTAAGTACATCCGGAGGCGTAATAATTGTAGCGAAAATCAATAATACGACGTACGAATGTTTTCTATATTTTCTCATGAAACGCGGTGTCAGCAGTCCCACTTTGCTCAGGAAATAGACTACAATAGGTAATTCAAACGATATGCCGCTGGCAATAGCAATGGATACAACCGAACTTATGTAGGAAACGATATTGATTTGGTTGGTAACCGTTTTACTGATACTATATGAACCCAGCCAATCGACTGAGAAGGGAACAATAAAATAATAACCAAATAAAACGCCTATAAAAAATAGTCCCGACATAACCAATACAGCACCTGAAGCATGTTTCCGTTCATTTTCGTAAAGTGCAGGTTTTATAAAACTCCAGAACTGATAGACGACATAAGGGAAAGCAATAATAAAACCGCCAATAATCGCAGTCCATAAATCGACCATAAACTGGCCGGACAGGTTAAAATTGATTAAATCAATGGGCTTGCTATTTAATCCATTTGAATGCATCCCCAGAAAATTGCTTAGTCTGATCAACATCTGGCTGGTCCAGAATTCATGCTTCATGGGTGGGAAAATGATGGAATCCCAAACAAAACTGCTATAAATATAAACCAGAGTAGCAAAGATAACGATCGCCAGCGATGATTTAATGATATGCCACCTCAAGGCCTCCAGATGGTCCAGAAATGACATCTCTGCTTTTGCACCCTTATTTGTGTCTTTTTTTGTAGATTGTTCTTCTCTGCTGGTTTCTTCAGACATAATTTAGAAAATAATAGAGCTGATTAGGTATAAATAAGTTTGGACAAATATAGCTGATAATCCTTATTCCTTCAGAGGACTCAATCTTAATTTTCCTTAAAAGCAGATCAAAAGTATCTAATTTCGATAAGAACCATTGTATTTTGTATGATATTTTATATACCTTCGGGAAACTAATGCAAATGATGTTATATTTTTTTGATCTTAACTGGTCTTTTATATGGGAATAGATTATAAGTTAACTGAGCATCTCCAGAAATATTTTGGTTTTGATCGTTTTAAAGGACAGCAGGAAGAAGTGATCAAAAGTGTGTTGAACGGCCACGATACTTTTGTATTGATGCCCACGGGAGGAGGAAAATCTTTGTGTTACCAATTACCGGCACTTATTATGGAGGGTACGGCCATCATTATTTCTCCATTGATTGCTTTAATGAAGAATCAGGTTGATTCTATCCGTAGTTTTGGCACAGAAGATGGCATTGCACATTTTCTAAATTCGTCGCTGACAAAAGCCTCTGCACAAAAAGTACGTGATGATGTGACAAGTGGAAAAACCAAGTTGCTCTATGTAGCACCTGAAAGTCTGACGAAAGAAGACAACATTGATTTTCTGAAAAACGTCACTATATCATTCTATGCAATTGATGAGGCACATTGTATATCGGAATGGGGTCATGATTTCAGACCTGAATACCGACGCATCAAACCAATCGTGACCGAGATCGGACCAGCTCCATTGATGGCTCTTACTGCTACCGCTACAGCAAAGGTTCAGCACGATATACAAAAAACGCTCGGCATGCTCGATGCCAATGTGTTCAAGGCATCATTCAACCGACCTAACCTTTACTATGAGGTAAAGCCAAAGTCGAAACCCGAATCCCAGATCATCAAATTCATCAAGGAAAATGAGGGTAAGTCGGGAATCATCTATTGTTTAAGCCGGAAAAGAGTTGAAGAACTGACCGAAACACTGGTGGTAAATGGTATTAAAGCTTTACCTTATCATGCCGGAATGGATTCAGCTACCCGGTCAGGCAATCAGGATAAATTCCTGATGGAAGAGGCTGATGTGATAGTGGCTACCATTGCCTTTGGGATGGGAATAGACAAGCCTGATGTTCGATTTGTAATTCATTACGATATCCCTAAAAGCCTGGAAGGTTATTATCAGGAAACCGGACGTGCAGGAAGAGATGGTGGAGAAGGTAAATGTATTACCCTCTATTCGGCCAAGGACATTCAGAAACTGGAGAAGTTCATGCAAGGCAAACCAGTTGCAGAGCAGGAAATCGGCAGACAATTGCTTCTCGATACCGCATCATATGCTGAATCAGCCATCTGCCGTCGCATAATTCTATTGAATTATTTCGGGGAAAAACTGGAAGAACCCTGCGGGAATTGTGACAATTGCATTAACCCCAAAGAACAGATTGAAGCCAAGGACGAAATCTGCCGCGCATTGCAGGCTATCATCGAAGTCAAGGAGAATTACAAAGCTGAACACTTATCAGATATCCTTACCGGGAAAAAAACTGCTGCGGTGAAGTCCTTTCGCCATTATGAACTCGAGGCTTTTGGTTCGGGAAATGATCATGGTGAGAAATTCTGGAATGCCGTATTCCGTCAAAGTATGATTGCAGGCCTGATTACCAAAGACATCGAGAACTATGGGTTGCTCAAAATGACCAAAAAAGGATATGATTTTCTTGAAAACCCTTATGATTTTCTTCTGGTGCGTAACCACAACTACGATGAAATCGAAGAAGAGGCCAACGCTGCTGCAGCCCAGGCCAGTGGCGCTGCTGATCCTGAATTGTTTGCCATGCTGAAGGATCTGCGCAAAACCATTTCGAAGAAACTGAGCCTTCCTCCATTTGTCATTTTTCAGGATCCCTCCCTGTCTGATATGGCACTGCAATACCCTGTTACCCTTGATGAACTTAAATATATTCAGGGAGTGGGTGAAGGCAAGGCGAAACGGTTCGGTAAAGAATTCGTTGAATTGATCAAAATCTATGTTGAAGAAAACGAGATTGAACGCCCCCAGGATTTAGTTGTAAAAAGTGTGGCCAACAAATCGAAGATAAAAGTTGGGATCATTCAAAGTATCGACCGGAGGCTTTCGCTGAACGACATTGCAGGATCCATAGGAATCGATATGAAAGATTTGATTTCTGAAATAGAAACCATTGTCAATTCAGGCACAAAAATAAATATAGATTATTACCTCAACGAAATTCTGGATGAAGAACACCAGGAAGAGGTTTTTGAATATTTCAGGGAAGCCGAAGATGATAGCATTGATGCTGCCCTCAAAGAACTGGGCGAAAATGAATACACCGAAAATGATATTCGTTTGATGCGAATACTCTTCCTCTCTGAAATGGGTAATTAATTTTTCATATAGTTAATCCTGACAGGTATCAAGTACCTGTCAGGATTAACTATATTGCATTAGGACAATCATGTATAAACTGTCGTACAAGTCCTGCACGTTCAAAAAGATTGATTTAAATCTATTTCTGATAAGGTTAATAAGGTTGGAAATAAAGGGGTTGATTGATGCTACTAAGGTTGCCGGACAAAATATTAGGTTTTTTTCTTCCATATCTACCTGCAACAAGAATGGATTTTGATACCCTCTCCTCTTTTCCCGTCATGCCGTCCCGATGATCCCGATCCCGATAACAATCAGGACAAGATGACGTTCCTTCTTCCCTTTTCCTTATTCCTCTTTTCTCTTTCCCAGTTATTAAAAATAATGCGGTTTGGTGTATTTCCGTTTATACAGGTTGAAGTCATAACCAATCAGAATCTCATAGGTTCCAACCTGGAACTTACGGATATCCTGAAAGACAGCATAATCGGCAGCAAAACCAAGTCTAAGATTATTTGCAAAGCCATACTGAGTCGATAAACAAAATGATCCGTTGCTGCGAATATTAGCCCCTACCTGAAGATTCTCCGGCAAGTAAAGGATCGCGGCTGCGTCCATATAAATCGGTTGCCCAACAGTACCAACCAACAGGATATTTGGACGAAGACGCATATCTCCGACCAACTTAAACACATATCCTCCGGATAGATACGCCGTCTTAACCTCTGACACCGAAGAAAACCATTCACGGTTTACTTTAAAGGTATTGTTGATAATCTGAGGGGCCGAGAGGCTGATGTATAAATTCTCGTTATAAAACAAAGCTCCGATGCCAAAAACAGTCATAAAATAATTATGGACATCCAGTAAAAACTGTGGATCACTGATTAGATCAGGATACAATTGATAATCGGTTAAATTGTTACTGTAATTTATGACTCCTCCCCTGAAGCCTATCCGGAAATAATTATACATATCAAGTCGTAACTGGTAAGAATAATCACCTGTTAAGATTAATTCCTTCTCCCTTCCTACATTCAACTGCTGTATGTTCAGACCGAATCCGCTTTTCTGATCCTTAATAGCTGTAAAATAGGAGAATTGTTGTGTAACGGGTGCCCTGCTGATCCCAACATAATTAATACGGGTGGAAGCCAAAAGACCGGACTTATCCCACAGACCCACATAAGCCGGATTCACTGTCTGCATATTAGTAATATACTGGAGCGGTAAACTCCAGATATACTCATAGCTCTGCCCAACAGCATGCCTGACAGAACATAGCAGCAGAATAAAAATCAGTACAATAATATGCAGACTATTTCTAATCATCTGGTTCATTTACCATTTAGCTATTTACCATTTAACTATTTACCATTTAACTATTTACCATTTAACTATTTACCATTACTAAAATTGCCACTAAAACACCAAGACACAAAGTTTCACCAAGTCTTCAAATTCTTTCCTATTCCATCCCCTCATTTTCCGACTCCTGACTTCCGACTCCTTTCTCCCCTTTATCCTTTAGTGTAATTCGTCTTAATTAGTTTTAATTCGTGTAATTAGTAAGAAACGAAGACATAGCTCTTCCTGACTTCACCATTACCAAGATTGAACACATAAAAGTAAGTACCTGGCTCTACCCTACCATCAGGTGCTGTCTGAACTGATCGGTTAGTCGTTTTTCCATCCCACCAGGCCTGATCCACAGTCTTCCATACATCCAGGTTTCCATAGTGATCCTTCTCAAAAAGTTTATTTCCCGTCTGGTCAAAAATATACATCTGTGCATTCGGATATTTTTGCATACAGTAGATCATGAAATAGTCGTGAATATTATCTCCGTTTGGAGAGAAGGCATCCGGGATAAACAACTCGCAATCACTCAGCGGATCGAGATAATCCGGTATGCCATTATGGTTTGAATCATCATTCCACCAGATTCCATCTCCGTTCCAATCTTCCATTCTTGTAGGCCACTTGTCTCCGTCATCATTATCATCGCGCCAGTCAGGGATTCCATCCCCATCCGTATCCTGTAATGGTGACCGGCTTCCGAGCATGTTGGTTGCAGGAGAAGCGCACTTGTCAACGGTGTCAAAAGCATCATCCAGACCATCGCCATCCGAATCTTTTCCTGTCAGCACAAAATCAGGATGGCCATCATGATTGGCATCATTGCCCTCGATGTAATCCGGAACACCATCATTGTCCGAGTCGGTATCCAGGAAGTCAGGGATTCCATCCCCATCGGTGTCGACCGGGATCAGCCTCTTGCCACCATGTGCAGGATCATAGGCATAATCGACCCCATATTGATTGATTATGCCCGTTGGAGCAATATAATCTTTAGTACTTTGAGCTTCAATATTATCCACTATTCCATCGTTGTCCGAATCAATGTCCAGGTAATTTGGATGCCCGTCGCCATCGCTGTCTTCTGTTTTCCAATCCTGACCAGGCAGTACTTCATCCACATTGAGGATTCCATCCCCATCGGCATCCTGATCGATATCATCCGGGATACCGTCACCGTCGAAATCGGCAATGATATGAATCGTTACCAGTGCTGCGTTGCTCAGATTTTGTTTGGTATCAGTAATCACATACCTGAAAGTATCAATGCCTGAATAGTTGGGATCGACCATATATTCGAAGGCTCCTGACTGATCCGGGTTTAATGTAATTGTTCCGTGCGATGGATTGCGGACTAAATTAAGTATCAGATAGATGGGATCATGTTCAGGATCTGTATCTTTTAAAAGCAGATTGCCAGTTACTCCGCTGCATGTTGCAGTGAAATCATCATTCACGGCCACCGGTGGATAGTCTGGCGGAGGCAGAACAACCGTCTTGTCTGTTTGGCAGCCATTGGCATCCGAAACAGTTACCCTATATAACCCATTATTCAGGTTAGTGATCATACTTCCTGTAGCGCCGGCAAAACCAATGGTTGCATCGGGATGCCACAGGTATTGGTAATCAGGGTTACCACCGGTAACAGTTAAATCAATAGATCCTTTAGTCTGCGATTTCAAATCAATCTCGGTAATCGTTGTAGAGATCACAATGGGGTCGGGTTGAGAGACAGTTGCACTCACACCTTTGTCTGAAATACAGCTGTTGGCCTCAATTGTCAGGTCCTGGTAAGTTCCGGCAAGCGCAGAAATAGTGGCTTGTCCGTTTTGCAGGTTCATGTTAAACTGTCCTCCATCGTATTTTAGGCTGTAATCACCGTCAGGTGCATTGCTCACCGTCAGGCTGATCGTACCAGAACCTCCAAAACATTTACTGTCGGCCACTCCCGCAACGATCAGTACCGGGGATGGCGGAATGGCCGGCACCTCAATACTGCCGGCAGAAGACACACAGCCTGTGATCATATCCTGCACAAGCAGAACGTATTTACCCGTCTTCAGGTTTTGGAATATAGGTGTGGTCTGGTAAGTAACCCCGGCATCAATGCTGTATGTATAGTTTGCTCCCAAAGGATGGGTAATTTCAACAGTACCATTCAGATTGTTACAGGTTGGTACTTTAGTTACACCAGCAACCGGAACATCAGGATTTTGCGACATAGGATCAATCGTAAGACTTGTTCCCAAAGATTCACAGCCTGTTGAGAGGTTTTCAACTTTAAGGATATGGATACTTTCAGGAGCAAGTCCGTTAAATACCGGATCTTCCTGATAAGCTCCGCCATCCAGACTATATTCAAAGCCTGTTCCCTCCTTTGGAAGGCTTACAACAATAGTCCCCGTTGGAACATTACAGGTAGGCTTTACCGTCACACTTGCCGTTGGGGCAGCCAAAAGTCCCGGAATCGGGTTAACAGTTAATGGAATTGCTTTCGACTCACAGCCTGTATCTAACTCTCTTACTTTCAGTTGATGCAATCCCGGGCTTAATCCATTAAAGGTGGCTGATGACTGATAAACTCCAGCGTCAATACAGTATTCAAAGCCTGTTCCTTCCTGCGGAGCCGTTACAAGAACAGTTCCTGTTGGAACAATACAGGTAGGTTGAAGAACCACACTTGCAGTTGGAACCATCGTAAGATCGGGGATTGGATCAACCGTTATGAGCATTGCTGCTGATTCACAACCTGTAGTCAAGTCCCTGATTTGAATTGGATGTGAACCCGGGATTAATCCGTTAAAGGTACCCGATGACTGGTACACTCCGCTATCTATACGGTATTCAAAGCCTGTTCCCTCCAGTGGATTGGTTACAACAACAATCCCGGTTGGAACGGAACAGGTAGGCTTAACGGTCACACTTACTATTGGAGAATCCGGAAGCCCTGGTATTGGATTTACTGTCAACAATGCTTCTGCCGATTCACATCCGGTTGCCACTTCCCTAACTTTTATCCGATGTGAACCAGACAATATTCCATTAAAGGTATCTATTGACTGGAACACTCCACCATCAATAGCATATTCAAATCCTGTTCCTTGCTGCGGAATAGTTACATTGATGGTCCCCGTTGGAATAGGACAGGTTGGCTGAACAATCACACTTGCCGTTGGAGCATCTGATAGTCCGGGAACTGGATTAACGGTTATCTGGCTTGATGCAGATTCGCAACCGGTGGCCAGTTCTCTTATTCTTAGTTCATGCGACCCGGGAATTAATCCCATAAAGGTGGACTTTGCCTGATAAACTCCGCCATCCATGGCATATTCATAACCTGTTCCTTCAGCCGGATCGGATACGTCAATAGTCCCGGTTGGAACGATACAGGTTGGCTGAATAGTGACATTCGCAGTGGTTACAATCTGAAGTACAGGAACCGGATTAACCATCAGTGAGGCTGATTCAGATTCACAGCCAGCGACCAGATCTCTGACATTTAGCTGATGCTGCCCCGGGATTATTCCATTAAAGGTGCCTATTGACTGGTAAGTTCCACCGTCGATGCGATATTCAAAACCTGTTCCTTCCGCAGGATCAGTAACAACAATGGTACCGGTTGGATTGAAACAGGTTGGCTGAACAGTGATACTTACAGTGGGTATAAGCTGAAGCACCGGAACCGGGTTAACCGTCAGGGAGACTGATTCGGATTCACAGTTGGTAGCCACATCTCTGACATTTAACTGGTGCGACCCCGGGATTAATCCATTAAAGGTTCCAACAGACTGGTAAGCACCACCGTCGATGCGATATTCATAACCTGTTCCTTCTGCAGGATCTGTTACGACAATGGTTCCGGTTGGAACATTGCAGTCAGGCTGAAGAATTACACTTACATTGGGAATCAGTTGAAGCACCGGTACCGGGTTAACCGTTAGGAAGACTGGATCAGACTCACATCCGGTGGCCGTTTCTCTGACAGTCAACTGGTGCGACCCCGGGATTAATCCGATAAACGTACCTGCAGACTGATAGACTCCACTATCAATGAGATATTCAAAACCTGTTCCTTCTGCAGGATCAGTTACAGCAATAGTACCGGTTGGATCAATACAGTCAGGCTGAATAATTACACTTGCACTTGGTACAAGCTGAAGCACTGGGACTGGGTTAACCGCTAAAGAAGTTAAGGCAGATTCACAGCCGGTGGCAAGTTCTCTGACATTTAGCTGATACGACCCGGGGATTAATCCGTTAAAGGTGACCGATGACTGGTAGGCCCCGTTGTCGATGCGATATTCAAAACCTGTTCCTTCGAGTGGAAGGGTTACAAGGATTGTGCCGGTTGGAACAGCACAGGTCGGTTGAACGGTTACACTCGCCGTTGGAGCATCGGGAAGTGCAGGAACCGGATTAACCGTTAATGAGCTCATTCCCGATTCACAGCCGGTTGCCATTTCCCTGATCTTTAGCTGATGTGTTCCAGGGATTAATCCATTAAATGTAGCAGTTGGCTGATAGGCTCCATTGTCAATGCTGTATTCAAAACCAGTACCTTCGTTAGGGACGGTTACAACGATTGTCCCGGTTGGAACGGTACATGTCGGTTGAACAGTTACACTCGCCGTTGGAGCATCCGGAATCGGATTGATCGTCAATTTAACTGCGGTACGGGTGACACTGGAGCATGTGTCATTAGTTGCTTCGGCATAATAGGTTTTGGTTCCAGTGGTATTAAGCGTCGGAGAACTCACTACATTTCCTCCTGTTTGCGCATCATACCAAATCACGTTTATACCGCTTACCTGGACAATCGCATCATTGGCATTAAGCGCTTTATATGGGCTGCTTTGACAATCGGTTAACTCACCGTTTTCCGACCAAACGGGTGCTTCAGGAATGACGGGAATCCTAAAATCAATAGTGTCAAGCGTGACAATACAATCTTCCTCATAACTGGCATCACGGATCTGAACGGGATAGCGACCCGGACCAAGATTGGTGAAGTTCCATATCTTGTTCGGAACCCTGTTCCAGACACCTCCATCTATCCGGACCTGGTAAATTCTTGAACCGCCTGTCGGGTTGGTCACCGTGATGCTTCCATCACTTGTTGCTCCACAGGAAATCGGAGTAGAAGCAACTTCAGCCTTGAGTGGTAAAGGATCATTAACCTCGATGTAGTTGGAGAATGCGGCGATATAGTTATAATCGGTAACTGCATATTGATATTGACCCGGAGGTACCTGATAAGTTCCTGCACCGTTGTAAGGAGGGATGCCGCCGGTGGCTGTTACAGTGATCGTGGCTTGCCCACCGGGACAAATGATCGGTTGAGTAATTTCTGCCGTTACAGTAAACGGTTGTGGTTCAGTAATTTCATACGTAGTCTTAACTGGATCACACACTCCGTCAAGATCAGTAACCACTAATTTATATAGTCCTGCCGACAGGTTTGCAGCCGTGGCTGTAGTCTGACCCAACGGATCGTTCCACAGATAGCCAAAATTGCCGCTTCCTCCGGTAACCTTAGCGGTCAGGTTTGCTTTCCCTCCATGGATTATTATTGGCTTATCCTGTGCAAACGTAACATGAACTGAATCCATAACTTCGATTTCTACTGTTATGATATCAGCACACAATAGTAAATCCGGGGTAAATGTGTAACTCACAATAGCAGCATTATCTGTTGAAACTATCGCAGGGCTCCAGGTTCCACTGATTCCGTTGGTCGAAGAAGTTGGTAATTCCGGTGGAACACTATTCAGGCATAGCGGACCTAAGGTTGCAAAAGTCGGACTGATGAGCGGCGTTATTGCAATGTCAAGCGTAACTGAACTGGCACACTGTCCGGCATCCGGGGTAAAGGTATAGGTTGCGGTTCCTGCAGTTTCAGTCGAAACGATTGAAGGGCTCCAGGTTCCGGTAATTCCGTTGATTGAAACTGCAGGTAAGGCTGGCGCCGTGCTGTTCAGGCATAGGGGACCTATAGCATCAAAGGTTGGGAGGATCGATGAATTTATGAGGATATTCATGATTGTATGTTCCGAACACTGTCCATCGGTTGGTGTAAACGTGTAGGTTGTTGTTCCGGGGGTATCCGTTGAAACGATGGATGGGCTCCAGCTTCCATTGATTCCATTGGTTGAGGTGTCCGGTAATTGGGGTGCAACACTGTTCATGCAAAGAGGACCGATGGACTCAAAGACAGGACTTACTTGTGGATTAGTGATAATATCCATTGTGACGGATTTCGAACATTGTCCTTCATCTGGTGCAAAGGTGTAGCTAATGGTTCCGGCAATATCAGTCGATATGGTTGACGGGCTCCAGGTCCCGGTGAAACCGTTCATCGAAGTTGAAGGTAATTCCGGTGGAGTGCTGTTCAGGCATAGCGGTTCAAATCCGGCAAAGGTTGGGCTCATCGGTTCGCTGATAGTGATATCAATTATTTCGGGCTTCGAACATTGTCCATCGGTTGGGGTAAAGGTGTAACTTGTCGTTCCTGCAGTAATAGTCGATATGATTGTCGGGCTCCAGGTTCCGGTTATCCCGTTGTTCGAAGTTAAAGGCAGTATTGGGGCAAGGTTGTTCAGACATATTTGATCAAATGGATCAAACAGGGCAGTAATGATCGGATCAACCGTGATTGAAAGAGTGACATTATCAGTACACTGAACACCATCCGCAGTAAACGTATAGATTACTGTTCCCGGCAAATCGGTTGATATGATTGCCGGGCTCCAGGTCCCGGTGATCCCGTTGGTCGAGGTTGCCGGCAGAACCGGTGGAATGCTGCCCAGACACAATGGGCCGATCGGATCAAAAACAGGAGTAATCAACGGATCGACAGTGACAGACAGACTTGTAATACCAGCGCACTGACCAATATCAGGGGTAAACGTATAAGTGCTTGTACCTGCCACAACGGTGGATATTGTCGTCGGACTCCAGGTCCCGGAAATACCATTGTTTGATTGTATTGGGAGGACCGGAGCAATATTGTTGATACAAAGATTGGCGATAGGATTAAATTCAGGCAAAGCCTCATTGTTAATGATGACATTAACCGGTTGTATAGTAGAACATCCTGTAGATTCATCAATTGCTTTAATGTAATAGGTTCCTTTAGCAGATACCTGTGAAGGATTGGACAGAACCAAAGTTGCCAGACTGTCTGTATAATACTCAACCTTTAAGACCGGATCGCTTCCGGCAGTGATCATGGTGGCCGTCAAATCAACTGTAGATGGCAAACAGACAGCCTCAGGATTGGTAATGATCAATTTTGGTGTTGCATTAATTGTTACCTGAACCGGCTTTATATCGGAGCAGCCACCCAATGCCGTAACCTGGATATAATAGATTCCTGAAACTGATACAGTAGTCTCACCAGTCAAAGCATTTGTTGCTGCTTCATCCCTCCAGTATGAAAAGACCGAAGAGGAAGGAATTGTACTTCCTTCTGTGATTGCAGAAGCAGACAGATCAATGAATGCAGGCGCACAGACAGTCCCGGGATTGGTAATCACAAGCAATGGTTTGGGTTGAATAGTCACTTCGACCGTGGATACAGACGGGGTGCATGAGGTATTGCTGCTGAGGCCCTGTGCAGTGAGTGTAAGCATCACTTTCCCATCTTTCAGATCGTTTACGCCCGGTGTATAAATAGCGTGAAGAATGGAAGGATCGTCAAACAAGCCATCGCCTGAACTGGTCCAAAGCAAACTATAATAATTTTCAGCTGATGATGCAACCAATTCAACCGTAGAACCCGAACAAATGCTCAAAGGATTACCGGCAAAAGCCAGCGGTGGATCAACAACTTCCACCTGTCCCTGCTCTAAAGTATCGCAACCCAGTACAGAATACTCAATAGCAGCCAGATTGTAAACTCCGGTTTTTAACCATTGAATGGTAACCTGGGTTCCATAAGTTGTGGTTCCGTCCGGATTTGGCAATGTAAATGCGGTGCCTGCAGGATTACTTAGGACAACCGGATTACCGGACGAATCATGGAGAAGCCAGTTATAAGTTGAATTTTCTTCCCCATTGACTCGGTACTGACGCTCACTTCCCACACATACCCTTTCGATGACATACGTCTGCCCGGTCACCTGTATGGCAACTACTAAAGATAACAGCGTTAATATGAATCTAATCTTAATCATTCCAATTCTTAGATATCAAACATTTACATCTTTACGATCTGCTTTCATTTCATCTCATTCCCCGTCATCCTGAACTCTGTGTGTCCTCTGTATACCTTTTTGAATTATTTCTTAACACAGAGAGCCACTGAGGACACCCCTCCTGATTTCTATTTACTCTTCGCGACTAACAAATACAAAATCAGCCACCAAGAGACCAGGACACCAATTTTCACCAACTTATCGAATTTCATTAGATAAGGTTAATAAGGTTGTAAGAGAAGGGGTCCAACTGTGCTACTAAGGTTAAAAACAAACTATAAGGTTTGCTCATAACCACTCTCCGGTCTTCGGTCTCCCGTCTCCTTTCTTCCCCTCTCCCCATTGTCCCATCTTCCCATCTACCGTCTTCTTTCTTCTGTCTCCTTTTTTCTTCTTCCTCATTTCTTATTTCTTATTTTATTCATACCATCCATTCTTTAATCTGTAACTGAAATCTACTATCACGGACTATTGGGATATATCTTTGAAATTACCGGTAATGGGTAAACATCAATGAACACTTTTGCCGAGGGCTCAGTATTCTTTCCATTTCCATCCGACACCTCTGTGATCCAATAATTGGTCAACACTTTTGGGCTGACACTCAACAGGTATTTCGAATCGTTAATGTCTTTCACCGTCCAGCTGTTTGTTCCGTCGGTGTACGTTAAACTCCATGGACCAGCTCCTGTGAGGTTAACTTCAAGCATCGCTGTTTGGCCTAAGCATATCCCATCCGGATTGGGTGGTATTAGAATCGCGGTTGGCATTGACTCTCTGACGTTAATCTTTCCAACCGCCAGGTTTATGGTACAACCTGTTATATCGTATGCGGTAACTTTAAAGAAATAGATACCTGTAACCAGCCATTTTACATTTACCCTTGCACCGGTATTTCCTCCTATGAATTCAAAAGAAGTACCAGGTATATCTCCTGGAGTTGTTGCAAAGTTGATGGTGCTGTCGCGGTATAAATCCCAGGAGTAATTATTTCCTGGTAGCGAATCCACTGCAAGTGGTGTAGTATCGCCCTTGTAAACGACATTTTGGGCCATGGTATTAGCCAAAGCCAATAACATCAGCAGCAGGACTGTCAATGCGATGCGACGTACTATGTACAAGAGCTTCTTCAAAATCGTTATATCGTTAATCGTTAATATTTCTAAGCCCGTCATTGCGAGGAACGAAGCAATCTGTCCATTCTATAAGTTATGCGAGATTGCTTCGTTCCTCGCAATGACGCTCCGATTATCGTCAATCATTTAAGTTCAGACATTTTTCAATTCTATCCATTTCAATTGTTTCATTGTGTTTTTCTTTAAAATTAGATTCATTATCAAACCAACCAAATACTGTCTACGCTTCAACCTCGATGGCTTTATCGAAATGCAAGTCATATAACTCGACCATGGATATTCACCCTGTCAAATAAGATTTGAACTTTCATTTGTCCATCGTTTTAACCTATTTTTTAAATACATCTTTCCATAGTATGTCTTTAAATACTTTTCCCGATGAGTGGCATCTTGTTGATGCAGTCAACCTTCGAAATAGATTAAAACAAAAGGCCTTCTGTCTTTTGTCGACTCTACTTCACCGTTAGAGTGCTGTTCTAATCTTAATTTTAAATTTTTCGTGTAACCTGTATAGTTATTACCATCCTTCAGACTGCGCAACACATAGATGTAATAAAATCGTTCCATACTAAAAATTTTAACTATTTGACAGGGTAAACAGGATTGTTATGAATGTAAAGAGTGACATGCTTTAAGTATTTCACATGATCAATCAGTTTTCGTCTAAATGGATGTTCGAATAAGCTGCCGTGTCGGTCATAACGCTTGTTAAAATATCTGCTGTAAGAATTGAATAAATGTGAAAAATGAAGATGCGGATGAGGCTTCTTCACGCTGTCAGGAGCTTCGCACGCTGACAGGTCTACAGTTTCCCATTTATGCTCTTCAAACCTGACAGCATCGTCAGATCTGTCAGCGTTGGAATATTTATAAACCACATTTTCTTTCACCCTGATCAATAGATGAAAGTGATTAGGCATTAACCCTGTAAAATTTCGCAAGAACGATTTGACAGGGTAAACCCAGGCATAAGTATCAGCTATTGGTGAAATATACTTGTCATTCTGGGCCAGAAAATATTCATAGTTGTCTGGTTTGCGAAACAAGTCACAACTATTAATCCCACGGTTGTAGATATGATAGAAATGACCGTATTTCAATGGTTCTGTTTGCATAATACCTGTTTATAATAGTTCAAATACTACTCTATAACCTCCATCGGGATAAAAACCGCCAATGGGTTAACAGTTACATCCATGCTTTCCCTTTTGGAGGTTGTAAACCCCAAAAGTGGATTCATTAGAATATCAGGCCAGCAATACACCTGGCGCTTAAGGCTTTGGGGCTACCTCTGTTTTTATTCATTTCTAATTGTTTACCTGATTATAGTCCGGCCATTATAGAATGGCACCTTTTATAAGTATAACTTGTCCCAACCTATTGGGAGAGTCTCACAGAGTCCTGAAAAAGTAACTGGTCGATCCATCTGCCAACGAATAAAACCTATACCTTATCAATGGATTAGCTTCTTCGCATCCTTACGAATGAAATATTGATCTTCTTAGTTATTGGAATTTCATTCAGTCTATTCAATGGATTTGCAGATTGAATAGACTGGATTACCATTCCTTTCTTCATAGGCTATTTTGTTTTCATTTTTTATTCCTTTACATCCTCCAACGGGGTCTATAACCACCGTTGGCGAAAGCTCCCGTTCAAATCTTTCGGCGGTTAGAAACCCCGAAAGGATTTTGGAAGAAAAACCCCTTTTACTTCAGCTTCTTCTTTTCATGATTCCCGGAAACCCGGTTCCGTAATCTTTCCCCATTTGGGGGAATAAGAAGGGGGCTTCCCAACTTTCGAAGCCTTGTTTCTCCTCTCCACCAACTGGCGAAGAGAAGAAGGATGAGGCCTGGACTTCCTGTTCCTTTTTCCGGCTATCCGACCGTGGCCAATAACTGGAGAAAGTATAGGGTTTCATGAAAAAACAATAATATTTAACTCATTCTTAAGGAACAGATACACCAGTATTAGTTAGGATGATTGGTGTTGCTAATCCTGCATCAATGAGTGGACGTGGATCGATAGTCCTGTTAGCTACATTAGGGGCAGCTGCAAGAACATCAGTAGCTGGGATAGTACAAGTGACATTATCTATAATATTAAAACCAACGGCATCTAGTCCTGCCACAGACAATGAAATTGATTCTTGTGCTATGGTTTGATAATTATTATTGGTAATAACAACCTTTACAATCATAGAAACACCATTTGTAGTATTTTGCACACTTGAAGTTAGTGCCTTTGTACCGGCAAATTTTCCTCCAGTAATGTTACCAGCTTCAATTGGTAATTGTCCTTGTTTTTCTTTATAAGCATGGGCATAAGAATCCCAATAACTTATCGTTGCAGTTTGAATAGTACCATCAAGTCCTGTTAAAAAGAAAGTTGGTTTCCAGCTGGTAACAAAGTCGGAGGCAATTACTTCGTAATATAGGGTATCAGCACCATAGTTGTAAGCAATTCCTTTAGCACTATACTTTGCAGCTCTTGTTAAATCAACGCACTGTGTTGTTGTTGCACCATAAGCTTTAGGCGCTCTTGAAGCAGCATTGTCAAGATTTGTAATATTAACAGTAAAAGAAGGGCTTGGATTGATTTCCCAGACTTTAATATTATTGGTACAGCCATCAGTTGCAAATCCCACAACAAAAGTAGGAGAAGCTCCTTGATATTTTGTTCCAGCCAGAATTTCAGGCGACCATGTAATATGTACAGATGAAGTTGCTCCACCAGTTTTATAATTAGGACTATAATTTATTAATTGACCTTGAGTCTTCTTGAGTGAATCTGCTGCTTGATTTAATGTTGTAACTCCACCAACCAAAGAAATAAAATTTGGATCCTTTGTAGCCCAAAACTGATAACCAGTTGGAGCTTTAACTGATCCTGTTGGATCAAGTGCGTAAGTGTAATCAACACCAGCTTTTGGTTGTTGCGCACTTCCCACACAAAGAGTTAATGGGATAGGCTTTGTACCAAAGGTACTGGGCGCTAAAACTTGCCCAAATGAAGTTAAACTGCCAGCGAATAATGCCAGTACAAAAAACATAAGAATTAAAAATTGCTTTTTCATGATTAAAAATTTAAAAGTTTATAATAAATTGAATTTCGATTTGTATTAAATTGTAATAATTGATTGTAATAATAAATTTTGCTGCCATTGGAGGTAGCTGGCTTATTGTCCGGTCTCAGGCAATAAGCCATCGCCGGGCTACGCGTTCGGCCTGGTGGTCCCTTCCCCAGATTCTGAATCAGAAAGATGTTTATGTCTCTTGCGATCATTTTTTGTCCACTTTTTGATAGAGTGATTGAATCAGGAATACCTTTATCCTTGAACATCAAATTCAAATGTTCCTTACCCGATTTAGACATTGGATATTGGACATTGGATATTCTCTTTGCTCCTTGCTCCTTGCTCCTTGCTTCATTCTTCTTTTCTTGTTTCATAATCTTCATTTTTAAGTGTATATATTATGGTACTTTAACCAGGTTTGGCCTTGGTTTAATGACTATATTAACTGTCTGTTTTGCTGACTGATTACCATTGCAATCAACCAACCAGTAGTTGATGTGATGAATCACATCAAGGAAAGTCACCCCGTCACCCGGAAAATCAATAATACTTGGATATAATGATGGTTGACCGATTTGATCGGTAATGGGAGGTTTGAGTATTGGATTATGGGCTACAGTCGAAGGGTCAGAAGTCGCCGTAAAAAATATTTCCCAATGAAGCACCAGGCTTCCAACAGGACAGCAGTTATCATTAAAATTGTTCTTTAATGCTGATGGGTCGAGGTCTAATATTGTACTTAGCGGTGTAAATCGATAATAATCGGGACGGGGGGTTGTTAAATCATCATATACGGGAGTAATTAAGAGATTAGGGTTTGGATTGAATACAGCACTCTGAATGTCATTTACACAATAGCTTAAATCCGATGTCAGTAAAGAAAAGCTTGGGGGCTGTTTATCGGTAACGGTAATTGTTTGATTGCAGAAATCTGTTCCAGAAGTGTTAGTAGCTGTCCAATGTATGGTGGTGGTGCCAACCGGATATGGATCGGTTAATGGCTTGCTATCACTTCGTACTCCAGTGATGATTACTCCGTTTCCAGTGGCTGTTGCAGGCGTAATTGTTAATGAAGCCGAACATAAATCCGGATCAGTAGTTGGAGTAAGGGCTGCTGGACAAGTAATAACAGGAGGATTGTTGAGCGTGACTGTTATTGTTACGGAGGTACTACATCCATTACTGTCAGTGTATGTAATCACACTTGTTCCTGCAGATAGGCCTGTTACCAAGCCAGTATTACTAACAGTAGCTACTCCAGGTGATGCTGAAACCCACGGATTAACAGCAGCAGCAGTTCCCGAACCTGTCAATTGGGTGGTCGATAATGCAATAACAGTTAATGTTCCTGAAATCGTTGGCAAGGTGTTGACCAGGATTTCAACAGTATTGTTAGTTGTAGGCACATCAACACATACTCCATTACTTACAATTGCATGATACTTATAGTATCCAGCTAAGGCCGGAATTGGTGAATAGGTGTTTTGATTGGTTCCGGCAATTGGAATCCAGGAAAGGGTTTGCCAATCTGAAGGTTGTGTTAAGCTGTATTTATATTCCCAACGCGTAACTGTACCAGGTGAAGAAAGCAGATTATTGATAGTTTGTCCTAAACAAATAACAGTCTGTCCTCCCCAACCTGAGATAGCTGGTCTTTCATCAACAATTACCTGGGCAGTACCAGAATTACAAGTTATTGATTCATCATTATTGGTAAGTACAGCATGAACAAGGAAGGTTCCATCAAGCTGGAATTGATTGATCAAAGTATTGGTAGTTCCTGCAATAGAAATCCAGGTAACACCTCCATCGCTACTTTTTTCCCAACGAAGAATATGATCCCACGTTCCAGTCAGAGTAATTGGAGAACAGTTATTTAATTGGCAAACATTTTGAGTTGCAGGGCTTAAAGTGCCTCCTAATAAAGTAACAGTTACATCAAGTCTTGATATACTTTCACAGCCATTCATAGTTTGGCTGGCATAATAATGTGTATTGTTGGCTAACGCTGTCGCGTTTGGCAAAACTGTTCCCCCGCTCGAAGCTGCATACCACTGAATGGCTATACCTGTTGCAGTTAAATCTGCCACAGTTGGCGATGCCGTTGTGCATAAGGATTGTGAGGTCGCACCTGTTGGAGCCGGAGGTATCAATGGCTGTGCATTAATGACCGCATTGCCCGAAGCAGCCGAAGTACATCCCGATGAGTTCAGGGTTACAGTAAACGTATAGCTTGTACTTGCCAACAATCCTGTGAAGTTGGCTGTAGCAGTAGATCCGAAAATGGTTGCACCTCCAGGGGTTGCTTTTACCGTCCATGGTGTGACAGGCAAGCCACCCAAATCCACACTTCCTGTAGCCAAAGCACAGGTTGGTTGTGTAATTGAGCTAATGATCGGTGCTGTTGGTAACGCATTTACCGTCAACGCCACTACATTGGAAGTTGCAAAAGGAGAACAAGTTCCGTTAACAACAACATCGTAACTTCCTGCATCAGCAACAATAGGATTGGTCAGGGTCAAGGTTGTGGTTCCCTGTCCGCTTATTACCCCGCCATTTGAGACTGCAACCCCGCCTTTTCTCCATTGGTAGGTTAATCCTGATCCTGTTGCTGTCACACTTATCGTTTGAATTCCGCTGCCCGAACAGGTCGCTAACGGTGCCACCGGCTGAACAGTGATAAACGGTGAGGTATTAACTGTCACTGCTACCGCATTGGAAGTTGCAGCCGGGGTACAGGTTCCGTTAACAACTACTACGTAGCTCCCGGCATCGGCGGTTGTTGGATTTGTCAATGTCAGGGTACTTGTTCCCTGTCCACTGACAGCTCCTCCATTGACCAGTACTGTTCCTCCCTTGCGCCATTCATAGGTTAATCCTGCGCCGGTGGCAGTAACACTCATTGTTTGAGTACCGCTGCCTGTGCAGGTAGCCAAAGGGGTTGCTGGTGGAGTCGTGATATTAGGGGCTCCATTGATAATTACCGATTGTTGTGCCGTTTTTACTCCGCTACAACCACCTTTAATTGTATAGATAATATCGCAGGTTCCGGCCGCCACCCCTTTTACTAACCCTGCAGCATCCACTGTAGCAATCGCAGTATTGCTGCTGTTCCATGATCCTGTTCCTAAAGGACCTCCAAGTACTACACCATTGGCCTGATAATTTGCCGAGGCGCCAATACAAAGCGGACTAGCACCAGTCACAGAAGAAACACTTTCATTTGGGGAGACAGTTATTCCCTGCTGAGCAGTTAGGGTACCTCCGCACGCAGTGGAACCTGTAAGGGTATAAACAATATTGCATGATCCTGCCCCAACTGCAGTTACCAATCCTGAAGCTGGGTTCACCAAAGCAATTGTCGGATCAGTACTGGTCCAGGTTCCGGGAAGTGCAGAGGTTTTGGTATAATTAGCGGTTGTCCCGATACATAACGGACTTGCCCCGCTCACGGTATATGAAGGTGCGTTTGGATTGACTGTCAATGCAAAGGTAGATGGTCCTGGGCCACCGCATCCACTAACATTGTAAGTAATGTTGGTTGTTCCGTTTGTTAATGTTGTAACCACTCCTGAACCCGGATTAACAGTGGCGACTATCGTATTATCACTGCTCCAGGTTCCACCTGTTGTGCCATTACTTGTAAAGGTGTTTACTACCCCGATACACAATGGACTTGTTCCTGTTATCGTTCCAGCGGTAACATTGGCGTTTACAGTAACCGGTTTGGAAGAAGAAACTGTCCCACCGCAACCACCGGTAATCGTGTAAATAATGTTACAGGTGCCGGCTCCTGTTGCAGTTACCTTTCCAGATGCATCTACTGAAGCAACTGCATAGTTATCACTGTTCCAGGTGCCGGTACCTCCGCTTAAAACAACACCGTTGGCGATAAAAGTAGTGGTAGCGTCTATACATTGTGGGCTATTGGTCCCGGATACCGAGGTGATGCTCGAAGTGGGATTCACGGTTACCGTTACGATAAAGGTATTGCCCGGACAGGTGCCTGATAGTGGTGTTACGATATAAGTAGCTGTTTGGATAGTCGTCGTAGGGTTGGTCAAAGTACCGGTGATGCTGGATAAATTGGTACCCGCAGCGCCACCGGTCATTCCTCCTGATACGGAAGGAGCTGACCAACTATATTTTGTTCCCGCCGGAACAACGTCGGTCCCACTGGTGGTCGGCGTAACGGTAAAGGCGTTCCCACTACAGGCAGTCGCAGTTTTATCGCCAATGACAGGTACAGGATTTACCGTTATCGTACCTGTTTTGTTGAATGGATTACCACAACCCGTAAAACTAATGGTATAATTGAATACTCCTGTCACCGTAGGAATACCACTAATGGTTAAAATATTTGATGCAATTGCGGCAGATACTCCTGCTGGCAGACCTGAAGGAACCGCTGCGGTCGCACCACTGGTCGAATACTGGATATTGATGATTTGGTTATTGATACAGGCGCTCTGATTATCCGAACCTGGTGGCGATAGCAGCGTAGACACCGCTGGTTTCAAGGTACCAAAGGAGATATCGTCCAGGCCAAAATCATTCCCAGTAAGGGCAGATTGTAAATCATTGATGGCGATATTGGCCGTTGTCGTACCTGCCCCCGATGGCCAGATACCGTAAAAACGCATCCAGGTATCAGGAGAGCCTGTACTTTCACCATGATTGGCCAATGCCGCGGTAGTTCCAACAAGGGTCCCATTCACGCTAAATTGTAAATTTGCATTATTACCTACACTGTTTAAACTTTGCGCCCAACCTGAAAAATAATAATTTGTTAAGGGCAGAACAGTTACTGTTTCTTTCCATACTACCAATGTGTTCCCATGTCCGTTCACGGCCATAAAATTCCTGGCGCCGCTTGAATTAAAGGTATGGTCATGTCCCCAAAAATTAATATGGACATTTTGTCCACTGGTGGTGATCGAATAAGCATTTGAGCCGCTATCATCGTATAATTCACCTTGGTTGGCCGGAACCAACCCTGGTACATCCTGTTTATAGGTATAATCACTCGTGAATGGAAACGAGCCGGGTGCCGGAGGAATCACTAAATTGGCCGGTGGAATGCCTGTAGTAAAATCACCCCCGGTAACCAATTCATTTGAAACAGTTGAAAAGACGGTGATAGCGCCACATCCCGGAATTGTCACCGTGACGCCGTAGATATCGGCAATGTCTACATCAATATAATTTAAGATCCCGCTTAATGGATAATTCCAACTGTAAGTATAACTTGCATTGTAGGTGGCAATAAGCCGTATCTTTGGCGAGGCAATACAATAATCAACGGTTACGATTGGTCTCGTACCGATGATAACTGAACTTGTAGCGATGACAGTGGAACATCCACCAGCCGCAACAATGGTATTGGTGACAGTATAAGTACCTGGATTACTGGACAATATATCGATCTGGCCCGAGGCTGTACTCACAAATACAAGCCCCGATGGGGTGGCTGAAAATACGCCTGCGACACCGCCCCCGCTAAACGTTGGACTTGGATCACCCACGTTCGCGCAATAAGGAGAACCAGTATAGCTGAAGTTAGCGACCGGTAAAGGGGTAATCGTGATGGAGCTCGTCGCCACCGATGCTGAACAACCTCCTGAAGCGGTAATCGTGTTGGTCACAACATAGGTTCCGGGAGTACTGGCCGACAAGTTAATCTGCCCGGTGGCGGTACTGATAAAAACAAGTCCCGCTGTTGACGAGAAGGTTCCGGCGCTTCCACCTACTCCAAAGGTGGGTGACGGGTTGGCCTCGTTGGAACAATACGGGCTGCTGGTATAACTAAAAACAGCTGATTTAACAGTGGTAATGGTTACCGTATTGGTGGCCGATACCTGGCCGCAACCCCCTGATGCCGCAATCGTATTGGTTACTGTATAAGGTCCCCCCGGCACACTGTTTTGCAAATCTATCTGACCTGTAGCTGTACTAATAAATTGCAGACCAGCAGGTGAAGCCGAAAATGTGCCCGCCACTCCTCCTCCGGTAAATGTTGGTGACGGATTTGACGTATTCGAACAATACGGTGAACCGGAATAATTAAATGTTGCCACAGGTAGAGATGTAATAGTCACGGATACAGTTGCCGGGACAGGCATACATCCACCGGAAGCCGGAATTGCATAGCTTACTGTATAGATACCGGCAGTACTGGCAGATGGCGTGATTGCCCCTGTAGCTGCATTGATGGTTAAGCCGGCAGGAGAGGCTGAATAAGTGCCTCCGCCATAAGCATTTGTTCCGCTTAATGAAACCGGTTGTGCAGTACCAACTGTTTTACAGAATGGGTTGCCGGCATAGCTGATGGTGGCCGTCGGAAGAGGAGTAATTACTACCGTAGCAGTGGCTGTCAGATTTCCGCATCCACCAGCTGCAATAGAGTAGGTCACGGTATAGCTACCCGGAGTACTTCCACCGGGATTAATCGTACCTGTCGAAGCATTGATGGTTAAGCCCGACGGAGAAGCAGAATAAGTACCCCCCGTATAATTTCCTGTTCCATTCAGAGTAACCAGACCAGTAGCAACCGTGGTACAGAATGGTGTTCCGGAATAAGAAATTGTAGCAGTTGGCTTCGGACTTACAATGACCGTTCTTGATACCTGAGCCGAAGGCCCGTTGCAGCCATTTGCTGTCACCTGGATGTTGACAGTTCCCGAATACCCGTTTGCCCAGGTCATGACTCCCGTACCGGGATCAATTGTTCCGGCGGAATTGTCACTTAAACTCCAGTTAAACCCGGTGTTGTCGGATGCGTTGGATGAATAGGTAGTAGTAGTGGTACCATTGGTCAACTGGCAGGTAGGTTCAGTTCCTGCGGAAACTGACGGGATTGTCGGCGTGCCTACCGTCGGATGGACGATTACGGTTCGTGTTACCATTGGGGATGGTCCATAACAGCCATTCGCAATAACCTGAATATCCACTATCCCGGTGAACCCAACATTCCATGTCATCACTCCCGAAGAATTATTAATACTTCCAGCCGCTGCATTGTTTAAACTCCAGTTAAACCCTGTATTATTTGTGGCGGTGGTCGAATAAGTGGTTGTAGGGGATGAAGGGATAATTCTGCAGGCAGGTTCCACTCCAGCTGAAACGGCTATGGGTGTAGGTATGCCAACCGCTGGATTAACAGTAACCGTCACGATAAATGCAACACCTGGACAACTTCCTGCTTTTGGTGAAACAGAATAAGTTACTGCTATTGGAGCATTGGTCGTATTGGTCAGTGTACCGCTTATACTTGAAGCATTAATTCCGTCAGCAGTCCCGGTGATACCTGTTACCGACGGTGCCAGCCAGCTGTAAGTAGTTCCAACTGGAACGGTCCCATTGGTAATGTTCACCGGGCTAACTGTAAATGTTAATCCACTGCAAACTGATGTAGCTATATCGGTTATTGCAGGAACGGGATTGACGATTACTGAATAAGTTGCAGTGGCCACCGCACACGGACTGTTGGAAACCGTCATCGTCAGTGTAACCGTATTTCCTGCATCACCCGCTGCTGCCGTATAGGTTGGCGTTAAAGTAGTAGTTCCTGAAGTAATTGAACCTGCACCATTTTCAGCCCATGAGATTGTACCATTTGAGTAACTTGCTCCGCTAACAGTTGCATTTCCGTTCGAACAGATGGTCTGACTACCTCCGGCTGAGGCTGTAGGCATCGAATTTACTCTTAAGGTAACATTTTGTGTGAACGAGCGACTGCAGTTAGGCGTTGCACTTGTAACTGTAATACCGGTAATCTGTAAGTTTTGGCCATCATTGGCAGCCGTCAACAAGGCAGAAGTGAAACCCGCAGCCCCTGAACTAGTAGCAATAACTCCGGCAACTGGTGTTTGATCTACCCCATTGATAGTATAAGTCACCGTAGAAGTACTGTTTGCAAGCAATCCGGTCAGATTGATCGTCGCTGCTGAACCTTCACAAACGGTTGCCAACTGCGATGCCCCAGACAATGTTGGTAAAGGATTGATAATAAGCTGCCAGTTTCCTACATCAAAATATCCACAAGAGTTTGTAAGTCTCACCTGGTAAAAACCGGCATCACTAGTGGATATAGAAGGAATCGTATAAGAATTACCAGTTGCACCGGGGATATCGGTCAAGGTTGTTACATTCCTCCATTGATAAGTTGGTGCAGGCGAACCACTGGCAACAACACTAAAGGTTACCGAACTTCCAACACATTTTGTTTGAACATTAGGTAAGGTTGGATTACCAGTTCCCGAGGGCATAGTGTTAATTGTACCTATCGATAATGTACTTACCGTTCCATTACCACAGACATTTGAAGGCGTGACAGTTATGTCGCCTGTATTTGTTCCGACTGATAATACGGTGATCGAATTATTGGTACTGCCGCCAACAATCCAATCCGCTGGAAATGACCAGTTATAAGTTACTCCTGGGACATTTGTAACACTGTATATTTGTGAAGATCCTGCACAAGGAGTTGCATCTCCTGTTATTATACCGGGCTGATCGGGAACCCCATTTATCACTGATATGGTTATCACATTCGAATTTACAGTTGGCGTAGAGACACATGTCGCATTGGAAGTCATTACACAGGTTACCTGATCACCATTTGACAATCCGGTAGTTGTATAATTTGGGCTGTCCGAACCTACAGTTCCACCATTGAGTTGCCACTGATAGGTACCTCCATTGGTAGGTGTAGCAGTAAAGTTAACACTGGTGCCTGTGCATATCGGACTAACAGGTGTTGATGAAATACTAACCAAAGGAGTTACAAGTGCATTGATGGTCAAATTACTCCCATTGTCTGTTGTTACAACAGGATTGCTGCTCACTACCCGAATTCGGTAAAGTGTACCACTTGCAGTACCAGCTGGTATCGTAGCTGAAATAGTGCCTGACGTGGTAGAAGCTATTGATCCTATTGGAACAGGTGCTACGAAACTCCCACTTGCATTCGATAACTGGGCAGTGAAAATATTTCCAGCATTATAGGTACCTGAAATGGTGTAAGGTACCGAAACAGTTGAACCGGCGCAAAATGGTGAACCGTAGATTGTCCCAGTGATAATTGAATTTGGTGAAAGAACAGTGACTGGAGGAGACACCGAACTCAGGCATTTATCAACAACCTTGGCAGTAGCAGTAATAACCTGACCAAGAGTTCGTGCACTCACTAAAACAGCCCATGCTCCGCTTCCATTGGCTATAGTCGTTCCTATTTGAGCCCCATCGGCATAAACAACAATAGTTGCACCTGCTTCACTGGTTCCGCTGATTGTTGTAGCACCAGGAAAAATAGGTGAAGTTACTACAGGAATATTTGTGCCAGTGAGCCCTATCCAGGTAATAATCAATTGTCCAGGGGCACCATATCCACCGATCCTTGTTTGGCCACTTGTTCTATACGCACCTCCACCTCCACCACCTGGTGATGATCCATCAGTTCCAGTACCTTGTACCCCGAATTTTCCATCCCCTCCATTTCCGCCTCCAGTGGGAGCAGTAGCGCCAGTCTGATTGGTCGCTGTTAAACCATTAGAAGCGTCGCCCGCAGATGAACCACCACCACCACCATTTGATCCAGTTCCATTAGCACCACTTCCTCCACTCCACCTGATATCGCCAACTCCACTGCTCGCAACTCCCCCGTTTACACCTGTTGAAATATTGTCACCAACACTACTGCCTCCTTTTGCCAGAATGGTAGAAGTGTTAATAAAATAAGTATCTCCTCCTGGTGCAGTAGTGTTACTTCCTGCCCCGACCGAAACAGTATAGGAATTACCCGGGATTACTGATAACACATTTCTTGAATAAGCGCCACCGCCGCCACCGCCACCGCTACCAATACCACCAATAAAAGTTCTTGTACCACCTTTCCCTCCGCCCCCCCATGCTTCAATCTGAATGCAGGTAACCCCTGCAGGAACTGTAAAGGTTGAATTCCCTGGAGGAAACAATCCAAGTGGGAACAATTCGCTACCAACAATCCATGACCCTGGTGAATAGCCGGAAAAACTAATCTGTGAGAGCTGCGCTGCAGTTAAACTACCATAAGGCATCATAATATGATTGGTTTCCATAATCCATTCGGTAACCGATAAAGTACCAATCCATGTAGCGGAGCTGCTATTGCTAATAATTATGGTATTAGCGACTGAGGCCATATTAAGTGTCGAACTTAAGGTCATTGCCAGGACTCCAAGTGAAGAATTAAACCCGCCAGTATTAAACTCAACTCCCGACAAGGTGGTAGTGCCATTTACAGTAATGACACCAGCCGCTGTTTTAGTTCCACTTCCTGAAAGATCAAGATTGCCATAAGTAAAATCTCCAATCGTTTGAACTCCTGCTGCAAAATATTCAACAGTACTACCAGCAACAGTTGTCAATGTTCCAGTAGTAGAATTTAAGAATGCTCCACCTAATCTTAAAAGACCAGCTCCAGTGAAAGTAAATGAAGCGCTACCATTACTGCCCGTCTGCGTTACATCACCTGCTACAGTAACAGTACCAGTTGAAATAGTAATCAAATGCCTGACATTGCCCCCGCCATTGGTAAATGCAATACTTCCAGCATTTAAAACACCGGCACCAACGGCAAGAGTGTTTACTCCGGCACCTGCTCTTGGAATGGTTATGGCACCTGAAACATTAAGTGTGATTCCTGAATTGATACTCAAAATTGTTGCTGTTACTGTTGTATAGGTTATAGATGTACAAGCTGAATTAGCAGTTACAGTAACATTAAACCCACGTTCAATTGTCACATCATCCCCAGCAACAGGCACACTTGCCCCAGGTGCTCCTCCTGATGTTGCAGACCATGTAGTTGTAGCGTTCCAATTGCCTACTGCAACAGAATAACGGATTGCCCCATTAACCCTACCCACAAAAGCCATTAACAGCATCAGGCAGATTAATACTCTTTTAGGGTAATATTTAAGAAATGAAAAAACACCTGATTTTAATAAAGGCTTGAGAGATTCGACCCTTTTGGATTTGCAGTAGGAAAGAGCTGAAGTGCATTTATTTTGGGGAAAACCAGGTGTTTCAGGGATTAAATAAGCAGATTGCCTGTTTGTAAGGTGGCATGAAGTATTAAAAAAATGCAATATTATAGTAGAACTTTCTTTGAAAGAGGCAATGAGTCTTGCACACAGGAGAGAATAGTTACCTCGCAGACCACAGGGGGTAATAATCCTTGTAGTTGCAGAAATAACATGGCTGAACAAACCTGCTATTATCTTTCCTGAAAAGTTCATATATTTTGCAAATCCAATACACACCAGCTTCCGATACAGTCGATTAAATCTTTCACAGCTATTCACAACCGGAAGAACTTTTCAAATACACCTTCATTCTAAACATTAGCGATAATACTGATCAGCTGACTTCCCAACAGGCAGCTTTAAGCAGGATTTCCTTCTCATTGAAGGAACCGGGCTAATGCAGACAGACGTAGTTTGCTTAAATAAATTAAAACATAGGTTCACTAATCAGTAGCATAATCTTGTTTTATGATGCATACTGGCTATAATAAACGACTCTGAAGGGGCGACACCAGAACATCCGACCACTGATTGACAAACGCAGGGAAAAAGAGCATCAGATTCAACATTATACCGGCAAGGACTAAATTGACGGTAATCATGCAGCGGATTCAACCTATTCTTTTATATGTTGTACACCCCATACAGAGTCATTTTTATATTATGGGTTCATACACCCTGATAAGGCTCCTCCCTATACTGATATACCTACCTTATTACTTTTGGAACTCTTTGTCCAGAATAAAATTTCATCCAATCATTGAAGTGAGTAATACTCAAATGATCCTTCTTTTATTAAAGTTATTAGTAAAAAATTGTCATTTCAATGGGTAATTTCCGCCATTTTCCAGCTTAATACTGATCCTGCAATTAGAATTTTTTTTAGAATAATTAATGGTAACACTCATAACGTACGGTAAAACAAGATTTTGTCTTTATCCCGGAAATGACAAAATATTTACCGGTACATTTTGTGGCTGAAATAAGAAATAGATGAATATTTTAGGCCGGATGATGTCCCCTGATGAAAGTGGCAAGTGACTGACCAGAGGGATACCACAATAATCTGGGCTGGGTTTGGGCTGGGATTGGGTCGGGATCTCCTTTCACTACTTGTATGGTAACTGTATTCTATCTGTATTAAAATCTGGATTTTGTTACGGTTACAAATCCAATACAATTCAATTCATGAAACGCAGATACGACGCAATCCCGACCCGGATACATTCCGCATCGGTCGAAAGCAGGTTTAATTCATTTCGGAAGAATATCTGAACAGATAAAAAATTGGTTTCTGGAGTCATTGGGTTCTTTTGTGAATCTTATTGTCAGATGTTGGCAAGAGATCATTCAAAGTTAAAGGATAAATACTTTGGGATAAAAAAACCAGGGGGCGATGTCTAAAAAATTAACAATAAATCTGTAATTTGTAGCGGATTTTTAGATCAGCGTCTGTTGGTCCCGATCGGGAAAACAGAATGCAGGATCTTCCTCGTTGAATCGTTTAAACCTAAACTAAAAAAAGATAAGAAATGGCATCAAACAGAAGGGATTTTCTAAGGAATACCATCCTGGGCACCGGAATGCTGGCCACAGGACTTGCCGGTCATGCAGCATCGCTGAGCAGTGAGACCGGATCATCAGAAAGTGATAAGACTTCCAAACAGCGGTTCAATATGAGTGGTTATGCCGCACCCAAACTGGATAAAGTACGCATTGGATTCGTTGGACTGGGTCAGCGCGGCCCGGGGGCAGTTGAGCGTATGTCGTATATCGAGGGAGTTGAAATTGTCGGCCTGTGCGATCAATATGCTGACCGTGTTGAGAAAATGCAGCAGTTGCTTGAAAAACATGGACTTCCAAAAGCAAAAAATTATTCGGGAAGCAAGGATGCCTGGAAACAGATGTGCGAAAACGCGGATATTGACCTGATTTATATTACCACACCCTGGTCGCTGCATACCCCTATTGCTGTTTATGCCATGGAACACGGTAAGCATGCGGCTACGGAGGTCCCCGCGGCTAAAACCATTGATGAGTGCTGGCAACTGGTCGAAACTTCGGAACGGACCCGTAAGCATTGCATGATGCTTGAGAATTGTTGCTACGATTTCTTTGAATTGCTGACCTTAAATTTGGCACGTCAGGGATTCTTCGGCGAAATTATTCATGGCGAAGGGGCCTATCTTCACGACCTGAGAGAACTGAATTTCAGCAAGACAGGCTATGCCGAAATGTGGCGATTGAAAGAAAACCAGCAACGAAATGGGAATTTGTACCCTACTCACGGGTTGGGACCCATATGTCAGGCGATGAACATCAACCGGGGCGACCGGATGGAATACCTCAACTCGATGTCTTCGAATGATTTTCTGATGGGGAAGATCGCAGGAGAATTGGCTGCGAAAGACAGCTTCTTTAGTGAATTCAACACCAGTCATTACAGGGGAAATACCAACACCACCAATGTCCGTACCGCGAATGGACGTACCATCATGATTCAGCATGATGTGACCAGTCCCCGACCCTACTCACGCATTCACCTGGTGAGCGGAACAAAAGGCATAGCCTGTAAATACCCGGAGCCCGGCCGTATTGCCACTGCGCATGAATGGCTGAACGAGGCGGAGATGAAACAGCTGGAAGAAAAATATACTCCTGAAATAGTAATACGGATTGGCGAGATGGCTAAAAAGATAGGTGGTCACGGAGGCATGGACTTCATGATGGATTGGCGGTTGATTGACTGTCTGCGCAACGGACTGCCACTGGATGAAGATGTTTACGATGCAGCCCTGTGGAGTTCGATTGCACCACTGAGCGAGAAATCGGTGGCTAATCGCTCCAATTCGGTGGATGTACCTGACTTTACCAACGGTGCCTGGCAGACCAATGCACCTGTTGAACTAACATTGAAAGGTGGAGGTACTACCGGAGTCAAAGTAGCAAACATACCTTTAAGTGAATAGTTCTTGTATAGAAAAACCCTGACAGGTTTTTGAAACCTGTCAGGGTTAAATAGTTATCAATGATATTCTAATTTGCACTTTTGACCTTACCCGAGCCTGCTATTGATGAGTCGATCTGAGGTTTGCCCTTGTAAGTCACATTTCCAGAGCCAGCCAGACGAATGAACAGGTTCTTATTGGCCCCGATGCTGATATTCCCAGAGCCTGAAATCTTTGCAGTAACATCGTCAGAGCTGAAGTCCAATGCTTTCAGGTTACCGCTACCAGAAATAGCTACACTCAAATCCTGTGCGGCAGTCTTTCCTGCCAGGGTAATGTCACCGGAACCGGAAATAGCTGTTTTTACCCGCTGAGCAGAAAGATCAGAAAGACGGATATTGCCACTTCCGCTAATGGCCATATCAAGTGTTTTTGTCTTGATTTGATCTTCAGCTATAATATCGCCCGAGCCTGATATCCCCAGTCCATTGATTTCGGGAACGGTGATGTTGATTGTTATTTCGCCGGGTTGAAAGGTTTTCCAGAAAAAGTCTTTAGTGGGAAAGCGGATAATCAGTTTTCCGTCTTTGACTTCGGTAATGAGTTCATCGAGCGTAGAGGGTTTGGCAATGACTTCAACGTTTTGTTTTTCGCCTTGTTGCAGGTGCACCTTAGCGGCAATGCGCAACGAAATTTCGGTAAATGCATCAACCTTTCGTGTCTGGTCATCGGCCTTAACATGAAATGCTGTCAATATCAATGCCAATAAGATAAATGATGTAGCTAATCTGGTTTTCATATTACTTTACTTTAATGATTAATTGGATCTTCCCATAAACGTAAATAAAGACGTCAAATTATTCAGGATGTTACAACGAACCGGGAAAATATTTAACAGATGTGGAAATTTACCGATACTGATTCAATTCATTGATGTTTATACCATGAAATGGTATAATGTTGGTGACCTCCAGTAAAACTGGAGGATAGGCTAGTGTATCAACAGCAACCCTAAAAAGGGTTGAATAATTTTACTTGCTTAATATTCAACCCTTTTCAGGGTTGTGCTTCCATACTATTCTCTTCCCCCCAATAAAAATTGGGGGTCATTAACATTTAGCACCTTCGGTGCATAACATTAGACACTTCTCTACTCTACGTCCAGGTCAAATAAACCATCGGGGATACGAAGTTCTATTTCGCGCCGGTCTTCATCGAAGCGCAGAATAAAATCTTCATTGATAGGGACCAGGGACTCTTTTCCTTTGTATACAACCGCCAGCAGGAGGTTCCCGGAGAAATCCTTTACATCGGTAATCTCGCCGATCAGCCCAAGGGTCTCATCGAACAACTGATAGCCAATCAATGCATTGGGACTCAGATCGTCTTCGAATTCAACGACATCCTCTTGCTTCACAAATACAGACAAGCCACAAAGATCCTTGGCTTTTTGATCGGAGTCGACCCATTCGAGTTGGGTGATGACTGTTTCTCCGGATTTAAAGCGTAATCCTTCTTCAGAAATAAAATAGGGAACGAGCAGATTGTCGATTTCCATAAACAGGGTCGGATATTCTTCAAGAGTTTCGCCATATTCAGGATCGAACCGGATGACCAGTTCTCCATGTATACCATGAGGTTTCTGGACATAGCCAACCTTAATGCAATCGATTTTGGGTATTGTTTCCATGATAGTAAAAATAGAAAAAAGCGACAGATTTCTCTATCGCTTTTATGGGTTGTTTGAATAAAATCGATCACGTCATGCTGAACATGTTTCATGACCCCCTGTAAGAAGAGATGCCGAAACAAGTTCGGCATGACATTCAGGATGACATTCAGCTAATTCTTATCCTTCAGTTTCTTCAGCAGCAGCTTCTTCAGCTACTTCTTCAGCAACAACAGGAGCAGGGGCAGAAGCGGCACGGGCAGCAGCGGCGGCATCAGCATTGCGTTTTGCAATGGCTTTAGCGCGTTCTGCATTCTTCTTGGCTTCCATGTCGAACTGAGCCTTCTTTGATGTTTCTGAGTTTGTAACCAGACTATCTTTTTTAGCCTGAACCTTGTTTGCTTTTTCGGCCACCCAGGCTTCGAAGCGGGTTTCAGCTTCTTCAGCAGTGAAAGCGCCTTTGGCTACACCACCTAAAAGATGTTTTTTGTACATTACTCCCTTGTAAGATAAAATAGCTCTTACCGTATCGGTTGGTTGAGCACCATTTGCAAGCCAAGTTAAAGCCTTGTCAAAATCGAGATCGATAGTAGCAGGATTTGTGTTTGGATTATAAGATCCAATCCGTTCAATGTTACTACCATCCCGTGGCGCCCTGCTATCAGCTATCACAATGTGATAGTAAGCAAACCTTTTGCGACCATGTCGCTGCAATCTGATTTTTGCTGGCATTTTGCTTAAGTTTAAATGATAAACAGTTATTAAAAAATTTGTGGCGCAAAGATAAAACATTATCTATGAAATCAAAACGGATCATGAAAGTTTATCTGAAGCCGGAATGTAAAGAATTGAGGGCATACAGGAACCTACAAATTTGAAATATTGAATCTGACAAAAAAAGTCTGAATGCAAAGACACGAAGGCACGAAGAAATACATGACATTGAATATCTATGGTTTATAAATATTCAACCTTTATGCCTTAGTGCCTTTGCGTTTAGACTATTAGGAGCAAACACATCCTTCTTTAACTTATTCAGGTATTTCCTTGCATTAGGTTAAGAAGATTGGTATTAGAGGGATCATGACCAGTTATTATAGTTTAAGAAGTGAAGTCAATCCTAAATAGCAGCAATAAAACCCGTCTTCAGCAAGTTCAGTTAACTGACAAATAAATATCTTTGTAACAGACAACCTTTCGGGTATCAATAACGTCTATTGATAATAGACAACTAATTTTTCATAAAAACACACACAATGAAAGCTTTTAATATTCTGATTCTTATAATCGTGATTTCATTTGCGGTATCGTGTAACAAAGCCAATGATCAGGCCACCGGAGTTGGTGATGCGGTGATCGTTTCAAAAAAGATAGGTTCGAATACCGAATACGGCATTGCATTTTATGCCTACACGTTCAGTTCATTTAAGACAGTAACAGTCATCAGCGCACTTCATCCGGAGAAAACCTATACCCTGAAAGCCAACCAGGGTTATACCACCAATTTCTATTACCAGATTCCGGATTCTGATTTCACAACCACTGTACCGGAAGCAGATACTTATACTTTTTCTGCGACTTTTGATAACGGGGTCAGCAATAGTTTCCAGGATATACTGGCCAATAAGGCTCTGCCATTGCCGGTCTTTGAAAAGTGTGGGTATGATCCACCCACTTCATCGATTGATGTCATCTGGACACCGCTGGCTGATGCAGACAGTTATGCTATCAATATTTGGGATGGCCCAATACTTGTTTTTGCAAGTACTGAATTGAATAAAGCCAACAATTATTATACGATTGCAGGCTCGGGTAATGGCTGGGCCAATGGCTTTACACCCAAGAACGGGAAAACCTATATTGTGAGACTTCTTGCCTTTCTGTATGAACCCGGTGGTGACGCATACAATATGCAGGCCACCTCGATGTCCGAGTCAAGCGTGGTTTGGGGAACGAACTAGCAGGAAATGTTTCTATTGTTTGAAATGTTTCTATTGTTAAAAGGGTTGAAAGGGTTTCTATTATTGGTAGGGTTGTAAATGTTTCTGTTGTTGCAAATGTCCATTTGCAACAATAATATTTTGACCAACAGAAACCCTTTCAATCCATAAAAACTATTACACTCATTCTGCTATTTTCTTACTGATACTAACTTTGAACAAATTATTACCCGTTGATTTGGCAGGAATGCTAAAATGGCGGGTTTTTCTATGAAGTAAACATACAAATATGCTGTTTCATTGAATTATCACGTTTCATTTTTTACTTTTGCTTTCAATAAAGAATTTTACACTAATAAAGCTAAAGATGATATTTAAAGAACAGGTAAAAGGTCTTAATGATCGCCGGGACGCGTTAAGGAGGCATCTTTGACTACGATCAGAAATTAATTCAACTAAAGGAAGAAGAACTTAAGTCGCAGGATCCGGCCTTCTGGAACAATCCAAAAGATGCTGAAGCCCAGATGAAGGTTATCCGGTCGATCAAGGTATGGACGGATGGCTATCATGAAGTGGAACAGCATATGGAAGACCTCCTGGTTTTGTATGATTTCTTCGAAATGGACGAAGCCACCGAAGAAGATATCGAGCAGCATTACAATGAAACGCTCTCAGTCATTGAAGCGCTTGAGGTCAAGAATATGCTACGGAAAGAGGAGGATAAGCTTGGCGCATTGCTTCGCATCAATGCAGGGGCAGGCGGAACAGAAAGTAACGACTGGGCCGGGATGCTGATGCGCATGTATATCCGCTATGGTGAAAAACAGGGATATACAGTAAAAACAGTCGAATATCATGCAGGTGACGAAGTTGGCGTAAAAAGCTGCACCATAGAGTTTGAAGGTGAATATGCTTATGGCTACCTGAAGAGCGAAAACGGTGTTCACCGCCTGGTGCGCCTTTCGCCTTTCAATGCCCAAAGCAAGCGAATGACTACCTTTGCTTCTGTGTTTGTTTCTCCTGCCATCGATGATACCATTGAAGTGGAAATCAATCCTGTGGACATTACCTGGGATACTTTCCGGTCAGGGGGCGCTGGTGGTCAGAATGTAAACAAGGTAGAAACAGGTGTTAGGCTTCGACACGCACCTTCAGGAATCGTTATCGAAAATACTGAAAGCCGCTCGCAGTTTGGGAACAAAGACAATGCCCTGCGTTTATTGAAATCACAATTGTATGAACTTGAACTTCGGAAACGGCAGGAAGCTGAACAGCAGATCAATTCGACTAAGAAAAAAATAGAATGGGGTTCGCAGATCAGGTCATATACCATGCAACCCTACAAATTGGTTAAAGATGTGCGAACCGGATATGAATCTGGTAATGTAGGCGCTGTAATGGATGGTGAGATTGGAGGTTTTATAAAGGCCTATCTGATGGAATTCAGCGATGATGTGAATTAAGGAAGGGTTGTTATTGTTTTAATGGTTGTCGTTGGACATTTTTGACTTTGTGGACTATTGAATGACTATTAAATGACTACCAATGACCATTGAACTCTTGAACTTGTAACTTTGAACTTTGAACTTATAGAACTATGAACCCAATCATCCGACTTGCAGAAGAACAAGATGTACCTGGAATCCTGGAAATCTATTCTCCATTTATTCTCGATACAGCAGTTACTTTTGAAGAAACAGTACCTGAAGAAGATTCATTCTGGGAAAGAATGCAGTTAATTATGTCTGAGTTACCGTTCCTTGTTTGTGAAATTGAAGGACGGATTGCCGGATATGCCTATGCATCGGGTTATCGCAGCCGTGCCTCTTACCGCTGGACAAAGGAGGTTTCGGTATATATTCATCCTGACTTTCGTCGTAAAAGAGTAGCCCTGGCATTATACACCAGCCTAAACGAGATGGTACGTTACCAGGGTATTGCCGATTTACTTGCCATTATTACCCTGCCCAACGAATCGAGTGTTTCTTTTCATGAGTATATAGGGTACAGTAAATGCGGTGAATTCTCGAAAGTTGGTTACAAATTGAATCAATGGCGAGATGTAGGTTGGTTCGAGTTGTTCCTTCAGGATGAACATGCGGCACCCAAAGACCGGATTATCCCCTTGGATGAGATCATTTATCTTCCTGTATTCAGGGAAGCCATTCAGAAGGGATTGGAAAAACTGGCTTAATAAATTGGAAAAAGGAAAAAGAAAAGAGGGGACGAGAGGGAGAAAATGAGAATTAAGGAAAAGGGAATAAGAAGGGGGTCCCGAACCCGAGTACTCGGGACTGAACGACAATGAGAGAGAAATAATCATTTTTTTAGGAATATTAGGACACAGAAGATGGATAAGACGAGCAAATATAATAACCGTGAAATTAGCTGGCTGTCATTTAATGCACGGGTACTTCAGGAAGCGGAAGACCCGAATGTTCCCTTGTTTGAACGAATCCGTTTTCTGGGAATCTTCTCCAATAACCTTGACGAGTTTTTCAGGGTCCGGGTTGCTGCTGTTCGCCGGATTCTTGAGTTTGGTAAAGACGAGGAACCCATTCTGGGTGAATATAGTGCAGCCGAGTTGTATGATAAGATTATGGAAACGGTCAGGCAACAACAGCAAAAATCACAGGAAATATACCGAAATATCTGGGAAGAACTGGCTGATGATAACATTTTCATGATCGATGAAAAGCAGCTCACCCATGAACAGGGGGTATATGTCAGGAAGTATTTCAACATTAAAATACTGCCGAATATCATTCCGATCATGCTGGGAAAATCGATGAAGTTCCCGTATCTGAGGGACAAATCGGTTTATCTGGCTGTTAAACTTTCAAAGATTAAATCGCCTGAGAAATTTGCCTATGCACTGATCCGGGTTCCCAGCCTTTCTGTTTCCAGGTTTCTTGTTCTGCCTGATCAGGGAAATAAAAAGTATATCATTATGGTCGACGATGTCATTCGATTCTGCCTGAACGACATCTTTCCTATCTTCAACTTTGATCATTTTGAAGCCTATACCTTAAAAGTTACCCGCGATGCAGAGCTGAATATCGATGATGACATTTCTAAGAGTTATCTGGAAAAGATGGAACTCAGTCTTAAGAAACGCAAAATAGGCATTCCGGTCAGGCTGATTTACGACCGTGAAATGCCGGAGGATCTGTTACAGTTTATCACGAAAAAGATGAAACTTGAAGGTGAGGATAAAACAGTTGCAGGAGGCCGTTACCACAACCACAAGGATTTCATGCATTTTCCCGAAATCGGCAAACCCAATCATTATTATCAGACCTTGCCTGCGGTTCCACACAAGGATTTACAACCCCATCAAAGCATATTGAAGAAGCTCAGACAGAAAGATGTACTGTTGCATTATCCCTACCAAAGTTTCTCGCATTTCATTGACTTTTTACGGGAAGCTGCCATTGATCCAAAGGTACGCGAAATCGGGATTACAATTTACCGGGTCTCAGAGACATCGAAAGTAGTGAATGCCTTACTGAATGCCATCCGAAATGGCAAAAAGGTGACTGTGGTGATTGAATTGCAGGCCCGCTTTGATGAAGAGGCCAATATTTTCTGGTCAAATAAACTTCAGGAGGAAGGAGCACATGTGATCAATGGGATACCGGGACTTAAAATACACTGCAAACTTGCCTGGATACAGCGCAAAGAGAAAAACGGGCTCCGAAATTATGCCTATATCGGCACAGGTAATTTCCATGAAGGTACTGCCCGTGTTTATGCCGATAAAGGGTTACTTACAGCCGATCCTGAAATAGCCAACGATGTAGCCAATATGTTCGAATTCTTCAAACATACCTACACTCATTTCCACTTCAACCAGATTATCGTTAGCCCATTCGCTATGCGTAATTTCTTTGTCCATAAGATTGACCAGGAAATTGCCAATGCAAAAAAGGGGAAACCTGCTTATATGATTCTGAAGATGAATAGTCTGATTGACAAGCAGATGATCGATAAACTCTATGAGGCAAGTCGTGCAGGGGTAAAAATACAGCTCATTATCAGAGGAATATTTGGTTTAAAAACCGATGATCCGGAACTGAGCAAAAACATTGAAGCCATTAGTATCGTTGATAAATTTCTGGAACATACCCGTGTTTTCCTTTTTGCCAATGGCGGGAAAGAAGATATTTACATTTCATCAGCCGATTGGATGTCGAGAAACCTTGACCGGCGTATCGAAGTTGCTTGCCCTATTTATTCCCAGGAAATCAGGACTGAATTGAAGGAATTACTGCGAATTCAGCTTCGGGACAATACCAAGGCACGTATTCTCGATAGTGAACTTAGTAATAAATATGCAAATCCTGTTAATGGACAGCCCCACCGTGCACAGGAAGAATACCATAATTACATCAAAAAAAGACACCAGAACCTCATGAGAATCTATCACAATCCCCGTTGTTCCAAAAGTCGCGAAGCACTCAAGTATATCGAAGAGAGAGGTTTCGAGATTGAAGTAATTGAATACATGAAAAATGGAATTACCGCTCACGAAATCAAGGAATTCCTCAGCAAATCAGGGCTAAAGGTAACCGATATCATACGGACCAAAGAAGATCTTTATAAGGAGAAATACAAAGACAAGGAATTCACCAAAGAAGAGTGGATCAACATCTTGGTTGAAAATCCTAAATTATTACAACGGCCTCTGGTATTTAAAGGTTCGCACGCTATTCTTGGCCAACCGGTCGATGAAATACAGAAGCTGATTTAAAGCAAAGACGGGAGACGGGAGACAGAAGACGGGAGACAGAAGACGGAAGACGGAAGACGGAAGACGGAAGACAGGAGACCGAAGACGGAAAATGGGTGTGAGAGTGTTAGGGTGAGAAAAAAAGAAGCATAGTATGGATTATCGGTCAAATCTCACATTTGTCTTTTAACCTTAGTAGCCAGGTCAACCCCTTATTCCACAACCTTATTAACCTTATCTCGATTAAATTTGAATCTGATAAACTATTAAGTAACAGGAAAAATAAAAGATACTCAACATAAGATGGAAACCAATTCGGTAGCTTTTTTTAATGAAGGGAAATATCCGGTTCTGACAAGCAAGCCGATTATTGCTGCATGGCAAATCAGTAATCCGGAGAATATCGGAAACCTGATCCGTCTGGCAGATAATGTGGGCACTGAAGATGTTTTTATATTGGGAGAAGATTTTCAGTTGCGGATGTCATCGGTCAGGAAGACTGCGGGTCTTAGTTTCAATAATATCAGGCTTACTTTTATTGGTGCTGAAGAGTTTTTCAGTCATCTAAATCCCGGATCGGCATTGGTAGCGATTGAGACCAGTGAGGATTCAACAAATTTGTTTGCAACACAGCTTCCTGAGAACGTTATCTTCCTGCTGGGAAATGAAAAGAATGGGCTTCCTGAGGATATTCTGAAGAAATGTCCGATCGTAGTACACATTCCAATGACCGGCAAATGTAAATCAATGAATGTCTCCCATGCGCTGGCAGTTGTACTGTTTGAATGGCAAAGGCAAATGCATTTTGCTTCAGTAATTCAGGGTTAACAGTTTTCAAAACAGGTCGATGAATACTTATTTGTTGATGCTTTATCATTTGCCGGCTGACATTTGGCAGAATACCTGACTTTTTATTAGCTTTAGCCAACCAAAATGGATAACCATGATCACCTTAACCCAGCTTGAATATATTGTGGCTGTTGATACCTTCCGGCATTTCGGAAGAGCTGCAGAAAACTGCTTCATTACCCAGCCGACACTAAGTATGCAGATCAAAAAACTGGAGGAAGATCTTGAAGTCATCATTTTTGACCGGAGTAAGCAACCTCTGATTCCTACTGATGTTGGCCGCAGGATCATTGATCAGGCGAGGATTGCACTTCAGGAGTCGCAGAAGATCAAAAATATCATCAAGGATCATAAGAACCTTATTTCGGGGGAGCTTACTATTGGAATTATCCCAACCCTTGCTCCTTACCTCCTTCCGCTTTTTATTGGCAACTATAAGCGGAAATACCCAAGTATTAAGATCAAAGTGGAGGAACTAACCACTATGAACATTATCGATCATCTGAACCGTGATTTGCTGGATGTTGGAATACTGGTAACCCCGCTCCATGAAGATCGCATTAACGAAAAGCCCTTGTTTTATGAAGGAATGCTGCTTTACCTGCACGAAGAGCATCTGCTGGCTTCGAAACCCAGCATAAAACTGAAAGATATTGCGACTACTGAGTTATGGCTTCTGAGCGACGGACATTGCTTCCGTGATCAGGTCATTAATCTTTGTAAGTTCCAGGGAACAGCCAATTCAACCTTGCCCTTTTATTTCGAGGCAGGATCGCTGGAAACCATCATGAACATCATCGACAAGGAAGGCGGGATGACTATTATTCCTGAACTGGCGACTATCGGAATGAGCGAAATGCGATTTGATCACGTCAGGACATTTGCGGACTCCAATCCATTGCGTGAGGTCAGCCTGGTTTATTCAAGGCACTATGCCAAATATAAACTCATCGAACTGCTTTGGAAAGAGATCGTTGCATCGATGCCAGAGAAGCTGTTGCAGAAGAATCGCGGATCAATTGTTGAATGGAGATAATTTTTATTCCTCTTTTGTTTGCCAAATCAAAAATCTTAATTTCCTTTGCATCGCTAAAATAAAAAGCTGCAAACGAGCGGACATGAAGGATTTTGGTAAAATAACTCTGAAAAAGTTTGGTGACTAAGAAAATTGACTTATTTTTGCAGTCCCAAAATCAGGGAATTAATAAGTTGGCCCGTTCGTCTAGGGGTTAGGACGCCAGGTTTTCATCCTGGTAGCAGCGGTTCGAATCCGCTACGGGCTACAAATAAATTTTAACAATTTAGAAAACAAAGAAATGGCACATCATAAATCAGCAAAGAAGAGAATCAAACAGGACGAAGTAAAGACTGTGCAGAATAAATACGTTGCCAAGACCATGCGTAATGCCGTTAAGAAATTACGTCTTGAAACTGACAAAGAAGTAGTTGCAGCCGCTTTACCAAAAGTTGTTTCGATGATTGACAAACTTGCAAAGAAGAATGTTATTCATGCCAACAAAGCTGCCAACCTGAAATCTTCACTGGTATTGCACCTGAATAAGATCTAGAAAAAACCGTATTCAATATATAGAGAAACCGTCTTATTCGTAAGGCGGTTTTTTTTGCATGGGGTAAACTCTGAATCTGGATCAATATTATAGGCAACAAAAAAGCCTCACCGTTATCTGCAAGGCTTTCTATCTAAGTACAATGTTTCGTGAGTTTTACACAAACAGTTGTTCGTGGAAACGGCTGATTTCACCAGAGAGGCGTTTTTCGATCAGTTCGTCGATGCGTTCGCGAAGGGGTTCAATGGTGATTTTCAGGATTACTTCATGGGCAAAGGCATTCATCAGCATCATACGGGCCTCGTTCTCTCCTATTCCGCGTGCACGGAGGAAAAATAAGGCATCTTCGTCAATCTGACCAACTGTAGCGCCATGACTACATTTCACGTCGTCTGCATCGATGATTAGCTGTGGCTTGGTTTGCATCCTGGCTTTATCTGACAGCAATACATTGTTGTTGCGCTGGAAGGCATTCGTTTGCTGAGCATCGCGGGCAACATGGATCCGGCCTGCAAAGGCACCGGTCGACTCGTCGTCGAGAATATTCTTATAGATCTGATTACTCAGACAATTGGGTACTGAATGTTCGATCACCGTAAAATTATCGACATGCTGTTTCTTATCAGTAAACGACATGCCGTTAATATTGGCTTCAGAATGATCGCCGCTAAAGGTCACTTTCAGGTTATTGCGTATCAGTCCGCCGTGCAAACTTACGACACCTGTTGTTAGGCTTGAGTTGCGCTGTTGTTTGAAGAACAGTGAATTAATGGCCGTAGATTGGTTGTGGAGATTCTGAACCGAATACATATCCAGTACGGCATCATTTCCAATATAAATTTCGGAAACCGAATTGTAGAGAAATGAGCTTGGACTGAGTGAATGGTCACAAACCACCATCTTCACCCGGGTGGCGTCTTCAGCAATGACCAGGTTACGCTGGATTGCCATAAGATCAACCTCAGAACTGAGCAAGTTGATGATCTGAACCGGCTTCTCAATAGTCACCCCTTTCGGAATAAACAGGAAAAATCCATCCTTTGTGAGAGCGGTATTCAATGCTACCAGCGGATCGACAGACAATCCCGCCTGACGATTCAGGAAGTTCTGCAGGAGTTCAGGATGCTCATTGGCAATCTGTTCAAGGCTACCCAACACCACTCCTTTCGGAAGTTCAGCACTGGGATTGTTTCCTTTGTAAAACCATCCATTCACCAGGAAAACCAGATGTGCATCCAATTCGGGAATGTTGCTTTTAAAAACCTCATTCAGGTTAATCAATCCCGTTTCACGCACCAATTCCTGGCAGTAGCTCTTTTCGAAAGCCGGTTTGAGATTTGTATATTTATAATCTTCGTTCTTAAAATCAGGTATTCCGGCCTGGGCAAAACGTTTCATCGACACCTCGCGCATCCGGTTAAGTATGGGCGAAGATCCCTGATCCAGAATTTCCCTGTTTTGTTCAAACAGCGCAATCGTCTGTTCAGTCCTGGTTGCTATTTCAGAAATAATGCTCATGGTTAAATTTCACTCCCGTTTTTAAGCCAGTCATACCCTTTTTCTTCCAATTCGAAGGCCAGTTCTTTTCCTCCTGATTTTACAATTCGTCCATTGTACAATACATGTACAAAATCAGGGACAATATAATCGAGCAGGCGCTGATAGTGTGTCACCAGGATGGTTGCATTTTCGGGGGTTCTTAAGGCATTCACCCCTTCGGCCACTATGCGGAGAGCATCGATATCGAGTCCTGAATCGGTTTCGTCGAGAATGGCCAGTTTGGGTTCCAGCATAGCCATCTGGAATATTTCATTTTTCTTTTTCTCTCCTCCTGAAAAACCTTCATTCACCGAACGGTTGGTCAGTTCAGTATCGAGATGAAGCATTTCCTTCTTGGCGCGCATCAGTTTCAGGAACTCACCGGCAGTCAAAGGTGCCAGACCTTTAAATTTGCGGTGTTCGTTTACCGATGCCTTCAGAAAATTAATCATTGGCACTCCGGGAATTTCAACCGGATATTGGAAACTGAGGAAGATTCCGCTGCGTGAGCGAACTTCAGGAGATAGCTGGAGCAGATCCTCACCCAGATATGTTACTTCACCTCCCAAAATTTCATAGTCTTGTTTTCCGGCGAGGATGTTGGCCAGCGTACTTTTCCCGGAACCATTAGGCCCCATGATGGCATGTACTTCGCCGGCTTTTACTTCTAGGTTAATCCCTTTTAGTATTTCTTTGCCTTCAACCGAGGCACGCAAGTTCTTTATTGTAAGCATTCTAAAATAGTTTCAAGTTCAAGGATCAAAGTTTCAAGTTCAAAGTTTCAAGTTCCAGGTTTGCTCTGTTAACCAGATTTCCTTTTTCCCAATGACTCTTTCCTCTTTTCTTTTTCCTTATTTCTTATTCGTTATTGATTATTTGTCATTAAATATTATTCAATTCATTCGTTTACCCGACGCTGCCTTCCAGACTGATGGACAGCAATTTCTGTGCTTCAACGGCAAATTCCATTGGAAGCTTATTCAGTACTTCGCGGGCATATCCGTTTACAATCATGCCAATAGCATCTTCAGTAGAAATACCGCGCTGGTTGCAATAAAAGATCTGATCTTCACCAATCTTCGAGGTTGTAGCTTCATGCTCAACAATCGATGATTTATTGCCCACCTCAATATAGGGGAAGGTATGGGCACCGCAGGTTGATCCCAGCAAAAGGGAATCGCACTGTGAATAGTTGCGTGAGTTAGTGGCCCCCGGCATTACTTTCACCAGTCCGCGATAGGAATTATCACTTTTACCTGCTGAAATACCTTTCGACACAATGGTACTTTTAGTGTTTTTACCAATGTGAATCATCTTTGTTCCGGTATCGGCCTGCTGATGATGGTTGGTCAGTGCCACGGAGTTAAACTCTCCCACCGAATTGTCGCCAATCAGCACACAACTTGGATATTTCCACGTAATTGCAGAACCGGTTTCCACCTGTGTCCAGCTAATCTTTGAGGATACTCCTCGACAGATGCCCCGTTTGGTAACAAAGTTGTAAATACCACCCAGTCCGTTTTTATCTCCCGGATACCAGTTCTGTACCGTTGAATACTTCACTTCGGCACGATCATGTGCAATGATCTCAACCACGGCTGCATGCAATTGGTTCTCATCTCTTTTTGGTGCAGTACAGCCTTCAAGATAGCTAACATAGCTGTCGTCTTCCGCAATAATAAGCGTTCGCTCAAACTGACCTGTACCGGCTGTGTTAATCCTGAAATAGGTGGATAGTTCCATCGGACAGCGGACTCCCTTTGGAATATAGCAAAACGAACCATCAGAGAATACCGCTGAATTCAATGCAGCGAAGAAATTATCGGTTGGTGGAACTGACATTCCAAGGTATTTACGAACCAGCTCGGGATGTTCAATCAAGGCATCGCTGAATGAACAAAAGATAATCCCCTTTTCTGCCAATACTTTTTTAAAAGTTGTGGTGACCGAAACGCTGTCCATGACCACATCCACAGCCACTCCAGCCAGATGTTTCTGCTCTTCGATCGGAATCCCCAGTTTCTTGAATGTTTCGATCAACTCCGGATCAACTTCTTCCAGACTTTGATATTTAGGGCTTGTACGTGGAGCTGCATAGTAGATTGTTTCCTGAAAATCAATGGGTGGAATCTTTAAATGTGCCCATTCCGGAGTTTTCATCTTCAGCCATCCACGGTATGCTTTCAGCCTGAATTCAAGCATAAACTCCGGTTCTTTCTTCTTGAACGAAATTAACCTGATGACATCTTCATTCAAGCCTTTGGGAATGACATCCGTATCGATATCGGTTACAAAACCGTATTGATATTCCTGTGTCGTTATATCGTTGAGTAATTTATCCTGATTTTCCATGATCATCTATTTTCCGTCCCTACTGATTTCGATCTTATTAACAAACTTATCAACGGACAGTTTAAAATATATTGCAAAGATAAGGAAGTAAAGCTATTTTTGCCAATAGTTTGAAAACAATAAATACCTTCAGGTCTTAATACTTAATAGAAAGACACAATTTACACCAGACTCGAACGAAAGTTACTCTGGCAAAAGGAGAATATTCATTCGGGTTCCATACACAATTAGAAAAACATATGAAACAAACACCACTTTCTGAACTTGGAGAGTTTGGGTTGATCAGACGCCTGACCGAAAACATCCAGCTGAAAAATACAAGCACATTGAAAGGTGTGGGTGACGATGCTGCCGTTTTAAGCTATCCGGATAAAAAAATTGTAGTTACTACAGACCTGCTAACTGAAGGAATTCACTTCAACCTGATGTATGTTCCATTGAAACATCTTGGATACAAGGCAGTGGTTGTAAACCTTTCGGATGTTTTTGCCATGAATGCCACTCCCCGGCAGATTACCGTATCCATAGCCATCTCGTCCAAATTCTCTCTCGAAGCAGTGGATGAATTGTATTCAGGTATTCACCTGGCCTGTGAAAAATACGGAGTAGACCTGATTGGAGGCGACACTACCAGTTCGCTGACCGGATTAACGATCAGCATAACCGCAATAGGCGAGGCAAACGAAGAAGAACTCGTTTACCGCAGTGGTGCAAAGGTGGGTGACCTGGTTTGTGTTACAGGCGATTTGGGTGGCGCCTACATGGGACTTCAGCTTCTGGAACGCGAAAATGAAGTATTCAAGGTGAATCCCAACCAGCAGCCTCAGTTTGAGGGATACGATTATATCCTGGAACGCCAGCTAAAACCAGAAGCACGCAGCGACTTTAAGGAATTAATGAAGACACTCGGCATCCAGCCCACTTCGATGATCGACATCTCGGACGGACTTTCTTCTGAAGTCCTGCATCTGTGTCAGGCCTCGAAAGTAGGATGCAACATTTATGAGGAGAAAATTCCCCTCGATAAGCAAACCAAAGAGTTCGCCGAAGAACTAAGCATTAATCCACTCGTTGCTGCACTCAATGGTGGTGAAGATTATGAATTGCTGTTTACTGTTCCGATTACCTGTTTCGATGTCATTAAAAAGGAATTCGACATTACCATCATCGGGCACATTACTGCCGAAAGTGAAGGAGCTAACCTCGTTACAACCGGAGGTTCGGTTATACCGCTACAGGCTCAGGGTTGGAACCCGCTGAAGGAATAGGGAAAAAAGGAAAAGTGTCATTTTTAATAAGAGTTCCGTTGTCTAAAGGCGAATGGCAAAGGATAATTCTCTTGTCGACATTAATACTTATTCAAGGCGGTGCTATCCTATACCGTCTGCTTCAGCTGACGGGTATAGATATCAGAATTGAGGGGTACCCAATGCAGGCAGGTGTGTTTTTCTCTCTGTGACCCTCTGCGTTTTTCCCTCTGTGGCTCTCTGTGTTACCAAAATATTACACAGAGGACCACAGAGGAATCACAGAGAACCACAGAGTTTTTTCCCTTTTCTATTTCCTTATTCATATTTCCTATTAGTTTTCCGCAACAATATTCTGAACCTAATCGAAATATTCACGCTAATTTTTCGATTATATTCGAAATATTCACGTATATCCTTCTAATATGATGTTTACCTGGATCAAGAATTATGGCAACAATTTCAAATGTATTACAAAAGACAATTTTGGGGAGTTCGTCATGTAATTTCAGGCATACTGAAAGTCGTTATGATCTAAGTTGTTAGCAGATACTTGTAACTTTTTATGAAATTCCACCTTTATTATTTCATTTATAGGTCTATATTTATTGAAAAACTAAGCAAAAATACTTACTAATAAATAATGTTTGACATTTTTTACCATACCTGGTTCCCGCATTGTGTAGGCTTGTTTTTCCTTACATTTCTACAGGAAGATGCAGCTATTGTTGCGGCCTCATTTGCGACGGTAGAATATAATTTACCCATGAGTCTTGCCTTCTTCACCGTCTATTTTGGAATTATTACAGGCGATCTCTTTATTTACGGACTGGGTAGAGTTGCACAAAGCAACAAATGGCTCCGGGGCAAAGTGATTGGCCCAAAGGTGGATCAGGTAAAATTCTTTCTCGAAAAAAACTTTATCTGGGCAGTAGCCATCTGCCGCATAACTCCAACCCTATTATTCCCCACTTTTGTTGCTATTGGCTGGTTCAGGATGTCGGTTAAACGCTTCTTTATAATTACTGCAACAACAGCCGCCATCTACACACCCCTTCTCTTTTTTCTGGTGACTATATTAGGCAAGGCGATACTGTACAAGTTGGGTTTCTGGTCTTGGGGAATCCTGCTCCTGATCGTTGTAATTTTTCCTTTGCGGAAAGTTTATAAGTCATTTTGGAAAAAAGATACCGGAGTAGACGCCTCTATCTTAAGGTTCCCCTTTATGAAAGGTTCAGCCATACTGGGCAATCCCCAGGAAAAGGAGCATCGCGGCATGCCCTCACTTAGTGGATTAAAGCGTTTGGTTTCTCTGGCCGAACGTATCCCAAACGGATTGTTTTACATACCGGTAGGACTACGATGGATAGCACTCTCCATTCGATACGGCAACTTCACCCTGCCTACTCTGGCTAATCCATTAATAGAGACTGGTGGGTTCTGGGGCGAATCGAAAAGCAAAGTACTTGGGGACATCGGTCCTGAACAGAAAAAATGGGTGGCTAACTTCTTTCCATATAAAAGAACAGAACGAGCAGCGGAAGTCGATCTTCAGGATGTACTCACTAAAATGAGTGAAGCAGGTATTGAATTTCCACTGGTTGCCAAGCCTGATATCGGCTGGCAGGGATTTGGAGTCCGAAAAGTGGATGATGAAGAGGCCTTACTGAATTACCTGACCGTTTACCCGAAAAACGAAAGTTTACTGATTCAACATCTGATTCCTTATGACGGCGAAGCTGGTGTATTTTATGCCCGCATGCCCAATGAAGAACATGGAAAGGTTTTTTCACTCACCTTACGCTATTTCCCTTATGTAATCGGAGATGGCATTTCCACCCTCCGCGAACTGATACAACACAATCCAAGAACAGGATTCAAGGCCGACTATTTTCTGGGAAAGAATCCCGATCATTTGGGCTTGGGAGCAGAAAGATTGGCTTCTATTCCAGTAGACGAAGAAATGGTACGTCTGGCATTTATCGGTAGTATCCGTGTGGGAGGAATCTACCGTGATGCCCGGCATTTAATCACTCCTGAGTTATCTGAACGCTTTGACGAGATCGCCCGCAGCATTCCTGAATTCTATTACGGACGTTTCGATATCCGCTTTAAATCGACTGACGAATTAAAAGCTGCTGAAGGACTCTCGATTATCGAAGTCAATGGAGCCGGCTCGGAGCCCATCCATGCCTGGGACCCTGACATGACTCTTTTTAACCTCTATCGTGAATTGTTTAAAACCCAAAGCCTGATGTTTCGGATTGCTGCCCAAAACCGCAAGCGAGGCTTCAAAACCGAAGGTATTCTTAGTTTTATCCGCGCAGCCCGAAAACAAAACAAACTAATTAAGCTCTATCCTCCGGCTGAATAATCCAGAAGCTGTGAGGACATCCTGAAATCAAATAATATATAGATCCTTAAACCCCGCCGATTGTGACCGGAAGTATCATGAAGAGAAAAAACTCATTGGTTCTTTGTGTAACCTCTGTGTAACTCTGTGATTCCTCTGTGGTCCTCTGTGTAATATTTTGGTAACACAGAGAGCCACAGAGGGAAAAACACACCTGTCTGCTGATATACAAGCCCGTCAGCTGAAGCAGACGGCAAAGGATAACTCTCCGATTATCATTAATGTTCATACAAGGCGATGATTTCCTTTGTCGGATGCCTTTAGGCAACGGATATATTATCAACACTGGCCGAACCGCTTAATGCATTTCTCAGGTGCACAGACCTTATCCCCTTACTTTCGCGATAGGAATCTTTCTGTTCTCTGTCATACAGGACCGCCTCTTATTCCTATACCCCAACATTGAGGGATCAGGATTTCTTACTTCCATTGTATTGATTCTAAAAACCATTGTCTGTTCAAGGTTAAAGTGTTGATTGGTTCTCCCATATATCGACTATCTAACAGGCATTAAAATTATTGGAAACTTATTCATTAATTATTAGAAACCTATTCGATGATTATTAGAATAAAATTGAACTATCAACGAATAACCTTCTAATAACCTTCTAATAACCTTCTAATAACGTAAAGGGGCATATACTCTATTAAAGCGACACAACAAGACAGAAGAGCTTCACATTTTTGGTAAGAAGTATTTTGGCATAGCACACGACAAGAGGTCGGTGCATGGATATTGAAGTTTCAATTCAAATTCCCTTGCACTTATTTTAAGTTTAATGCGGTCATTTTATTGAAGCACTGAATATTATGAGTATTTCAGCAGACCCTAGATAATTCGTATTTGTATTGAATTATATATGATAGTGGTATGACAGTGGTATGAAACAGATAAAGGCTATTCCTTAACCAATCATAACCGGAACAGGAGGAAAACCCGGAAGAATAGATTCGGATTTAATGATGAAAAAAGGAAATTGAACGGATGACTGTTGTCCTGCAATCGGAATTTTCAGCAGGCAAATCAACAAATACACTGCAAGAAATGATACTGGATGCTCCAATTTGGAGCGATATGGAACTTCATGAATATGAAGCTGCTAGAACTAATTTGAATCAATCAAGAATTACATGATTTTACTAGAATCCTCCAAATCCTCGGCTGATGCCGGACAGCAAAGATAGCTCTTCGATCATCAATTACGTTCATTCAAGGAGCAATCCTTTACAGTTAAGTCTTATAGATTAAAATATAGGATAATTAAGTAAAATTCTGTACTTTGGTCAGCAAAACCAGAAAATTCTTTGCTAATGCAAAATCAAAAACTTTCAATTCCAATAGATTCTATCGAAAAAGATTTTGACGATTTTCTATCTCCTGATTCAAACAAACGAATAATCTTTTCTGGCCCATTTGGGATTGGGAAAACCTATTTTTTAGACAGGTTCTTTAAGAACCGAAAAACAAACTATCTCCCTATTTTCTTACGTCCAGTAAACTATTCACTCCTGTCCAATGAAGACGTTTTCAGACTTATTAAATACGATATCCTCCTTCAATTAATTAATGTTGAAGGATTTAAAATTGAGAATGAGTTTGATTTTTCAGAAACTGATTTCAACAAGTCTTTTATTGGGGAAAATGGGTTTCTCATTTTATATAACTTATTGAAGTTGATACCTAAGATTAAAAGTACAATTGATGGGATTGAAAAACTAGGGGAAATACTTGAGGCTTATAAAAATGGAAAAGCAAATTTAAATAAGCACCCCGATATAAAAATGTTGTTTGAGTTTCAACATGAGACGCAAGAAAATTTCCTGCTTGAATATGACCATGTTTCACAGTTCATTTCAGATAAACTTGAAGAGATAGGGAAATTAAGTGGTTCTGATGAACCTAAAAAAAAGGTATTGATTATTGATGATTTAGACCGCCTTGATCCAGAACATATTTTTCGCTTATTTAATGTGTTTAGTGCTCACTTTGACCATGTTAATTATTATTCTAGTGAGGAAACTGTTAAAGACAACAAATTTGGATTTGATAAGATCATTTTTGTGTGTGATATAGAAAATATTCGAAAGTTATTCTCTCACAAATATGGTTTGGGAGTTGATTTTAGTGGTTATATCGATAAATTCTATAATAAACGAATCTATTATCTCAACCATAAGAAATCATTTGACAGATATATTTATCGGTATTTAGAGAATGAATTTGATAAATTGGGTTTAGGACTAAATGTACTCTACATTGTAAAATTCTTTGTTCAATTGCTATTTCAAGG